>ENA-OYXH01000021-OYXH01000021.1-human-gut-metagenome-genome-assembly--contig:-NODE-21-length-75876-cov-7.615806_pt1 | contig 75876 bp, 75 predicted proteins | sample MGYA00244844_ERZ653420 | MGnify/ENA primary metagenome ERZ653420 (study PRJEB26926, sample SAMN06164998) | human gut metagenome | biome: ENVO:00009003; feature: ENVO:2100002; material: ENVO:00002003... | reverse complement strand
CGAGATAGGCTCCGGTCTCGTGGGCTCGGAGATGTGTATAAGAGACAGGTGTTGTTCATACTATCCGAGAAATCATCTGAACATGAAATGACTAAGAGGGTTTGTTTCATACTCCACTTTGGAGCATGAGGCAAACCCTCTTTTTTTGTTGCCTAAAGCTGGTAAGTTCTGCCATGCAGAGACGGCGAAGTGGCGAAGAAAGGAGATTAAAACATGAGCTATATGACAGCCGGAAGACTGCGAGCCTTTGAAGCACTGATGGCAGAGATTCCTGGCTTCAATCACTATGACAGCGGATGCGATGGGATCTGCCCGGAGTGCCGGTCCTGTTGTTTCCATCGTCCATATTGGAAATATCAATCCTGTGTTTTCGAGGAATGTCCCTACTCCCCTGTAAAACTCTCGACGCTGCGAATAACGCAGGAGGCAGCAAAGGAGGGATGACCACATGGCAGTCTACCGCGTAAACAAAAACCGTGGCTATACGGTCATGGCAAACTTCCACCTGAGAGATAAGCGGCTCTCCCTCAAGTCTGTGGGGTTGCTCTCCAAAATGCTCTCGTTCAATGACGGATGGAAGTTCTCAACTCGTGGTCTCGCTGCTATCTGCAAGGAAGGACCCGATGCGATCCTAGCTGCTCTCCGTGAACTCGAAAAGAACGGTTATCTCGTCCGTCATCAGGAGCGAAACGCAAATGGCAGAATGGGCAGTATGGTTTTTGAGATTTACGAAGAGCCGCAGGAGGTTTCACCGGACATGGAAAAACCGCAACCGGAAAATCCCGATACGGTAAATCCGGTCACGGATAAACCGCATACGGAAAACACTGCACAAATAAATACTAATCAAGTAATTACCAAAAAAAGAAATAACTCTCTTAACAAATATCAATCTATCAATCTTGATGAGATGGATGCGATGGACGAACGAGAGCGTTATGCCGAATTGATCAGGGACAATCTTGAGCTGGACATTCTTTCTCGGGATCAACGATTTGACATTGATCGTGTAAACGAGCTGGTCGAAATTATGTTGGATGTGGTTTGCTCAACAAGCCCCACCATCCGTATTAACGGTGAAGATATGCCTCAGCAAGTGGTCAAGTCTCGATTCCTCAAGCTGAATAGTAGCCATATCGAGTATGTCCTGCAAGCGATGAACGATAACCCTTCCGAGATTCGGAACATACGGGCATATTTGCTTACCGCATTGTACAATTCAACGCTGACGCTGGATAACTATTACTCTGCCCTCGTCAACCACGATCTGTATGGTAGCAGCAATTAGAAGCTCACCGGTAAGTCATACGATTATTCCCATCAGTATGGTCGCGGAGAAACAGTATAACAGCGGAAGGAGGAATCGATCATGACCATTATCTATCTTCGGGGTGTACCGCCTTAGTACGAAGCGTTCACTGCGATTTCTCAGAAAGGAGGTTCCCATGCAAGATGAAGTAAATACTAAAGTCATTGCGCTTGTTGTAAAGGGCGGCAGAATTTCTGCTGATGTGCTGAGAAAAGCGTTGAAAAAGTTCGTAGAAGAACTTGAAAAGGCTCAAAAGACTGCCTCTCAGCCAAAGATTTACCGTGGAAAGCAGTCGGTCAAGCACCTTGTTGAGCAGAATGCCGCCATAAGCAATATCGAAGTGACTGACGGCAATATCAAATCCTTTGAGCGCACTGCGCGAAAATATGGGATCGACTATGCACTCAAAAAAGACACATCAGAGCAGCCGCCCCGCTATCTGGTCTTCTTCAAGGGGCGAGATGTTGATGTGATGACACAGGCTTTCAAAGAGTTCTCAGCGAAAACGGTTAAGCAGAAGGATAAACCTTCGCTGCGTCATAAGCTATCCCGTCATCAGGAGCAGTCCAAGAAGCAGCAGCGAGAAAAAATCAAGGTCAAGAGCAAGGAACGGGGCGTGGAATTATGAAGCAGCAGCTTGATTTGAAACGCCTGATCCTTCTCAATCTCCCGTATGTGTTTGCGTTTTACTTTGTAAACAAGGTTGCAGCAGTATTCAGGTTGGCTCCCGGGAGTGAATTTGTTGATAAGCTGACAGGCGGTTTTTCAAATATCGGAGCCGCCTTTGCCAACCCGCTACCCAGCTTCAATCCGATGGATCTACTCATCGGTGCGGCTGCGGGTGCGCTTCTCAAGCTTGCAGTGTACATCAAGGGAAAAAATCGAAAGAAGTTTCGTCAAGGTGAAGAATATGGTTCTGCCCGATGGGGAAAGCCGGAGGACATCAAGCCTTATGTAGACAATGATTTCTCCAATAATATTATCCTCACCCAGACCGAGGTTCTGACCATGAACAGCCGCCCGAAACAGCCGAAGTATGCGAGGAATAAAAACATCCTTGTCATTGGCGGTTCCGGCTCTGGCAAAACCCGCTTCTTCGTAAAGCCCAATCTCATGCAAATGCACAGCTCGTATGTGGTCACGGATCCGAAGGGTACAGTTCTGGTTGAATGCGGAAAGATGCTTGGGAAAAACGGGTATGTTATCAAATCCCTGAACACCATCAATTTCCGAAAGAGTATGCACTATAATCCTTTTGCCTATCTGCGTTCAGAGAAAGACATTCTCAAGCTGGTCAATACAATCATCGTCAATACGAAGGGAGATGGCGATAAGTCCGGCGAGGATTTTTGGGTGAAGGCAGAAAAGCTTTATTACACTGCTCTCATTGGTTACATCTGGTATGAAGCACCGGAACACGAGAAAAACTTTACTACTTTGCTCGAAATGATCAATGCTTCGGAAGCCAGAGAGGATGATGAAACCTTCAAAAATCCCGTTGATCTCATGTTCGACGAGTTGGAATCACGCGACCCTGACCACTTCGCAGTGAAACAATATCGTAAATATAAGTTAGCCGCTGGCAAGACTGCAAAGTCGATCCTAATTTCCTGCGGCGCGAGGCTTGCCCCATTTGACATCGCGGAGCTTCGGGAGCTGATGAGCTATGACGAGATGGAGCTTGATACGCTCGGGGATCGCAAAACTGCACTCTTTGTTATCATCTCCGATACCGATGATACTTTTAACTTTGTGGTGGCGATCATGTACTCTCAGCTTTTCAATTTACTCTGTGACAAGGCTGATGATGTCTACAACGGAAGGCTTCCGGTTCATGTGAGATGCCTGCTGGATGAGTTTGCGAATATCGGTCAGATTCCGAAGTTCGACAAGCTAATAGCCACAATCCGCAGCCGCGAGATTTCTGCATCCATAATCTTGCAGTCTCAGTCACAGCTCAAGACGATTTACAAGGATGCAGCCGACACGATAGTTGGAAACTGCGATACCACTCTTTTTCTTGGCGGCAAGGAAAAATCGACACTAAAAGAACTCAGTGAGGTACTTGGAAAGGAGACGATTGACCTATATAACACTTCGGAAACCCGTTCAACGAACAACTCTTATGGTCTGAATTATCAGAAGACCGGCAAGCAACTCATGTCGGAGGACGAGATCGCCGTCATGGATGGCAGCAAGTGTATTTTGCAGCTTAGAGGTGTGAGACCCTTTCTCAGTAACAAATACGATATTACGAAGCATCCAAAGTACAAGCTGCTCTCCGACTTCGATAAACGGAATGCCTTTGACATTGAGAAGTACCGTAGCCGTAAGCTGGTAGTTAAGCCCACAGACACCTTCGATCTTTACGACATGGGCGAGGTCGAAGCTGAATAAAGCCCCGTCTTGTACCGCGCAATGAAGCGGAACAACGACGGGGCTTCTATTTTTTTGCCCATTTTCGATAGACAACCAACAAAAATCATCTTGAAGGAGGAAATTTATGGATTTTATCAATCAGGCTGTTACGGTTCTGCAGACGCTCGTTGTTGCCCTCGGTGCCGGTCTCGCTGTGTGGGGCGTGGTCAACCTGATGGAAGGTTACGGCAACGATAACCCCGGCGCGAAGTCGCAGGGCATAAAACAGCTCATGGCTGGTGGTGGAGTTGTCCTCATCGGCACTACGCTGATTCCGCTGCTCTCCGGTCTGTTCTAAACTGACATTCCCTGCCTAAACGAAAGGTGGTGAAGTATTGGGCAGTATTTTAGAAAAAATCGAACAAGCAATCAAGGATCTCCTGATCGGATGGATTGAAAGCAACCTGACCAATATGTTCACCGATGTCAATGAAAAGGTCGGCACTATTGCAACGGAGGTCGGGAAAACCCCTGCCTCGTGGGATGCAAACATATACCAGATGATCCGGGGACTATCCGAAAATGTGATAGTCCCCATCGCTGGTATCATCATTACCTTTGTGCTGTGTTACGAGCTGATTTCCATGATCACTGAAAAAAACAATCTGCACGATACGGACACATGGATGTTCTTCAAGTGGTTTTTCAAGGCGGCTGTGGCGATCTACCTCGTAACAAACACCTTTGACATCGTGATGGCTGTATTTGACATCGGTCAGAATGTCGTGGCAGGAGCAGCCGGAGTGATTCATGGCAGCACAAGCATTGACATCGAAGCAACCATAGGTGAAATGCGAACGGGAATGGAAGCAATGAGCGTCGGAGAATTGTTGGGCTTATCCATTGAAACCATGCTGATCAGCCTTTGCCTCAAAATCATGTCCATTCTTATCACGGTCATCCTGTATGGAAGAATGATTGAAATTTACTGCACCGTGAGCATTGCACCGATCCCCGTGGCAACCATGTCCAACCGCGAGTGGGGCAGCATCGGCAACAACTATCTCAAGGCGTTGTTTGCCCTTGCGTTCCAAGGTTTCCTGATCATGATCTGCGTGGGAATTTATGCTGTGCTGGTCAACAACATGATCATTGCAGACAACATCCATTCTGCGCTGTTCTCGATTGCAGCCTACACCGTTATTCTGTGCTTCTCGCTCTTTAAGACTGGAAGCCTCGCCAAGTCATTGTTCAATGCCCACTAAAGGAGGTTCGGATGAAAAAATACAGTATTATCTACGCCGATCCTCCGTGGCAATATCGGACCTACTCCAAGAAAGGACAGGGACGATCGGCAGAAAGCCACTACCCAACAATGTGCCTCGATGACCTCAAGGCATTGCCGGTATCTGAGATTGCAGCAAAGGACTGTGCGCTCTTTATGTGGATTACCTTTCCGTGTTTGCAAGAGGCACTTGAGGTCATTCGAGCATGGGGGTTTGAGTACAAAACCGTCGCTTTTGTTTGGGTGAAGAAAAACCGAAAGGCAGACAGCCTCTTTTGGGGTATGGGCTATTGGACACGAGCGAATGCTGAACTTTGCATCCTCGCAACAAAAGGGCATCCCAAGCGAGCAAACTCCGGTGTCCATCAGGTTATCATGAGCCATATTGAACAGCACAGCAAAAAGCCGGATGAGACCCGTGACCGCATTGTCCGGCTGATGGGTGATCTTCCCCGCATTGAGCTTTTTGCCCGTCAATCTCCCGATGGATGGGATGTCTGGGGCAACGAGGTCGAATGCAGTATTGAGCTTTCTCAGGAGAAAACGCTATGCTCCGGTTAATCCCTGTTACTCTGCGGGAGGCAAATGAATTTGTCCGTCTTAGACATCGACATCACAAGCCGGTGGTTGGTCACAAATTCTCCATTGGCTGTGAGGCTGACGGCGAGCTTGTAGGCGTAGTGATTGTCGGACGCCCGGTAAGCCGGTATCTTGATAACGGAAAAACACTTGAAGTTACGAGGCTTTGTACCAACGGAGCAAAAAACGCTTGCAGTATTCTCTATGCTGCGGCAGCAAGAGCAGCGTCGGCAATGGGCTATGACCGGATTATCACTTACACCCTTGAATCCGAAAACGGCTCAAGTCTGAGAGCTGCGGGATGGACTTGTCAAGGGCGAGCCGGAGGGCTTCGCTGGACAGGTAAGCGTAAACCGGAGACAGATCTTTATCCCGCACAAATGAAGCTGCGATATGAAAAAATACTTCGGAAGGAGGTATCAAATGGCGTTTGTACCGGTCCCGAAAGACCTAAACCGAGTGAAGACGAAGGTCATGTTTAATCTGACCAAGCGGCAGCTTGTCTGTTTTGCTCTCGCAGCGGCAGTAGGTGTGCCTGTGTTCTTCATCGCAAAAACGAAACTTGAGTTATCTGCGGCAGCTATGGTCATGGTTGTGATCATGCTGCCTTTCATCTTCTTTGCCCTCTATGAAAAGGACGGTCAACCGGCAGAAAAAATCCTCGGTCATGTTGTCAAGTCCATGTTTTTGAGGGACAGAGTGCGTCCATACCGCACAAACAACCTGTACGCTGCCATCCAGCGTGAAATTAAGGAAAAGGAGGAATTGCAGATTGAACGAAACTGCCAGAAATCCGGCAAAGCCTAAGAAGGCACTGAAAAACGGTAAGGTGTACGGCGATATTCTTTCCGCTGAGGAAAAGAAGCGGATTGTCGCACAGAAGAAAAAGGGCAAGAAGGGAAAGAAAATCCCGAAGTCCGCACAGCAGACCATCCCCTATGTTGAGATGTGCCGTGACGGGATCTGTAAGGTCAACTCCCGGCTGTACACCAAGACCATCCGCTTTAACGACATTAACTATCAGCTCGCCCAAAATGAAGATAAGACCGCCATCTTTGAGAATTGGTGTGACTTTCTGAACTACTTTGACAGCTCGATTTTTGTACAGTTCTCTTTTATCAATCAGAGAACGAACATCTCTGAGTTTAAGAAGCAGATCAACATTCCGGCTCAGGAGGATGACTTCAATGACATCCGCACTGAGTATTCGGATATGCTGCAATCTCAGCTTACTAAGGGCAACAATGGTCTTCTCAAGAAGAAGTACATCACCTTCGGTATTGAGGCAGACTCCTTACGCTCTGCAAAGACTAAGCTGGAACGGATTGAAACGGACATTCTCAACAATTTCAAAACTCTCGGTGTGAAAACGGAGCCGCTGTCCGGCTATGAGCGTCTGAAAGTGCTGCATGATGTGTTCAACATGGACACCAATGAGCCTTTCCGCTTCTCTTTTGACATGGTTGCCCGGACAGGACTCAGCAGTAAAGACTTCATCGCACCCACTTCCTTTGATTTCCGTGAGGGTAAGTGCTTCAAGATGGGTAAGACCATCGGCGCAGTGAGCTTTCTGCAAATCCTCGCGCCGGAGCTGAATGACCGGATGCTTGCTGATTTCCTTGACATGGACAGCAACATCACGGTCAATTTTCATATCCGCACCATTGATCAGGCGAAGGCAATCAAGTCCATCAAGATGAAGATTACCGATCTTGATAAGATGAAAATTGAAGAACAGAAGAAGGCGGTTCGCTCCGGCTACGACATGGACATCATCCCGTCCGACCTCGCTACCTACGGAGGTGAGGCAAAGCGGCTTTTGCAGGATCTTCAAACGAGAAATGAGCGTATGTTCCTTGTAACGATCCTCATTATGAACACCGCACCCAACCGGCAGAAGCTTGAGAATGCTGTTTTCCAGACGGCTTCCATCGCTCAGAAATACAACTGTGCGCTCAAGCGGCTGGATTTCCAGCAGGAAGAGGCTCTGATGTCTTCTCTCCCCATCGGTCTTAATCAGGTGGAGATTGAACGCGCTCTGACAACATCCAGCACAGCGGTTTTCATTCCTTTTACGACGCAGGAGCTTTTTCAGGGCGGCGAGGCTTTGTACTATGGTCTCAACGCACTTTCCAACAACATGATCATGGTTGACCGGAAGCAGCTCAAAAATCCCAATGGGCTGATCCTCGGTACACCCGGCAGCGGCAAGTCATTTTCTGCAAAAAGAGAAATGACCAACGCCTTCCTTATCACAGAGGATGACATCATCATCTGTGACCCGGAAGCAGAATACTTTCCCCTTGTCCAGAAGCTCGGCGGTCAGGTGATCCGTGTATCTCCTGTCAGCCCTGACTTCATCAATCCGCTTGACATCAACCTGAACTATTCGGAAGAGGAAAACCCGTTGACGCTTAAATCTGATTTCATCCTCTCCATGTGCGAGCTGATTGTCGGTGGCAAGGACGGATTGCAGCCTGTGGAAAAGACAATCATTGACCGAAGCGTCCGCATGGTCTATCAGGACTATCTCTCCGACCCTGTGCCTGAGAAAATGCCCATCCTCGAAGACCTCTACAATATCTTGCGCAAGCAGAAGGAGCCAGAGGCACAGCGCATTGCGACTGCTCTTGAGATTTATGTTCACGGCTCTTTGAATGTCTTCAACCATCGGACAAATGTGGATGTTCATAACCGTCTCGTCTGCTATGACATCCGCGAGCTGGGCAAGCAGCTCAAGAAGCTTGGAATGCTCATCGTGCAGGATCAGGTGTGGAATCGAGTCACGGTCAACCGCGCTCAGCACAAGGCTACCCGCTACTATATGGATGAGTTCCATCTGCTTCTCAAGGAAGAACAGACGGCGGCATACAGTGTCGAGATTTGGAAACGGTTCAGGAAATGGGGCGGGATCCCTACCGGAATAACGCAGAATGTGAAGGATTTGCTCGCTTCGAGAGAAATTGAGAACATTTTCGAGAACAGCGATTTTGTCTATCTCTTGAATCAGGCGAGCGGAGACCGGAAAATTCTCTCCGCTGCGCTGAACATCTCTCCCAGTCAACAGAACTATGTGACTAATTCCAATGCCGGTGAGGGACTGATCTTTTATGGTTCCACCATCGTTCCCTTCAAAGACGATTTCCCGAAGGACACAACGCTCTACCGGCTGCTTACAACCAAACCCGAAGAGACCATCCAGAACTAACAGGAGGAAAAGATAATGGTTAAAATGATTGCGATGCCCGTTAAGGACGCTATGGAATACGGCGAGAATGCGACTGCCATGTTTGCTCTGCTTGCGGAGCTGAGCGATATGCTCAAGACCGAAAGCCGCCTTAAAAAGCACCACCGTCCCTATCTCCATGTGCGGGAACAGATCGACGAGAAGGTGAAACAGACCGATTATCTTCTCGGCAAGGTGGCTGCGGATATGCTTGCCCTGCGATGCAGTATCCTTCCGCTTGATGACGAAGCCGATTGCGAGAGCTGCGGTTGCTTTGACTGTGAAGGAGATTGCCTGATGTGTGAGGATTCCCCCTGCAACAGAAAAGACAACAAATATGCGGAGAAGGAAACTCCTTTTGCGGATGCAGAGGATGATGCAGACACCGTTACTATCCCCAAGGAAAGGTATGACCTCATGGTGGAGGATCTGCTGACGATGGCTGAACTGATCGATATGGTATCGGATATGCGAGCCAACGATGTGAGAGCCATCCGTGAGCTTGCCAAGTACATCCCTGGCTTTGCCGCCTATGAGAAAAATCGCCTCTCTGTATACCGTGACGCGGCGAAGGAAGCTGAGGACATCATCAACCGGTGGGGTGATGAGCTGGACGAGGATGACGAGCCGGACGAGTATTTCTCCGATTGATCTGCCTCTGGCTGAGAAAAGGGGTGATAAACATACAGCTTGACACAATTTATACCGGTGACTGCCTCGATGTTTTGAGAACACTGCCTGATGAGACTGTACACTGCTGCGTGACCTCCCCTCCATACTACGCACTGCGCGACTATGGCGTGGATGGACAAATCGGCAGAGAGGCAACGCCGAAGGAATATATCTCGCGCCTGACCGATGTTTTCACAGAAGTCAGGCGTGTTCTGCGTCCAGATGGAACACTCTGGCTGAACATTTCAGACACCTACGCTGGCAAAGCAAATCAGGGAAACTATTCGGATCCGAAAAACCCAAGTGGCAGGAACGGTCAGGCTGTGGCTCTCAACTACAAGGTTGAGGGCTGCAAGCCGAAGGACATGATTGGGATTCCTTGGATGCTGGCATTCTCCCTCCGAGATTCCGGTTGGTATCTCCGCAACGACATAATCTGGATGAAGGAAAACCCCATGCCCGAGAGCGTTAGAGACAGATGCGCCCGGTGTTATGAACATATCTTCCTATTCGCCAAGTCGCGGAAGTATCACTTTGACCACAAGGCGATCTCAGAGCCGATTGCTCCTGCAACAGCAGACCGGCTCAAGCGTGGTGTCAGCGGCAGCAACAAGTTCGGCAGTGCGATCCCCGGTCAGCCTCAACAGCAGACCATCAACCGTCCTCGTGAGCATGGCGCAATCACTGACGCTGAGATTAACCCGCTGCGCAACAAACGGGATGTGTGGGTGATCAACACTGTCCCATTCAAAGGAAGCCACTATGCCGCTTATCCTCCGAAGCTGGTAGAAACCTGTCTTCTTGCCGGTTGCCCGGAAGGAGGCGTTGTACTTGATCCATTTATGGGCAGCGGAACAACCGGTATGGTGGCGAAGCAGCTCAACCGACACTTTATCGGTATTGAGTTGAATCCTGAGTTTACAGACATGGCGTATCGCCGGATTGGAGGTGAAATTTGATGGCGCATGAGCAGTTGAAGCCAAAAGATAAGATTGTTACGAGGATGACCAGAGTCGGCGCAGTGGAAGAAAATCTCACAGAAGACTCATCTGAGCGCGTTTCCCAGCGACTCCAAGATGCCGAGCTGGTCAAGCCGCACTCAGGAGAGGTTATCCCCTCGGTTGGAGTCGATACTCCTGATGTTTCCGTTAAGCACCATCAAGCAATGGCAATGCAGTTCCAGGAGCAACAGAAGGAATCCGCAGCGTCCCTGTCAGAGGACTATCAGACGGAGCCTTATCTGCCAGCAGACATTCCTCATACAGACGCTCCTTCATCTGCCCCGGCATTTTCAGAAGCCTATCATGCCTCGCCGGTTGATTCAGGCTCGATTTTTGCAAATTCCGCAATAAGCGGAGCTGTCCGTGGGTCACATACCGTCGAGGTGGCAGATGGCGAAAACATTTTTAGCAGTGCAGCCAAAACAGCAGCAGATAGACCGGATTATGATGGAGATGTTCCCACTACGGACAGGATTCGGATGCTTGAGAAAAAATCAGAACAAGCGCATGAGCGTTTGGATGCTGCCCGTGAAAATCTGCCCACACGAAAAGTTCTCAAGAAAGAGCGGGTTTTCGATGAAGAAACCGGTAAGGGTAAGACACGGCTTTATTTTGAGGATGAGCTAAAGGTTCCCAAGGGCAAAAGTAAACTGCAATTTGAGGCTGACAAAACTGTCCGTAAGGTCGGAGACACGCTTGCCTCTGGTATACACGGAAAAATCCATGAGGTCGAACAGGAAAACTCAGGCGTAGAAGCTGCGCATAAAACCGAGATAGCTGCCGAGTCAGCCGCACGACACTTCTCTCATCACAGGCAGAAAGCAGTCAATAAACCATATGAGAAGCTGTCCAAGCTGGAACACGAGGCTCAGGTTGCCGACACCAAGCTTCATTACGCAAAAACCCAGCAGGAGCATCCTGAGATGAAAAAGCAGCGTGTCAATATGAATAAGCACTACCAGAAGCAGAGTATCAAGAAAGAATATGCTGCTGCGAGGAAGGCAGGATCCCAGACTGCCGGAGCTGCCACCAAATCCACCGGGAAAAAAGCCCGCGAAAAGGCAACGGATAAGGTCAAGGAGTTTTTCTACAAGAATAAGAAGGTCTTCCTCTGGTTCGGAGTTGGGCTGATGTTCCTTGTTCTGATTGCCGCTGGTATCAGCTCTTGTACGGCGATGTTTTCATCTACCGGCTCGACAGTGATTGCAACATCTTATCTCAGCGAGGACGATGCAATGCTCGGCGCAGAGGCGCAGTATTGTGAAATGGAGGCAGAACTGCAAGACTACCTTGACAGCTACGAAAGCACCCACGATTACGATGAATACCATTTTGACCTTGACGCGATTGAGCATGATCCATATGTCCTGATCTCCATCCTATCGGCTCTTTATGAAGGTGAATTTACCCTTTCCGAGATACAAGGAACGCTGGAAATGCTGTTTGAGAAGCAGTATATCCTTACAGAAGAAGTGGAGGTGGAAACCCGATACCGCCGGGAAACCCGGTATGACAGCGAAGGAAATCCCTATACCGTCCGCGTTCCTTATGATTACTACATCTGCTATGTTACGCTGGAAAACTTTAATCTCAGCCATGTGCCGGTATACATCATGTCGGAAGATCAGCTCTCGATGTACTCAGCCTATATGTCCACATTGGGCAACCGTGAGGATTTGTTTGGTAATTCAGAGTATGTGGACAAGTATATCACAAACCCTCCCGCAAACTATGATGTTCCGGCTGAGTATCTGGATGATGCTACTTTTTCAGCACTCCTGACCGAAGCCGAAAAGTATCTCGGCTATCCCTATGTATGGGGCGGCAGCAATCCTGATACCTCTTTCGACTGCTCCGGTTTTGTCTCATATGTGCTGACAAACAGCGGACTCGTCAACACAGGAAGGCTCGGTGCGCAGGGACTTTACAACATCTGTACCCCTGTTTCTAATCCGCAGCCCGGTGATCTGGTCTTCTTCCAAGGCACTTACGATACGACCGGCGTGTCCCATGTGGGAATCTATGTGGGTGATCAGGTCATGTTGCACTGTGGAGACCCCATTCAATACACATCAATCAATACCTCCTATTGGCGTTCTCACTTTTTCGCCTATGGGAGACCCCCGTATTAAGCGAAAGGAGCATCTGTATGAACCCGAAATATCAGAAGGTCTGCGCAGAGATTGCAAAGACAGAGAAGAAGGTCGAGGATCTTCAAGCGCAGCTCAAGGAGCTGTATGACAAGAAAACTGAGATGGAAAACCTTGAGATCATCAATACTGTCCGGGCAATGGTCATGGACAAAGATCAGATTATGGCGTTCCTCTCCACCATGAAGGGCGGCAGCACAAAGCCGCCGGTTATTTCTGAAACGGAGGTGTCTGAGCATGAGTAAAAGAAAAGGACTTCGGCTGTTGACCGTCTTTGTTCTGTGTGTCCTGATGGTGTGCAGCCTGTCGGTAACTGCATTTGCCGGTGCGGATGATACGCCCCAAGAGCTTCCTGTTACCGGTGGAGCCGAACCGGAAACTGTTCCCGAAACCGAGCCGGTGGAAACCACTCCTGAAACTGAGCCGGAAACTGAGATTGAGCCGGAAGCACTCACTCCGGGGGAGGCGTTCTACGATCCCGGTAACGCTTATACCCGCGACCTGCTTTATGATGAAGCTGCAAACAAACAGTTTATCACCATCCAGACGAAAAACGGCAATACCTTTTACATCGTCATTGATTATGACGCGCCCATCAACGAAGAAGAACAGTACCAGACCTATTTCCTGAACATGGTGGATGAAAGTGACTTGCTTGCTCTGATGGATGAGGAATCTGCCGCCGAGCTTACAACCTGTAATTGTACCGAGAAGTGCGCTGCTGGTGCTGTGAATACGGAGTGTCCGGTTTGTAAAAACAATATGAGTGAATGTTCCGGTACGGAACCTGAGCCGGAAGTACCGACTGAGCTGGAAGAGCCTGTTGAAGAAGCGGAAAAGCCGACCTCCAATATTGCTTTGATTGTTGGCGTGATTGCCCTTGTAGGCATTGGCGGCGGTGCATATTACTATTTCAAGCTCATCCGCAGTAAGAAGCAGAAGGATGAAGACTTGGATTTCTTCGATGATGACGGCTACGAGGAAGAGGAATACATCAACGAAGACACCGAGCCTGACATTGCCGAGGATGACGAGGAAAAGGATGGTGAAGAGGTCTGATTTTAGTCGTTGCAGAGAAGCCGAGCGTGGCTCAGTCTATTGCGAAGGTGTTAGGTGCGACATCTCGCAAAGACGGTTGGCTTGAAGGAAACAACTACATCGTTTCATGGTGCGTTGGACATCTCGTAGGGCTTGCAGATGCTTGTCTCTACGATGTTCGCTATGCAAAATGGCGATATTCGGATCTGCCCATTGTACCGGAGGAATGGCTTTATGAAGTTCCGAAGGACAAGGCGCAGCAGTTCAAAGTTCTCCGTGATCTCATGAAGGATAAGCGTGTCACCGAGCTTGTCTGTGCCACTGATGCAGGACGCGAGGGTGAGCTTATTTTCCGGCTCGTCTACAACAAAGCCGGATGCACCAAACCATTTAAGCGTCTATGGATCAGCTCTCTTGAGGATTCAGCTATTCGGGAAGGATTCCATCATCTGCGGGACAGCAGCGATTACGATAAGCTTTATGAGGCAGCTCTTGCCCGTTCAAAGGCTGATTGGATCGTAGGCATCAACGGTACGAGGCTATTTTCAACGCTCTATCACAAGAAGCTGGTGGTTGGGCGCGTCCAAACACCTACGCTGGCGATGCTCGTTGAGCGTGAAGGCAAAATTTCCACCTTCCGCAAGGAGAAGTATTTCAACATCCATGTAGAGAAGGACAGCTTAAAGGCTGACATGGAAAAGGTCAAAAATAAGGATGAGGCAAAAGCGATTGCGGCGGCTTGCGATAAAAAGCAAGCCGTCGTTTCTTCTGTCCGAAAGGAAACGAAGTCGGCAAATCCTCCGAGGCTCTACGATCTGACCACCTTGCAGCGAGAAGCCAACCGCTATTTTGGTTTCACTGCGCAGCAGACGCTTGAGCTGGTACAGTCTCTCTATGAAAAGAAGCTCCTGACCTATCCGAGAACAGACAGTCAGTTCATCACTGATGATATGGAAGGCACTGCCCGTCAGGTTATCTCCATCGTATGCAGGAAGCTGTCGATGTTTGAAGGTCTGGGGCATGATCCCGACATCGGGCGTGTGACCAACAACGCAAAGGTCACTGACCACCATGCCATTATCCCTACTGTCCAGCTTGAAAAGCAGGACATCGGTGAGCTGCCTCAGTCTGAACAAAAGATCATCTCTCTGGTCGGTATGCGCCTTTTGGCTGCAACCGGTGAGAAGCATATCTACGATGAGACCCGGATCATTATTCTTTGCGAAGGTTATGAGTTCAGGACAAAGGGCAAAACCGTTGTTCAGGACGGGTGGAAAGGCATTGAGCAGCGTTTCAAAGCTTCTCTGGGGAGTAAGGACAAGGAAGAGACTGAAAAGGTGCTTCCTGCTGTCCGCGAAAACGCTGTGCTGGAGTCCGTGTCTGCCAGCGTGACGGAGCATTTCACAACCCCTCCGAAGCCCTATACTGAGGACACATTGCTCTCCGCGATGGAGACTGCTGGAAATGAAGAGTTCGATGATGAGACTGAAAAGATAAGGTCAAACCCATGCAAGCATGGGTTAGGTACTCCTGCCACTCGTGCCGGAATCATTGAGAAGCTTGTTAAAGGCGGCTTTATCGAGCGTAAAGGCAAGTCCCTCGTTCCTACGAAGGACGGCAATAATCTCGTATGCGTCCTGCCGGAGCAGATTACTTCGCCTTCCATGACTGCTGAGTGGGAAAACACACTGATGCAGATTGAGCGTGGTCAGGCTGATGCCGGGAAGTTCCTTGACGGCATTGTCGGTATGACTACCTCTCTGGTAAAGGCATATCCGTTCCTCTCCGAAGCCGAAGCAGCCCGTTTTGATACGGGCAAGGAATCCATCGGCAAATGCCCTCGCTGCGGATCTCCGGTCTATGTCGGCAAGGGCAATTACTACTGTTCCAGCAAGGATTGTTCCTTCTGCTTGTGGGAGGATAACAAGTTCTTTGCTTCAAAGAAAAAGAAGCTGACAAAGAAAATCGCTAAGGAGCTGCTTGACAAGGGATGGTGTCGAGTGACGGGGCTTTATACCCCGAAGAAGCCTCAGCTCTACGATGCGATTATCAAGCTGGATGACAGCGGCGGCAAGTATGTCAGCTTCAAGATGGAGTTTGACCGATGACGCGCCCTAAGTATGTCGCTGCTTGCAGCGGCGGCAAGGATAGCGTCGCAACCCTGCTTCTGGCGGCTCACCACAATGAGCCGCTGGATGAAGTTGTGTTCAGTGAGGTCATGTTTGATAAGACCACATCCGGCGAAGTCCCTGAGCATAGGGACTTCATCTACGACAAACTCAAGCCCTTCTGTGAAAACGAGCTGGGCGTGAAGTTCACGATCCTCCACGGTCCTAAAACCTACGATGATATTTTCCATCACATCATCGTTCGCGGACCCCATGAAGGTGAAAAGCGCGGCTTTGCATGGGCTGGAATGTGTGCAGCAAACAGAGAGTGCAAAACAAATCCGATGAAGAGGTACAACAAAACGCTGTCTCCCGATACCGTCAGCTATATCGGTATCGCTGCTGATGAGCCGAAACGCCTTGCCAGACTTGAAGGCTCTCCGAAGATTAGTCTTCTCAGCAAGTACAATTTGACAGAAGCCGATGCACTCAAGCTCTGTGCTGACCATGACCTCCTATCACCGATCTACGAGCACTGCCGGAGGAATGGCTGTTGGTTTTGTCCCAACGCAAGCGACTCCGAGCTGCGGCACATGATAACGCACCATCCCGAACTATTTGACCGGCTGATCGAATGGGAGCATGAGGACAATGTTTTCCATCGCCGGTTGACAAGAAGAGAAACCCCGTCTGAGGTAAAAGCTCGCCTTTTGGGAAAGCCTCAGACGGGGCTTTTTATTCCCAAATCATTATGATTGGAGGTTGAGAAATGGCTGAAAACAGAAATGCCCAGCAAGTCAGGGAAATCACCGATAAGCTGGAACAGGGCATCAAGGAACTCTTTGAATCGGAGCGGTTCAAGGAATATCTTCGCACGATGTCCAAGTTTTATCATTACTCCTTCAACAACACCCTGCTCATTGCCATGCAAAAGCCGGAAGCAACGCTGATCGCCGGATATACGGCATGGCAGCGTAACTTTGACCGCCATGTGATGAAGGGTGAAAAGGGCATCAAAATTCTTGCCCCTGCCCCCTATAAGGCGAAGGTGAAGATGGAGAAAATCGATCCTAAGACACAGAAGCCGATGCTGGATGCTGATGGCAAGCCAATAACTGAGCTGGTGGAGGTTATGCGTCCCGCCTTCAAGGTGGTCAGCGTCTTCGATGTTTCCCAGACGGACGGCAAAGAGCTTCCCGACATCGTGGTGGATGAGCTGACAGGCAGCGTGGAGAATTACGCTGCCTTTTTTGATGCGCTCAAACAAGAATCTCCCGTTCCGATTGCTTTTGAGGATATTCCCGGTGGTGCAAAGGGCTATTATCATCTGGAAGATCGTCGTATCGCCATTCAGGAAGGAATGAGCGAGGTACAGACGGTCAAAACAGCGATTCATGAGATTGCTCACGCAAAGCTTCATGCCCTTGACCAGCCGGATCCTGACCCTCAGTGGAAAGTCGTGATGGTCAGCGAAGGAGGCGCCAAGTATGACTTTCAAACGGCGTTTGAGACGGAGGCTGACGCGATTGCCGCTGCGGAAGCTGCGGATTGGCGGTTCGTTGACGAAAATCAATTTGAATGGAGGCTTGAGGTCGAGGAAGATACCTCTGCAATTCAGGCAGCAAGAAAAGATCGGCACACCAAGGAGGTTGAGGCTGAGGCTGTCGCGTACACGGTTTGCCAGCGGTACGGAATTGAAACCTCAGATTATTCCTTCGGCTACATCGCCGGTTGGTCATCCGATAAGGAAACTAAGGAATTGAAAGGCTCTCTTGAGACGATCCGAAAAACTGCTGCTGAAATGATCGAGAGTATTGATGACAAACTCAAGGTTCTGCTGGCTGAGAAGGCAATAGATGCTGCGGCTCAGGAACAAGCTTCAATTCATAGCAAGGTTGACATTCCTGTTTACCGTGAATATGCCAACTATGCCTTTGAAGCCGGTGAGATCGAGAGTTACAAGGCATCTCGGGATGCAAATATTGCTTGCCGGGATGCCATTGAAGCTGCAATCACTGAAAACTTCTCGGATAATCGACTCGCATCAGAAATCGCAGTTACAAGCGTCCTTGAACAGTTTTCAACAGAACGGGTGGCATATGTCCTTGCCAATACCATTCAGCAAAAGGATCATGACGGGCGCATACATCCGAGCCTCAAGGAATGGGCAAAGACCATCGAGGTGTGTCCTGATAGTGCGCAATACTTTATAGTGGACAAGGTAAATCCCGGACTTCTGGACTTGTTTGTCATCGAGTTTAACCGGCAAACAGATGTTGCCGAGCGCGAGAGCGAGGCTGACCACGCTCGCGATCCCGAAGTCGTGGCATGGGAGAAGGATGAAATCACTTCATTTACAGTGACGGTCAATGAAGTAAAGTCTCCGCTTGCCGCTCAAACCGAGGAAGCACCCATTGCCAAGCCTTATCGCCTGACACCGGAGGAAAAGAAAATCAAGGAAGCGGTCATGGATACGCTGAAAGCACAGATTGCTCACAGAAATGATGGGATGCTGGCTACCTACCGTTCCTCCGATCAGTCCTTCAAGCTCATGATGGAGTACAAGGTGCGGATCGACGGCAATACCGTAACCCAGAATGGAGAGCCGCTTTTTGCGATCCATCGCCGTCATTCTTCGCGCAAGACGCAGGGATGTTATCGAGAACTGACCCCCACGCTGGAATATATCCGCAGAGAGCAGAAGCAGGAAAAGCCATCTATCCGGGATCAGCTCAAAGCCGCTGCAAAAACACAACCGAAGCGGAAACCTCCTGCAAGAGCAAGGAAGCATGATATGGGATTGGAGTGATGGACATGAGAAAACAAACAGATGTAGATATACTTGCTGAACTGTCCAAGCTTGTAGATGCCCATGTCAGACACTATAAGGAGGACTTTGTTCTTGACCAGCGGCTTATTACACAGGCTGCAAAAGCGGAATTGCCAGAGGACAGGACGCTGATCTGGTTCTGTCGGGAGTGTGGTACACACTGTCTTCGGGAGTCTCAAGCATTTATCCGGGACACACGCGAACACAGCACACTTCGCTTCTACGCAGAGCAGTCCGGCGAAGATATTACTGCGCGTGTCATTGTTCCAAAGCAGATTAAGGGCAAAAAAATCATGGGAGATGTGTTCGAGATCAACTTTAAGGATCTGGCATTCAAAGTTGCGCAGGATTCTATCTCGCCAATTACTACGCAGATGTCCTTCGAGGACGGTACTTCCGCAGAAGTACCGTTTCACAGGAGCCTTCGGAACGCTGAGCTGCTGGTGCAGGATCATGGCAAAATAACCTCCATTCATGTTATCCCGGTGGACAAAGAGGCGTTGGCAGATATTCTGGCGCAGCAGAAGCGTCGGCGCGAACGGTTGCCGGAAACTGTTCAGGAAGAAAAACTCGCCCCGCTGCCGGTTGCAGAATACCGGAAATATGTGGCTGTCAAGCAGGAGCATCCTAACGCTCTGGTTTGCTTTGCCCAGAACGGTTATTTTGAGCTTTATGGAGACGACGCCAAGAAAGCCGCCGCACTTCTCGGAACAAAAGTGTTGGACAAAAAAATACGGGGACATAAATCAATTCCCGTTACCGGCTTTAAGGAGGAGTCATGGGTTGCCGCCTCAAAAAAACTGTGGAAGGCTGGCGAAGATGTCCTACTGTCTAAGGGCGGTGACATTTTCAAGGAACTGAAAGCAGCCGATTACATCCCCATTGGCGCAGAGCTTGAAGTGGGTGGAGTCATGAGCCGGATTGAGAAGGTTGACTTCTCTGCCGACTGCGTAACTCTCACCAATGTTGAAAGAGCCGAGTGTCCTGTGCGATACAGTGAGCCGATTGAGTATGTGCGCAGCTTTGTGGAAGATGCCGGTATCGCCGTCTATGAATCCGCTGCGCGTCGTGAAGCGGCAATTCCCCAGAAGCGCACATCAATCCGTGACAAGTTAAGTCATGCAAAAAAGGAGCAACCGTCTCGCCCGGTTGTTCCCAAAAAATCCAAAGGAAAGGATATGGAACTATGAGTTTTACTGTTGAAGAGACCAATTTCATGAGCTATTTCGACATTTCCAGCCGCAAGGCTCTCATCCATGACATGAAGACTACCCCTCTGAATGACATGGATGACGAGATGGCAGAAATGCTGTACTCTCTGGTGCAGCGTCTTGAGAAAATGACCGATGAAGAGTTCGGTGCGCTGTATATCGCACCGGACTCTTTGCTTGACTAAGGAAGGAGGATGCCTATGCCCGTATTGGACGGAAACTTCGAAGCGTTTGTCACCAACCTCGGAAAGTACAATGAGGGCGAGTTGGTGGGCGAATGGGTGAAGTTCCCCATCACCGAAGAGGAACTGCAGGAGGTCTTTAAGCGTATTGGGATCGGCTCAAGAGATGAGTTTGGTCATGTGTATGAAGAATGGTTTATCACCGACTATGAATGCCCCTTACAAGGCGTGTATGATATGCTCGGCGAGTATGAAAACCTTGATAAGCTCAATTATCTTGCCGCCCGTATCGACGAGATGGACAAGTGGGAACAGGAGAAATTTGTTGCAATCATGGAAGCCGGATGCGATGAGGTCAGCGACATCGACGATCTTATCAATCTGACCTACAATCTGGACTGCTATGATTTCATCTCCGGCATTCACGATAATTCAGACCTTGGCTACTACTATGTCCATGAAGCCGGTATCTACGATGAAAAGGATCTGGGACCCTTGGCAAACTACATCGACTATGAACGCTTTGGTCGCGATGTGGCAATGGATGAAAGCGGAAGATTTACCGATGACGGCTATGTTCGCTCCACGGGAGATCGCTGGACGCAGATGTTTGACGGAAGTCTCGATGACATTCCTGATGAATACCGGATCACCGGAGGCGGCGAAGAGCCAATGAAGGACGGCAAGATTCACGCCATTGTGGTTGAGCCTGAAAAGAAGCCGGAAATCCGCGAGATTGACGGGAGCCTTGAAGGGTTGCAAGCTCTGGTTGGCGGGTACATCCAAGCAGTTTATCCCTTTGAAGACCCTGTTGCTGTTGTCTGCAATGAGGAAGGAAAGCTGGAAGGTCTGCCTCTCAACCGCGCCCTGCGGGATGCGGATGGAGAAATTTATGACATCGTAGCCGGAACATTCGTTGTTGTCGGTTTGACCGATGACAGCTTTGGTTCTCTGGAAGGTGATCTCGCGCTCAAGTATTCCAAGTTGTTTGAACAGCCGGAGCAGTTTGCCAAGCTTGGGGACAGGATTGTCGCAATCCCCATGATCTCGGAAGAGCAGCAGAAGCATCAGGCGGCAGAACAGAAGGACTTTGAGATGAATATGGACACTCGCGGTCTGGCTGTCTCCGGTCATATCGGTACATGGCATACGATTGACCATAAGGAAGTAGACGGTCACACCTTCTGGCTTATGGAACACGATCATTATGGTGATGGGGCTGGCTGCATCATTGTCGATGAGAAAGGGAAGCTGGCATTAGATAATATCTATGACGGCTTCGATAACCACACTATTGATCTGCTGCATCAGGCTCTTATGCCGGTTGAACGGATGCCTGATGACTCTATTTCCATTGATGAAATGAAGGATTACGGTTATTCATGGGCTGGTATGCTCCCTATGAGGGAAGATACTGCTGCGGAGGTCATGAAGTCCTGCACGATCTATCGTCTATATGGCGATGATACAGAAGGCATGGTGATGACCGCTGCGGAAATCAAGCCCCATGCAGATAAGGGCGGTATTTTCGGCGTTGAAAAGGCTGATTGGATTGCTGCACTCGAACGGCAGAATCCCCTCAAGGCTGCTGAGATGTCCATCGAGGATGATTACGGCATGATCGATGGGATTATCAACAACGGTGCAAAGGAGGAAAAAGCCGCTGAAAAATGTAGTAAATCCTCCATCATGGACAGGCTGAAAGCAGCGAAGTCCGAGCCTCCGAAGGAAAAGGGTTTACCCACAAAAGATCGTAAGCCGGAGCGTGACTTATGAGCCGCAGTGAGAAGTGGAAGAAAGAATGGGCTTTCTTCTTAGATGCAGACGGTCGGCGTAAGTACAGTGAAGTGTGCCGACGATGTGTTCATAACTGCAAGCAGAGTTTTCGCGCAGATGTTCTCGCTTGTCCGCATTATCTCTCGAAGAGGTCAGAGGATGCGGTTTACTGTCAGGATAAAGGTCGAAAAAGCCGGTTTTAAGCTTTCCAGAGCCTCGCAAAAGGATAGCCCCGTATGTTTTCCCATGTGGAGGTTATTCACGGTCAGAGCGGCAATAAAGGTCGATATTTTACATTTACCAACAATACGCAGAGCCTCAGTCGATGCCCGTTTGGGTGTCGGCTGAGGCTATATTTTTTTGCCGTATTTGGTCTTTAGAACAAGCGTCTATTCTTTGGCTTCTGTATCATCTGCACATTTATCCTTATACTATCTTTAGAGCAAAGTCAAGGTCTAAAGAAGGAGGTGGTACGATGGATGCAAAGGCAGTCGGGCAGCGAATTAAGGCTGCGCGTGAGAAAAAGAATATGACACAGGAAGACCTTGCCGCCCTCATTGACATCAGTCCGACTCATATAAGCGTTATAGAGCGCGGTACAAAGATAGCGAGAATGGACACATTCGTTGCAATCGCCAATGTTCTTGAGGTCTCTGCGGATGCACTGCTTGTCGATGTGGTTGAACATTCAGCCTTGGGTGTAGCGTCTGAACTCTCTGCCGCCATCGCGGATCTCCCTCATGAAGAAAGAATGCGGGTATTGAAGGTAGTGTCAGCATTGACAGATAAGTAATGGTGGAAGAGCTTCTGGCTCTTCCGCTCTTTTTTTATTCTCATCGACAAAGTTTTTGGGACTTCGACATTCTTTAGATATTATACTTGCGCTAAAGAACAAATAATAATTCTAAAGATGGAGGAACGAAGATGAAAGACTTTGAAAAGATTCTTGCCAAAATTGCCAAGGACAACGGAACTACTCCAGAAGCAGTGCTGCGGGATATGCAGGAGGCGATTGACGCAGCGTATGATCATCATGACGCGGACGCACAGCCTTTATGGGATATGATGACCTTCAAGGGCGAGCGTCCCACGCCGGAAGAGTTTGTCTTTCAGGTCGCTATGATGCTTCAAAACGGGAATGGCTATTTACATTGACAGTCCCCGTTGACAACACAGTCTTCTATTTTTCTGGTAGATTTGCTGTTAAGGCCAAGCTGTTTTGTCCAGAAATAGCCGGTCTGTTTTGTCGCATAGCCGGATTGTTTTGTCACGACAGCCGAGCTAATCTGTCGTTGAAGCCGGTCTGTTTTGGCATCGCTATATCATAAAAGGGAAAAGAGAGGTGCCGTTCTTGGTAGAACGGCACCTCTCTTCAACTTGAGACTATTGGAATTGATACAGCATAACAGCATTGATATTTTGGTTGTCGCTGCTGTACATGATGGGACGATATTCACCTTCTGGAAGGGAACTCAGATCGAGCGTTCCTGTAAGAGCACCACCAACGGCAGATAGGGTATACACCTCTTCAGACACCTCATCGATAAATCCAATATAGATTGTTCTGGAAGCAGAGGCCCAAGTGCAATGAACGGCCATTGCCTTTGTTTTTTCATTGGGCAACAGAATGGTATCGTCTGCTTTTGAATATTGAGATTCATCAATATTGACGCACACAAGTTCTCCTTTTGGCGTACTCTCAGAGAATTCCACAGGCTCATCTACAAAGTATTCACTTAAATCCACCACATCAGCAAATGGAAGAACAGAAGCCGGAGGAACGATGGCATCGCTGTCATCCTTGTCTGGAACCTCCGATACAGAATCCTTAGTAGAACAAGCAGCTAACATGGCAACCACCACGATTGCTAACAATAGCCCTAATCCTCGATGAATTCCCTTTTTCATGGTTATTTTACCTCGTACTGCATAGCTCCGGTGATGCTCTTACTTCCGCCATTCACAATGCAAACCTTATAATCTCCATCTGGAACACCACTGGAGTTGACTCTCTTGCTGTTAATATCTCCACCTTCATAGGTAACAGTGTATGTTACCCGGGTGTCCACATTATACCAGCCGATTTTTACATCCTGAGAAGAGGGACTCCATGTGCAGGAGTTGATAGTAAGTACAGCATCTTCACCAGAAATGTAGTATGTTTCGCTGGAAGTCTTTCTGGAACCGGAACCCAAAGAGGTGAACGAAAGAGACAGGCTCGACTTCGGCACGATATTGGTTTCCTCCGTGGCTACCGGTTCATACGGGACTTCTTCAACAGCAAAAGCCGTGCAGGACAAAGAGAACACCATTGCGAGAGCTAACACAGCCGACAGGACTTTCTTCATGGTACTTTCCTCCTTTTCTTGGAACCGTTGATACTTGTTAGGTAGCTACCATCTTCATTATACTGAATAATTTCGTATATGGCAACCTAAATTTTGTGTTTTGCATATATTTTTTCGGTTTTGCTTCTTGTTTTTAGTTGGATATGCTATTATTATGACAGCTCAAAAAATGAGGCAAGAGGAAGCAATGAGTCCAATCACTGGAAACAAGCACATTTCCAATAATTACAACGACTCAATGCTCCCTCTCACAAACCATGATTAGTATAGCACAGTATGAATTGTCCTGCAACGGGGACACTACCAAAATTTTAAGCAAAGAGAGCAGCCTATGTCCAATCTGTGGAGGAGCACTTAAAGTTCATGGAACCTGTACGCGGAAAGTCCGATATGGAGACTGCATACACAAATACCATCTCAGAGTATTAAAGTGCCAGTGCTGTGGAAAAACACACAGAGAGTTACCGGATAGCCTCATTCCATATAAGCGATATGGAGTGGAAGCATTCTGTGAGATTGCCGAATCTACAGAAGCCCGACATACCTGTGAAACATCTACCTGGCTGCGCATCCGATCCTGGCTTGCGTGGTTCATCTGTTATGCCCAAAATATTGCAACCGGATTGATTGCAGCCAACCTCCTTCCGATGACATTTCACCCCGGCTACACTCTGCGCCAGCAGACGGTGCATTTTGTCCGGCTGGTAGCAAACAGCGGAAATTGGATACAGCACCGTTCCGCCATGACAATGGATTTTCCTCCGGCTATACTGGTGTCATGCCAATAAAACAGGAGGCGATTCCAGCATGGAAATGAAAAACAGGAAGCTCGCCGCAGAGATTGCAGAGGAGCGAATGTCTATGATTGCACCGCTGCTGTCCCAAAACATGGATAGCAGACGGGTGGAACAGCTACGACAGGAGATATGCGAACGAAACCAGATTTCCCAACGAACTCTGGAACGGTATCTCTGCGCATATTTGAATGGAGGTTTTGAAGCACTGAAACCGCAGAGCAGGAGCAGCCAAAGTAACTACAAAATTCCACAAGAGCTACTGGATGAGGCAATCCAGCTACGCAGGGAACTTCCCAGCAGGAGCATCCCTACAATTATTAAAATCCTGGAGTTGGAGAAGAAGGCTCCTCCCGGATTTCTGAAGCGAACCACATTGCAGGATGCTTTGAGCCGTGCAGGGTATTCCACCGCAATGATGAAGCTTTACAATGACAAAGGGTACGCTTCCCAACGATTTCAACGGCTGCACCGGCATGACCTGTGGCAAGGAGATATTAAATATGGACTTGTGCTCAATCTTGGCGGTGTACAGACACAGACCTACTTCTCCTGCCTGATTGACGATGCTACCAGATACATTCTCCACGGTGAGTTTTACGGGACGATGGAGCAAGGTATTGTAGAAGACACCCTGCAAAAAGCCATGCTGAAATTTGGGCTTCCACGGAGACTCTATTTTGACAATGGGACGCAGTACCGAACACGCTGGATGAAGCGCGCCTGCGATTTGCTTGGTATCCGGCTGATCTATGCAAAGCCCAGAAATCCACAGGGCAAAGGCAAACAGGAGCGATTTAACCAAACGATGGATGCTTTTTTAGCAGAGGTAAGTCTACATCCACCAGAGAGCCTGCAAGAATTGAACACAAAATTCCAAGCATGGCTACATGAATGTTACCACTCCAAACCGCATAGTGCTCTTGGCACAACGCCAGAAATTGCATTTAAGTCCGATTCCATGCCTCCACGATTTGTGGACAAGGCTCTGATGGCACGAGCATTTTTGCATTGTGAATCCCGTAAGGCCGACAAGAGTGGTGTAATTAGTTTTGGCGGAAAACGATATGACCTTGGCATTGCTTTTGCCGGCAAGCAGGTTGATGTAGTCTATGACCCAATCTGTACAGAGATCCTTACGATTGAGACACCAGACCATGAGCCGTTTCAAGTGCGGCAGATTGTAGTTGGCGAAAAAGTTGCACCGAAGCCAAAACGAAAAGAGATTGAGCGTATTCCCGTTGACCATTCCCGTCTATTGGATGCCATAACGGAACCATACCAAGACAAGCAGCGCAGGAGGGCGATTTCCTACACCACAGAAATTGAAAAGGGGTGACAAGCATGTACGAGGAATTTTTTGAAATGACACATACCCCTTTTGTACGGGGCATTCCTGTTGACAATCTCTATGAAGACCAGGATACCGAAGAAGTCTATAACCGTCTGCTCTATGCTGCCAGCCGCCAGCTTTTTGCTCTTGTGGTTGGGGATGCGGGCACGGGGAAGACAACGGCTCTGCGCCGCCTGAAAAGCGTCTTAGATGGGCAAGATTACACCGTACTCTACCTTTCTGAATCTAAACTTACCCCGAGACACTTCTACAACGGTCTTCTGGAGCAGCTGGGGTGTGAAACACGGTTCTACCGAGGTGACGCAAGGAATCTACTGCACCACGAAATTGAAATTATGCGTGGAGTTGGACACCGAAAACTGGTTGTGATTGTGGATGAAGGGCATCTACTCTCTAAGGAAATGCTGGAGGAAATCCGCTTCTTACTCAACTACAAAATGGATTCTGAAAATCCCCTCGCACTCATTTTGGCTGGCCAGACGGAGCTATGGGAGAAACTACGGCTGCAAGCGTACAGAGCGATCCTCCACAGGGTTGATATTCAGTGCTTTCTGATGCCTTACGAATACGCTCAGACGAAAGCCTATATTGAGAAGCAACTGACCTATGCTGGACACCCCAACGCAATCTTCTCTGAGGACGCCATGAAAGCAGTCCACTCTTTCTCATCCGGCATCCCGAGACTGATTAACCGGGCCTGTACCCAGTCTCTTGTCTACGCATACCAAAACCGCCGGGCCATTATTGATGACCGGATGGTACAACTCGTCCTGGAGGGCGAGGTTTCTTGAATACCGGAAAGAAGGGGATGGCTGGAGCCATCCCCTTCTCTTATGCGACAAAACGCACCGGCGCCGGACAATGATGTCCGGCGATGACCGACAAAACAGCCCGTCTATTTCACGACAGAACAGGCCGTCTGCGACAATTTGCTACAATAGATGTGCAATCATAATCGACAACGGAGACTTGTATTTTGTTTCACCCTTGCCTCAGCGATATGCTTACAGGGGTATGGTTGAAGCCGAAGGAGGAAATCCTATTGGCAAAGGTTTGTTTCGTAAGTATGTGGCATTCCATAGTGCCAGCATCGGTGGCGCTTCTTCACGATGAACTTGTTGCGCTGTATCAGCACGAAGAAAAGCTTGAGTTCTGGTTTCATGGCTGCCATTCGGACACAGATCAGTGGCTCTTAAATGAAATCATCAGATTGAAGGCTTGTAATCAATCCAAAACTGAAATTGTTGATGTTGTTGATCCCTTCAAGGAATATGGGAATATACGAGACAAGACGGATCAGCTATGGCAAGACAACTTTAAGATCAGTGAGGATGTTCGCATTGAGTATGCGCCCAAGCTGGACAGTAAGATAAACCCGGGTTCAAGGCGTTTTATCGTTCGCTCAAATCAGGTGGAAAGATGGATGATTGATCAGTGCGATTATCTGCTTGCCTATTACTATGACGGAGTACCGAACGGTGCAACCACCTTCATACGACACGCAAGGGTAAAGCCCCATGTTCGGCTCATTTCGGTTGTGGATCCAACTACTGTAATGCAGATAGAAAAATTGGTCACTGAAATAGATGGGCGCACACGGCTCATTTTAGACAGGATAAGAGCAGGACGCTCCTATCAATCCATAGGGGATGAATTGGGCGTCTCTCCTAACCGTGTAATGCAGATTGCGTCAAAAGCGAGCAGAAATATCATGTACGCCATACACGGAGAAATCCGCAGCAGATACCGATAATAAACCTCAGCTCACTTTTGTTGTGGGCTGAGGCTTTTCATTTCAGTTCTTCATTTTGAACTCCAAAACGACACTGCCATCTTCTTCTATGGACATCTGCATAGTTTTAATGTACCTCTCAAAGAACTGCTTCCTCTCGGCATCTGCCATTTCTATACGAGTGGAGCGCAGAGCGGCATCAAACATTTCGTTGACATTCAGACGAACAGAGCTGTCGATATATCGGTACATTTCCTTGAACAGTGCGCCGAATTTGAGTTCTTCTGCATTGCCGGAGTAGAAGTCATCAATATAGCAGTAGAAAATGCCCATGTTTACGAGAGCCGCCTTCAAATCAGCCCCGCTTTTCTCACGCTCAATCATCATCAGAAAGCGAGCATCAGGAAGTGAAGAAATCAGTCCCCAATAATCGGAATCGCTGGACACGATAATAAAAGAGTCCACATGGTTCATGTAATACTCCTGACAGGCTCGTGCCGTCAATTTGATGTCTACAAGAGATTTGCTCTCCTTGACGCGCTCAATCAGCATATGCTCAACAGGAATCTTGGTGAAATCTTCAAGAATACGCCATGCTGAGGCAGTATGTACATCGTCAAATAGAATTATGCTTGTTATTTTCTGCGTATACCGATAATCCAAATTTCTCAGCGCAGCACACAGCTTATACGGGTCAGAGTTCTCGCAGTCCACCACGACAACCGCTTTTTCGCTGCCTTCTATGAACTCGTATATGCTGCCTTTCACATAACTGCTTACATCCGAGACTTTACTAAACTCGTTAAAATAGTCGTTATGCCATTGGTAAAGCAGCACTGCAAACTTCTTGTCGTTGTAAAGAATATTGCCCTCGTTCTGCGGCACCCAGTTGATGTAAACCTGATAAGGGTAATAGGATAGACAGGAGTAGTACAGGTCTGCTGCCTGTTTTGTTCCTTCCTCCTTCAAACCATTCGGCATGACGAACAGGTCTTTGACATATTCCCAGTTAATCCAGAGCGGGAACAGCTTTTTACAGTTGTTGATGCGATCTGAAATCAGCCGGTTGATCTCAATAATATGGTGGGACAGCTTTGTGCTGGACTTCTTCATAAAACTGATACCATCATCACTGAGTTGTCGCATACTTTCCGCAGGAACATATTCCGGCATGGATAGAATGGTTCTGTATTCCATTCGCATAGCGTCATTGATATGTCGGAAGTTCCGTTCAATAGCTGTGCGGATAATACATAGATGACGAATAATCCGGGCAGATTTGTCCCTATCCAGCCGTAAGAATACCTCCATCTTGGGGGCTTCATGTTCATTTTCAAAGATGTTTCGTGGTACGCCGATCAGATACGCCACCTTTGAAACAATCTCGTAGGTACTGTCCTTGTATGTAATCTTATCCCCGTTTGCAGTAGATACTTCAACAGCCTCTTGGACTTCCATATGCGTTTCCCTTACCTCTCTGCGTTGTTGTGTTCAGTCGGAAGATTTTCGTAAAACCTTCTGAGTTCGTCGAGGCTGCTTGTCCTGTTCTTTATTGGGAGGGATGACCATGCAACATCGTGGTATCTCTCTGGCGGATCGTCCCTCAGCCTTCGGTCTATGATACAGACGATGCCGGTGTCTGTAAAATTGCGGATCAACCTTCCAATACCCTGTTTCAGTTTGATGACCATTTCAGGTACGCGCACATCCATCAGCGGGTCTTTTGCTATGGATGCCTTATATTCGATAATGGGGTCAGGCACAGGAAACGGCAATCGAAAAATCACGACATTGGACAGACTCTTACCCTCAATGCTGATACCCTCCCAGTATGCACCCGTTCCGAGCAACACGGAGTTGGTATTTTCCTTAAACTCATTAAGCACCTGGTCCTGCGATGAACCGGGTTGCTGCATAAGTATTTTGTATGGCAAGTTCTTCTCTTTCAGTAACGCATAGACTTCTTCCATGTCCGTTTTTGCTGTGAATAGCACCAGTGCCTTGCCCTCAGAGATGCTGAGGACATCAAGCAACCGCTCCACTCCCTGTTCAATAAATGCCTCGTGTTCGCGGGTCGGGTGTGGCAGATCGTCGCAATAGTAAATCATCGAATGTTCGTCATATAGAAACGGAGACGGCTTTGGCTCTGACAGACATCCGGTAGCATCTGTGGGAAAACCTGTGTTCTGAACAAAGTAGGCATACTGTTCTGTGAGCGATCCTTGGTTCGCGTTTGTCAGTGTGGCAGAGGTAAGGATCACACGCTCATTTCCGCTAAAATACAGACGGTTGGTGATTTTTCGGGTGTCCTTCGGGCAATAGACAAGCTCAGCGATGCTTCCTCTGCGCTCAATCCAGAGAAGGGTGTCATCAAGTTGTGCCATCAATTCGGCAAGAGATTCACTGACGGCATCCAGCTCGTCGGATGCTGCCGTGGAATGTTCACGATAATCAAAGCTGGCGTATACCTGAATGCTGAGCGCAACACTCTTAATCGCCTCAGCCATAGCGTCCAGAAGTTCAAGGGAAGCTGTGCTGCCGTCAAAAAAGAAGCGATCTGCATAGCGCATATCCTGTTGTGCCTCATCGATCTGCTTTTGCATCTGTGTTTTTAAGCAATCAAAAAAGGCGCGGACTGCTTTCTGCGCTGCATTCGATTCTTCATATATGTTCTGCCTGTCTGCCGGTCTAACCTCATTGCTGGCATTTCTGATCAGGTTCAGGAGCATTCCCTGATTGACGCGCTCTGTGGTCGCACTGCGGACTTTATCATCCAAATTGTGCGCCTCATCGACAACAATGAGGTCTGCTTCCCGATTGATAAGACCGTCCTGCCCACGCCGGAGCTGAAGGAGGTGCGCTGTCAGAAAGTCTTGATTGCACAGTACAATCCCATCGGTATATTTCAGTTGAGAACGGATTTCATAGTACAGGCATTTCTTTTCGCAGGAACCGCAGCTTTTCATGCTGAATCGCTGTATGTTCACCTTTTCCCAGACATTCTGCGGCAAAGAAGACGTGAACTCTTTGCGCTCTTGACAGCCCATTTCAACGCCGTCAAGCAGTTCTTTTGGAATATCGGCATCCGTCATGCTCAGGAACTCGTCCGCGCGTCTGTGGCAGAGGTAATGTGTCTGCCCCTTGGCAACGATGACTTCCGGCTTGAGGTTGAGAAGAGGCATTATATCATGCACATCTTTCCAAAGCTGTTCCTGGAGGGCGATGGTAGAGGTAGCGACGATCACCGGCTTTCTCATCTTCTTGTTATACAGAAGAATTGGAACCAAGTAACCAAATGACTTTCCAATTCCAACACCGGCTTCAACGGCAAAATGCTGGTCATGAATGAGCGCATCCACGATTTCAAAGGACATATCCTGCTGACCTTCCCGCATTTCAAACCCTTGTTCTGGCGCAATATCCCAGAAGAAAGTCGTGGCTTTCTCTCCGATTTCTGTTAGGGCAGCTTTTCTCTGTTTTTTTCGACTTTCAGGTGTGTTGAAACCGAAATAATGATCCAAACTTCGTACCTCCGAAAATGTTTACAGATTCACAGTTTACTGGCTTATAAGTTGATTTCAGCGCAGTTATTCGACACCAAGAGCTTTATAAACAGCATCCTCCGCGCTCTGATAGAAAATCAGATTGAAGCATCCGATTAACTCAGCCGGAACAAGAGCAAGGTCAGCAGCCGATGTGATGGGCAGCAGAACTTTCTTTGCGCCACTGTCAAGGCAGACTTGAAGCGCGTTTGCCAGCTCGTCCACCTTGATCATTGTACCGGCAATGCTTATTTCTCCCAAAACGGCAAGACTACTCATCGCCGGTTTGTTGAGTGCAATAGACGCAAGAGCAATCAAGGTCGGGAGAGCAAGTTTATTGGTCATACCGATACCTTGCAGGTCCTGATAGTTGACGATGTAGTCCTTTGTCGTTGTGCTGATCGTGCCGCTGATACGGTTGGAGTTTGCCTTCAAGTAATTGAAAGCTGTGTTTGTAGCCTCTTTGCATTTTGTATCTGATCCGAGACCGGTGCGCTCAAACTTGCCGTTTCCGGGCAGCATTTGAGATTCAAGCCGGAAGACACCGATCATACCGGACTTGCCCTGAGAGATGGTATAAACCTGACCGGGATTGCACATACCTTCGGGAATGAGTTTACCGCCGCCCTGTTCGGGAACGGAAACAAACCGTTCTTCAAATGTTTCGATGTCTATGTAGGAGAAGCTGACATCATAAAACTCCATGCCGCCCAACTTTTTGAGCTGTTCTTTTACTCTGCGTCGCATTTCAAGAGAGAGCTTGAGTATTTCTTCAAGCTGCTCCTTTGTGTATTCTCCGTCAGGATAAAGTAGCTTTATGAAGCCTCCAACCATCTTTCTAACGGCAATAGTATCTCTCTGATTCAGATTGCTGCCAATACGGAAATACTTGTCCAGCGCGTCACCAAATTGCTCCTTGCGCAGTTCTCGGATGAACTCTGCAAGATAGTCAGTGATAAATCCATAGTCATTTGTAAAATGCTCCGGTCTGAACTTCGGGATTTCCCAGCCGGGAATGTAGCAGTGCATACGGTCAAGGAAAGCAGTGTCAGTACCCATTTCAGGAGGGAACGGATCAAAAAGGCTGGATGTCTTGAGAAGGACATCTACGCTCTGATTGATGTTTCCGACGAAGACCATAGATGCAGAAGCAGCCTTTTCTTCCTTGCCACGGGCAAAAGAGCCGGATGCCATGTAGTCCTTCATGATTTGGATGCCGTCTTTGTCCTTAAAATTGATACCGGCAACCTCGTCAAAGGCAACGCAGTCCCAAAGACCGACGAGACCAACGGTTTTTCGTCCCATGTTGTAGAAAAGGTTGGCAACCGTAGTCTGCCCACCGGACACAAGAATGCTGTTCGGGGAGATTTCCTTGTAAATATGCGACTTGCCGGTGCTTCGAGGACCGAGTTCACAGAGATTGAAGTTGTTCTCCACGAGGGGAAGCATACGGGCAAGCAGCAGCCACTTCTCGCGCTCACTGAGTTTATCCGGTTCCATCCCGATAGACCGCAGCAGAATGTTCATCCATTCTGCCTGAGTGAAGGCTTTTCGTCCTTGTTTCAGCTCGTCGATGTCAACATGAGGCATCTGGATCGGTGTCAGCTTATGAATACGGATGGGAGAAGCATTTTTCTCTTCCTCAATATACTCATATTCAAGCTGAACAATGCACCAAATACCGCCGCACAGCAGACGGTCAAACTTGGTGGGATATGTCTCAGAAATGGAGATGTTCTTTATTCCGAGGTTTGAGAACTCTGCCTCATAACTATCCTTCTTGATGTTCAGATTAACGGTGATTTTGTCGATAACCGTATAGCTGCCGCGCTGACGAAGCACAGATAGGATCTTCTGCGCCTCATCAGGACGAACATAGTTCTCGGCTAAGATACGCTTGACATTGTTTACACCGGCTTCAATGACATCAGGATCATCGGAGCTGCAATACTGCCCAAGAAGAAACTCAAGAACATAGACCGGTACATTCGCGCCTTCCTTAATCTTTTTGGTCAGGTCTTTGCGGACAATCCTGCCGTCAAAGGTCTGCCGTAATTTATTGTTCAGCAGCGCATTTGCATCTTCTGTGCCGTTTGTTTCAATATGCTCGCTCATCCTCATGTCCCTCCTTATAGATCAAATCCGAAGTCATCAGCGAAGGCGATGTCGATGTGGAACTCTACTTCCTCCGGTACATCGGTTTCATTTGCAATGACCAAACGGTATATCTTGTTTTTATCATAAGCTCCGGCTTTCAGATTAAAGCGAACACGGAACACACGCTCGGACGCATTACTGCTTGTTTTGTCAGCAATAATGGTCTGTCTGTCACTGATCATCACGCCCGCATCATCCGTCATGTAGACGCTGTATGCGCAAGGCTGGATTTTCTCTCCAATAGGCTGACGCTGGAAGAAGTCCAGAGAGAACAGCAGATTAGAGACTTTTCGGCTCTCACTCAGAAGTTTCAGTTCAGCGTTCGAGACCTCAACATATTTCTTGCTTGTTGTGCGCAGATTTTTGAAGGAAATAACCGGAACAACCATTTCCTGTAAACTCACGCCACCGTGAACATAGTTCTCGCCTCCACCGGGTATTTTGATACGGGTGGTGTCTTGAGGAGTATAGCCTTTAATTGCTTTGCCGCTGATTTCACCTTCGAGCTGCACCGGCATAAGATAGTCAGCCGTTGCATCCGGTTCGGTTAGCGCATAGCGTCTTCCGACTTCATGCACAGTACCGGAGAAAGTAGACTTGCTAATCTTATCGCTCTCAGAGAGAGGGCTGTATGTGTAAAGGAAGCCGTGGTCAGCAGTGATGAAAATATCTGTACCTTGCATATCGTTGATGATGATGCGAACGATATTGGAGATTTCCTCCATCGCTTCTTCGCAAGCCTCAAATACTTTCTTCTCAGTGGGTGATTTGTCACCGATAGCGTCAATCGTGTTGTGGTAGATATAGACCACTTCCTTGCCGCTGACCAGCTCACGGCGATCTGCTCGTTTCATTTTCAGAACATCACTGTACTGAACGGCAACACTGTTCGGGTTGCTGGCACAGAGAATCTTTTCACGCTCGACTGTGGATCGGGTAGGCAGACCATCTACGAGAACTTCAATCGCGTCGTTCACAGAGAGATTTCGTCCGGGAAGTAGATTTGCCATTCCGAACTTTGTAATTGAGGGGAAGATAGCCTGAACAGCATCCAGCTTCGCGGTGCCTTTTGTTGTTCTGATAATCGTGTCGCACAACTCGGCAGCTACCTCATATCGCAGAGCATCAGAAATGATGACAAAAGCACGAGAGTTCTTTCCGGCAATCGGACGAACATAACGAGGATAGAAGTCATGCTGCTTTGCGATCTCAGAGACATAGCCAATATTAGACAAGCCTTCTGCAATCGCATTTGACCAGCATCCGGTCAGCTCTCCGAGATACCAATTCTGATAAAGAGCTTCTACATAATCCGCTGCGTGTTTCAGTTTGTCCTCAAGAAGTGCGTTGCTGTTCTTGAGGGAGTTTCCGAAGGCATAATGGAAGTGACGGTAGAAGCTATCCATCTCATAAGCCTTCTCTGTGTAGAGCTTCCAAATTGCTTTCGGCTCTACGATATGGAATCCGGCAGCATTCTCCTGATAGAACTCCTGCATCTTTGCAAGATAATAGAGGCAATCATAGTAATAGCGGAAACGCTCGTGCCAACCGGAAGTGCGGCGATTTTCTGCGGTCCTGAGCATAAGATCGGTCTTGACCACATGGTCAGCCACTTCGGAGAAGAGGCGTTTTAGAATGCTCTCGTGGATGGATGGGAAGATGTCAGCGGTCAAAAGCGTCTCGATTTCCTGCTTTTCAAAACGGGCAGCGAGGCTCAATTCAGCTTCGACGGTACGGCAAAGCTCGAAGAGTGCGTCACTATCCTCACCATTGCGCCATTCATGCACAATACTGTAACAATAAGCCTTATTGGACTCAGACACAAAGCGTTCCAGCCCTTTCAAGACACTGCTGTTCATAGTCTGTGCTAAGGCAGTGAGCAGCACATGAGAAGCGAAGAAGCCCAGCGGTTTTTCCGGATCATAGATATAGCCCGTGTACTTGCGAACGAGCTGCCAAAAAGCATCAATGTTTCCAAACTTCTTGATGTTGTTCAAGACAGTATTATTTTCCTCATCCAGACCGGCAGACAGCGCGGCGATAAAGACATCCTGCGCAGAGCCGCCGTTCAAACCGGCGAGGACTGCCATAATGTCGATGTGGAGCTGCAAAGGAGTTTGATATTCGCGTCCGATCTTGCGTAGCTTGGCGATGCGGTCTTTGTTCTCAAGGAACTTAGAATAGAGCTTCACCGTCTTGCGCATTGCCGGTGTTGCAGAAATGCTGAGTTCACTCATCTGCATTGAGATGAAGTCAGCGCGGTACTCTTCGCTGAACAGCTCAATATCTCTCAGCCAATTCTCCTGCTGTGCAGCATAGGAGAATGGATTATAGATCAGATAATCGCTGGTTGTATCGTCGTGGAGAAGTGTTTTCTTCACGGAAAAGTTGTTCGTTCCGGTGAGCTTGATGATCTTGACATTCGGGATGCTGATTTCATCCAGCATAGCCTCAAACTCACGATCTTCATCCTGCCAGAAGACAATCCTGCGCTTATAGAACTCCGGCAAGGGAGCTGCAAAACGCTCATTCAGTGCAAATTGTATGGTTTCAATGGACATGGCTTGCATTCCTTTCTTTGGAATAGTCTCTCTCAACGAGGGCTTATTTGCCCTTCGCTAAAAAGACTCAGGGCGCAGTTGGTCAATGATTATACATAACCGATCTGTGCTACACCAATTACGCCTCGACGCAGCACTGTTATCCCAAGAGTATTCGCCTCAAATTGCTTCTGCTCGAAAGCAGCAGGCTTGAAGTCGTTTCCTCTAAATTGTTCGGGCATAAACTTCTCAAACTTAAACACATCCTGCCCGATGGACTCCATAATATCTTCCGGCAAGGTATAGTCCTGATCCACAAGACCGAACATTGTAAAGCCGGTATCTACACAAAAACTCATTACTGCGCTATATCCGCAGTTGTAGGCAAACGATCCGATAGCAGAGCCGACGAAGCTGCCAATCATGAAACCGATAACCGGTATCTCGATGAACGCTTGAGCCACGGTTCCAACCGCGAGAGCAGACGAAGATACAATAAGCTCTCGGACTAACTCCAAAGCGAGTTCTTGCCTTGTCATCTTTCCGCAAGTCACCTTGAAAGCATTTTTCATGGTGTCAAGAGCGAGAACGGTTGCCATTCCGACAATCGAAGGAGAGATGCCCTTCATTGCTTCTCCCAGCATACCGGACTTACAAGCGATTGTTATAGCTGCCGAGACAGTGCCTCTGACAAAGCCCTCACTACCTCCTTTAAGAGCAGCAAAACCGATCTTCTGGAATTGCTTTTCGTCCAGCTCACCATTCTTGATGAGGTAGTCAATGGCTTTGTAGATTTCTGGCGCGACATTCAGGACAATGGAGATTGTAGCAGCGGTTAGCCCTGACTTGAAAGCCTCTCTTGCGAGGTATTCAAACTTAATGACTGCATCCGCGGAGATACCAAACTGCTTTAATTCCTCAGCGGTGATGTCTCCCTCCTTTGCAAGAGCCGCCAGAGCCTTTGCGTCTGCTTCTGATAACGGAATGGATTCTGTACCCCGACCGTCTTTCAGACGGTCAGAGAGCCGTTCAAGCGTCTCTCTGTACCTTTCGACTTGCTCTGGACGAGTGAATGACTCCGTTGCTATTTTGCGTCTCAGCCATTCACAAGCGGTTTCGAGCTGATCTTTCGGGATGACCCTGATTTGTCCGTAGTATATCGGATCATGAAGTACGGAATCATCGCTAAAGCCTCTCTTCTCAAGAAACATCTCAAGTGTATCTTTACCACCGGCTGCCCGGTACTCATGAAATCGCTCAAAGACACTTTTGGCTTGTTGCTGTGCGCTTGCTGCGCCATCCTTATAGTATTTTAATCCAAAGACTTCTCCGAAGTTGCTACTGATGTCTGCTGATGCAAAGTCATGGCTTCGGTCAACAAAGGCGCGGTTAGCAGTACCACGGGCAACTGCGTTCACATTGAATGTGTCTGAATGCCAGAACTCTGCAATATCGCCCTTGAGCATATCCGGCTTGGTTTTGAAGCCTTCAAAAGCATTCAGGTCATGGATAAGCTTTGAGATTTCCTCATCCACTTGCCCGACATATACGCCGCCTTCAAATCCTGCAACTTGAACACCGGCTTGTTTTGCATAAAAGGCATAGCCTTCCTCAAAGGCGGTCATAAATTATCCCTCCATAAAGAGCCGGAGTCCATCCTCGTAGAACACCTTTACAAGCGTTCTATATTGCTGCGCCTTGACTTCATCAATGGTCTTAGTACGATCAATAGCGACTTTTCCTGCACCAATACCGACATGAACAAGGGCTGCTACTCCGGTCTTCCAATTACCGACAGCTTTTGCATACTCGGCAAGTGCATCAGTATGTACCATGCCACGCTCCTTGCTAAACTGCCAGAACTCCGTGTAATGCTCCTTCTTATCCTTGAGTTTCAGCCACTCACCGGCAGTCGTATTATCCACATACAGAACAGCTCGTTTACCAAGCCAGCCGTAGTGCATACCCATCTTGTTAAACTGCTCAGAGATAGTCTTACTCTGTTCCTTGACCAAAGGAGAGCGACCCACGAAGATGATATGCTGCGTAGAGGGAATCTGAGGCAAGTTGTCCTTATAGGTCTTAGTGGTGTAAATTGCGGCTGAGACTGAATCGTCTGCGATACCGACAACACTGTCTCCGGCATCATCCTTCTGCCCGATGAGCTGGATCAGATAGTTGGCATAGACCATATCTTTCTCGTCGCAGACAATGATCAAGGGAGTTTCCGTTTTTGCTCCGTTACCAAACATTGTTCTTCCTGCTCCTTTACTTGATTTTGATGAGGAAATTGATAGTCGCGCTCATCTGCTCGATAATGTAGTCTATTTCCTCTGGATTTACTGCGTCGTTATGCTTTACATAGTGATTTTGATACTTGCAAAGGTAATCGACGGTTTTTACGATTAGGTTTCTGAGTTCGGCATGATACCCACTCAGTTTTGCACCGAGATCGGCGGTCTGGTTTTCAAGGCTCTTGTTGTTGCCGAGAAGCTGTTTCACATAAAGCTCTAACGCAAGCCTCATATCATCAAGGACATTACGCTCATACTTCTTCTCAGCATACTTTGATATGCCGCTTTTATAGACCGCCTGAGCTGCCGGACAGATTGCTAAGTTGGCGTAGGTCAACGGCATGATACCGGCTTCAAAGTTGTCCGTCTCCTTGATAAGCTGCCGCTTGAGCAAAGAGAGGATAGCGTTTGAGTTTCGGATAATCAGTCCACTATAATTGGCGATCTCTTCTCGCTGTGCTTCAATCTCAGGGATTAACTCCCCGTAGAGAGCGTATGCGCGGTTGAGAAGGTCATACAGAGTTTCCGCATCCTGCGGATCTGCAGCAAGAGCCGTCTCATATTCACCGATGAAGGTTTGCAGCATATCCAATTCGCTTTTTACCATACCGTCACCCCCTCGTTACTTTATTTTTGCCAGCACATCTGCAAACAAGGCGTAGTTGTGTTTCACGCCATCATCAAGGTCGATAGAGATGTTCTGATCGGCAAGGTGATGGACTTTTTCTTCGTACTTCTGGATTTCAAGAGCCTGATCCTGAATCTTTTTCTGCTGTTTGGTCAGCTTTATACGCTCAGATGCAGAGGCATGGTCAATAGCATCTGCAAGGTGAGAGAGCTGGGTGCGGTAACGCTCCTGCTGTTCATGCACATAGTCGGTACGCAGTCTCGCAAGAAGGTCACTCTGATACCGGTGCATATAGATGAGTGCCTTGAAGCCGTTCTTTTTGCCGCTATCAAAGAGCCAGTAGATTGGACGCTTCTGATAGATTTTCAGATGGTCGGCATAGAAGTCGTTAAGGAAGTAGTTGCGGATCACTTCACGGGGCGTACCCTTGCCGCCGAGAGCGTCTGCGATGAACTTGAGGTTTTCTTCCAGCGTGTCCTTTCCGTAGACGGCTTCTACCCACTTCACAAAGCGTCCGGTGATGTCATCATCGAAGTAGTCATCGTCGCAGATCGGGATGATGTTGTCCTTATCGGGGATGATGGTGCTGTACTTGGAAGCATCCCATTCACCACCGGCATAGGCAAGACCCGGCACATCCAAAGAATAGCGTCCGAACATACAGCCAACAGCATAGGAGATGAGAGAGCGAATATCGCGTCCGAGATCAGCCTTGCGAACAGTAACATCCTTGTCCTCGACTTCCGGCGTGATTTCGTCCTGCAAACCGTAGATGTCGATAAAGATGCGGTTGAGTTCTTCTTCGTTTGCCTTGAGCTGTGCGAAGCGATCCTCGCATTCTTGTACCCATTTCTCAAAGTGCCATGCTATGCGTCCAAACTTCTCCATGCGAGAGGAACGGAACTGAGAAGTCTCCTGTTCCTGACGCTCTTTTGTCAAAGGCGCAAGGGGATGACGCTTGAAGTCCTTAGAAATCTCGAAGGAATCCCAATCGGAGGCACTGCCTTTTATGCAATCGTCCACCATTGAGGTTATCATACCGGAAGTTAAAACTTCGGGAGCGATAGGAAGTTTTGCAACCGATCCTGCGCTGTAATCAACCGTAGGAGATAAAAACTTGAAGAACTCTGCACTGACATTGGAGTTTGTTAGTGCCAACACTGCTTTCACATCACTTATAGAGTTTGCAAAGTAAGAAGAGCCTTTGGCATCAAATATTTGTCCCTCCGGCATATATCTTGCAGAAAAAGCCCCAATGGATAGAGTTGTCCATGTGAAACCTGGTCGGAAGTAATAACGGACATTTTGTGGGCGAGATTTTTGCTTCTTTGTAGCCGGGTCAATAAAGTTTATTATTTCATAACCCTCATTCTCCCAGTTTACTACAAGGCTGTTGTTACCATACCACTTTCGATAATCGCCACCCTTATGATAAACAAACCATTTAGAGCCTATTTTGTGTTGGTCAATTTCATACCACCCGCGCAGGAAGCGTTCGTTATCTCCGGTGATAAGTCCTTGTTTTGCTCCACCAATTTCACCAATGGACTTGAAATTCTTGAACGCATTGAGCAGAGCGTCTGAAATCCAATAGGCGATGGGCAACCCGGTAATTGCTTGAAAGTCTTCTTGTCTTGTTACATATAAACCTTTTTTCTCAAAATACCATTGCTCTTTTTCTTCTGGTGTATCAACAGAACTTGATTTGTCGAACAGTCTTAAATAGGTTGCTTTATACTCTGGAATGCGGTTTTTTCTAATCGCAAAAGCAACAGTGCCAAAGTCTGCACCGAAAATGCCTCTACCCAAGTGGATGAGAGTTGAAAAAGAGTTGGCACAAAGCATATCGTGTCTTTGATTCTCAAAGCTAACCAAAAACATCCATACGGGAATGTTTATCATAGCCATATATCCATGTTTAGAACACATATTTATTGTTTTTTCCATGAACACTGTGCTTAAATCTGCTTTGGTATTCGGGTAGTTAATCTTTACAAAATCACTCAGTTTTCCACTCATTCCAGAGGAACCCATGTACGGAGGATTCGTTACAACTACATCATATTTCTGTTCCATAATCTCTGCAACACGGATCAGCGGCTCAACATCATTCAAAACCATCTCTCTAAACAGACTGATGTCTCTGCGCACTTCCTCCACTCTTGCATAGAGGGCAGAAAAATCCACCTGAGAGATATTCAGGATAGAGCCGTATTCCTTTGCGTCGCGCAGCTCATCAACCAGCGTACCGAAGTCTTTTTTGAGTTTCGGATCGTTGCCCACAAAGTAGTCAATAGTATTGCTGTCAATCCCATTGCTCTCCACAATAGCGTAAACATTAGGTTGAATGCCACGGGTAAAAATACGGCGGTCATACTGACGAGCCTTCATCATAACGGCAAAATAGGCAAGCTGCGCAGCACGATCATCAATGTCCAGACCATAGAGGTTGTTCTGCAAAATACTCTGGGCTGCATCGCGCTCACTGACACCGTATTCCTTGTAAATCTGAATCAGCACATCAAAGGCGTAGACAAGGATATGACCACTGCCCATGCAAGGATCAATGACCTTGATGCTCCTGACATCGAAAGCGCCGCTCTCCGCCTGAATCTTGTCGAGCTGCGTTCTGACCTCCTGCGTCTGAGCCGCTTCGGGCAGATAGTATTTCCAGCCCATTTGCCCGGCAATGAACTCTTCGTTGGCGATGCGCTTTTGTTCGATCTCATCCCATGTCATTTCATCTGCGCCTCGTCCGTCAGCGAATACGCCTTCGTTCTTGCGCTTGTCGATGAAGATTCTGCCGAGGCTGTTTTCAACCATGTACCGGACAATCCAATCCGGCGTGAAAAGCTGAGTAGCCGAAGGGATGCGCTCCTTCGTGATTTTCACATTCTTCTTGAGAAGGGCGAAGGTATCATCCTTGAGTTCAGAGTTGTAGTATTGATAGAGCCAGCCGATAATCTGCACCTGATCCGTCCAATCCTCTTCGGGAATGTCCGTGACCATGTGGCTGAGGACGCTATCCTGCTTCAAGATGTTGTTTGGCAGCAGAAGCTCGGTATAGCCGCCCATCTGCTCAAACATACGAGGCAGAGAGCTATTGAGAGCGTTGCACTGCGTCAGCAGCAGATAGCGGTAGAGAGCTTCGGTCTGATTGCCTTCAATGAACTCTGCAACCTTGTCAGCGTTCAGACCCGGCAAGTCAAGATGCAGAACATCGTTCAGGATCTCCGGTTTGAATGCACCGGTGCTGTCAGAGAAGACGCGAATATGGGAGGGCAGATAGTTGTTGACCTCCATAAAACGCAGAGCGATGAAACGGTTAAACCATGTATAGGCAACCTCTTCCATGACTTGCGTATATCCTTTGCGCTGGATCTGCTCCACCAGCTCCTTGCGCTGTCTTTGTTCGTCAGTGGACAGAGCGCGTCCACCTACGGTGACTGCGTTTGCTTCGCCATAACCGTCCTTTGTAATGCCATATTGATACGCTCTTTGGGACACCTGAGCAATCAGCTCGGTACGCGCCCAAATCGCAAAGCGTTGTATTGCGGCTTTGTTCATAGCGGAGGTCTCCTTCTTAGTTGATCTGCACTCCGTCGCAGTTCTCAAGCGTCTGATACAGCTTCTCGCGGATGCCCTCGACATACTTGTCGATGTCTTCCTTTGATTGCAGACGCTTCACAGAGCAAAGGTCATAGCGGCGAACAGAGGTAATCTTCGTGGTCTTCGGAGCTGCACCGGAGGCACCGCTGCCGGAGTTTGCGTTGTTATCCTGATGCTTGGAGGCAACCATAACCTCCATGCGGCGGCAGACATTGTCCTTATAGTTGAGAAGCTGCGTGATCATAGCGTCCAGCTCGGTGAGAGAGGTCGCTGCCTTAGCTGCATCACGCTTGCCCACAAAGTAGTCATCAGCCTGATGCAGAAGGTTTCCTGCATCGTGGGCATCGCTGGCAAGCTGGTGGACATCCTGCATACACTGACGGATGTTCTCGGCAACCTCGTCCTTCTTCATGTCCAGCAGACTTATATAGGCTGCTTTCACCTTGCCGACAAGCTCCGGCAACTCACCGATCTTGTCATAAGGCTTCGGCATATTGAGGATGGTAGAGATAGCCTTGAAGACTTCCTGAGTCTCTGCGTCAGTGGCAAAGTAGTCGCGCTCTTTGCTGACACGATCCATCTGTGTTCTTGCATCGTCAAAGACAACTCTCTGAGACTTGAAGAACAACTCTACACCTTCCAAATCCTCAGAGGAATCCAGAAGATCGTCCTGACGCTGCACCATACGGGTGAGCAGAGCCACATTGTCCTTGCGCTGGCTCAGAACATCGTTCATGAGGTCACGAGCTTTAACAACAAGCTCCTTTTCAGGATAACGGTAATTAGCATAGAAGTTGTCAAGAAGGCTCTGGTAGTGCTGCTGCTTTCTCTCAAAAGTATCAATCACGAAACGAATCAGCCCGTCTTCATCAGAAGGAATGTCCATCGCTCCGAGATAATCACGGAGGAAATTGATGCTCTTTCTCATCAGGTCTTCGGAAGGAGCAATGCGACGGGTTACAACCGCCTTGTCGATCTCAGACTTTCTGCGGAGGTAGTCCACAAGTCTACGCTCATCCTTGCCGACGATAGCACCGCCGTACTTGATGGAGAGCTTCTGCTGAGAGATAAGACGAGCCACGAGAGCTGCAATGTCAATCTCGCGCCATCCATAGGGGATAGCACCGTATCTGCGCTGCACATCGCCCATAGAGGTACTGAGCATTTTAGCGTTTTGCAGTTCAAGCCACTGACTGATCTCATTCAGAGCATCCTCGTTATTGGCACCGAGACCGGTGAAGGCAATGGTCTCACCGTCAGTTCCGTTGAGGATGGAGAGGATGTCTGCATCACTCTCGACGAACTTGTTGACCATGTTGAGCTTAGAATATACGCTCTCAACCAGACCGTTCATAGCAGCATCCAACTTGTCCTTTGCGCTGCCAGTCTTGATGTCCATGATCTCACCGTGGACAACAACCTTCGCGCCTACAATAGCCTTTTCAATGTAGCCTCTTGCGCGTTCTTCCAGAACACGAGCCTGCTGCTGACGCTTGCGGATGATGTCTTGAATGCTTTCAGGAAGCTGAGAGACATTGCGCTGCTTCACATACTTGCGGATCTTCATTGCTTGTTCCAATTCCTCAAAGTAGGGAGTTTCATTGGAGAGAACAATGATAGCCTCGTTGTTGACCTGAGAATCCATGATGAGCCGCTGATCCGGCGCACCATAATAATCACTTGCGATGGTGACGATACGCAAGCGCATTCCACCAGACGCCGAGCCGTTCAGCGTCTCGTCGATGTACTGATCGTAGGCAAAGTCATACTTGCCGTACTTGAACTTCTTTGCTGGGTAGATTTCGCCAAAAACGGTCTGAGCGATGCTCGTGATGACTTGTGCGCTATCTACCACAGTGTTCTTAATATCAATGGCGATGTCCTGCTCTTCATCAGTGAGGAAGGCGTAGGTATCACCGTTTCGAGAGATGTAGTTCTGAGACAGAAGGCGTTCCAGAGACTCGGTGACAGAGGCACGAAGAGCAATCTTGTCAGTGCGGATGTCATCAATCATCAGGATAGAGATGTTGTCAATGTTAGCCTTGATGTCCTCGATGTAGCGCACGAGATAAAGCAGCTTCAGAACATTGACATCCTGTTGCTCAATGCCATCGCCTTTGTCTGCTGCGGTCTGGCAGCGGTCAATCACGCGACGGATTGCACTCTCAAGGAAGGTGTGTACAGTGTCATAGAAAAGGTGGAAAGGAACAAGTGCATTCTCATCTTTATCCTGCACCTTCTGAGCCGCCTCTTGGAAGCCGGACAGCATGGAACGCTCACCACCGGAAAGGTGTTTGCCGGAGTTGCCATGCTTGCGGATCTCAGCGAGAACTTTCTGGATGATGATAAACTGATACGGTACAAACGGGAAGGTAGCAATGAACTCATCCCCGTCAGAGAAGCCTTTGATGTCCAATACTGGATTATTGAAGGTGTAGAGGTTTTTCAGAACAGCGTGTTCCTTGTCATAGACCATGCGAAGCAGAGAGGTTGCCTCTTCGGATTTTGCCAGCACACGCTTTTTGATAACCTCATCTACGGAAGAAGAGGAAAGACTGAGGCGCGTATTGAAGCGTCCCTGAATCTTGGAGAAATCATCACCGGAAATCTTCACCACGGAGTCGATAGCCTCTTGGCTTGTCACCATGACCCAGACCTTGCCTCTGCACTGCGTACCGATCTCTTCAACGATAGATTGCAGATTGATCATGAGGTCTCCATCGTCACCAATATACTGACCAACTTCGTCCACCATGAACAGAAGACGGAAGTTCTTGCCCTTGCCGTCAACATATTCCTTGATGTCGGCGCAGAGCTGGGCAATGCTGAGTTCGTTGGTCTCTTCACCGTTAAACCAATTACGGGCAGCTTGTTCACTCATTCCGAGAACGGACATAAGCACTTCAACAACATCGTCCTCAAAGAAGGCAAAGCTGTCACGGGTTTCTACCCACGGCGCACCGTTGACTTCTTCAAACTTCTCACGGAAGAGCGCGGTCTTGCCTTGCTTTTCGATGAAGCGTTCCAGCTTGGCGATCTTCAAATCATCTCCGTAGAAGCCGCAGTGGTCATAGAACATCTTCGCAAAGACGCGAAGAACAGCAGTCTTATCCTTTGTGATAGGACCTTCGATGTCGATATTGAACAGAATGGACTCCGTAGGCACAGAGACACACTTGACCGCAGTCGCATACATCATCGGATCATCGAACTTGTCTGCGAAGTAGTCCATCGCTCTTTTGCCACAGACTTCTTCGTTGGCAAGAAGGTAGGAAAGCATCTTCAAGAAGTGAGATTTGCCGCTTCCAAAGAAGCCGGAAATCCAGACACCGATCTTGTCCGTAGGCTGATCAATCGCCTTCGCATAGTTGTCAAAGAAAGTGCGGAAATGTCTACGCAGCTCTCTTGTGATTATGTACTCGCTGAGTTCTTGTTTCAGGCTGCTCTCGTCGTTTTGTGCAACCTTGATAACACCGTTTATGTCACGGTTGATGTCCTTTTGGAACATATTTTGAAGTTTCATCTTGCTACCTCCGTTACAGCAAATTAAACGCCCGATAGTAGTTGCCATCTAAGAACTCATCGAACAGACTGAGTGTTTGTCCGTTAAACGAGCCGGGGTAAAACATAACGATGGGGATGTCCTCAAAGAGATGCTGCATACTGTCAAGCATCTTATGAGAGCGCATGAACGGATGGATTTTTCCGATACCGGTCATAAACAAAACATCCTGCCCCTTTATATGAGGGGAGTAATCCATACGGGCAAGCAGAGCCTCCGGCGTTGCGATCTTCTGCAACTGTCCGAGCAGATATTCCTTGCCTCGTTTATCTTCAAGACTATCAACAGAGCGAAGAACACGCTTGTCCTCAAGCAGAGAAAGGAATATTTCATAGAGGTCACATTCGATAATTCGATACGGTGTATTTGCCTCGCTTTTCAGTCTGGCAATATAATCTTGAACGACGATCTCATCTTTTGGATCATAGCAGAAAACATGGATGCCGACTTCGTTGCTCAAGCCTTTATTTGCAAGAAAACTCGGATCAGAAATCCGATCCTTTATCTTGTCCAATTTTGATTTAATCACGGCTGCCACATCTCCTTATCTGAAACAGTTAAACGCTGGAAGAGCGTCGTAGTCATCATTTTCTCTGATACCTTGCTCCAATTCTTCGCAAAGGAAGATGGGATTGAGGTCAGTGTCATTTTTATCATCAAGGTATTCTGTTTCTATCAGCATCCGCACAAGGACACTCTTGATTTTATTGATTGTTCCTTCGCTCCATGAAGCAACAGAGTCATCCTGCGCCTGTAACCTCGCAAAGAATGCGTTAAGGTCTTTCCGAGAAAAGAAATAATCTTGGTTGCGATATTTTTCTCCGATCACGAGCAACATAAACTCGCGGACAAGGCGGTTGTATCTCATAATAGCGTAAAGGTTGATCTGCTTCGCTATTTCATTAGGAGCGTGAGCAAGTTCCCAGATAAGCTTATCGTTGCTCAGCGCGTTAATTCGCTTGTAACAAGCTCTTGTCAACCGAGAAACCTGACGCTCAGTAGGATATTGAAAAAGGTTATCTCTTTTAATCAGCGTGACCGCATCCTCTACTTTTATCCCGTCAAGGTACAGCTTAGAAGCAATACGAATTTCATAGAATAAAAACTGCTCAGCGGTCAGTGATCCATTATATGAATGTAGAGTGTCCATCGCTGATTCTCCTGTCTACTATTCCGATTATATTTTATTAGATATTGAGTTCCATAAACCGGACTCATTCCTTCTCTGCGCGGACTGCTTCACAAATATCTCCAATGTCACAAAAATAGTCGCAGATGCGCAGCAGGACGGAGAGCGCAACTTCCTCGCCCTTGTTGAGCTTGCACATTGTTCCGGCAGAGATACCTACTTCCCGTTTCAAAGTAACCTTTGTGATGTCTCTCTGAATAAGTAATACCCACAACCGCTTATAACTGATTTTCATGTAAACACCTCGTGCTTTTTTCCAATGAGCAAATATAAAAACTCACATTAAAGTATAGCACATAAAGTCGATGTTTTCAATTTCCAGCTCTGAGTATTTACAAAAAAGTTTCAAGAACACGAACAAAAGAGCTATAAATAAAGCCTGAGTCATGCTCAGGGTTTATTTCATGGATTAACTTTTCTCCCTCGCCGGTACACAGCATGAGTGTAGTAGTCAATCGCCATTACAATGTCATAGCCTTTAATGTTTGTAAAGAAGGCGAGATCATCTGCATATTCTAAAACTCGTCTAAGGAAACCCATGCAGCCGGAGCTGTTGAAGTAGTAATACACAGTAATATGGCTCCGATGTTCTTCAACTTTTATATCGAGCTGGTATGTGGATGAGACATCAATAGCTGTTCTGAGAAACTGTTGTGCGCTGGCTTCGCGCTCCGGCATTAGAACATAAACCGTATTACGATTGAGCTCATTCATCATGTCCTGGAATGAGGGAGGCATGAGTTCATCTTGAAGCTCAGCACTCGCTTCCAAGGATTCAAATAATTCATCTACATCTTTCTTTGGGTATCTTTTCTCATAAATCACCTTTGCCATCTTTTCTTTCTCCCAAGTTGATCACAGTCAAGCCTTTTTTGACTGCTCGTTCAAATGTCTGCGCCGCACCGCCCCATCCATGCGTGACATAACAAATTGCATACGCAGAGTTGTCTACGAGGTACTTATTTCTTGCCAGAATTGCAGCTTTGAAATGATACTTTTCAAATCCTTCCGGGTAAATTATAGAGTCATACAGTTTTTCGTCCTGTACTTTGAATGTCAGATATGGGATGACGAGATAGCTGTGGATGTCTTGATTCTTTTTTTTAAGTTCAGCTACAATTCTTGCGCACATCCCATCAAATTGTCCCATGCCTCCGCAGAGAAAATCAGTGACACCAATTTCAATGAGTTTTATGATCTCACCGCGAACCTCCTGTGGGTTTACACCATAACATTCACGGTGTCCAATGAAAGTTGCGGTTACATTTTTGGTCAACAGATTCACCTCCCATCGAATATATTTTACTCATAATTCATGAATAAATCAACACTATTAGCGTTGCCTACTTCCGTATGGATTGTGTATAGGTTTGGCGTTGCTATCTATACTATTAGTGTGTATGACGCACTGATTGGAGGTGTGGCGATGGAGCTTGAATCTATCGGAAGAAATATCCGTAAGTACCGGCTGATGAAGAAGCTGCGGCAAGAGGATCTCGCTGAAAAAGCCGATTTGAGTATCAATTATATTGGTGCGATTGAGCGTGGGGAAAAGATACCTTCTCTGGAAACGCTGATCGTTATTATCAACGCTCTCGTCGTTTCGGCTGATATGGTTCTCGTCGATGTAGTTGATACCGGATATGCGGTAAAGGACTCGCTTCTTGCGGAGAAATTAGATAAGCTGTCCGCTAAGGATCGTGCTAAAATATATGATGTCATCGACACAATGATTAAACATTCGACACAGGTCAAGCCATAATCAAAGGTAAAACGAAAGCTCATCAATCCGTTGCGGATCGGTGAGCTTCCATTTTTATTCGAGTTCGCTGCTTCTCTTGATTTCCTGTTCCTGAGATGCGGTGGGACTCAAATAGCTATCCACATTCGCCTTGATGGTGTCGATCTGTTTTGCCTCCTTTTTCAGTTTGGCGCGTTCATCATAAAGCCGCTGCTGTTCCTGCATGAGCCGTTCCTGTTCAGTTTGAAGAGATTTGAGACTCGGAAGTTTTCCATCCCCCTGAACAGCAAGGAGAGTGCTTTTTGCCGCCTCAAAAATCACAAGCTCCGCTTCATGCTTGGCACGAAATGCTGACTTATCCTTTGCTTTTTGAAAGGCTTCATGGATGGGTTTTAGCCTCTGATAGTTGCTTATGTTCTTTATAAGAGGCTGCACCTCCCGCAGACGGGATTCCACTGCTTTTAGTTCCTCGCCGGTACGATCATAGGAAGTGTGGATGTCCTCTGACTTTGCCACAAGCTCCGCATATTGCAGCAGATTGTTTTCGGTGAGATAGTTGAGCGTCCGAGCTGCTTCTTGGAGGTTGTGAAGCTTTGCCCAATGCTCATAGCCCTTGCTTTCCTGTGCCTTAATGCTGTTCTGGATGTCAATGATGAGGGAGATACCTTTGCGCCCGGTCTGCATTCTAAGCTTACGAGGATTGCGTCCGGCGATGCGTTCCTTCAATCGCTCTTCGGTGTAATTATCTCCGATAGTTTTCGCACGAGTGAACCGCTCCTGACCCTCGGCGCGAAAGGAAATGTACTTGCCGGGTTTTATTTCATATCCAGCTTCCTGCATCAGCTTTAAGAAATCATCCCAGTCCTTTGCCGTAATGACAAGATGGTCAATGGTCTGTCTGAGCTTTTGTTTCCAGCTTGTCCCGCGCTTTGCCTCCGTATACTCCTTGTAGTCCATCCCTTTGCTCTGCGAAGGTGGGATCACAGACAGTCCATGTTCTCTGCATATCTCATCGCTGAGCTGGCGCATTTCCCGGTATGTTCGCTTGTTGCTCCGGTAGGCATGGTAGTCAACAAAGTTGACGGCATTGAAGATGATGTGATTGTGGCAATGTCCTTTGTCAATATGGGTAGCGATCACATACTCGTATTTGCCCTTGAGCCATTCATCTGCAAACTGTTTTCCGATCTCATGCGCCTGCTCTGGCGAGACTTCACCAATATCAAAAGACTGAATCAGATGACGGGCGATCACCTTCGGCATCTGCATCCCACGCTGGACACCGAGGTTTCGTGTCCACTCAAATTCCTTCGCTGCGGCATCGCTGGCAGCACAGCCAAAGGAAGATACCAGCAGCTCATCATCAGTCTTCTTTGGATCGATGATGTAGGCAATCGCCTTATTTACAGTTCCTCGGATTGGCTTGATTTTAGTAACTGCCATATTTCTTTCAGCCTCTCTTTCAGCTCGGCAACATCGTCCTCATAGAAGTGTCCTGTTGAGTTGATGCGGCGGCATATCTGGTTGATATTGGATGCAGTATGGCTGACGGCAGAGGCGAGCTTTTTCTGCTGCGTGTAATCAACCTTGATGATGTAACCGTCGATCAGCATTTTCCTTGCGTATGCTCCAAAATTTTTCGTGCCTATCTGCTCCATCTTCTTCTCGATAAGCTGTTTTTCATACTCTGTAACAGCGAGACGGAGGATAATCGGTCTGGTTCTGTTCACCATATGCGTTCCGTCCTTTTGCAAAGATAGAGGGTTTGGGAGGCATCCCAACAAGCATTTTCGGGATTAAGGGCAGGGTCTCCTTAATCGAAAATCGCCGTGTGTGGCAACACCGGCTGTGCTTGCTATTCTCTTCGTTCTTATTCTCCGTAGGATTCTCCTGTAAACTACCTCTTCACTTTACAACGGACATTTTTTTGCCAAACCACAAGTATGGCATGAAAAAAAGACGCTCGGAAGCGTCTTTTCTCCGCAGGACAGTATCAAGCTATTTCCCAAACAAAGGTTGCCGTATCATTCAGATCAATGTCATCCGGCTCAATCTCCGGCGCAGCACTTTCGCTGAGACCCATCATTGGTATAATGCAGTCCTCCATCTCGTAGCTCGTTCTTGAGATGATGTTTAACTCGCCCCAGTTATAGTCAATGGATTGGAGACTGCCCAGTTCAGCACCGGAAGCTCTGCAAAGGATCTCAGCCTTCTCTCTGGCATTCCTCGCTGCACTGACCAAAAGCTCTTCGCAAACCTTCGTCGCGTCTTTCACTGTAAACGCAATGCTGAGTTCAGGTTCAGTCCCGCTGTTGGAAATGGCAGAAAGGATTTCCGTAAGACTTTTGCTGTCCAAATCGAAAGCCAGCTTGAGCCGATAGGAGCAGTTATATCCTGCGAACTCTCTCTTGTAGCTTCCGCTGCGATCCTTAACGCTCTCGTAGGCGGTTGAAACATGGAAGCTTGTGGTCTTCAAATCACCCTTTTCAAAGCCCACATTCTGAATTGCGGCTTCGAGGCTGTTGATCCTCTTCGATGCCTTCTGCATCGCATCGCCGTACTCTTTTTCTTGTATCTCTATGCCGAGAGAAAGAGTGATGTAGTCAGGTTTTGCCGAGACAGTGCCTACGCCTTTGACCGTGATTGTTCTCATCATGTGCGCCCACCTTTCTTGCGGCTCTCAAAGTCCTCATCAATTCGCTTTTTCCAATCGGCACTCAGAGGTGCGCTGCAACGAACAGCGCAGATTGCTTCGCTCAGGACTTCGTAGTTGAGTTGCGTTCCCTCGCTGTCACTGTGATAATTCACGGCGCGATCCTCGCTGATGCCAAAGTGTCTTGCAGTCTCAACCGCGTCGATATTGGCACCAAGGAAAAGAAATTCCCAACCGTATTTTTCCTTCTGACGCTCAATCATCTTCTTGACCTTCTCGCTGTCGTATCGACGGCTGGCATTCTCCATTCCATCGGTCGTGATGACGAACAGAGTGTGCTCAGGGACATCCTCATTTCTTGCGTACTTGTGGATATTTCCGATGTGCTGGATCGCCCCGCCAATGGCATCCAGAAGGGCTGTGCAGCCCCGAACGGTATAGTCCTCTCTGGTCATGGGCTTGATGTCCTGAACTCTTACGCGGTCATGAATCACCTCGCTCAGATTGTCGAAGAGAACGGTGGAGATCAGGGCTTCGCCCTCTGCGCTCTTTTGCCTTTCAATCATGGAGTTAAAGCCTCCGATGGTGTCAGATTCAAGTCCGCTCATAGAGCCGCTGCGGTCAAGGATAAAGACGATTTCGGTTAAGTTCTTTCTCATGCTCGATACCTCCTGTATATAAAAAATGACTGCTTGGTTTTTACCTTACAGTCATATTATACGGATCTATTCGGTTGTCGTGGTCGCATGGCAAGCGACATTACAGAATGCCCCGGAATGATTCGCTTTCCAAGTCTGTGATGTCATCCAGAGGTATTTTCTTTCCATCGGTTAGAACAAGTATCCGCTCAACATCGTCGAGCCGTTTCAGCTTGCCCGTCACGCTGACATAGGCTCCGCCAGATTTTCGTTCATCAGGTTTGAAGTAGGTGACGGTAATTTCAGGCTTATCGGATATGATCTCAAGAAGATATTGCTGTTTTCTGTCCAGAGTAGCTTTCTCTTCTTCGCCAATTTCCATCCGCTCATCCGTCAGACGCCCGGTTTCTTGGATAGCAGCATCATAGCCGGTAAGAGCAGCGAAGGGAGAGAACTGAGCCGCCCGTTCAAGCTCAGACATTTGCGGTCTGGTCTTTGAAACATAGTGTGGATGGTCGATTATGTCAGAGTAATCATTTTTCATTATCTCAACCTCACTTTCTCACACTGTTACAGAAATTCCTTTATGGTCAGACAGGCTCTTGTCGAGATTCCATTCCTCAATATGTATAGTGGAATTGCCGACGATCTCTGCGGTTACGGCTATATGGTCAATGCACTCCGGCACACTCTCAGTCAAGAGGCGAATGCCGTTCTGAGCGCAAGTCTCTAAAAGAACACTTCTCCCGAGCTTCGTGAAATAGTAGTTGTCCGCGAAGCTACAATTAAAATCTCCGCAAATGCAGAAGCCATCTCCAAGCCGAGAAAGTCGGGAAATATCATCAGCTTGTCTTCTAAGGTCTTCCTTGAAGGTAGGATGACGGTTTCCGTATATGCCGATAATCGTTCCATATACGAGCAAGTTGCCTCGATCGGTTTCGAGCTCAACGCACAAGGTTGTAGCCGCGTCGTATGTTTCATGCTGCCTGACACACGGATAATTCGTGTAGATGGAAACACGGTTTTCGGTTGGAGCATAGAAGTCCTGATGTGTTGCTGCCAGCAGAGGCGTTTCATAGCAATACTTGAAGTTAGGGCAGAGCCGCTGATCGGTTTCCGTCAGAACAAGAATACCTGCTCCTATTTTCTCACACTCAGCCCTTAGCCTCTCAAGAGATGCCTTGTGTTTCAGTCTCTCTACATTCCATGTAGCAATCTTCACGCCTTATGTCCTCCGATCTGCTCGTTCCGATCTTTCGCCGTCGCGCCGTCCTCATAGTTCATACCCCGGAGGATTGCGTTCTTTCCAAACCTCTTTTTGATGGAGAGAAGGGCTTTCTGCATTTTCAGCTCCCGTTCAAGCTCCTGCTGTTCCTGTTCCCGCTCAGCATCCTGCGCAGCATAATCGGTGAACAGGTCAAGCTGCTCATAGCCGCCGTTTTTCTTCGGCACATCTGCTTCCGGGATAACATGGTTTGCCGTGACATTGAGCCTTCGGATGAGAAGGCTGTGGTCTGCAATGCGGTCAAAAAGCTCTGCCGCAGCACACATGATTTTCCTTGTGGATGATGTGTGTCCGTCGAGATTGATTGTGCCGTGAGAATGCTTCGGAATCTGCCGCCCGTACCCGTCCTTTACGATTGCACCCTGATATTTTGCTCTGCGATTGGGATCGGTGAGGTTTTCAATGTCGTAGCCGACAGTCACCGTGAGCTGGTCGGTGACAAGACTTTTGTCCACCAAGTCCAGCGACAGCATATCAGCCATTTCCCGAAGCACAAGTCTCGCTTTCTCTGCGTCATAAGGGCAGTGAAGCACCTGTCCCGATCCTAAGCTGTTAGAGGTCGGCTTATACGCTTTGATCGCCTCAATGGTGGTCGGCTCCCAGCCCCACGCATGGTCGATCAGCAGCTCGGCGTTTTTTCCGAAGAGCTTATATAACAGATCTTCGTCTCGCTCAGAGCATCGTGCCACATCGCCCATCGTGAACATCCCATGCTCTTCAAGCTTTTTGGCATAACCTCGTCCTACACGCCAGAAATCGGTGAGGGGCTGATGAGACCACATGGTTTTCCGGTAACTCATCTCGTCCAGCTCGGCAATACGCACACCATTCTCGTCTGCCGGAATATGTTTTGCCACAATATCCATCGCAACTTTGCAGAGGAATAGATTTGTTCCAATACCGGCTGTTGCTGTGATGCCGGTGGTCTCTATGACATCCAGAATGATCTTCATGGCAAGGTCATGGGCAGACAGCTTGTAGGTGTTCAGATAGTCAGTCACATCCATGAAAACCTCGTCGATGGAATAGACCACGATGTCCTCCGGTGCAATATATTTCAGGTAGACTTCGTAAATCTTCGTGCTGTACTCCATGTAATACGCCATGCGGGGCGGGGCGATGATGAAGTCAATTTCCAGAGAAGGGTTTTCTTGCAGTTCGGAAAAGAAGTGGGATTTGCCGTTGAGTTTTCGCCCTGGCGCATCGTGCCGCCGTCCGGCGTTTGCTTCCTTGACGCGCTGCTTGACCTCAAAGAGTCTTCCGCGTCCCGAAATGCCGTAGGATTTGAGGGTGGGAGTGACCGCAAGGCAGATTGTTTTATCGGTACGGCTTTCATCTGCGACTACGAGATTTGTGTCCATCGGATCAAGCCCGCGCTCTCGACACTCAACCGAAGCATAGAAGCTCTTGAGGTCGATTGCGATATATGTGCGCTGTTTCATGCTTCGGCGTTCCTCCTATCTTTCCGTATAATAGTTATTTACAGGACACCATATTCTTTAAGTGGTTCTTGCTCGTTTCCAGAAATCCACCCAAAAACACGGAGTTTCCCATTTAGGTTTTGCATGAGATAATGGACATTAAAATCAATATTAACTTGCTGTCCATTCGCTACTTCATAAGATGCTGTCCAAGCTACATCAGCTACACAATGAAGGTCATCTATTGGCAACATCTCTACATCTCGAACACGCATCTCCTTTGTACCAATTTTGCGGTACTGCTCGTATCCCTCAGACAGAGCTTGCTGAAAACTGGTATCGTTTTTTCCAGTCAACACTCCAAGTGGTGAAGCGGCTATAAACTCAGACGCATACAGTTCCGACATTACAGTATCATCAAGTTCTCCGTTGAGTGACTGCATAAAGAATTGTTCGTATCTTTGAAAAAACTGTTTTAATGAATCTTTTGTCATGTTGCGTTCTCCCGAAATAGTCTACCATAATATTCTGGTTACGCTCCGAGCAAACTCTGGTCAAAAGCGAACAGAGCCTCGTTGATTTCAAAAACATTGTAGTTGCCCTTGCTGATGAAGAACTCAATGATGATGTCGAACTTGTTGCTGTGAGACAGCGCAAAGCCAGCCTTCATCAGCATATCCTTCGTCTCATCCAAAGACAGCTCAAGGGCGATGGCAAAAGCAATCGCTGTGGGCTTGCTCGGCTTATACAGCTTGTCTGATCGGATCTTAGAGAAGAGCTTGCGATCAATGTTTGCCTTCTTATAGCACTGCGCGTCCGTCATGCCTTTCTCGTCAATTTTTCGCAGCAGCATCTCGGAAAAGCTCTCGTCGATCTGCCCCAGTGCCTCATCCAGCGATATTGCCTTTGCCGGTGCAGCCGCCATCGTTGCGCCGTGAGGCAACATATCAACGCTGCCCTCCGGCGCTTCACAGGATTCGGCTTCGGTGATCGGCATTATATCTCTGAACGCATTCATCCGGCGAATACGCTCAGAGTAGTTATCGCTATGCTCGTCCACATAGGTATCGTCTATGTATGCGGCAATGTCACGGAACAGCTTCTCACTGATCTGGTACGCCTTTTTATCAAAGATGACGATGTAGACGGTCATGTCGTTTTCAAGCAGGAACTCGCTGATTGTGTCAATGGCTACCCGGAGAGCCTGATCCTTCGGATAACCATAGATGCCGGAAGAGATCAACGGGAATGCCACGGTCTCACATTTTGCTTCCTTAGCCAGCTCAAGAGATGTTCGATAACAGGAGATGAGCTGGTCACGCTCTCCATGCTTGCCGTCCAAATAACGCGGACCGACGGCGTGAATAATGTACTTTGACGGGAGTTTATATGCTCCCGTTATTTTTGCACCGCCGGTCTTGCAACCGCCAAGAGTTTTGCACTCAGCCAACAGCTCTGGTCCTGCAGCACGATGGATGCAGCCGTCCACACCGCCGCCTCCCAGAAGGGATGAGTTCGCAGCGTTGACGATTGCGTCCACTTTCATTTTCGTGATGTCATTTCTGACTATTTGTAATGGCATTTCTCAGCCCTCCCAATCAATCCTATTATCTTTACACCAGCGTTCCGCGATCTCACGGTATGCATTCGCTTTATAGTCATACCATATCTGTTCAATGCCATGATACCGGATGGACTGCTTAAAGCGTCTGAATGCGCCCTTGCCGCGAATCGCCCCGATCAATTCGCTCTTGATTTTGCCCGGTGGCAGATAGTCAACAAATGCCTCCATAATGCTGTATTCATAAATGTCGTATTTCGTTGGGAAGCGGAGAAAACGGTCAGGCTCATTTTCAAGCAACTCCAAAAGGGCTTCATCCGTCTCTCCGGTCATGAAAGCATCCGGCAGATAGACGGTTTCCTTTGTCTTTGTATCATAGAAGGAAGTGTAGGATTCTGTGGCTTCTTCAATCGCATCTATAACTGCTTGCAGCTTAATTTTGGTATTCTCATTCTTACTCATCGCCGTCCTCCTCCACAATTTTCAACGATTTGTAACGATATAGTTATTCTCTGCTTTCTTTTGCACACCAAACTGCAATTTCGGAAATCAATTCGAGTGGCAAAGGCTTATCATAGGGGAGCCGGATTGTTCCTTTGTTTGTCTCATAATCTTGCAGCCGCTCGGCAAATGCCTTCACTGCCGCAGGACCGGGGTATAAACCAATGTGATTTTTGGATGCGGCGAACTGAATCAGATTGCGATTTTTCCAATATGTCGGCATACTCCATGAGATTTTAGGGACAGCATCCGGCAACACACTTTGGATTGTATCATGTATCTGGCGAAGATACGGTTGGGAAGCTTCCGGCTGCTGCACAATATATTCCTCAATGGTTTGCGGAGCGGTTCCGCAGTAGTGGCTTTGATTCGTGTTTTTGAACTTCCTGCCACATTTGGGGCATTCCCACATTATGAATCACCCTCTCCGTTTTCCTCATTCAAAACCATATAGAGCAGGGATTCCAGCATCTCAGCCATATGCTCAAGGGTCTGACTTTCTTCATCCATTTTGCTGATTTTATCAAGGACAGCCTTGAACGCGGTCGTTCTGTCCACATTCGTTTCTGCATCAAAGCGATCCAGCGTCTCCTTGATGCGCTGTGCAATGATATTCCCCTCCGGGGTAAGTCCTGGTATATAGAACATGGAGGACAATTCCTCGTCCTGCCGGATCGCCTCATATTGCAGAATATCTCTATCCAGATCGGACATGATTTCTTCAAAGTAGTTGATCATGATGTGGAAGTGAAACCCGCCTTCCGGCTGCGGCGTGATATTCACATAATGGGCTTTCTCCCCAATATCACGGAGCAGAGACATATCCTCTTCATCATCAAATTCCAGCATTGGAAGATAAAGATTGATTTCAGAGTCCCATTGCTGGTAGTTCACGACAGCGTAAATCCTGCCATGATGCCGTTTGACAAACTGATCGCACCGAGCCAGCAGATACTCGTAATTCTCCTTGTCCTGCGGCACAATCATTTTGGGGATATTATCCATCATCTCGCCATATCTTTCAAAAAAGCCCCCGGACACAGCTTGGTCAAATATGGCTGTGCAATAGCTCGTGTCTTCCTCTGTTTCTTCGTAATTGCGTTCAAATACAATATTGTCCATAATGTTTTACCTCAGTGTTCGTCTTCGGCTTCCTCGATAATGCCGTAGTCGATTAGAATATTCTTGTCTGCGTGTGTCGGATAAACAATGCCGGTCATCTCATAATCATAGCGTTTGACTCTGCGGAAGTCCTTGACCGGCTCAGGGGCAAAGGCTGCGGTTTCATATTTTTCGTAATCCGGCATACCGGAGAGGTCATCCGCAGCCGCCTTAATCAGAGCATCGGTCACATCGTATATGTCCTTTCCGTACTCTACGGCAACCAGCTCGTGTTTTTTTACATCCTTGTCCAAGTTCCCGAAAGAACGATACAGCTTGTATTTCACAGCATTCCCTCCGTTTTCTTATTTTTTCTTATTTTTTCAGGCAAAAAGCCTGTATACCGTCAGCGGCAGATACCATACTGCCACCGCAAGTTTCCAAATCAAAATCACACCGCCGATCAGCCCGCCGAGAACAATGTTCAGCGCAACAACGCCAACCGTCCCAGATATGCCCATGCCGATAGGGATCAGCGTGAACATCTTGCCGATGCCAAACGGAACGCCGCAAGCCAGCCAGACAAGGAAATAGTCTGTTGTGCCATTCTCGGTAAAAATACGGCTGAAAATCGAAAACAGCAGCAGAGCCAGAATGACCGGCAATACTGTTTTCCTCAAAAACTCCTTCATCACTTCGCTCTTTGTCATAGCCTTCTCCTTACTTTAAGAAGTTGCTTCTATGCTCCTGTTCACGGAAACGATACCCGCGTGTGTTCAGTTCAGCAACCTTGAGAGCTACCAGGTTTATATCCGAACGCATTGCTCGGGCAATCTGACCAACATCATAGCCGCTGTATATGTATTCCAGAATTTCCTCGTCGGGAAGGGCAATCTGCGCGGCGAACATATTTGCTTCATACTCCATGCGCTGATCAGTCATGTCAAAAATATTAAACTCCTTCAAGCCGCCGACTTTTATTGCTTCTGAACGATGGAGGCAGTCGTGACCAATTTCATGAAGCAGCACTATATCGTGCATAACGGGATGGAGATGTTTGTTGATAAAAATATACCGGTTGCGCTCAATGACCATATATGCTCCCTTCTGGCGGGAGAAGTCGCGAGGCATCACAATCAGCCCTAATTCTCTTGCGATTCTGCCTGCATCTCTTGTTCCGCATTGGCGCACGATCCGGTTTGCTTTCTTTATCGCTTCATCAGCTCGAATAAGCATGGTATCACCCCTTTCGGGCAGAGTCCTTCATCATCAGTATATCAAGAGCCTTGTCCAATAAAGCGGACTTATTGGTCAGAGCCGTCATCCTTCTTGAGATACTTTTTAGGCGTGTATTTCTTGTTTCGCTTCTTTGCGTCGATATAGGCTTCCTGAATGGCAAGCATCAGTTCGTCCATATCTTCCTCAGCCATTTCGCCACCGGCAAAAAGTCCGGTAACTTCGCTGATCAATCGCTCAGCTCCTTTTTTCCCTCGATACCCATACTCCCTATGCGCCATAGCGATAAAGTCATCGCCTTCATTGTGAAGATAGTCCGCATCACAACCGAGGATTTTTGCAAGTGTGCCGTAGACCTCCCGGTTTTGAGGATAGGTCGTTCCTTTTTCGTAATTGGTGATGGTTTTTAAGCCTACTCCTGCCAGCTTTGCGAGTTCTGCCTGAGTAAGCCCCTTTTCCTTGCGCAGAGCGCGGAGCTTTTCACCGAACCTCATAGCGATTCCTCCTACTTGTTTGAGTGGAATGTGTAAACAGTTTGCGTCTTTTTCTCGAAATCCCTTGACATAAGCAATCGGTTTTCGTATAATGGTAATGCGTAATCCGCTTACGCATTTATTGTATATCAGTTTACGCATTAAGTCAAGAGGGTAATCCAAAATCGAAGAAAAGTTACATTTTATTCTTGATAATGTAGCAAGAGCCGTAACTTGAAGACTGTTCTACAACCCTTAGCTTGGATGATGCGCAAATGTGCAGCAAGGAGTGAGGAAAAATGAGTATACAGTGCAGAAAAGCCTATGTATCTGTAAATCTGGATGTGGATCAGGAAGGAGTTCTCCATCCTCGCTTCATCCGATGGGAGGACGGTCATATCTTTCAGATAGACCGGATTCTGTATAAGTGCCGCGCTTCCTCCAAGAAAGTAGGAGGCGGCGGGATTCGCTACACTGTGCTGATCCGTGGAAGAGAATCTTATCTGTTTCAGGAGGGCAGCAAGTGGTTTGTAGAAGCAAAGGAGGGATGCCGATGATCTTATCGCATAAGCAAATTGAGGAAATTGGCGCAGCCGTTACCAAGGACTTCAATGAGTTCTTTTTTGGAAGCGGTCACGATAAAGGCAGACGCATGGCGCAAGCGACTCCGATTGATCAGTTTGCCAAAGAGTATCTTGGCTTGAATGTCGTGTTTGCCCGTCTGTCTTCGGATGGAAGTCTCTGTGGTTTGACCGCCTATGCCGACACGGAGTATGTCACAGAGGAAATGGGTATGAAGCGAACCATTCCGCTCAGGAAGAATCAAGTCCTGATGGACGAGAGCTTCATTCAGCCCGAACAAGTTCACAAGCTTTGTGGAAAGCGTCGGTTTACCCTTGCCCATGAGTGCGCTCATCAGATTTTGTTCCAGATGGAGACTGACGAGGTACGGACTGCCTGTGAGAAGAAATACTCTGCGCGGACAGCGTACTCTCTTCGAGACCTGAAAACCCGTGAGGATTGGAACGAATGGCAAGCTAACGCCTTGGGCGCAGCCATCCTGATGCCGCAAAAGGAGATCGATCTTGCCATGTGGTATTTTGCCGGAAGCAAGAAGTTTGTGAACTATGAGGGGACATTTGCATACCGAGATCGCTTGTCCCTTGCGCTGTTATGCCAGCAGCTCGGCGTTTCTAAAGCTGCCGCAGTGATACGGCTGAGGCAGCTTGGCTACATCGAGGATCGAGCGTACAGTGAATATCATGATCCGTTGGAGGTGTGGGAATGAGTAAGAACATCCGCGTTTCTGAGCCTTCCTTGGAAATGCAGCAGAAAATTCAGAGGGCGCGTCGCGCGATTTCCTCTCAGAAAATGCGCATGGTGCAATGCCCCTATTGTAAGCATAATGCCATTGCTGTTTTTGAGGACACGCGAGGTCATGTCCAGACAAAGTGCAAACGATGTGGACGGGAGACCGTATTTGATGTCCTCAATATGAGACGGTTAAAACTCCGCTTTCACCAAACCCGGTAAAAGCAGAGATTAACAAATAAATATTTTGATAGCTGTGCTGTGGAGCCGCTGATTGGTGAGTCTTCCTAATGCCGCATGAACAGAGTTTCAATATAGAAACCTCTGTTTTATCGGTATGGGAAACAAACTCACCGTCATGCGGCTATTTTTGTTGCCTCGCCCTTCCGCTGCTTCGTGCCAGCGGAAAGGACGAAGCAATGAAAAGAACACCCAAAACCCCAGTTGAGTTTGACTACGACCTCTGGACTACGGAGGACGGCAAGTGCATGGTGCGCGTAAAAAGCACCGGAGAGGTCACAGAGGTTGACCGGGAGGTCATGAAAGCTCTTCGAGCAGAAGAGAAACGGATGAGGCGATCCTTTTCCACTGAGCCGTCTGAGGAAGAGCAGGAAAACGGAGGGAACACCATCCTCTCTCTTGATGCCCTTCCTGATGATGATGTGAAATCTTCCGCGTGGCTCGCTGATCCATCCAACTTTGAAAACGAACTTACCTTATCACTTCTGGAAAAAGAACTCCTGTGTTCTCTAACTTCCAAGCAGAAGCTTGTCTACTTTGCTTGTGTCAAGGAAGGTATGAGCTATGCAAAGTGCGCTTCAATTTTGGGGATCTCATATCAGGGAGTACAGCAGACCATGACTTTGATCCGCAAGAAGGCAAGCAAAATTTTTTTCTGAAATTTTTTTGAGGCGGTACTTGTGGTTTGGCAAAAAAATGTCCGTTGTAAAGTGAAGGGGTCAATCAGACCTTCTTCGCGGTTCCTTGACAAGTGAATAGTCAGTGCTGCGGATCTTTCCGTTTCTGCGTAGCAACTTGGCTTCTGCCGCCATGACCTCCCCAGATGCTTGCATCTGATGTGGAGCGAGCGATCAACAGAGAGCCTGAACACCGTGTGGTGCGGCTGATTGCGACGATGCAGATTCAGGGTACAATGATACTCCCGTCTTCTGATTGCAGGGGGCGGCTCGGAGCGTTCCTCGGAGGGGTGAGATTCCCGTGATACTAACTTGCCGTTGGTAGTCCGTAGCATTCCCGGAGCCGCAAGGCTCTTCTGGCAGGGGCGCGAGCTGCAAATATGCCGGAACATGAAACAAACCTATTAGCAAAACGCAATACAAAAGTTTTCAGGATGAAAACTATGTGGCAGAGCGTCTTGCGGTGTAACCACCCGATGCTCTGCCATACCCTTTTGTCCTGAAATTACCACATCGCACAGGAGGTGTATACGATATGATGAGCGTTGAAATGATGAAGAGTGTTGATCCCAAAACCGTTGACAGGAACGCGCTCATTCAGCGCAGCAGTGTCCGGCTTGATCCTGCGGCTTCGAGGGAAGAACGGCTGCGTGATTTTATCCAGCAGATCAAAAACCCCTATTGTTATCTGGATGGAAAGACGGTTGTGAAAATCACCTTTGCCAATACAGCGACAACCATAGAGGACTGTCTGGAAAACTATCTGAGAGGTCTCTGATTATGAACAATCTGAATCTTTTTGCCCGGTTCTATCGACATGGGTGCAGAGATGTGGTATAATCTGATCAGGTCAAAAAGAAAATACGGACTAAGCCGCTTGCCCTGATGGTCATGTGGCTGTTTCGTGTTTCCCCATATGAGAAGCAAAAGCCTTCGTCTTTCTGATTTGATGTATCACACCAAACAGAAGAACGGAGGTTATTTTTATGCCCAAAAAGGTATACCGAACGGCGATCTACTGCCGACTGTCCCGTGAGGATGGAGACAAAATTGAAAGCAACTCCATCGCAAGCCAAAAGGCAATCTGCGAGGATTTCATTGCAAAGCATGATGATCTGGAAGTTGTCTGCGAGCCATTCATCGACGATGGATATAGCGGCGTTTCCTTCAATCGTCCGAGCTTCAAAAAGCTGGAAGAGGCAATTCGCAAAGGTGCGATTGACTGCATCGTAGTCAAAGACCTCAGCCGGTTTTCGAGAAATTACATTGACGGTGGACGCTATCTTGAGAAAATATTCCCTCAACTTGGCATCCGCTTTATCGCAGTCAATGACGCTTATGACAGTCTGACCGGCGATCCGCAGTCCGACTCGTTTGTCATCCCGTTTAAGAACTTGATTAACGACTCCTATTGCAAGGATATTTCCATGAAAATCCGTTCCAGCTTGGAGGTCAAGCAGAAGAACGGTGAGTTTGTAGGGGCTTTTACTCCCTACGGCTACAAAAAGTCCCCGGACAATAAAAATCAGCTTATCGTGGATGAAGCAGTCAGTGAGTATGTGCAGATGATCTTTTCTCTGTATAAGGATGGCATCTCCATCGGGCGTATTGCAGCCAGACTCAATCAGATGGGCGTTCTTTCCCCAATGGAGTATAAGCAATCAGCCGGAGTGCGGTTTGATACCGTCTTTAAGACCGGAGAAACAGCAAAATGGACATACAAAGCCGTCCAGCGCATTCTTACCAACGAGGTTTACATCGGCGTTCTGGCTCAAGGCAAGCGCGGCACTCCGAACTATAAGGTACGGGTGGTGCAAAGCAAAGACGAAGCTGAGTGGATCAAGGTCGAGAATGCCCACGAAGCACTTGTATCTTATGAGGACTTCATGGCGGTCAAAGTAATGCTGCAACGGGATATGCGTTGCTCTCCCGATCAGGATGAGGCGCATCTGTTTTCCGGCTTTCTATTCTGCGGAGATTGCCAGCAGACCATGATCCGCAAGACGGTCCCGTCCAAGACAAAGAAATATATCTATTATGTCTGCTCAGCGAATAAGCGTAGCCGGACCTGCAGCCCACACAGCATCAGTGCGAAAGAGGTTGAAGAAAAGGTCTTCCACGCTATTCATGACCAGATCGAGCTTGTCATCAATCTGGAAAAAGCTCTTGAGATGATTGAACGACTTCCGTCACAGAACCGCAAGGCATTCAATTATGAGGCACAGATTACAAAGCTCGAAGAAGAAATTGAGCGTTACCAGAAGCTCAAGCTCCGTCTGTATGAAGACCTTTCCGATGGAGTGATCGACAAGTCGGAATACTTCGATTTCCGAAACAGCTACACCAAAATCATTGAGGACAAGCAGGAAGCTCTCCTGCGGGTCAAAAAAGAAATGAAGCAGACGATGACAACCGGTACAACAGAGCGAAATTGGGTGACGCTTTTTAAGCAGTATGAAAACATTGAAGAGCTAAACCGGCGCGTCCTGATGGCTCTGGTTGACCGCATCCTGATTCATGAAAACCATGCGATAGAGATTGTCTTCAAGTATAAAGACGAGTATCAGCAGACGCTTGAATATGTTCTTGGATATGCTGATGAGCTTGCCATTGCCGGATAAAGGAGGGATGAGCAAATGGCACGAAAAAGCAGAAAAGCAATACCCGCAGAGCCGGTTGTGGAAGTGGCCCCTGTGCAAGTCTTTCCAACTGCCATTTACGCCCGTCTTTCCGTAGAGAACAGCGGCAAGTCAGAGAATGTGGATGTCATTGCAAATCAGATCGAGATATGCAAATCCTATATCGCAAACTGCCCGTATCTTGACCTCATCGACACCTATGTTGACAATGGACGAACCGGCACAGTTTTCGACAGACCGGAGTTTAACCGTCTGATGACCGACATTAAGAGCGGCAGGGTCAAATGTCTGGTGGTACGCGATCTCAGCCGGTTTGGTAGAGATTACATTGAGACCGGGACTTATCTTGAGCGAATTTTCCCGCAGATCGGTCTTCGGTTTATAGCCATCAAGGAGCAGTTTGACAGTTTCGATACAGACGGCTCTAATGAGAGCCTGTTCATTCCTCTGCAAAACATGATCAATTCGCTGTATTCCAAGGATATTTCCCGCAAGGTTTCCACGGCATTGAAGGCGCAGATGGAACAGGGGACCTTCCGAAAGAGAAATCTTCCGTATGGCTATCAGTGGAATGAAGAGCATACGAACATGGTCATCGACGAGGAAGCAGCCCGTTATGTGCGGCTCATGTTTCAATGGAAGATTGAAGGCTGGTCAATCCCAATGATCCTTGATGAACTTGACCGCATGGGTGCGCCAAATACGGAGCTGAGGAAGCGTCAGAATGGTACTCGGTCAGGAGACGGCTGCTCCTGCAAGGGCTGGCACAGCTCGACGCTCTTTGGCATCCTCACCAATCCACATTATGTTGGTGATACTGTTCTTGGACGGTCTATGAAGGCGATCTACAAAGGCATCAAGTCTCATAATGTGAAGGATAAGGATGAGTGGATTGTCTTCCCGGACACACACGAAGCGATCATCTCCCGTGAGGACTTCCAGAAGGTGCAGGACATCATCACGGCTGCCTCCATGACGAGGCAGAAAAAGATGCAGAAATCCGAAGAAGTCAGAGCCACGCTCATCAACCTCTTTGACGGGAAAATCTTTTGTGCCGACTGCGGCAAGCGTATGTATTTCCACCGGAAGAAGGTGGACAAGCGAAAGGACGGCGCATGGTACGCTTTCTATGAGTGCAGCACCAGCGTTAATCGCCGGTATGTTCATTGTACTTCTCACTATATCAGGCAGGACACACTCGAAGAGAATGTTCTTGCCGCAATTCAACTTCAAGTCAAGGCGGCTCTCGATTATGACCGGCTTCTGGACAAGCTCAGAGGAAGCGAGGGAGAAAAGAACATCCGCGATAGGTTGAATGCTCAGATCACCAGCCTCAATCTCAAATTGAGCGGCGTTTCCAAGAAACGGACCCGGCTCTATGAGGATTATGCAGAGGGACTTCTGGACGAGGAAGAGTATAGCTTTGCCAAAAAGAGCTATGACGAACAATTTGCGGAGCTGTCCCGCCGTTTGGATGAGACTGTGCAGCGGAGAAGCAAGTTTTCCGAGGCAATGTCGGTAGACAACAAGTGGATAACGCTGATGAAATCCGTCAGTTCAGCGACCTGTTTATCACAGGATTTGGTGGACGAGTCTGTCGAGTTGGTTAAAGTCCATGAGGGCGGCGCGGTGGAGTTGGTCATGAAGTATGGCGACATCTATGCGTTGACCGTCCAGAGCATCAAAGAAGTTCAGGAGGCGATGTAAATGAGCAGCGAGTACACCATTGGCATCTACATCCGTCTCTCATTGGCTGATGAAGATACCGGCTTCGGCAGCAAAGTTGAAAGTGACAGTATCAGCAATCAGCGTATGTTGATCAACCGCTTTCTGGATGAGTCTTCCTCGTTGTCTAAGTGTCCGAGGATTGAGTTCGCAGACGATGGCTATACGGGGACAAACTTTCATCGTCCTCAGTTTACAGCTATGATGGAAAAAGTGCGGCGTGGAGAGATCAACCTGATTTGCGTTAAGGATTTTTCCCGCTTTTCTCGTGACTACATTGAAACGGGAAACTATCTGGAATGCACCTTTCCGTTTTTGGGTGTTCGCTTCATTTCAATCAATGATGGATATGACAGCGACGATTACAAGGGAACAACCGGTGGGCTTGAAGTGGTCATGCGCAGCATCATCTATGCCGCATACAGCAAAGACCTCTCCGTCAAGACCACAACAGCAAAAATCCAAATGATGAAGAATGGCAAGTATGTGGGCGGGTATGCGCCATACGGATATATCCTTCATCCGACGATCCGCAACAAGCTCAAGGTGGACCCGGAGGCGGCTGCAATCGTCCGCAGGATATTCGATGAGGCTCTGCTTGGTAAAAACACCTCTCAGATTGCCCTTGGTCTGAACGATGATGACATCCCGACGCCGGGACAGTATTTCAGAAGCAAGCATCCTGACAAAAAGAAGTTCAGCCGGATGAGCGATAAGGTGAGCTGGACAGCGACGATGGTTTATAAGGTGCTTACCGGATATGTTTATACCGGCGCAACGGTGGGGCATAAACGAAAGTCCGGGGGTGTGGGTTCGCGTAAATCCATTGCGCAGGATCAGGAGGATTGGATCATCGTCGAGGGAATGCACGAAGCCATTGTTAGCAAGGATGAGTATGAGTTGGCACAGACTGTCATCAGGGGCGGTGTAAAGAATCCTCAGCGAAAGCAGAGTAAATATCCACTTAAAGGACTTGTCTGCTGCGGAAACTGTAAGCGGGTCATGACACGGCGAAAGCTCAGCGATGGCAGCATCTTCTATCAGTGTCACCACTCCACCCATGACAGAGATACAGAGTGTCCGGTCGGAGAACGGTACAGCGAGGCTTTGCTTGAGACGGCAGTCTTCAATGCGATTGGTCAGTATCTCATGCTGGCTGAAAAGCAGTCCGTTCAGAATCGTGAGGTTGGTGATCTCCGTAGGACTGCGATCAAAGAGTGCGCAGATAATATCCGAAACCTGCAAAAGCAGAACGAACAGCTCAAAGGTATGAAGCTCCGGCTCTATGAGAAATACACATCCGGTATCATTACAAAGGCTGAATATCTGAAACAGAAAACCGAAGCTGATTCCAAAATCGCAGCAACGGAAGAAGCGATCCGGCAGGGACATGAGAGAATGCAGGAGCTTGATTCTGAGCAGACCTGTTCGGACACACGGCTGGACGAAGTGTGCGAGGAATACAGAAGCGGTAAAGCACTGACCTATGAGCTGGCTCACGCCTTCATTGAAGCAGTTTACATCTATGACCATAACAACATAGAAATCGCATGGAAGTTCAAAGACTTTCTGAACGAAGGCTCTCAATGCTGAGATTCAGCAAGCCGTTCACGGGTGGTCATCCACCTATGAACGGCTTGTAAAATCTCAAAAATTTTTTAGTTCCTACTTGACACAAGAAGATATGAGCCGAGTCGGCAGGGATTACCTACAGGTAGGATTTTACACGGAGGTATTCTTTCGGGAAAAAGGTGTCCATTTCGTTGCTATCTCTAATGGTGTTGACAGTGATATTAACACCAGCAGCGAATTCGCCCCTTTTTTAAATATCATGAATGAATGGTATCTGCGTGACTGCAGCCGCAAGATAAAGGCAGTATTGCAGGCAAAGGGCAGGGACGGGAAACCAATTACCAACAATCCACCATACGGATATATCAAAGATCCGGAAGATAAGAATCACTGGCTCATTGACGAGGAAGCTGCGGCAGTTGTCCGCAGGATATTCCGGATGGCAGTTGAGGGAATCGGACCATATCAGATTGCAAGGATACTGACTGAGGAAAAGGTGGAAAAACCTTCATATTATCAGGCAAAGCGGGGATATGGATGTTACAAGAACCGGTGTGATATGTCAAAGCCATATGAATGGGCAGGAGTAAGTGTCGTAAGAATGCTTGAAAAACCGGAGTATATGGGAGATACTGTGAATTTCCGTACAAAGAAGCTTTCCTATAAGGATAAGGTTGCTGTAAAGAATGACAGTGACGAGATAGTGGTCTTTACGGATACCCATGAGGCGATCATTGACAGAAAAACATGGTATATGGTGCAGGAGCTTAGAAAGACCAAACGCAGGATAAACACAGAGGGCGAGACAAATCCGTTTGTGGGTAAGATTTTCTGTGCGGACTGCGGTGGAAAGATGCATTATCGTAATGAGGGAAAGCGTGCCGGAAGAAAATGGAGAGGACTGCCGGATGGCAGTGTCAGAACAACTCCAGCCTGTTATAACTGCGGCAATTATAATAACAGCCATGACCAGTCAGGAAAGGTCTGCTGTTCGCACAATATACAGGCAAAGGTGATTGACCAGCTTGTGCTTGAAACCATTCAGTATGCGTGTAAAAGTGTAAGGATGGATGAGAGCATTTGTCGAAAGCATCCGCAGTGCATCAGAAATCCGGGAACAGAGTGAGGCGAAGAAGCTGAAGGCTGCGTTAAAGCATCAGGAGAAGCGGTATGCAGAGCTTGATATCCTTCTTAAAAAAGTGTATGAGGACAATGCCCTTGGCAGACTGCCTGACAAAAGATATGAAATGCTATCGGCAGGGTATGAAAAGGAACAGGCAGAACTGGAGCAGTCCATTAAGACATGCAGGGAGCAGCTTACGCAGTATGACGAGGATACAGACCGGACGGAGGAATTTCTGGCACTAGTCCATAAATACACGGATATCACGGAATTAACACCTGTCATCATCAATGAATTTGTGGATAAGATACTTGTCCACAAAGCGGAAAAGATTGATGGCGAGCGTGTGATGGAGATAGAGATTTACCTTAACTTCATCGGTAAAGTGGAACTTCCGGCACAGGAACTGACGGAAGAAGAACTGGCTGAAATAAAGGAAAAACAAAGACTTCGTGAGCGCAATGCCATGTATCAGAGGCGGCGCAGGGCAAAGTTCATGCCAAAAACAAAAGCAATCCGTGCAAAGGTGCAGGAGGCTGAGATAAAAGAAGCTTTGGAGAATGCGAGTGCAAAAGCGGAAAAATTGCTTATGGCAGATAATGATACGCATATCGCAGAGGTAGTTGCCGGGGAAAACAAAGTATATGTTGATACCGGGATTTTCCCAACAGCAGAAGAGGTAAAAGAAAAATATGCAATTTAAGAAAGAGAGGATTTTATTATGACAGAGAAAATCAGAGAATATAAGATGAACGGGAGTCTGATTATTGGAGTAGATGCAGGCTATGGTAATTTTAAGACCGCAAGAAGGGTATTTCCGACTGCGGTAAGTGTGAGTGATAAGGCTCCGGTATTTGCCAGAGACTTTATTGAATGGAATGGCAGATACTATATCATCGGGGAAGGACACAAAGGATTTGTTACAGACAAAGTGACAGATGATGATAACTATGTGCTTACAATGGCGGCAGTTGTGAAAGAGCTGGAAGCAAGAGGCTATACGGACAGAAGAAATGCTGTCCGTATCCACCTTGCGGTAGGACTTCCGCTGAAATGGGTGCAGGCACAGAGAGATACCTTCCGGGATTATATGATGAAAGAGAGAATTGTAAAAGTCGGCTACAAGGACAGAATCTATGAAATGGAGTTCACAGGCTGTACGGTAATGCCGCAGTGCTACTCTGCGGTAGCGGAGAACCTGAAAGACTTCAAGGGAATGAACCTTCTTGTGGATATCGGAAACGGAACAATGAACCTGATGTATCTGAACAATGGCAGACCTATGGAAAGCAAGTCCTGGACAGAAAAGCTGGGAGTGTATCAGTGTGAGAAAGCTATCTTAAATAAGGTTCGTGATAATACCGGAACGGAACTGATGCACGAGGTAATTGAGAATTTCCTCCGCACTGGGGAGACAGATATTGCACAACCATATGCAGGTTTGATGGTGGAAGCTGCAAAAGAGTATGCAGTGCAGATTTTCCAGAAGCTGCGTGATTATGAGTACAATGAGCAGATGATGAGGCTGTATGTTATGGGCGGTGGTGCAAGGATTGTAGAGGCATTTGGCGAGTATGATATGGACAGAGTGACATTTGACCATGATATCAGAGCTAATGCAAAGGGGTATGAGTATTACTGCTATATGATCTTAAAGCATCAGCAGAGAAAGAAGGCGATGTAAATGGCAGAAAAATCATGGAATAAGAATGTCCGATTTAACCGGAACAGTGAGAGTGCAATGCAGGCATGGAGCCTGCTTCACTCTGATGAGGTGGAAAAAGAGTTTAAGTCACAGAATGAATTTGTTATCTGTGCCATCAATGACTATTACGAAAGGCATCTGCGAAAAAAGCGTGATCCGTATCTTGAAACAAGGGAAAAAGAAGATGCTTTTGTGGAACGCATCGTAGCGCAGGTGGCTGAAAAAACATTGGCAAATCTTCCGACACTGGCGGGAATGTATCTGATTCAGCAACAGGCAGTGCTTACGGCAGGATTTCAGAGCACTGTGGCAGGTGCAAATGCAGGTATGCCGGTAATGCCAAGCCCTGCAAATGGCAATGGAAATGGCAGAATTAAGCAGGGGCATACTGCCGAAGCGGTTCTGGGGGAATCAGCAGAGGAAGAACCGGAGGATAATGAATTTCTTGATTACAGCTTTGGTGTGTAAAGCAAAAGTGCAGAAGATTCTATGGGATGAAGGCTATAAAGCCGGAAAATATTGATACCACCTTTGCAGGTGGCAATATTTATCCGGTGGGGGTTCTTAGGGGGCTGTGCCCCTTAAGCAGGTAGCACCGATGGTGAAGACAATGAGGAAGAAAAAGGAAGCGGGGATGCCGTAAGGCATTTTCGCTTCCTTTTTTTGACGAGTTGGCAAGCCAGCGGTACTACCTGCCTATATCATCCCAACCACATCGAAACACAGGAGAGAGATTTCTTCTGGCAAAAAAAGAGATGTGGGAAAGCCAGTCGGAGCGGTAAGCGCAGAATGGCTTTCGGAAGTCTGCTGTGTTTTTTACAGCAGGCTGACAGATGGGATGATGTGCCCTGCCTGCGGAGAATTTCTAAACAATGGCTGCGGTACAGCTTAAAAGCGGCAGCATATGGCAATAATAATGTGGCGGAATGTAGCCGGAATTACAGATATAGCTATATCCATACAAAAAAGTGGAGCCACAGTCAAAGAAAGAGGGCACACCCGCAGTAAAGGGTTATATCATCAGGCAGATATGTAGCCAGATGGATATAAAAACAGAATAACAGGATGCAATGAGCAGATATGTGATGTATGTCATGTGTCTGCTTTTTTCATGTGACAGGAAGTGACTATTACACTTTTTAGACAGATAGGAGGACTTATATGGCAAACAGAGCAAGAGACAAGGTTATCTACATTCGAGTGGATGAAGCATTAAAAAAGAGATTTGACAGGATAAAGGAAGCAAGCGGATATAAGGGAAATGCAGATTTCCTTAACTATCTTCTTGATGTATATGACGGAAAGCGTGTGGATGGTGTGACACTAAAGGATATCCGGGAGCTGCTGGCACAGGCAGTGCATGAAATGAAGAAACAGGGAGTCAATATCAACCAGATTGCTTATACCATCAATATATATCCGGGAGTGTTCTCGGATATTCAGTTTCAGGCAACCAATGTATTTTTAAAGAAGATAGAAGACCTGCTGTTGAAGATTACAGAGAAGTTGTTATGAGATAAAACGACAGCAGAAACAAGTATATAAACAAGAATAAAGAGGAAAGAGAGGTACATTGTAATGGGCGATGTATATGGCAATGTAAATGTGAATTACAGCTATTGCAAATCGGTGGCACAGCTGAAAAGTGCTGCCGATTATATTTTAGGCAGAAGAAAAGAGCAGGTGGAAGATGGTGTGGTAAAGACAGAACCACACCTGTATAAAGCTTTCGGCTGTAACCGAGATAACTTTGCAAACAGCCTGCTTATAACAAGAAAGATGCATGACAAAAGGTACAGCAGGTATAAGCAGAAGGAGATACTGGCACAGAAGCTTTCGATATCCTTTCACCCGGAGGATAATGACAGACTGACCTATGAGCAGGCATATAAAATAGCAGAGGATTTTGCGAGGGAGTTCTTCTGTTCAAAAGGATATGAGGTATTGCTTGCAGTGCATACAGATACAGCACATACACATGTGCATTTTCTGGTGAGCAACTGCAATGTGAAAGATGGAAAGTCCTTCAGACGGGGACCGGCAGAGCTGAAGGAAATGTGCAGATATTTCGGGGAACAGTGCAGGAAGCGTGGACTGGTTCATTCGTATCGTGACAGCTATTATGTAAAGGATAAAGACAGGGAGCGCCAGAGCTTCGCAGAATATCAGATGAAAAAGCGTGATAAGCTGTCGTTTCGGGAAGAAATAAAGGTGCTTCTGCGAAATGCCATGAACAGACCGGAGAATAAGACTTTGCAGGATGTGATTGATTATGCGAAGGTGTATTATCTGATGGATGTTCGGCTCCGGGGCAATACCATATCCTATGCCCTGAAATACAGGACGGATAAAAAAGGAAAGCCGATGGCGGTCAGAGGGAGCAGGCTTGGTGCAAGATTTACTGTCGCAGGGATAACTGAATATCTGAAAAAGAAGGAAAAAAGCAGACTGGAGTATGAACGCATAAAGGCTGATATCGAGCAGGAATCCGGAAGATATGATGATTATGCGGAATGGGATATATCTGATGTTAAGGAAAGTGTCGGTATAGATACAGCAGGGAGTGTTCAAAAGGAATATGAAAAGCCAGAAGGGGATATCAGTGTATATGAGGGCTTTGACCGGTTCTGTGAGAAAGAGAACATTCGTGATGACGAGGAGGAAGTGTTCTATGGTGCTGCGTTTGATGAATTTAACCGGGAGTGGCAGGGAATAGCATTAGAAGAACAGACAGAACCGACTTCCCATAAAGAAGAGCAGGAGATACCACCAGATTATACGAAGATGTCCATACAGGAGCGTGTCAGACAGCTTCCGCCGCCAACAGAGGACACGTCACAGGAGTTTGAAGCATATAAGAACAGGATGGGATATGATGCGGCTAAGATGAAGAGTATCCGTTATAAGATGAGTGTATATGATGAATTCTTAGAGGAACTGGAAGCCAGAAAGAAATACCATGGAACGAAAGCGTATGGCAGACAGAGCACGAGGAAGCGTGACAGAGGGGAAAGGTAAAAATAATTTTGATGATCATACCATATCGGCAATTATAAAAAGTGCCGATATGGTATAATAGAAAAACAAAAGTTATTACAGGGAGGAGATTGGATTGTTAGAAGTAGTGATATGTGATGATGATAAGGAAGATCTTGACAAAGCGACGCTGATGTTGGATAAGATTCTTTCAGAATATCAGGTTCAGTATCAGATACGGTCGTTTCTGTCGGCGAATGAGCTGCTGAACAGTAATGACAAGATTGATATCGGAATACTGGATATTTCCATGGAAGAACTGGGCGGAATTACGCTCGGAAGAAAGCTGAAAGAAAAAAATCATGATATAAAAATTATATACATCACCAGTTATGAAGAATACATGGCACAGGCGATTAATAAGGTACATGCGTTTTCTTTTCTGTGTAAACCGATCAATGAAGAAGAAATGAAAACGCAGATTATGGAAATTCTGGGGCAGGAGAAATATCCGGAAATAGAAAAGGAATTTGAAATACTAGATGAATCAGGAACAAAAGCAGGTTATGTTTGTTTGAAATTAAACGAGATATTATATTTTGAGTACATAAAAAGATCCAGAAAAGCAGCAATTATTCTGGAAGATTGCAGATATGAATGTGAATGTACATTTGAAAACCTTGTGGAAGAATTACAACCATATGATTTTGCGGTAAATCACAGAGGCTGTCTTGTAAATCTGAGACATATTGAGAAGATACAGGGATTTCATATTTATCTGGACAATGGGAAAGAACTGTCCCTTGCACAAAAAAGAAGCTCTGATTTTCGGGAAGAAATGAATAAATTTTTGCAGAAAACCCAGAGGAGAGAATAGAAGATGGATAAGATTTTACTTGTGATATGTAATGGACTTTCCTGTTTTATTATCTGTACAATTCTTTTTCAATTTATGAATGAAAGATATAAGAAAAGTTACAGCAATAGAACTTTGTATATAGCGGCAGAGATAGCGATGGGAATTACTGCATTTTACATAAATATGCTGAACTTTGCAATATTGAATCTGCTGATATGGTTTGTTGGAGTTGGTGTAACGGTATATTTTCTGTATTACGAAGATGCAGACAGACCAATCCGCAGAATTACTGAGAGTGAAGTACTGGTTTTATGTATGTCTGTATGTGAAACGCTGGGAGTGCTTCTGTTACACTGTTTTTTGCAGATTGGTGGAATTTTAAATATTGATGTTGTCATGCAATATTGTCTGGAAGTGGCATTTTCAAAGATAGTGCTGATTTTCCTATACTATGTTTTGATAAACAGATTGATAAAAAGGACAGAGGCAGCCTGTTCCAGAGAACAATATATCATATATGGAATCATGTTTTTTTACAGTCTGGTCAATATGCTTGTGATTGTGCAGAATTTCAGGGATGGGCAGAAAAGCTATCTGTCAGCGGTAAATATGGGGTGCATCGTTTTAGCTGACCTGTATCTTTTGTATTATGTCAAAATGGCAGACGAAAAGAAACACTATGAAAACCGCGTAAAGGCATTGGAGCAACAGGCAAAAATGCAGTATGAGTATTATCTGGCACAGACTGAAAAATATAATCAGACAATACGGATATTACATGATGTGGATAAGCATATCAGGGCTATCGAGAATTTGTATGGAACAGAGAGGGAGCATACGGCTGGCGAATATGCAGAGGCAATCAGAAGTACACTGGCACCACTGATTCCTATGTCTTACACAGAGAATCCGATATCTGTCTCTTATACACATCTCCGAGCCCACGAGACCGGAGCCTATCTCGT
>ENA-OYXH01000011-OYXH01000011.1-human-gut-metagenome-genome-assembly--contig:-NODE-11-length-88157-cov-46.915893_pt1 | contig 88157 bp, 88 predicted proteins | sample MGYA00244844_ERZ653420 | MGnify/ENA primary metagenome ERZ653420 (study PRJEB26926, sample SAMN06164998) | human gut metagenome | biome: ENVO:00009003; feature: ENVO:2100002; material: ENVO:00002003... | reverse complement strand
CCGGTCTCGTGGGCGCGGAGATGTGTATAAGAGACAGATGTATATATATATATATTATATTATTAATATTATATTATTAATATTATATTATATAATACAGCATAATAGATACTGTTGCTGTTTTATATCGTTTCTCTTGCTCATGCTGTTCAAGACGCTCGTTCCATTCTTGCTGCTCATGCCGATTCAGACGATTCTGCCGTTTCTCTTGATAATCCTCCCCGTAAAGGAACTACACAGATTTAGTCTTGCTCTTTCTGTTGCTCTTTATAATACTACTGCTGCAAATAATATAGCTGATGTTATATCTACTACTAAAGCTGATTCTATTATTGCTGCTAATGCTGGCAGAGAAAGTTAGCACTTGTTCAATCCTCTACGGGGGGTCGGCAATAAGCTGATACATCTAAGACTGCTAAATCTGCTCGATTTGCTGATTTTACTGATTCTATTCTTGCTGCTAATGCAGAAATTCTTCTTTTCCGATATTCGGCTGTATTTTGTTGCTTTCGATAAATGCTCGTTGAATAGCTCTCTCGCTTTCAGACGTTAGCTGTACGCCATTTTCTTTATCGAATTGATAGTTTATATTGTTTTAAATCAAAGTTGCTGTATCAGCCTTAGAAGTGGATTAAAACTAATTGTTAAAATATGTTTAATAAATATGGTCGTATTGCTGATTATGTTTATACTTGCAGAAACAAAAATGATATGAATAATATAATTGATAAAATTAGAGCTTATAAGCGAGATGATTATAAGACTGAATTTAAGTCTGGTTCTCGTAAAGACAAAAAGCCTATTAATCGTAAAAGTAAAATGAAATTAGGCGGTGCTGGAATTGATTGTTTAACTAAATAATAGTAATCATGTTGGTACTTAACAGCAAATTAAAAACTTATTCTGTAAAACTTCCTACTGATATTAGTGAAGTTGATAATGATTATTTTGATAATCTTTTAAAAGATATTAAACTTGCTCCTAATTATTCTATTGTTGCTATTTGTTATGTCGATAGATTGTTTAGTGTTGTTTCTGATTTTAAAAATAATGCTGGTTCTAAACAAGCTAATGTTATTCCTCTTATTGCTAAATTAAACGATACAGAAAACAATCTTTCTTTTAAACAAGGTGATATTGTTATTTGTAATCCTACTGAACTTGAAATGGGAACTCATTTATCTTTGAAACAAAATGCTATTAGTTTAGCTAATGTTGCAAATTATGTTATTCAAGATAAAGAACTTTATAATGATGTTATTAGTGGTAGATTTTTTAATGATGGCAAATCTTTAGGTGCTGCCGAAGCTAAAACTACTGCTCCTGATGTTATATTTGTAGAGTTTAAGATTGTTCCTAATTGTGCTATTAAAGGTTCTTATTCTCCTAAAGAGAATATTTATTGTACTATGAAAGAACATCATAAAAGTGATTTGAATTAATAATATCTTTTTTTTGCAATTACATAAGTCCGTTATACCGCTGATAGTGTTCATCGTAATTCTATTAGCGGTATTTTTGTTTTTGTTTAAAATATAATAAATGGATTCAAAAGAAGAAAAATTAGACAATGTTCTTAAAGGTATTGATTTTGGCGCTGATTATGTTTTAGTTTATAAGGATTTGGATAATGTTCTTGATGATATTGATTTTGCTAATGATACTGAAAGACTATTAACTCAATCAATAATTCGTAATCTCGAAGAAGAAGCCAGCAAACAATTTGTTAAAGAACTTGCTGTTGATATTCCTTATATTGGAACTGCACAAAGAAATCTTCTTCGTAAGAAAGTTATTGAAAGTTATCAAGAACTTAAAGAAGCTCGTAATACTCTTCCTATTGAAGAATATAAGAAGTTTAGAGACGAACTTATTATTCAGAAGAAAGCCGAAGTTAATGCTATTGAAGTTGAACGCCGTCTAAAGAAAGCTGATAGAAATCGCAATTATAAACTTTGGGTCGAGCTTTCTCGTAAGTATGGAATTGCTTATGCTAATTGTTATTTGCAATTTCATAAACAACTTAAAGTTGTTGAGTTTGACGAAGAACTTAATAATGCTTATATAGATGCGTGGTCGTAGAATTGATAGTCTTTTGACTATAAATAAAACTGGAATGCCGGAAGCGCCTAATCTTACTCAATTACTTGATAAAGATGTTAAGCTTCTTTATCTTCGTGATAAAAGTAAGAATAAGGAAATGTATATTAAAGAAGTTGGAGTTATATATTATTTAGGCGACCCTAAAGGTCCTTGTCTTAGTGCCGGTCTTAGTCGTAGTGAAGCTCTTCAAAAAGCACGTGAAAATTTTGATTTACCTACTACTTATACTCCCGATTTACTTGTTGAGAAATTAATTAAACGTTATCACGATAATCAAACTGGTATTGCCGGTCAAGCTGTTGAAGCTCTTCAAAAAGCTATTCATAATATTACTATTTCTACTAATATCATTAATGAACAATTAAATGATAAACTTCAATCCGGTTTATCTGCCGAAGATGCTGGAGTTTTTATTGATTATATAGATAAGATTAATAAACGTATTACTGATTTACCTGCTCTTATTGCTTCCTTAAAAAAGGCAGAAGAAGAAGCTGCTTATGAAGAAGAAACTCAAACTGCTCGTGGTGGTATGAAAGTTACAAGTAGTATGATTGAAGAAGATTTTTAAAATTATATTATGAATATAGAAAATAGATATAGTCAAGTTCGTCTTATATTTGAAGAAGCTGCTCATAAATATCATGATACTCTTGGTAACGAATATATTTCTACTACTACTCTTTTGCATGATTTAGCTCTTAAATTTGATAAGAAATATTGGTTACATAAGAAAGCTGTTCAACTTGGTATTACTGAAAAAGAATTAGAAGAACAATGGAATACTATTACTAAAGAAGCTTGCGAACGTGGTACTAATGTTCATAATGGTCTTGAAGATGGTATTAAAGGTAGTAGTAAATTTAAGCAAGCTATTCAATATCTTAATACTGATGAAGATGGCGGCGAAATGATTACTGTTGCTGATTTAAATACAATTAATGCTAATTATAAACTTCTTGATATTAAACAATTCAAAGAAGCTACTGATAATAAATATGATAATCTATATGAAGTTTTTGAAAAATATACTAATCACGGTTATAAGATTTATGCCGAAATTGGAATGTTCTTAATAGATTATCTTATTAGTGGAACTATTGACGTTCTTCTTGTTAATGAGTGGGAGAATAAGGCTGTTATTGGTGATTGGAAGACAAATCGTTCTGGACTTCGTTTCACTGCTGGTTATTATCGTAAAGATAAGAAACAACATCCTGCTCAACTTACAAGTGATTGGGTTGAAAAGAAAGAATTTCTTCTTCCTCCTGTTCAACATCTTCCTCATTGTAATGGAAGCATTTATAATCTTCAACTTTCTATGTATGGTAAAGCTGTTAACTTAATTACTGGTCTTGTTATTAAAGGTTGTTGGCTTGCTCATATTGATTGTGATTTTGAACTTAATGAATATGGTATGCCGAAACGTTTTGAAGATGGGCTTTATCATATTAAAGAAAATCCAGTTGAAAAGATTACTTTTTATAATCTTCCTTATAGAGAACAAGAAATAGATGCTATTCTTGCTGATAGAAAATTAAAACTTAAAGCTCAAGATGTTAAACGTAATTTTACTTTAGGATTATGAAAAATATACTTAGTGGATTTGCAGCAGGTATTTTTATTGGACTTATTAGTTTTGTTATTATTTATACTTCTACTAATGAAGTTGAAGCTGAACGTATTTATATCCCTTACGGGGGGTCGGATACTGCTTGTGTTTCTGAATTGGCTGCTACAAAAGAATTACTTCTTCGTACACAAGATAGTCTAAATTCTTATAAAGCTGATACTACTATAAACGCTGAATTATTTGTTGCCAAATATAAACTTGAACGTATTAGATATTATAACAATATTGCTGCTAAAGGTAATAATATTAAATATCTTAGAGGTTGGATTAATCGTGTTCTTAATGATTAAAATACTATGATTGAATTACGTAATAATGGACATATAAGAGTAGTTGTAGAAGAGTATATTGATTATCTTGAAGATGGCAATTATCATTATAAAGTTATTAGACTTCAAGTTCGTGCTTCTTTTCTTGGTTTTAAATATTGGGTTAATATTTATACTTACTCTACTGATGATTTAAGTGATGATTATCTTGAACGTGAAGTTATAGATATTTATAATAAGATTGTTTATCCTAATAAATACTTTGTGACAAATGCCGACAATACTTAATGTTCCTGCTGTTAGAGTGGCAAAGATAAGTATCTATGACGAAAACGATAAAGTTGTTTATAAAAGTGTTTATGAAGCTGCTGTTGTTAATAATATAAAGAAACAAGCTATTAGTCGTTGTTGCAAAAATAACGCTAAAGCTGGTAAACTTCGTTATAGATTACAAGATTATTATTTTGTTTATGTCGATAAATAATTATATATTATGGCTGATTTTCGTTTAGCTTATAAAAAGATTGAAGCTGCCGAGGGTGGTTATGTTAATGACCCTGATGATAAAGGCGGCGAAACTTATAAAGGTATTTCTCGTAAAGCTAATCCTGATTGGAATGGTTGGATAAGTATTGACCAAATTAAAAAGGCTCATCCTACTACATTTAAAAATATTCTTAAAAGAACTCCAGAATTAGAAAAGAAAGTTCAAGACTTGTATAAAGATAAATATTGGGATTGTTTTGAACTTGATGATATTCCCAATCAATTAGTTGCTGAACAAATATTTGATACTGCTGTTAATTGCGGACAAGTTGCTGCTATTAAATTTATTCAAAGAGTTCTTGATTTAAGAGAAACTGGAGTTTGGTCTTTAGATTTGCTTTATAAACTTGTTACAATTAAAAATTAATTAAAATAACAGAATCATGAAGAAGTTACTAATAGTCGTATTAATTATAGCGTTAATTAATTTATTTATAACAATAATAATTTTAAATAAGTCGGAGTATAGAAGAAATACGAATCTAACAAATGTGTTCCCCGATACAACTGTTACTAATATTCGGATTGATTCTGTTACTTATGATATAAAACGAATTGATAGTACAATTATTAAGTATAATGAATATGAAAAAGACATCGAAAATAAAGTTCTTAGTCTTGACGATAGTGCTACTGTTATCTTGTTCTATGAACTTATTCGCAGTTCCTCTACGGGGGGTCGGAGATAGTATTAGAGTTGCTATTGATGATTTAAGAACGGCTAATGTTCTTATTGCTAAATCTTATACTAAAGATACAATTATCCAACTTAAAGATAGTCTTATTGAAAAACAAAATATAAAGATTAATTATTTAAGTAATAGTTATGAAGAAATGAAACGTTATGCTTCTGCTTCTGAACTTGCAAGAAACGGATTAGAAGATAATCTTAATAAGTCTAAGAAAAAGACTAAGATTATTACTGGTATAGCTGGTGCTTTTGCATCGGCTTTTCTTGTATTATTACTTGTCAAATGAAATAGTAGTTATGGAAGAAAGGTATCCTTTTGCTGAATTTCTTATTGAAGATAAAACTCGTTATCCTCTTGCTTCTGAAAAGGGATATTATGACCCTTATAATCATTTTAGAATTGGTGATAGTGGCGGCTTTATAATGAACATTCGTCCTGGTAAATTTATTAATACTTATTTATTTACTGAAATGGCTGATTATTTTGAGGCTAATGATAATAAATATACTAATTTTAAAGAAGATAGTTTACCCTATCGTCAACTTCGTAAACGTGAAGCTATGCGTAGACGAGATGGTTATTCTGCTCCTTGTTGGCAAAATCCTGATGGTAGTATTGAGAATGTTCATATTAGTGGAGACTATTATAATTTTCTTAATTATACTCGAATGGAACGTACTAATGATGATAGTGTTAAAAGTACAGGAATTGGTTCTACTGGTGAAAAAGTTTTTGCTTTTCCTAAATTTATTGATGCTCAATATTGGACACATAATATTTATGAATTTGCTAAGAATAACGGTTTTCATTTGATTATTGTTAAGACTCGTCGTGGTGGTTTTTCTTATATGAATGCTGCTCGTGCTGCTAATGCTGTAAATCTACGAAAACATAAGGTTTTTATTAATGTTGCTGCTGATAATAAATACTTGACTAAGAAAGGTGGTCTTACTGATTTTGCAGTTAATACTCTTCGATTCTATGAAGAAAAGACTATGTTTAAACGCGGTATTTATAGTAGTAACGTTGAAGACTTTCGTCTTGGATTTCGTCTTCCTAATGGAGTTGAATCTGAAGATAGTTGGCAAAGTTCTTTAATATCTGTATCAGCTAATAACAATCCCGACTGTGCTATTGGTAAAGATGCTATTGGTGTTAATGTAGAAGAACTTTCTACAATGCAGAATTTTAACGAGTTTATGACTGTAACTGAACCTGCTATGACGGTCGGTGATATTACTACAGGTATGCTTGTTGCTTGGGGAACTGCTACTGCTACTAATATGCAGGTTTTTGAAGAAAACTTTTATTCTCCAGGCGAATTTAATTTTATGCCATTTGAAAATGTTTGGGATAAAGACGCTCGTGATGAAATTTGTGGTTTCTTTAAATCTTATGCTTGGGGACTTGAGGGTACTATTGATGGAATTAAAGCTATTGATGAATACGGAAATAGTAATATAGATTTAGGTATTAAAATTGCTATGCGTTCTCGTGAAGCAATGAAAGAAAAAACTAAAACTTTTGCTAAGTTTATTAATTATTGCGGTCAACGTGCTTTGTTTCCTGCTGAAAGTTTTAGTAGTGCTACTGAAAATATTTTCGTCAGCGAAGCATTTATTGCTTATGAAAATAAACTTCGTGTTGATAGCGACTATCATTTTTATGTTGATGGAATGCTTTTTAAAGAGGGCAATACTGTTGTATTTAAATCTAACAAACGTATTAAGCAAGAAAATCCTAATGCTAAAGTTTATGATTGGATACAAGGAGTACCCCGTAAAGGAAATGAGCAACCTGATGGTTGTGTTCGTATTTGGTATCATCCTCAATATGATATTCGATATGAAAATGATAGAGAAATAAAAGAAATTCCCGAGGGTACTTATTGTGCTACTTATGACCCTGTTGGTATAGATAAAGAAAAGAAAGAAATTACTAATAGACATTCTCATAATAGTATTCATGTTTGGGAAATGCCGTCTGCTCGTAACGCATATAAGTTTAAATGTTGTGCTTCTTATTATGGTCGTAAAGATAAACTTGAAGAAGTTGATTTAATATTTCTTTATCTTTGTATTTATTATAATTGTATTGGAACTGGTATAGTCGAAGTCAATCGTGGCGAAACTGTTTCTAATTTTACTAAATGGAAAGCTCTTCGTTATCTTGCTCATGAACCTTTGTTTGTTTGGGATACGACTATTAAAGGTAAAGTTAGTTCTACTTATGGATATGTTATTACTGGTGGTGTTAAGAAACTTAGTGCTCTTCGTTTGCTAAAAGAATTTCTTTATACAGTTATTGGTAAAGATGAACAAGGTAATGATGTTTATAACTTTCATAGAATATTAGATTACCAATCTATTCTTGAACTTAAGAAATGGAATGACGAGGGTAACTTTGACCGTGTTTCTGAAATGCTTCTTCTTGGTATTTATTATAAGTCTCTTGACATTAAAGGTAAGCTTGAACTTAGCAAAAGACAAAAATTAGAAGAAAGTAGTAGTGCTGCTAATAATTTTTTCAAACGTAAATGGTATTAATAATATGACTGGAGAACAATCATTAAGTACATATCTTTTTATATTTGGTAGTATAGCTTTTAGATTTGAACTTCTTGACAATAAAGAATATATTTATAATATGATTACTTATAACGATAATAACTAATAATATGTATTTTCCTACTGATTTAAATTTTCCTAAGCAAAGAGTTAGTACTGCGGAAAGAAACAAGCCGGAGTTTTATGCCAATAGTTGTGATTGGCTTATTGGTCAAGCATTAAGTATTGCTCAAACTGATGATATTGAAAAGAAATATCATTTTCTAAAAGGTAATATTGATGCTGAATATTATAAGAAGATTCTAAATCCTTATAATGCTACAAATAAAGATTATCAACGATTTCCTGCCACTATGCGTAACTATGATATGGTTGGCGGTGTTGTTCGTAGATATGTTGGCGAATATATTCAGAATCCTCATGATTTTATTGTAGGTGCTAATAATCCAGAAGTCGTTCTTGCTCGCGATGCCAAACTTCGTCAAGAACTTATGAGTATTGTTCAACAAAAAATTGCTGAAAGAATTAAACAAAATTATGAACAATTTGTTCAACAAGGTGGACAACCTGAACAATTTAATCCTCAAGATAATTTTGATGTCGAAGCTTTCATAAAAGAATTTAATGAAAATTATATTGATGATATAACCGCACAAGGTCAAGATATTCTTAATGTTATAGATGATTTGACTGATGCTGCTGCTTTATATGCTCGTGCTTATTTTGAATGGGTTGCTTTTGGTCGTGTATTTACTTATACAGAAATTCAAGGTAATAAAATAGTTAAACGAGTAGTTTCTAATCGTGATGCTTTTCCTATTCCTAATGATAATATTCTTGTTGAAGATTTCGATGCTTTTTGTGAAAGACGAATGATGACTTTTCAGCAAATAATGGATGAGTATTATGATATTCTCGACGATAAAGGTAAGGAGTTTCTCGACACTTACTATATTAGCGGCAAAATGACAAGTCAAGATGATAGAGGATTGTTGCAATGGGAAAGCTTCAAGAAGTTATATCCCGATATGTGCAATAAATTCACTGCTAATGAACGAGAGTTTTTTGAACGTCAGCCGATAATGGCTCGTGAATATAATAATAATCTTATTGAAGTTTGGCATGTTGTTTGGCGTGGAGAAGTTAAGAAAGGTATTCTTACTTATCAACAAAATGGTATTATCGGAGAAACTATTGTAGACGAAGATTATGTTCTCAATCCCGATAATGGTGATATTGATATTGAGTGGGTTTGGGAATCACAAGTTTTTGAATGTGATAGAATAGGTGGAAGAAATAATGCTATCTATCCTTATAAGTGTAGACCTATTGCTTATAACAGAAATGGTAAACTTCCTTATAATGGTTTAATAGAATTAATGCCTGGTCTTGGTCGTTTTAGTATTATTGATTTAATAATGCCTTATCAAATCTTTGGTAATATAATTGCTTATCATAGAGAAATGGCTCTTGCTAAGAACAAACTTAACGTTCTTTTGATTGCTAAATCTCTTTTAGGTAGTGTTCCAGAAGAAACTATTTATAGAATGGCTGCTGATGGCGTTCTTTATATAGATGATGAAGACGACCAGGGAATGTTGAGAGCACAACAAGTTCGTATGCTTAATAGCGATACTTCTGCTTATATTGCTCAACTTACAGAACTTATTGAAGCCAATGAACAGGCTGCCAATCTTAAAGTTGATATGACTCCTCAACGTTATGGTGAAATTGCTAATAGTGCTGGTAAAGGAGTTACCGAACAAGCTATTATTCGTGGTTCTATGGGAAGTGTTATAGTTGAGTTTATGTTCGACTATATGCGAGAACATGATTATGCTCGTGATATGGATTATTCTAAACTTGCTTGGATTGACGGTTTAAGAACTTCTTATAAGACTAAGAATGATGCTTCTATAAAATATTTCAGTCTTGATGTCGATAAGCATATTTATGCTGATTATGTTATTAAAGCTAAACTTTCTGCAAAGGAACGTGATAAACTTAATCAGTATAAACAATTTGCTTTTAGTGCTGCACAGAATGGAGATGCTGGAATGGCTGCTGTTGCAATCGAGGGTGACAATACTGCTGAAATAAAGAAAGGTATTCTTAAATTTCAAGAAATTAATCGTCAACATGAAGAACGTATGAAACAACTTGATGCTCAAAATGCTCAAATGCTTCAACAATACGAACTTGATAAGATTGCTGCGGAGGGTCAACAAGATAGAGAAACTCTTGCTCTTGAAAAGTATCTTGATGGACAGATTGAGGAAATGAAAGCTGTTCTATCCTCTACGGGGGGTCTCAATAATGGAGCGGTTAATACTGCTGCTGTTGATGCTGCTAAGACTGCTATTGAAAGAGAAAAGATAGCTGTTGAAAGAGAAAAAGTTGGTGCTCAAATTCAAGCTAATAATCAGAAATTTGCTTCTGATATTTATAAGGCTGATATGAGTTATAAAGTTGCTAAGCAAAATAAAAATAAATTCGATAAAAAATAAACTTGTATTATAAATACTTGTATTTGTACTTTGTGAATGGATTTAGCCGTTGCCGCTCGTGAGAGTAGTAGCGGCTTTTTTATTGCTGCTATTATTCGTGATTATGATTTACAGTATTTGTAAATATGTTTTACTATTCGGCTTATTTTAAGGCTCTGTGCAAGACGTTGATACACCCCGTAAAGGATTAATCAATTCGCCATAAATCGTTCAAATTTCGTCAAGTCTGTAAGCGACAAGGGTATTTGCTGATGATAACAATACAGTAGAAATAAGCAAACGAAATCGAGTAAGTAGTTGTGATGCTCGACATAATGCTGCTACTGCTTATACATTTGTCTTGGAATAACAAAGTAATAATAACCATATAAAACTATTAAAATTATGCCTACATTAGATTTTGGTTTTAATGCTAATCCTACTGATAGTGGGACTGAACCTGTTACAGATTTAGATACTGGCGTTACTGGTACTGTTGGTTCTGATGGAAATATTATTCCTCCTATTGATGAGCCGAATAATGACGGTCAAGATAACAACGGTAAACCTGATGGTGATGGTAAAAAAGATGACGTCGATAATCCTGCTGCTAATGCAAATGATAAAGATGGTAATGATGATGGTAATAAAGGTGATGATAATGATTTAGCTGTTGAACCTGGTTCTGTTGTTACTATCGGAGAAGATACTTATACTGTTGACGCTGAAGGAAATCTTGTTGATAAAAACAATAAAATTTTCAAAGAAGCTAAAGATGTTAAAGACTTTCTTAAACAGTTTGAAGTTGACGACGCTGATGATACAGAAAATGTAATTGATGTTGCTAAGATTATCGAGAAAGTTGGTTTTGAAGTTACCGACGAAAATGATAAACCTATTACTTTTGAAAATACTCCCGATGGAGTTGCTTCATATATTAATGAAGTTCTTGATGCTAAACGTACCGAATATGCTCAAGCTGGTGTTCAGCAACTTATTGATAAGTTTCCTATTGTAAGTGATTTCCTTAATTATTATGTTGCTAACGGAAATAGTTATGAGGGATTCGGTCAAGTTCGAGATAGAAGTACAATTACTATTGACGAAAATAATACTGCACAACAAGAAGCGATAGTTCGCGAAGCCTTTAAAGAAAGTGGCAAGGTCGGAAGCATTGATGATTATATTTCTTTCCTTAAGAGTACTAATCGTCTTTTAGATGCTGCTAAACAAGACCTTGCTACTCTTCAAGAAAACGATAAGAGAGTTAAAGCTGAACAAGCCGAAGCTGCTCAACGTAAGATTGAAGAAGATAAAAAAGCTGAAATTGCTTATTGGGGTAAAGTTAAATCTGCTATTGATAAGAAAGAGATTGCTGGTTATAAAATTCCTGAAACTATTCTTATTAATAAAAACGGTAAACAAAGTGCTGCAACCGCTGATGATTTCTTTAATTATCTATATCAAGTAGATGATAAAGGATATAGCCGTTATGAAAGAGAATTAATGGAAACTCCGGAAGAAGAACAACTTCAAAATGATTTGCTTCGTGCTTATCTTAAATTTACTGGCGGAAATTATAGTAATCTTGTAGACCTTGCGATTGCATCTGAAAAGACTAAGACGCTTCGTCTTAAAGCTGCTGAACAAAGACGTAAAAGTTCTATTAAAATTACTAAGCCTGCCGCAAACAAGAAAATTGGCGATAATATTGCTAATGTTCTTGGTTATGTATAACTTAATTAAAACTGTTGATTATGTACACAATGCGAGTTTTGTCAACGGGTCGTTATGATGATAGAGGTTACTCTAATGAAGAAAGTATTGCTAATCTTCAACTCACTAAACCTGTTGAAATTAATGCGTTTCTGACTTACAACTATGGTATGGATGACGACCGTTTTCCTCTTACCTTTATGACTGAAGGTCAAGGTAGTCGCGGTGTTAAGTCTGTTAAAACTGTTCAGTGGACTTGGAAGACTATGGGTCGTATGAAGTTTACTGATTATGTAACTTATTTCAATATTGCTAATACTAAGCCTGGTCTTGGTGGTGCAGAATTTGAAGTTCATTTTGCTACTCATTGGTTTATCGAACAATATGGTTTGATTTGTCCGGATGGTACTCTGCTTCGTATTCAGAAAGATTTAGGCGAAAGTGCTTACGGTTATGCTTATTTGCTTGCTCCTGTTAACGCTTCTCCTACCGCTTTCGTTGACCCGAAGAACTTTGCTAAAGGAACTTATTTGAGCATGTCTGCTCCTACTGTTTCTGAATCTTATTCTAAGGGTAATAGAAGTAATACTATGGGGCCTGGTTCTATGACTTCTCAACTTGAGTTTTTCCGTTATAGTAAAGAGGTTGCCGGTAATATTTCTAATGTTGTTACTGAATATGAATTTCAGCAAGGTAATGGCGGTGGTACTACTCGTCTTTGGATTTCAGAAGAAATGCGTCAATTCAATTTGACAATGCGCGTAATGAACGAAGAACGTCTGTGGTTGTCTACTTATAATAGACTTCCCGATGGTACTATTCGTTTGAAAGATAGAGATAATGGTAAACCAATTCCTCGTACTGCCGGTATGTTGGAAATTTGTCGTGAAAGTAACTACGATACTTATGGTGAATATCTTACTCTTAACAAACTCGAAAGAACTGTTGGTGATGTTTTGAATAAAGATACTGATGATGGTACAATGAATATTGTGCTTATGGGAGGTAAAGGATTTATTCAAGACTTCCAATATGCTATCGAGAATGATGCTATGAGTAAAGGTTTCATTACTCCTCTTGGCGAAAAGAAAATTATGGATAATGGTAGCGGTCTTGCTTATGGTAAGTATTTCAATAAATATACTACTGTTGACGGACATACTATTACTGTTAAACATTGCTCATTCTTCGATAAAGGTACTATTGCAGAAGCTGCAAAACAGAATGGACAAATTCATCCTCGTAGCGGTTTGCCTATTACTTCTCATCAAGCTTGCTTTATTGACTTCTCTTCTTATAAAGGCGAAAATAACGTTCGTATTGTTCGTCAAGAGGGACAAGAATATATTGCTAAGGTTATTGAGGGTATGACACCGATACCTAAAGAATGGGGTGTTTCTACTACTAATCGTGCTTCTACCGAAATTGATATGTCTCGTTATGAGATTAAGGGAAGTATGGGTCTGCAAGTAAACAACACTACGAAGATGTTCTTGCTGAAATGCGTATTGTAATAACTAATTAAATTAAAAAGATTATGCCTACTATTGGAACTGCTGCTGCTGAAAATAAAGAACAGGAAATTAATAAACCTGCCGCTGCTGTTGAAACAGCTAATAACCAAAATGGAGAAACTACTCAAACTCTTAGAGAAAAAAGAGATGAAGATTTAAACGAACCTTATTTTGAAGATAGATATATCGTTATTGCTTTGGTTTCTTCTTTCTCTCTTTATCGTAAAGCTAACGATAAATCTCTTGAAGAACGGAATGAATTTATTGGTAGTTCTGTTCGTAGTTCAAGAACTCTTGCTTCTAATAAAGGTGAAGTTGAAGCTTATTTTCCTAATCTGATTGGTGTTTCTTCTACTAACGAAAACTTCGTTAGACGTGTTAAGGAATATCTTAATAACATTCAGGTAAAAGTTGATAAACTTGGTAAGAGACTTAACATTAGTTTCCATTATCATCATGTTAAAGACTATTACAGATTTAAAAATGCAGAAGAAGCCATTGATGCTGAATTTGCTGCTGTAAATCGCGGTGATAGTGCTGCTCTTGACAAAGCAATTGAAAATCGAATTATTAAACTTAATGCTCTTGAATCAGAAAAATACAGATACGGTTATCCAGATAATGTAGCTGATTATCTTCTTTATCGTCATTGTTTGTTATATAGTGATGTTGCTAAAGATACTGCAATCATTAATAACAAACCTAATATTAGATTCTATTTTAGAGACGAACAGAAAGAGAAAGAACTTGAAGCTAAGAAACGTCTTGAAGTTAATAATGCTAAACGTAACTTCGTTAATATTACAGCTAACGATAAACTGTTTGACGATGTTTATGCTGCGTATTGTATATTTACTAATAGACCACTTATTTCTTCTCTTGCAGAAGATAGAGTTCTTAAGGAAAATAATCTTGATTACTTTGCAAGTCAAGAACCCGCTCGCTTTAACAAAATGTGTACGGATAGAGATATAAGTCTTAAAGCTATGATTGAAAAACTTATAGCTTATGGTATTCTTATTCGCCATCCTCATTCACAAAATATTGTTAGCGGTGCTGGTGATTTTATTGGCGCTAATATGAAAGAGGCTCTTGCTTGGTTTAAAAATCCTGATAATGGCGATATGCGTACAGCTTACGAAAACCAATTAAAACTTGCTTAAAGTTATGGATATAGTACAGATGCACATCACGTTCAGAGAGCTGGCTCAAAGAATGGGTTTGCAGACTGCTCGTGCTATTTATAATGAAGACATTGATATATGTCTTAATCATGCTATCATGGCTAAAACTCGTAGTATTATTTCACAGAATGCTCAAACTGCTAATGATTATATAATTAAAGCAAATGCTGATATTAGTCAACTTAATGCTCTGCGAAATCTTGCTACGAAAGGTGAAATATCTGGTTCATCCCTTACGGGGGGTGGAACTGATATTGACCCATATACGGCTGATGTTACTAATGCTAATGTTATGCTTTATACTCATTTTGCTGTTAGCTATGATGACAAAACTCTTGACGATTGTCGTATAATTGAAGCTGAATATCTTCAAAGAACTCTTCGAGATTATTGCAATCGTGCTACGAAATGTTATCCTATATGCGTTTCTATTGTAAAAGATGGCAAACATTCTATCGAAATTTATAACGGTAATAGTAATAGTAAACCTACAAAGGTTGTTTATAATTATATTAAACTTCCTGCTGTTGTTAAATATGATGAGCAAGTAATAGAAAATAGAGTTAATTGCGACTTGCCTGATTATTTACACATGGAAATAGTTGAACTTGCTATTGCTTATTTTAGAGATAGTTTTGCTATGCCTAACGAACCAAAAATAAATTAATAAAATTATAAAGCTATGAGAACTTTTCTTTTAGGTTCTAAGTCAGATTTAGGTTATGACCTTACAGCTCTTACTGTTGGTCAATTAGCTTTTTCCGCTTTAGTTAATGGTCAACATACTGTTGATTATGATGGTACTAAAATTAAGGATAAAGGTTATATCTTTCTTGGAAAAGAAGATGCTAAAGGCGGCGATGTAATTGTTCCTATTTATAAGAACAATTTTAGTTTTACCAAAATGGTATATCAAGCTGCTGATGCTTATACAGGTAATTTTACAATTCCTGCTCCTACTGTTGGTGATGATTTGACTGTTGTAGTAGTTAAGAAAGGTGTTCAGTTTAATGAACCTAATAAGTGGACTGCTACTATGCGCGTTAAAGATGGTCAAGATGCTTCTGCTTGTGCTAAAGAATTAGCTGAACAACTTAATAATAATCCTGTTTCCGGTGTTAAAGCTGTTGCCGAAGCTGCTAAGATTACTATTACTGCTGTAAATAAAGGAGAAGATTATAAGATTGCTCTTGGCGATGATTTGTTCGGTGTAGCAGTTGCAGAAACTCCTGCTGTTACTCCGCTTGCAGATGCCAACTATATTAAAGATTTGGCTATGAAAGCTGCCGCCGATGCTGGTATTGAATATACTTATCAAGACCCTGCAAATCTTATTTATCCTGGTTATCCGCTTAATCCTCTTGCACAGCCTGATAGTAATGATGCAGGTTATACCGTATTTACGCTTAAATTTGCCGAGCCACGGGAAATGAAAACTGTTGACCAAAGTATTAATCAGATTGTTCAAATTGCTCTGCCTACGGGTGTTGCCGCAATTGCTAAAGTTGAAACCATACTTAAAGCTATTGCTGGTGTGGCTTAATTGAGTTAATAAATATATCTGTATAATATGGAGAGCCACTATTACTGTATTAGACTACGGTGATAGTGGCTTTCGTCGTTTTGGCTGTAATGGAAGAATTTAAAGCTTTTAATAGTGTAATTGAAAATACTGTTCGTAATACTTCTTATATTACTGTAATTATTTCGAGCGTAGTATTTATTAGTTATACTGTTATTATAAAGTTGATAGACTATTTCAGACATAAAGATGATAAAAAATCTCTTGTCGAAATGGGTCTTGCTGTTAAAGAGGTTAGCAATAATGTTGCAAAACTAAATGCTATTCTTGATAAATTTTTTCAAAATATTACTAAAAAGAATTTAGAAAAAGGTAAAATTATTATTGAACTTGCATTTTTTAATTTTCAATATAAAATTGTTAATCTTTGTCGTAATATTATTATCAATAACAATATTGATATTAATAAAGAATTTATTATAGCAAATATAACTAAGATTGTTAATACAGAATTTTATCGTGCTTATCATACTCTTTCATTATACGAAGTTGGTAATACTCCTCTTAGTGAGTTTCTTAAAGATAGTTGGAAAGACGATTGCATTAAAGATGTTCTTGCTATAATATATAACGGTCAAGAAGATAAACTTCGTATTTCGCAAATCAATAGTAATCTTAGTATTAAAGTTGATAATTGGATAGTTTATATAAATAATAAATATACCGAATATGAGTAAGGATTATCAATTACTTCAAGAACTTGCCGACAAACTTGAAAATAATATTATTCAAGTTATTGGTACTGATATTAAGAAAATTAATCTCGGTTTTATTTCTAACAATATCTTCGGTGCTTCTTATTTATATGATATTATTTCTTCTTGTATAGCTTATGATATTCTTCTTACCGAAGAAGAGCAAGAACTAATAAAAGTAATTTTTAATACGTCTGAATATGGAAGATACTGTTTTAAATAATATCCGTGTTCCTATTGATTGGGTTTGTTCTTATCGGCAAATCCAATTTTTGCTTATTGAATATGGTATTAGTGCTATTCAAGGTTGTGATAATGTTTGTGCTCCTAAAAACAAATCTATTATTCAGCTTTGGAATTTATTTAAAAATGCTGCTTTCCTCTATGAAAAAGGATATACAGATAAAGCTAACACTATATATGAATTTGTTAAAAGAGCTTTAACTAAATATGAAAATGTAGATGTAGGTAATTCTGAAATTCATGTTGAAGATGCCATAGTTACTATCGAATGTATTGGCAACGATTATGAATTTGATGATATTAAAGAAGTATATACTTTTGAAATTAATGATGAAGAGCAATTAAATATTCAAGATAATGGTCTTGGACAAACTATTGCGTTCAACGTTATTTCTAAGAAAACTATTTCTATTGGAAGCAAAGTAGAAGAATTGTTTATTGATTATGATTTTGCTCTTGATAATGTTTCCGATAATAGTTGGATTAGTTGGAATAAAAGTAATCATTCTATTGTTATTAAAGAAAGCAAAGTTTCTGTTCGTACTGCTAAATTTAGACTTATTCAAAATGAAAGCAATAATGTTCTAAATGGAGTTATCAATCAAGAACTTAATAAACTTACTTATAGATATACTATTACTATATTTCCCGAAAGAATCGAACTTCCATCAGAGGGCGGACGTGAATCTTTTGTTGTTAATAGTTATAAAGAACTTATTAATGAAAATGGTGAAGTTATAGGCGATAAAATTCTTGTTCCTTATAAAGCAACTTCTTCAAATAAATATTTTGTTGTTAATGGTAATTCTGTTTCTGCGGAAGCCAATACTTCGTTTCCTCGTTCCGGTTCTATAATTATTGAACGTGAAGAAGTTGGTGTTGAGGGTAATAAGAAAATTGAAGTTAGTCAAGATAGTCTTAATAAAGAAATTCGTTATACTCTTAATGCTAATGTAGATAGAAATACTATTGATGTTAATGGTACTAATCCTGCAAAACTAACAGTAGAAAGTTACAAAGAAACTTATGTTAATGGCGAAGCTCAAGGAGATAAAGTTGCTGTTATTTATACTGTTCGTTCTGAAAAAGGTCTTTTAAAGAATAATACTTCTGATAAGACTAAATGGTATATGTCTGCTAATACAAGTATCGAAATTAGAACTGACAATATTATTGTCACTCAAACTGAAAGTAATAAACAGGAATTTATTGCTATTAAACAAGATGCTGCTGAAGAAACTTTTGAATATACATTTAGTTGCGACCAGGAAGCTATTAACGCTCCTAATTCTGGAACTTCTATTATTCTTAATATTCAAAGTTTTAAACAATATTATATTAATGGTAAACCATCTAATAAAGAAAGTATTGCTTATACAGGAAAAGTTACTAATGGTAGCGATTTTATAACTATTACTCCATCTTTGCCTAATAGTATTACTATTAATAAAAATGATAACGAAGAAGAACGTACTGGTCGAATACGTTATACACAAAAGGAAGTTAACGGTAAAGATTTAGTAGTTAATATTACTCAAGTTGGTGCTTCTATTCAATATGATTATTTCTTTGAAACTGATGATAGCAATGAAATTACTCTTGCCCAATATGCAAATGCTAACAAAGATATTGTTATCAGAAGTTATAAAAAGAAGAAAGTTAATGGTCAATATGAGGGTGGAAATATTAATGTTAATTTTGATTTAACTATTTCTTTAAGTGGAGAAATTACTAATTTAGTTTCTGTTAATGCAAGCAATCAAGATAGTAAGATTTATATTCGTAGTAATTTAAATACTACAAATAATAGATATACTGGAAATATTGTTGTTACTCAATCGGAAAGTGCTGATGGTATCGGTAAGACTTTATTGTTTACTATTATAAAAGAAGCAAGCAAAGTTGAGTATCAATATAGACTTGAAGTTAGACCTGAATTTATTGAGTGTGATGCTTACGCTCCTGATGGTTACGATTTTGAAGTTCTTAAAAATGATAGATTAACTTATATTAATGATGAACTTTATAGAACTGATGAGAATCTTCATTGGCAAGCAAGTGCAGATGTAGATTGGATTAAGACTGGTGGTCAAGATGTTACTCATTTTAATGTTGACGAAAATACCGAAGTACTTGCTCTTGCTGGAAAGATTACTATTCATATTATAGATGATGATGGAAATACTGCTGATAAGAAAATTTCTGTTAGTCAAAAATATTGTGAATATCATGATGAATATATGCTGTATACGACTGAAGAAATTTATCTTTTTAACGACAAAAGAGAAACAACTAATCCTTATACACTAAGTCATGAATATTATAGAAATGGTAGAAAAGTTAATAGCGTAGATGAAACTCAACAATATAAAGGTAAGACTCTTATTGCTAATAAAGAATGTAGTCAAGAATATTGTGGACATTTTTATGGTACTTCTAATAGCTATGTATTTACTATAACTATTAGCTATAGTTATGATTATGATCCTCCTATTGGAACTGAAACTGATGCTCTTATTTATTATCGTACCAGGGATGGTAAGTACGAAAATTCTGTTTATTGTACTTTCAACATGATTGATAGTGATAGTGTAAGGTTTTTACGTTATTACGATAGCAGTTATGATACTAATATTTACGACTATTTTTATCATTATATTCCTGATAATCTTAAATGCCTTTATGCTGATTTATTAAAAGTATTTATTGCTTCTCATAATGATAGTCACAAACTTCGTAAAGCTATATTCAATATTAATTTATTTCAATCTCTAATTGCTGCTCATTTCTTTAAGATGCAAAAGAAATACGAGTTATTCTTAAAGATGATTGTTAGTTATCTTAATAATTGGTTTAAGGATAATGATATTTCTTATGAATATCATATTGGAGAAATAGAAGAAAATGGTCATGTTTATATGGATGTTCTTCCTTGTCAGAAACAAGATGATGTTAAGTTAGAACTTGACCCTATAACTGGACATTTGCATGAGATTGATAATTCAGATAATACTGAAAATATTGAATTTGAAATTGAAGATTCTCATTTAATGCTAACTAAATATGGATATACAAAATAAAGATTTAGGAAAGGCTATCATTACTGTTGCTGAAAATAATGTATATGATAGTCAAAAAGCTTATGAACGTCTTACGCTTGTTAAACATAACGGACATGTTTATCTTAGCAAGCAAGATGTTCCTGTTAATACACCCCCTACAGGGGAACTTAATGATGGATATTGGCTTGACTATGAAGTTAAAGCTTATAGTTCTATCATTGGTATTGCTTTTACTCGTGCTAAAAATAAACCTGCTGCCCCAACAGGCGGTTCTTATTCAAATCCGCACCCCGTAGAGGATAATTGGAAAGCTGCTCCTTATGATAGCGATGGTAATCTTTGGTATTCAATTCGTCATTTTAATGAAAATGTAGATATTCAAGATAGAGAATGGAGCGAACCTACATTAGGCGATTATGATATTGATTCTCTTGCAGAAATACTTGAAGATAGAATTGGTGTTATAATCGAATAAAAAATCATTTTTTTATAGTTTAAATAATTAAAAAACATTATGGAAGTTTTATCTAAAATTGTCGAGACTTTGGCTGCTAATAATCAGAAACTTAGAGTAGCTGTTACTAAAACAAGTGCACAAGGTGAAGAAGCCCAGAAAGCTACTCCTAATATGATGAGTTTTAGTAATGATGAAAATAGTATTTGGTTTAATGGTAAATTATATGGTGCTTTATTTTTAGATCAAGTTGATGGTTTAACTAATGAAAGCACAAACGAAGAAATTATAAAAGTTATAGGTGCTGCTACTGAAGAACGTTTTAAGCACATTCATTCATTTATTCTAAATGGTGGATTGATTATTGTAAATGATGAAGGGGATATGTGCTATTGTATTGCTAATTCTGATAATACCGCAAAAAATATTGGAATTAAATGGTTATCTTATAAAACCTCTTTATTATATAGAAGTATTATTTTTACATTAAAAAATAATAGTTGGAGTTGTGATGTTATTAAAAGAAAATTAACTGATGACTTAACTGCTGATATATATAAGTCTGCTCTTGGAACTTCTATTCAGATGCCTAATACTGTTGGCGGTATTGCTGCCGGTACTACTGTTGCAACTCTAAACGGTAAGAAGCAAAATCAAATTATTGATATGCTTTTGTTTCCCGAACAGCAACCGCAAGTTGTTGCTCCGTCTGCAACTATTCTTCTTAGTAGCGGTTTTATTAACAATGAAATAATGGAAGTAGGAATGGCTGCTCCTGTTGCCGGTACTAACATTAAAACAGCGTTCAATCAAGGTTATGGACGTGTTGCTGGTCAACCTGATAAAAAACGTGCTGGTGCTTTAAATAGCGAAGCACGTTTTATTTATTACGGTGGACAAGAAAGCAATAAGACTTTACCTACTAAAGTTGTTTTAGGAACTATGCAGTATAATTATCATGCCGCATACGCTCAAGGTGAACAACTTGTAACTTCATGGGGAAATAAAGCTTCTGTTCAACCTAACCCGTTGCCTGCTGGTACTGTTAATTCTGCTGCTGTTTATATTTATGGTACTTATCCTTATTTTGCTAATGGTGCTGATGCTTCAACAAGTAATGGTGATGGAAATATGCCATCTGTTCCTGTACCTAATAATAAACTTAAATTGTATAAGTGGACTGATACTCTAATTGGTGCTAAGTTTGCTTCTGAAGCATCAAGTGGTACTCGTCTTGAATTTAAATTTCCGTCTACTAAAAATGTAACTAAAGTAGAATTTTATAATACTGTTTCCGGTAAATGGGAAGTATTTGCTTCCGCTAATTACGCTATTTCTGATGCTGGAAATATTCAAGTTCAAGATGTACCTGTTGCTTATAAAAAGCTTACTACACAAGGCGCTATGTCCGGTGCTTTACAGTTAAGATTTACTGTTGCCAATGTTTCTCGTTCAGAAGATGATGAACCGGATACTTATAATGGTGAAGAAATTACCGATGAAGTATTTAGAAGTTTATCTGCTAATAGTACTACTATTCCTTTTGAATCTGATTATAGTATTGATACTTTTGCAGAGCAAAGAAGTCGTCCTGCCGGTATTGCACAATTTGCTGTTAACTTTGAACCAGGAGGTCAAGCTCCTCTTGATGCCCGTACAGTAGTTGAAACAAAAGCCGATTTGATTAATGCTGCTACTTATGCGGCTAAGAACTACTATCAAGGTATGCTTGTTATTGTAAAAGATACTCAAGAAGTTTATGTTCTTAAGGATATAGCTAAAATTACTTCTGCTGATTATAGTGGTTGGAAACGAGTCGACAGTGGCAGTGTTACTCAAACAGTTGTTGAAAACGTTTTGACAAGTACGAGTACAACTCATGCTTTGTCTGCTGCACAAGGTAAAGTTCTTAATGATAGCAAACTTAATAAGACTGATGTTGTTAATAATCTTACCACACCTGATGCAAGTAAAGCCCTTAGCGCTGCGCAAGGTAAAGCTTTGAGTGATAGAATTAATGGTTTAGGTAATGTTTATAAATATAAAGGAACTAAACCTACTATTAGCGAAGTTATTGCTATTACCAATGCTGTAGTTGGTGATGTTTATAATGTAGAAGCTGAGTTCTCAGTTGGCGGTAAGAAATATCCTGCTGGAACTAATGTTGCTTGTATTAAGAATGCTTCTACTACTGAACATACTGAAGCTAACTGGGACCCTCTTGGCGGTACTGTTGATTTATCTGCTTATGCTACTAAAGCAGAAATGAATAGCGGTCTTAACAGTAAAATTAATACATCTGCAATCAAGAATGATTTGACTACTGGTGGCGTTACTAATGTTTTATCTGCCGAACAAGGTAAGATATTAAAACAGATGATTGACCAAGCTATTGCTGGTAGCGGTATTATTATTGAATAATAAAAATATGAATAAAAGCGATAATGGTTGAATAAATCATTATCGCTTTACTAATTACAGCGAATTATATGGATATGAATAACGAACTAATTGACGAACGTGCTGTTTCTCCTGTTGGACAACCGTTTAGAGTTTGTGCATCTAAAACAGAAGCTGAAGCACTCGAACTTACTAAAACTAATCCTAATATTCTTTATTTTTCTTCCGATACTAATACTATTATATTTAATGGTGTTATACGAACTAATCCTACTCCGGATTTAAGTTCAGTATTGAAGAAAACTGATATTATAGATAATACTTCTACTAATGATAATACAAAAGTTTTATCGGCTAAACAAGGTAAGCTTCTTAACGATACTAAGTTAAATAAAACCGATGTTATTGGAAATCTTACTAACACTGATGATACTAAAGCGTTAGCAGCTTCTCAAGGAAAAATTCTTAATGATAAGAAAATTGATAAGACTGCAATAGAAAATACTGTTAACAGCAGTGATGTTAATAAGGTTCTTTCTTCTGCAATGGGAAAGTTTCTTAATGATAATAAAGTTGCTAAGTCTGAAATAGTTGATGATACAAGTACCGATGATGCTACTAAGCCTCTTTCTGCAAGACAAGGTAAATCGTTACAAGATGAAATAACTGTTCTTGAAAATAATATTCAAGATTTGCAAACAAGTATTCCTACTAAAACTTCTCAACTTACTAATGATAGCAATTATGTTATGACTAATAATGTTTTAACTAAAACTAATACAACTGTATATAATCCTACTGATAATTATCATCCTGCTACTAAAAAATATGTAGATGATAAATTAAATGGTAGTTCTATAAGTATAGTTGAGTTTGATTATAATTTAGTCAATGCTTTAACAAACACATCTACTACTGAAGAAGTTAATGCTGCTTTTGCTAATCGTTCTCAACTAAAAACAAATTCTATTGTAAAACTTATCGGTATAAATTATTCTTCTGATGGTTTTGATGGAAGCAATGGTTATCGTTTATGTCATAAAGTTAGCGTAAATAGTCCTGATAGTTTTATTATAGAATATTTCTCCGATAATAACAATAACGAAGTTGTAGAAATAGTATTTGCTGCTGGTAATGTAGAAGTTAATAGAATGTCTATTGCTCCTACTATTCCAAACGATATTTTAAAGTTTAAATATATTGTTGCCGATGGTTCTTTGTTATTTATTAATAAGCAATTAAGTGGAATGGATGCTTATAATCATATTATTAAAATATTTGGTTCTGATACTGCTATTGCTAATATAGTTATGGATATTTGCGAGAATCATACAAAATATTATATTCATATTTATAATAACAATTATAATAATATCGAAGTTGCTAACTCTTATGCTTATTATGATCAAGGCGATGGTTATGAATTACAATTTAATATTAGCTATTTAATTGATAATGCTCCTATTACTAAAAGATTTGGGATAAGAGTTAATACTACTGACCAACGAGAAGATTTATTATATATCGAAGATATTCTTGTTTCCGATAATCTTCAAAGAGTTGTTAAACGTACTAAATCTGAATATGATAGTATTGGAACTAAAGATGCTTCAACGATGTATGACGTAACTGAATAATTATGATAATAAAAATAATAGCGTTAATTTTGATAATAATATTGTCGAAATTAATATACTTATTAATGTTTAAAATATAATATGGATAAAATAGATAATTTAGATATAAATACTTTATCTAATAATAAACTTAATAATTAAATTATTAATAGTAGTTATTTATTCGTTTTCGTTTTAGCATAAGTTTTATTAGCTAAAGCAATAGTTTGATTTATTTATTGTCTAACTAAAATTTATAACAATTATGGAACTAAAAAAGTTTTGGAAGTATTTAGCGATAGGAATGGTTATTGCCGTGGTATTTGGTATTACTCTTAATGTTGGTTGGGAAACAGTTTTTATTAATCTTGTTTTAGGCTTCGGTACTGCTATTGGTAAAGGTATGCGTAAAGATTATGAAATGAAATATGCTTTTCTTAATTATACTATTCCAATGTTAATTGCCGGTATTATTACTGCTGTTTGTATATCTTTATCTATTGCTTAATATGAATTATTTAGATACTATTATTAATCAAATTCTTAATAATTTTGATTTCGCATATATGCTTATTGTTAATGTATTATGTTTTATTCTTATTAAAGCCCATGATTATCTTAATGGAGATGGTCGTAAAGTTGCAACATGGAATAAAAGATTATACTTAGTAATAAGCATTGTTGTTATTGGAGCTATTTATCATGATGTAGGTGAAATCAAAACTACTGTTCTTGTTAATAGTGCTATTCTTTCTCCAGTATTTTGGAGTTGGATTGCTGCTCCGATATTACATAAATTTGGTATTACATATAAACAGGCAGATGATGCTCTAAAATAGACTGTTTAACATCCCCTGTAGAGGATGAGACAATGATATGAATCTTTCTCATTCCTTTACGGGGGGTCTTAATTTCTGAAACAATGATAATCGTCAAAAACAAAATAATTCCATTCGATAGCTATTCTACTATTAACTTATTTGGTATTCTATTTACTAAATCTGATTATCTTAGTCCTAAAACTATTAATCATGAACGTATTCATACAAAACAGATGCTCGAACTGCTTATAGTCGGTTATTATCTTTGGTATATTATTGAATATATAATTGTTCGTTTCTGTCATAAAAAACAGAATGATGCTTATCATGATATTAGCTTTGAAGAAGAAGCTTATAATAATGATAATAATTTTCATTATCTCGATAATAGAAAGCATTTTGCATGGTGGAAATACGTTCGATTGCATTCTGCCGAATAGCAAAATTATACTGTTATATGCACGTAGATGCTGTTTGCTTCACGTCTATTCGATTCAGATATACGAAATGATTAATCTATCGAGATAGATACAAAATGGCTTGACGAGCCTTAAAATACGTCACAGTAAATTACAATTAATCACGCTCTAATTAATGATATTATGGACAATATTAAAATCTCTAAGTTCGTTGATAGACTTAACCTTGACAAAAATAGAAAGAAGTTGCTGATAACATTTATCGAAGAACTAATTAAAGAAAGTACGGAATCTGATTATAAACTTCCTTTAGCTTCTGCTGATACTCGTGGTGGTATTAAAAGTGGTTATCAACAAAATGGTAAAAATTATCCTGTTCAAATTGATGCTCAAGAACAAGCTTATGTTAACGTTCCTTGGACTGATAACAATACTACTTATTCTAAAGCAACAGACGCAACTCTTGGTCTTGTTAAAATTGGATATGCTGCTAATGGTAAAAATTATCCAATTGTTCTCGATGGAGATGGTAAGATGTATGTAGCTGTTCCTTGGACTGATACAAGATATACTTTGCCTGCTGCTACTACTTCTGCTCTTGGTGGAGTTAAAAAAGGAGCTGCTGTTGCTCCTGCTGCTACCGGAGCTGATGCTGCTGCATTAGTTACTAAAATAAATGAACTTTTGACAAGTCTTAAAAACGCTGGTATAATTGCTTAAACCAATAATAATTATGAAAAAGATAATTGAAATACTGCAAGCTATATACGAAGAATTGAAGTTGCAAACTAAAATATTAAGAGAAGAAGAAGATGTATGATAGTTGGTAATCCTATTATTATGATTCTTAAAGCTATACTTAATTGGTTTCGTCTTAGACGCGATTATATAGCTAATGCTGTTGATAAGATTCCTCCGGAAATTAAAGATGCTCTTGTCGCTTGGTATAGCCCTGTTAAACAAAAGTTGAGTAATTATGATGTTATTGAAAGTTATAGTGAAGATTTTACTAAATGAACTAAAAATGGTAATGTTACTTCCGCAGTAACTGTTAATAATAATTCTATCGTTATTATTGTTTCTCCAGTACAAGAATATCCTGATATGCTTAAAGGTGTTACTATTGGCAATGGTAAAATTAGAATTGGTCTTCCAGGAATTAATAAAGATATAGTTTTAGAGGCTAATGATATTGAAACGTTTAAACAAAGTCTCGTTAAATAGTATATTTCTCGATTTAATTCTTAAAATAAGTGGCGGTAATCTGTTTATAAAAATAGGTTATCGCCATTGTTTTTATAATGGTCGTATTGATAATATAATATATTTGTCTTATTACTAATATTAATACTATTATTCCTATGGCTACACTAAACCAATTAATCAGTGAAATTGCTCATGCTGCTGGTTCTCCGAATACATTAGCTGTTCGTAGAAACATTCGTCAAGCGATTATTCATACTCGTAATGAGTTGGTTCGTAGAAGTTATGAAGCTCATGGCTATATTGATAACGGTCTTGAACAGCGTTTTAGACTTGAACTTGTTGATGTTCCTGATGGCGATTTGTATAAATCAGAGGGATTGAATCTTCCTTTTGTTAAGAGAACTAAACATAAAGTTCCTCGTCCTGTACGTCTTATTAATAATACTCCTTTTCAATCTGTTTCTACTGTTGGAACTTATACTCTTTCAGTTCCTTTTGTTCGTGAACATGCTGTTCAATTTTATAATCATTTAATTGGTCTTTGTCGTGTTCTTCGTTATGATTATATAAATGATTATATTTATATATTCACTAATTCTGATACAATACAAGCTAATATTAATTTTATTGTTATCAAATCTCCTTTTGAATATCCTCATTTAATTAAAACTGAAACTGTTGAATCTGCCGGAAGTTTTTCTGATACAGATTATGATGATAGCGAAGAATTAGATGATAATGAATTTCTTCTTCCGGAAGATATGATTGGTAATATTAAGGATATTATATTTAAACGTAATCTACTTAATGTTGCTCGTGAAACAAACGAAACTCCTGTTGAAAATCTTGTTCGATAAGTTATGGTTGCTGATATAGATATTAAACATTATTACGCTAAGTTTATAGAACAATCTAAATCTGATTATGAAGATAGTAAAAAAGAATATGATGATTTAGTTGTTGTTAAAGGAAAACTTTATAGAAATCTTAATGATAAACTTGATATTATTAATAATTTCTTTGAATTAAAATTATCTTCTCTTGATAACGACGAAGAAATATTAGTCGTTGATTATGATGCTATTCGTAATAAAGTTAAAACTTCTGGTTTTATTCAATCTGATTCTTCTCATAAAGTTACTGTTCTTAATTTTATTCGTTATGTTCAAATTACCAAACTAATATATGGTAAAAAGAAACAACTTGAAGTTACTAAAATTCGTAAGATGATTAATATTACCGATTATAAAAAACTTGTTTATAAATTTTATAATTATGGTGTTGCTAAATGTATTCTTGAAGGAAATGGATATAAATTTGCTGGCGGTTTAGGAACTATTGTTTGTAATCGTTGGAAAGTTCTTTCTGATAAGAAAGTTATTGATTTTCATGCTACTAATAGAAAGAAAAAAGAAATTATTGCTGCTGGTCTAAAACCTTATGATAAAGAAGAAGCTGAAATATATAAACTTCGTGGAATGAAATATGACGGAGTTGATTATAAAGTATATAAAAGTAATGATTATTATTATGAATTTAAACTTATAGATAACAATCGTTATCATTCTGTTAATGTTAAGTTTATTCGTAAAGATAGATTTCCTAAAGATTTTAGTGGTAAAAGCCATGAAGAAATAGCTAAAGCTTGTAAGTCTGTTGATGATATTTATAAACTTAAAGCTGATATTAGATGTAAACTTATGATACTTCTTCATTATGAACCTATGTCTTATCTTAATTTTGTAAGAAATGCAGAACAAAATGAACATAACGTTGGAGCACATAATAGCAAAAATCGACAACGATTTCAATCCTGATAATAGCGATTGGATTGCTCGTGTTCCTGCATGGTGTGTTGATGCTATGTCTCAACTTAAAGTTCTTAGAACTGAATATAAAACTCGAAAACTAAACGTAGAAAATCGTATAGCTCACAGCCCTTGTCCTATTACTAATAGCAAGGGCTTTGCTGTTTATGACCGTAATGGTTGTGAAATTAAAAGTCTTGCTTATAATAAGAAACATGCTCAATGTTGTAGTTCCTCTACGGGGGGTCGGAACGATATGGATAATGAAATGTTAAGTCCGTCTGATACTATTTATCTTACTAATACAGGTGCTGATAGAACTCACTATCAAGCTGTTGCTGAACATGTCAATACAGACGACTTTAATAAACGGCATACTGTTGCCGACCAATTCATATCCCCCGTAGAGGATAGAAGAAATTATATCATTGTTGATAATAATACTATTGAATTAAATTTTGATACTGATTTTGTTACTATTCGTAATCTTGAAATAGCTACTGAACATAGCGATTATTTTAACGGAGAAATACCAGTAGTTCCTAATAACGGTCTTCTTATTGAAGCACTTGCTTATTACTGTATGTATAAAATGCTTACTCGTGGTATGAAACATCCTGTATTTAATCTTGCTGCTTCTCAATATGGAACTAATCCTTATTATATGTGGATGCAATTAAAGGATAAAGCTAAAGCTTCTGTTATTGCCGACAATCAAGGAGTGAATGGTTATGATGGAGATGCTTGGCGTGCTTATTTTTATAATTATACATTTCCTAAATAATTAAGTTATGCAATTAAGTCAAATATTAAACTTTGATACTCCTTATGAACATCTTAAGGATGGTGACTTAGTTCATGCTGGAAATGTAATGATTGATAAAGATACTCAAACTATTCAGAATGAACCTGGTCTTAAAGATTTTTACATTCATGGTGTTGATGCAAATATAGTTGGACATATTGAATGTAATCAAGAATTTATTTTATTCTTTGATAATAGTCAAATTTATCGTGTTAATGTTGACGGTAGTAATCCTAAACTTGTTGATATTCGTTGGCATTGGTGTGGCGGACAAGTATTTGGAACTTATACTTATAATGTCAATAATGAACTTATAGTTTGTATTAGTGAACAAAATCCTACCGAAGATTGTCCTCTTAAAAGTATTAATCTTGACAAAGATAAAGATTTAAATTCTTATATTACTGATGACAATGATGAACTTTATACAGAATTAGCTACTGCTCCGATTAGTAATTTTGGAGATGTTAGTTTTGTTAATGGTTCTCGTATTAAAAAAGGAACTTATATATTTTTTATTCGTTATTGGATTGATGATTATTATAAAACTATATGGTTTCCTATTGGCTATCCTGTACATGTTACTGATATAGCTGCTCTTCAAACTCCTAAAACTGTATTTAGCTATTCCGGAAATTCTACTGTTGGTAGTGGTAGTATTCAAGATTATTATAATGAAGATGATGATTATACTAATACTAATCCTCAAATTCAAGTTCGTATTTATACTGATACTATTAAGGCATATAATAAATATCAATTAGGTGCAATCATTAATGGTAATGCTTCTACCGAAGCTGTTGTATGGAAAGCAAAAAGTATTACCGCTCTTGCTACATTTGATATTGATAATAATTTTGAAACTATTTCTCTCGATGAACTTACTAATGAACCTTTTAATTTTTATAACGTAAAAGCTCTTGATAATTATCGAAACAGAGTTTATTTAGGTAATTATAAAATTGCTAATAAAAATTCTGTTTTTGAAAAACATAAAGATTATCTTAACGAGCAAATGGCGAAAGTTGTTATTAGTGCTGTTGATAGACGAGAGGGTAGTTATCCTACTTCTGCCGAAGCTATAAATTTCTTCAAGCCAAAACCTGGTCGTCGTGGCATTTATACTTTCTTTATTCATTATGTTTATCCGAACGGTACTTATACTGATGGTTATCCAATAAATACTATTAATAATGGTGCTAATAATGTCGGTGGAGTTAATCTTAAAACTGAAAGAATAACTCTTGCTAATGGAGAAAGTCTTTATCGTTATAGTTGTCCTACTGATTTATTATATCTTGGTGGAGTTGTTTTTGAACATCTTCCTATGCTTGAAGGATTTGTCGGATATTTCATTAGTTATGAACAACCAAAATATGCTGATGTTGGTAGTGGTTTTATAACTAAAGATGATAAATCTTTATACGATGTTAAAGGAGAACAAGTTGGTGGCAGTAATTTTAGATTTAATTATCCAGAGTTTAGCATAATTGGCGGTTCTACTAATGCTAATAAAATATCTGATACTTGTTTGTTTAATTTAGATACAGTTAATGATAATCTAAATGCTATTCTTACATATAACAGTAAAGCTGATGAGAAAATAACTGGTATTGAAAAGACGGAAGTTATTCCTCCTAATAGTTATTCTAATCGTGGTAAAGAGGGTGCTCTTCGTATTAGTACAGCTAATCAAGCTTCTCATACTCGTCAAGGTTTAGTTCTTTCTGATATTTATACTGATGATATTACTGATTTTTATGTTGATGTTGACAAAAATCTTATATCGTTAGGATATATAGAATATGTAAAAGATGCTGTTACTGACGGTAGTGTTAATTATACTTATGGTAGTCTTGAACGTAGAGCAAATAATACTACTGTTTATCCTGTATATGCTTGGAATTATTATTGGAATTTAAGTACAGTATATACTTATCATAGTCGTGGTGTTATTTTTAGCGATGTTAATTGGAATCCGTATGATGCTACTGATAATACAGAATTTTTTAAAGAAGGAAATACTGTTGCTAATAAACCTTTATTATATAGTTTTACTTTTGTTCATGAAAGTCATTATTTCCTAATGGGAAAGAAAATGAATATTAGCCCTCGAACATTATATTATAATATTAGTAGTGGCGAAACTAATACACAAGTTGCTAATTTAATAATTGATGCTTCTCGTATAAATGATTTATATGTTCTTGATGCTAATTATTATAATTATTATCGTAGAATTATAGTTAATTATAATAAGAAGAATGATTTATATAAGAAAGAATTTTATGGTAAGACTGTTTATCGAACAGATGTTATTGGCGACGAAAGTATTGCTAATAGTTGGAAACATATTTCTCCTGAAGCTTATAAAATTATTTCTGAAAATAAAGGTGATATAACTAATATAGTTGGTATTGATACTTATCTTCTTGTACATACTGAAAAATCTTTGTTTGCTTTTAATGTTAATAATCAACTTAAAACTGCTGAACAAGATGTTCAGATGTTAATGCCAGATGTATTTGAAGTTGAATATAAAGAAATGTTCTCAAGTAAATATGGTATTGCTGGTTTTCAAGATTTTGTTTCTTATATAGTCGGTGATTTCGGTTATATATTCTATGATAGAAATTCAAAGAAACTATATAATTTTAATGGTAGTAATATCGAAGATATTGATGAAAATATAAGTAAATTTATTCATACTTTTAATGCTGATTATATTTATATGGGATATGATACCGCTAATGCTCGTTTGATGTTTAACTTTATAAAAGAAAATAAATCTCGTATTAAACAAAGTTGTATATTTAGTTATAGTCTTTATAATAATAATTGGATTAGTACTCATAGTTATACTTCTGATTATAAATTTATTACTCTAAAAGATAATTTTTATATTGTTGATAAGATTCAAGGAACGTATCGTATTCGTGAATTTGATAATGAAAATTATAATGAATATAATGATGATAATCTTAATCCGTTTATGAATAACGAAGTTATTGATGATAAACTTTGCTCGTACGTTGATGTTTATTTTAATAACAATAATAGTTATAATACTATTAAGATATTAAACTTTATTACTTATATTATTAATAAAGAAAAGAATGATAATTTTGATGTTCTTGGTTGTTATATTTATACTAATTGTTGTTATTCAGATTATTGTAATTTGCTTGAAGAAAGAAAAAGTGTTGCTGAATATAAGAAACCTTATTTAGAATATGGTCATTGGAATTATAATTGGTTTAGTAATAAACTTAATAGTTTTGAAGAACAAGAAATTGTTAATCGCATTACAGGAATTATAAACGATAATCTTGAATATAATCAAACTGCTGTTGATGCCAAACTAATTGTTGGTAAATATTGTGTTATTAGATTTGTATTTAGAAATACTAATAAGAAAGTTTTAATTAAAGATATTCAAGCGTATTTTAATAAATAATATATGGAAACTAAATATGTAGATAGAGATAAAGCTTTTTGGGGTGCTGCAATCGGCGCTGTTGGTGGTATTGTTGGTGGTTTGTTTGGTCGTAAGAAAAGAAAGAAACAAGCCGAAGCTCAACGTCAAGCTGAAATGATTAATTATCAGAATCAACAAAATGCTATTAATACTCAATACCAAAATACTCAAAATGCTATTAATGCTCAATATGAACAAAATGTTCTAAATGTTAAAGCTCAAGAAGAACTTAATCGACAGCAAAATGAACTTGCTGCTAAAAAGACTGGCATCGAAAACGCTGCCGGTCTTACGTCGTTATATACAAATGAATCTGAATTGAACAAAGAATTTCGTAATAGATTCATGCGTTGTGGTGGTGGACGAAAAGTTCGTAAATGTGGAGGAAGTAATAAGAAAGCTTGTGGTGGTAGAAAGAAAGCTGCGTTTGGTACATGGACAAATGATACTACTAATACTCTTATAGGTACTGTTGGAAATGTTGTTGGAAATGCTATTGCCGGAAGTGGTGGTTATACTCCTACTTCCAAATTGCTTAATTATAAAACTAATACTTATAAAACTTATAAACCTGCTGAATTAGAAGTCTATGATGATGTTGCTGATAAATTCAATGTTCGTAAAATTGGCGAAAATACTGCCAAATATGCCAATGCTCAAAATAATAATGTTGCTGCTATGAATACTCTTGGTCAAAATCCTACTGCTGCTATTACTGCTGTTTCGCAAATACAGTCGCCTCGATATGCTTGTGGCGGAGGTAAAAAAGTACGTAAACGCAAACGCTAATGCTATTTGCTTGCCCGTCATGGCATTTTCATATCTGAAATGATTAATCTATCACGATTTGAATTGCGTGCCGTGACGAGCCTTAAAATCACTAAATAAAAATTATTGACATGTCAAAAAATAAAGCTAAAAATGGTATTGTAGTTAATGCTGGTAATGGTAATTATATTCCTAATATTGTTCGTGGAGGAGCTGCTATTCCTATTGGTAAGAAAAATTTCTATTATATGCAAGGTAGAAAACATGAACAAGGCGGTATTGATGTTGGTCGTAATCCTAAAACTGGTCTTGAAGTTGAGGGAGAAGAAGTTATGCAAGTTACTCCTAATGAAGTAAGAGTCTATTCTTCTGTTCCTTTCCTACGGGGGGTCTCACCTGCTGAATTAGTCTTAAATGGTGCTGATGCAAATAAAGTTTTTGCTGCTCAAGAGAAATATAAAGATAATAATAGAATTAATGATGATGGAACTAAATATCGTACTGGCGGTAATATTTATAAGCAAAATGTTAAAACTGTTGTTGCCGATAATACTAATATTAATAAACCTATTATATTTGATACAGTTGAAAGAGTTGTTTCTTCTATAGGATATAGAAATATTACTAATGGCGAACCTACAATTCCTATTACCGGTTTGGATGCTATTGCTAATAATCTTAATGACAAAAATAAAAAACAATATGGTGGAAGTAAAACTAACAATATGAGAAAACTTGTTTCTATAAACGGCAACGTTAAAAATGGTCTGATACATACTCCTAATCAAGATGTTCTCGCTTATAATAAAGAAAGAAAACCTCGATTTAATGGGCGTTACTCTAAGCCTGGATTACATAATCTTGAACTTCTTGCTGCTGATTTACTATTACCAAAAGGTAAAGTTAATATTGAACCTGATGTTCCTAAACGTTTAGGTTGGGTTGAAGCTCATAACAGATTAGTCGGTGCTGATATATCTCAAAAACCTTTAGATGCTAAAAAAGATAATACTAATGTTGTTCATACTATTTCTGAAACAGAAAGACGTACTCGTAAATTTGTTTGTGGTGGACGTTCTAAAGCTAAAACTGGAACTAAAAAAGATAATGTAATTGATGAAATTGTTATAAATGCTGCTCGACCAAAATTATCCGCATATAGTGTACTTAAAGATAACGATATTTCTAATAGACATTCTAAAAAAGTAATAGAAAGAGAAGTATATCAAGCCGATGCTTTATCTTCTGATAGACTAAAAACTAAAATTGATAATACTCCATATAAAGAAAAAGAAATTGATACAAGTTATGGAGATAGAATTGTTACTCCTTTGATAAATTCTAAATCTGTTACTAAAGCTGAAAGAAATACTAATATTCGAGGACGTATTAACAATGAATATGATTCTGTTGAAGAATTACTTAATCGAGTTAGAGAATTAGGAACTGATGCTCAAGATAAATCTAATAAAGATTATATTCCTTATAGTTCTCCTGTTGATAATTATGGAGAAAAAACATTTAGAAATAATATTACGCTTGATAGACTTAATAGATTTGGTATTACTCCTCATACTTACGGAAATGGAGAAAGGACTATTAGTAATACATCAATAAATAACAATCAAGATATTATTGAAAGTATTAATAATGAGACTCCCCGTAAGGGAACTAACCAATCAAGCTCATCCTCTACGGGGGGTGTTAATAATAGAACTTCTAAATCTGCTAAACCTACTATTCAAAGAGTTAATAGATTAGCTCCTGCAACTAATGCTGAAATGGCTGGTATTAGAAGAGGTATTGAACCATTACTACAAAATACTATTGTAGATAAACTTAATAAAACTGTTGATAACGATTTAAATGTTATGCCTGTTCAAGACGATGTTGCTAAAACTCGCAATATGGATAATATTCTTTTAGGAGTTAATCTCGGTAGTTCTGTTTTAGATGCTGTAATGGGAAACATTTATGCTAATCAAATGCATGGATATACTGCTCCAAATATTACTGCTCCTACTATTAAGAATCCTGGAGAAGTTAAACTTAACAAGGAAGATTTAAAAGATATTCCTGCTCCTATTCTTATGGCTGCTGCTAAATTAAAAACTCGTTATAACGCTAATCCTCAACTTAGTAAAATTGAAGACGATACACGTCGTATAATGGGCGAGATTGGTCGTAATACTTCTAACAGTCGTGTTGCTCTTGCACGTAAACAACGTGCTGCTTTACAAGGACAGCAAGCTAAGAACGAAGTTTATGGACGTAAAGAAAATATTGAAACTGAATTGATTAATAAAGATAAACTTAATCAACAAGAAGTTACTGCTCGTAATTTTGCTCGTTATGACCAGTATAATCAAGCTCTTGCTGCTCAACGTGCTAATCGTGCAAGACTTAGACTTGCTGCTGATACTGCTAATATTCAAAATAAACTTGCTGTTAGTACAGCCAATGCTCAACTTAAATCTCAAGCTGATAGATTTAATGCTACTAATAGAATTAATCAACTTGTACATCAGGCTGGTATTGATGCTGCTAAAGCAGAAGCGCGTTCAAATATATTTAGCGGTATGTTAGGTAATATTGGTAGTGCTCTTAATACATGGAACAGAAATAAACGTCAAGCTAAACTTGATGAAGAAACTCTTAGAGTTCTTGGTTTACTTGCTCCTAATGCAAACAAACTTGTTCTTAGTGCTCTTGGTTATTAATTTTTAAAATAATATAGATATGCCTTTTGGTAGTTTTAAATCAATAGATTATAATTATGTTCCTAAACATAATTTAGAAATTATAGGTCAAACTTATGATTATCTTCAACAAAGACATGATGCTGCTGTTGCTCAAGAAAGTGCTTTAAAGAAACAAATTGGTGAACTTGAACTTAACGCTCAAGAAGATGAATTTAAACAAATGCTTGTTAATAGTATTGAAAGTAAAATTCAAGATGCTGTTGTAGGTGATTTTAAAGGTTATGCTCTTGATGAAATAATTGCCGAAGCTGGTAATCTTGCTTCCGACCCACGTGTTATTGGTCGTCTTCGTGCTCAACAACAATATAAAACTTATCAAGATAATCTTAATGCTCGTACTGATTTATCAGAAGATTATAAAAATTATTATCGTCAAGTCAATACTTATCATTATGAAGATAAGTTAGATGCTGCTGGAAATGTAATTGGTGGTGCTGAATGGAAACCAAAAAAACAAGAAGCTAGTGAAGTTCCTACTTCTGTTATTTATAATGAAGCTTTGAAAATTGCTCAAGCTGATGCTGGTGGAGGAGAAAGTTATAGTTTTCTTGATGCTAATGGAAAACCTACAAGCGATTATACTAAATCTGCTACTGGAGAAATGTTTATGAAAAGCGGTAATAAATGGGAAAGACTTAGTGAAGATAAACTTCAACATGCAATTGATGCTGCTATTGAGGGAACTCCTGGTGCTAAAGCAAGTCTTCAACAGGATTATGATATTGCTCTTTGGAAAGATAAAACTCAATCTAAGAATAATGACGTTCGTGATAATAACGGTAATCTTATGAATTATGACGAATTTATAAATCGTCGTTTTAATAATTTTAAGAAAGCTGCTGCTTATAACAGAAATTATAGTACGTCTGAATTTGGTACTGCTTTAGCTTCTGCTAAGAAAATTGCTGCTGCGAGTGGCGGCGTTGCTAACGATAACAATTTTGCCAATGTTATAGTAGATGGTGCTCCTCTTGTTGCTAAAAATGAAAGTGCTATAGAAGCTTGTGCTAATATTCAAAATAGTAAATCTACTATTGCAGATATATTTTCTCGTAATGGTATTCAAGGAGATATTAATTCTATGGATACTGCTGCTCTTCGTCAACAAACTAATTCATTGCCTAATAGTCCTGAAAAACTTGAAGTTCTTAATGCTATAAAAACTATTGAAGATAATACTGAATTTATGAATAAGATTCTCGGAGTTAATGCTGGTACAGAAGCTGGTAATGCTTTTGAAACTTATACTGCTCTTAGTTCCGGAACTTATATTCCTGATAATCAATTTAGAAGTGGTGTTAATCAATATATGGATGCTATATTTGATGAGAATACTTATGCTGTTAGACAATATCTTAACGATGACGAATATACTACTCTTGTTAAAAACTTAGGTGGAGATAATGCTCTTAAATCTTTGGGTATTAGAATTGGTAGAGAAAATGGAATGCAATATGTTGAACTTCCTCGTCAAGCTAAAAACAATACATTTAATTTCTCTAAAGCTGTAAGAGATGCTCGTAATCAAAATACAAATCTATTTAAAGAAATGATACAAATGCCAGGACGTGCTCTTCGAGGTCTTGGTTTTATTGATTATGATAAGACTAAAACAGTACCTAACGCTGTTAAAATTGGTAAGAATGGAGAAAAAATTCTTGATGTTACTCCTACTGAATTATCTGCTCAAGGAACTGATTATGGTAGCAATACAAGTTTAGGCGGTATTATGAATAATTTTGCTAATTTTGGCGATGATTTAAATCGTAATGCAGAAGCTATTATTCAGCAAGACGTAATAATGCCGACTGAAATTATTGCTAATGTTAGTCCTACTCATGCACAAGCAGAATATAATCTTAAGCATGGCATTGGTAAACCGGAAGATAATAAACGTATTATGGATGTTGAAGAAGAGAGATTTAAACAAGCTCTTGGTAATATAGATTTTACTCAAACTCCTAATACTTATATTTATGATGATGAAACTTCTACTTATCGAGAAATGGATACAGAAGAAGAAATGAAATACACAAACATAATTGCTAATGCTAAAGAAAATCTTACTGTCAACGGTATTACTTATTATGCTGATGGAAGTATTCGTTCTGCTGTTACTATCAAAGACCCGAAAAATTCTGAAAAAGCTCCTAAGCGTATTCAGTTTGGACTTAATCCTGTTATGTCTAAAGACTGGCTAAACGATACTAATACTAAAGCTGGTATTCGTTTATCTAAACTTCGTAGTTATAAATACGATTATAATATAGGAAATAGTCCTTATAATTCTAATATTGGTAAATATCAAATTGACAGCGATTTGAATCTTATTAATAAAACTAATAATAGAGTTATTCGTCAGCTTACTCCTATCGAAGCTCAAGACTTGATTGAAAAAGATATTCGTCTTGATGAAGCAGCTAATGCTTATATAACCGGTCAAGTTACTGATATTAAATATTTAGCTGCTATTATTAATAGCGTTGCTGAATCTTACTCTAAGTATTTGTATAATACTACTGATTATAAGCAAAATATTGCTAATGCTATTGGTAATAATTTAACTGAATATAAATAATATGGATGTACTAAAGTTTTTGCGAGAGGGAAATAAAGTTCCTAATCCGGAATATAATCCTAAAACTAAAAAGGGGGCTACACAGCCCCCATTCTTCGTTAATACAGACCCTGATGCTGATACAAAAAATAGACTTCTTAGCGTTATTGCAGAGGGTCGTAGTTATCGTAACACTCCTATTAATCTTCATCCTGATGAATACGCCCCTTATAACGTTTTTGTAAATAATATTGATACTCAAGAAGAACTTGATAAAGAACGTGCTGCTAATCAAAGCGAATTTATGCAGGCGATAAATAGTGGCGGTCGTACTCTTAATCAATTGACTGTTGGTACTGTTTTAGGGGCTGCCGATTTAGCATCTGTAATTGTCGATGCTATGGATAAAGATGGCTTTAATTATGAAAGACCGCAAGTTGTTCAAGCTATATCTGATTTTAAAGATGCTATTGATAAACGGATGCCTATTTATAGAGAAAATCCTAATGCTACTTTTGACGTTACTGATGTTGCATGGTGGGGAGAAATGATTCCATCTATTGTTACAAGCGTTAGTTTAGCCGTTCCTGGTTATGGAGTTTCTAAAGCTGCTTCTATGTTTGGAAAAATTCCTACTCTTAATAGAATGACAACTAAAGCTGCTAATATTCTTAAACTTACTCAAAAAACTCGTGATATTATTAGCACTGGAGCGAGTATGACTACTAACGGTGCTACAATGAGATTGCTTGAAAATTATCAAGAAGCTGTTCAAACTAAAGATGATGCTAAACAATTTGCTAATCAGCAATTAGCTTCTATGAATGATGAGCAACGTGCTACTTTTATAAAGAATAATCCTCAATATGCCGATAAGTCTGATGAAGAAATTGCAGAAGATATAGCAACTAATGCTGCTGGAGAAACTTTTGTTACCGATTGGCTTAATTTAGGTTTTGATATTGCCCAATTATATGGATTAAGAAATCTTGTTAAATCTTCTCTTGTTCTTAGTAAAAGTAGTAAACTTCGTAATCTTAATAATAAAGCTGCAAAACAATTTGGTATGACTGCTGATGAAATTGCTGCTTCTAATGCTGCAAGTTTAACTAAACTTGAAAAAGCTCGTACTTTAGTAAACAATCTTGGCTATGACATTCTTCATGGTGCTCGTAATGAATGGACTGAAGGAGTTGAAGAAGCTATAAATTATATAGCACAAAATAAAGGTATGGAACTTGCTAAACTTGCATTTGATAAGAATACTGATACTAAAACTTTAGGAGATTATCTTTCTGATGCTCGCATGTGGGAAAGTGCTTTTTGGGGTGTTTTAGGCGGTGTTGCTTTTACTGGAGTTGCTGGTAAAACAGGAGAAATTTATAACCGTAAATTTAATAAAGAATTTGTTGCCGGTGAAAAACAACGTGAACAAGAAATAACTAATCGTGCTCTTCTTGCTCAACAATATCAAGAACAAATGTCTGCAATTAATAACAATAAAAATCCGTTTAATGTAGACAAAAAAGGAGAAGCTACTGAAATTCAAAGTGAATCTGAAAAAGAACTTCTTAAAGATATTGCTCGTAAGAATTATACTTCTGCTTTAGCTATTAATGCTATTAATACAGGTAATATGGATTTCCTTGAAACCTATATTGATAGTGACGAACTTCGTACTGGTTATGCTAAAAAATTTGGTCTTAGTAATGAAGAAGCTACTAAATTTCAACAACAAGTTAAGAATGATATAAAACAAACTAAAGATTTATATCTTAATTCTGTTAATAAAGCTCTTAAATTTGGTGCTTCTATGAATGTTGCACAAATAATTGCTAAACAACATATTGATGCAAATAATACAAATGAATACAATAAGCAAATTAATCAATATGCTGAAAATCTTTTCAACGAAAAAGTTGCCTCTAATCAAAATATTAATCCTGAATATTTCGCTGCTGTTGAAAATTTAGCTTATGCTAATAAACTTACTACTCTTCGTAATCATAAATCTTTGCTTCAAGCTTCTGAACAGAATGATGATACTCGAAATATGATTGAGCAAATAGATAATGAAATTGCTTATCTTGAAAATAATGCTCCTGCTGGATATGATTTTAATGATAAAGAAAATGAAGCTAAAGCTAAAGAATTTAGAGAAAAATATTCAGAAGAATATAATATTGCTTATAATAAATATAGAACTAATCTTAATACTAAGTTAGATAGAGCAAATGCTCGTGATACCGACGCTGATTTTAAAAAGCAAGTTAATCATTATATGAATGTTTTTGATGAATCTCGTAGAAAGATTATCAATAATGCTCTTGAAGAATATGGTCAACTTTATGATAAATATGGTAATAATATTAATAATGAAAATGCTATTGAAGATGCAGATAAAAAGAAACTTGATACTTTGAAAAAAGTATTTGTTGCTTCTGATATTAGTGATTCGAGAATTAATAATTTTATTAATAATAAAAAGAAAAAGAAAGAAGCTGCTGACGAATATAGAGAAACTGCCGATGATGTAGTAGAAGAAAACATTGGAGAAGAAACTGATGCTGACGCTGCTGTTGATAACACTACTAAAGAAGAAGAAAAGGGTAAGACTGAACCAAACCAATCCTCTACGGGGGGTCTGAAAGAAGCAATTAATGAAGCGGCTGAAACTACTGAAACTGCTGGAACTGCTGCTGCTACTGAACAACCTCCTACTGCTCAAGCTACTGCTGAACCTGCTGGAACAGAAACTCCTGCCGATAATGAAAATGGACAAGGAACACCCCCCGTAGAGGGTAAGACTGATGAGCCTGCTACTGCTCAAAAAGTTTGGGATGACTTTGCTGTTAATGATTTTGCTCTTGAATGGATTGGTGTTAATATTCCCGATATTATTACTGAAAATGCTGAAACTATAATGGCATATTATGATAAATATATTCATGATGCTATCGCAAATGGCATAGATAAAGAAACGGCTGATGTAGTTTGGTATAGTATTATGAATGGTCTTTATGGAGACGAACTTGCTTATGATAATCAAGGAACTCGAAACAGTGCTATTAACGATAATGATAAAACTATGTTGCGTACAGCGATGCTTGCGATAATGAATCGTAGAATTGGTAATCGTGGTAATATAGAAAATGTTATTAAACGTTTTGTTGAAACTGCTAATGAAAATGGTATTACTTATGGAGTTGATATTGACGGTAAGACTTATTTTAATATAGAAGATTTAGTTTCTTATATTTATGATATGTCAAAAGTTGATGTTATTGCTCAATATCTATTTGATGAAATAACTAATTATATTGTTAGCGACGATAATACTAAATATGTTGCCACTGATGATGAATCAATGACAAGACTTAATCGTGAAGCTAAAGCTAATCGTATTAAACGTCACGCTGAAATTCGTGCTAATTGGTTAGTAACTAATCCGTTCAATAACATTAATGTTGATGGTATTGATACTAATGAAGAACAATATGTAAATATTACTCAACTTCAATCTGGCGAAGAACTTATTGGTAAAGCAGGTAATGGTCGTATTTATATCGGTCGTAAGAACGGAGCAACTATTGGTTATATGGGTATTCCTCGTTATGATGAAAATACAGGAATGCTTAGCCATGTAAATCGTGGTTGGAAATACGATATTATTGTTGATAGTAATGCTGGTGTTCAATGTAAATTTAAAGATTATGTTTTAGATGTTATTAATAATAAGAAAGATGTTGTTGCTAAATCCGTAAAACTTAATCAACTTATATATCAGCTTAATAGTAGAGGCGAAGATGTTAGAAATAACGAAGAAGTCAAACGTCTTGTAAAAGAAATACTTCCACTTATTGATAACAAAGAACTTGCTGTTTATAATGAAAAAGACGATGATGCTGTATTTGATTTAGTAAAACATTTTACTGATATTGTTGGTGTTGCTATTATGCACCCTGATGATATTACAGGAAATGTAAATAATTGGTTTGATAAAATTGCTGGTAGTTTTGTTCAGACTTACGAATTTGCTCGCAATAAAACAAAAGGAACTTTCAGAGTTGCTGATGTTAGTAAAGGAAATATAGTTTTGAAAGATATTGCCGATAATGATATTCGTGAAGTGTTTGACGGTTATAACGAAGATAAAGTTAAACTTGCTACTGTAACAAGTGCTGCCGGTATTCAAATTAATGATGAAAACGATTTACGAATAAATAGAGAATTTGTTAAGAGTAATCTTGTTGGTACTTCTTTCTTTGCTATAATGGATGGTCACGGCGGTTATGATATTGCTCAAATAGCTAAGCTTCGTTTTGAACAACTTCAAAATAAAGAAGCTAAAGAAATTCGTGCTGCTCTTCAAAAAGAAGTATTTGATATAGTTCAAGATTGGATTGAAAATAATCCTAAAGTTGATGATGTTATGGAACGTCTTAATCAACTTATGGGTAAATCTGGAATGTTTGAAGGAATTAAAGCCAATAAAACTACTAATGGAAATATTATGATTGGTTTTACTACTCGTAATGATGGTAATACTTCTATTAAAAATAATAATATATTTCATGGACTAATAATCTTGAATGAAGCTAACGGAACTCGTGGTCGTAATGTTAGTTATAATACTGATATAAATCTAATTAGAAATCGAAGTAGTCAAGCTGGCGCTACTGCTCCGTCTTATAAGTATTCGTCAAGAATAGATTTTATTCGTACTAATAGAGAATTTATTAATTGTATTGATAGTCTTTGTGATAATGCAAATATTAATATTCCATTTGCTTTTGCTAAAGATAAAACATTTAATACAATTGACGGAAAATATATTAGACGAGAAAATAATAAAACTATTATTGAAGTTGGCGGATATAAAAAAGAATATGATAGTTATCAACAATTTCTTGTCGAGAATGGTTTGATTAAAACTAAACTCGATAAAGATAAAAATGGTGCTAATTATACTAAGAATAAATATGTTGGTGTTAATATTCGTTTTGATGTAGCTACTCCTATTACAACTCAAAAACAATCTGTTGATTTAAATAGTAAATTTGATTCTGATGAATTGGTTAGTCGTCTTAATCAAAACACTACTGTTGTTGATAGTTTTAGAGCCATATTTGCAGGAAATGAAGTTGCGTTAAATGAACTCAATGCTCTTGATAATATTGGCATTATACCTAAATTTATCAATGTTCAATCAAAATTGACTGATGAAGCTGGTAATGAAGTTTATGCTCAATATAATCCTGCTACGAATGAAATAGATATTAATGCTAATCAATTTAATAAACAAAGTTATAGTTGGGCTTTACGTAGAATAGTTCATGAAAATCTTCACCAACAACTCAATAATGTTTATTCTCGTAAAGATGCTCTTGATAAATTAGAAGTAATATATAATGCTTATGAAAAATATGTTCATGAAAATCATCCTAATGAAGATGCTTATACAAGATTCTTAAATATTCGTGCTGATAAAGTTCTTGCTCTTGAAGAATTTGTTGTTGAAAGTTTAACAAATCCTTTATTAATTAGACAGCTTAATGAAATAAATGCTGATGGTGCTGTTCTTAAAAATAAAACTGATAAGTCTTTACTTCGTAAATTACTTGAAGTTATAATGGATATTATTGGTATTAATGTTAATAAAGGAAGTCTTCTTGAACAAGAACTTGATATTCTTAATGATATAGCTGCTAAAGACGATTCTGACACAGCAACAATAAGACCCCCCGTAGAGGATGAGATTGGTCGTGTTGCTTCTCCAGAGCCTCTTGCTAATGATGATTTTACCGATATTGATAATACTGATTTTAGTGATACTGACTTTGAATTTACTGATGCTCCATTTAGTGCTGTTAGCGAAGATTATATGGCAGACAATATAAACGACTTTATAAATGGTTTGCCGGTATCATTGCAAGCCGATACACGTAGAATGCTTGACGATGGCAGCCTTACAATGTATTGCGAATAGGATTGTTCAGTATAAAACGAAAGTCGCTTAGAACGAAGAAAAACAGCCTTGTCGAGTGTGTAAGTATATTTTACTTCATGCTCGACATTGCTATTAATAACAATAAACATAATAATAGTATGAGTTGTACTGTTAAGATTACAAACAATGATAATCTCGACAATTTGTTAGCCGAAAGAATTGGTCGAGGTTCTAAAGAATATATTGAACTTGCTTCTGTTTATAACAGTAAGAATTTCAAGAATTATATTGCTAATAACAATGTTGATGTTAACGATGTTAATACTATTTATGATGCTCTTGTTAATATGAGAAACAATACAACAATGAGCGTTCGTAATATTATTAATAGAGAACAAACTAAATCCGCTGATGGTTTTAGTTCTTATACCGCTCGTATAGATGCTATTAATTATATTGCTTCAACAGCAAATCTTGTTTATTTCAATGATTTATTTAGTAATAAACGAAATATTAAAACTGTTCGTCAACTTCAAGTTTCTACGTTTGTTCGTATGCTTCAAACTTACGCTAATGCTGTTAAGAGAAGTAATCCTGGTAATACAGAATTAGCATCTGTTATTTCTCAATATAGTAAAAATAGAAAATATAATGAACTTCTTAATTATCTTCAACAATATAATAAAGATAATGTTGCTTTACAAAATCTTTATATCGGAGTTAGTTATATTTTGAATAAAGATTTCTTTAATGAAATTGCTAATAATAAAAATGTAGCTCAAATTAATAGTAGATTTAATGAAACTCCCGAAGATACTGTTAATCAAGAAAGTTTAGATTTTGAAGAAACTGGTGAACTTATTGCTGATGCTGTTGATGAAATAGACTCATCTTTAAATCAATTAACTAATACTCTCGGAGTTATTCCTAATTACGAGGGACATATTGAAGAAATAGTTCGTGTATTTCTTAACGCTATTCCTAAACTTAAAACTACAAAACGAACTATAACTAAAGATTCAAGAACAGGTAAAGATATTACTGTTTATGATTATAGTTTTAATGATAATCTTACTACTGTTGAATTTGAAGATTATTCTGTAATTAGTAATCTACTATTTACTAAAGTTAATAATGATAACTTTGATTCTTTTATGAATAGTCTTGAAGAAGTAGCTAATAATATATCTGGCGCTGAAAGTCTTATTTATATCAAAGATTATCTTACTAATAATAAACAGTTTGCTTATAAGTTTAGAATGATTTTTAATCGTCCTATTCCTAATAAGCAAGAAACTGTTATTACAGAAAAAGGTGCTCCGAGAACAGAAGTTAGTAACGAAAGTGCTAATCCTGTTAACGTTTTATTTAACAAGATTAGTCTTAGTACTCGTAATATTAGTATTAATAAAGCTGATAAATTTATTTCTCAATTAAATAAACTTTCTAAAATCGCTAAAGATAATCAATTTCCTACTGCTATTGAAAAAGATAATTTTGTTAACGAAGTATATAAAATAGCTAAAGTTCTTATTCCAGATATTACTCCTGATGCTATCAAAAAATATGCTGTTAAAGAAAACAGTAAATCAAATGCTGTTTATAATAATAGTAATCAAATCTATTTAGGTTTTATTAGCGGTTTGGTAAATCTTCTTGATGCTTCTAAAGTTTATAATACTGAAAGAAGTAATTATGAAAGAATGACTCAAGAACAACGTAATGTTTATGATACTCTTAATCCGTCTTTCTTTAGAGCTGTTGATATTCAAGCTATGAAATTATTTGCCGAAAAGATTAATAAATATCTTTATATTCCGGTAAATCTTAATAGTCGTAATTCGGAAGGTAATCTTCAATCAGATGTTCTTAACCGTAATTATATTCTTACATTTAACGAAATACTTAATAGCGAAGAAGCTTGCGCTGCTTATGCTAAAAAGAAATTTGTCGGAACTGGATATAATTATAGTAATATTCTTATCGAAAGAACTGCTGCTAACGGAGATATAATTCCTGGATTGTTTAAAAAGAATGGTAATAATTATACTCTTACTGAATATGGTAAAGAATTAATGAGAGTTAATTATTTTATTGGCAGTAATGACCGTAGAGATTATAGTCCTTATTTATATAAGAAAATGTCTAAAGGCGATTACTTTATGACTAATCTTATTGAATATCTTGCTTCTGAAAATCATAAATATAATATTGGTGGTAAAGAACAAAATATTCGTTTTACTAATATGTTTCTTAGTATTCCATCTGATGGTTCTAATCAATTTAGTTTTAAATATCCTCTTATTAATTTAAAAGGATTATATACCGTTAATGAAGATAAAACTCGTACTTATAATCCTAATCATCCTTTATTTACCGCTTTTAGAAATATAATATATCAAGAAATTCTTGATGCTTATAATACTTATAAATCTATATTTGAAGAAAGCGTTGAAATAGGATTTGCGTTTAGACGTAACGCCGATGGTGATGTTGTAATTCGTAGTGATTATGACGAAAATAAAATGTACGAAAATTATGAAAAGAAAGCTTATAAAGACGAAGATGGAACAGAATACAAAGGTGTATTTCATAAAGATAAAAGAACTGATAAATATATTCTTCACGGGAATGTTGTTCGTCTTTCTGAATTGGATACTAAGTTTGCTACCCTCGATTTGTATGATAATCTGCTTGGAAACGATAAAGTTATAGATATTCTTTATGGTCGTTCTGATACTGCCGACGGTACAGGAGTTAGAGTTTCTAATGGTCAATTAATTCTTAATGCTAAACAAAATCAAGCTATTAATGACGCTGTTGAGCAATTTATTTCAAGTTATCTTGAACGTGGAGTAGCTAATCTTCGTGAGCAATTTGATACTTATCTTCATGCTATAAATGAAAATAACCGTCAAGTTCAACAAGATATTAAATCTAATAGATTTAGTAAAGATGCTCTTACTCTTGCACGTCTTGAAGAATTTGTTCTTAATGAATTTATTGCTCAAAAAAGTTTTGATGATTTATTTAATGGTAAATCCAAATTCTATAAAAATGCTCAAGATATTCTGAAACGTCTTAAAGAAGTTCAAACATCTGGTAGTCCATTTGGCAATAGTGATATTCGTTATAACGAATTATCTAATAAGCCTGAAACTAAAGAAAAGTTTTCTATTGGCGGTCGTGAATTTGAATTAGGACAGACTTTTAAAGCTGTTACTATTCTTAATACTAATAAAGGTAGTGAAGAAGATGTAATAAATAAAATTAAAGAACAATTAAAAATTGCTGGTACTAATGAAGAAACTGTTAAGAAACTAATTCGTCCTTATGTCGGTAAAAGTAAGACTAATGATGCTCAATCTTATATTACTCTTGACGAGTTTATTCGTAGAATTTATGCTGCTGGTGAATTAGAAAAATATCGCAATATTATTGAAAAACTTCTTGATAATACTCCGTTAGATCAAATAGATTTTGATACTCTTAATAAGATTCAAGTACAGAAAAACTTCTATTTTGATTTGCACTATGATGCTGATAGAAATATCGAAGTTCCTCGTCAAATTAAGAACGCCGAATTTGTTCTTATTCCTAAATTAATCAAAGGAACTGAACTTGAAACTGTTTATAATGCTATGAAAGCTGCTGGTATTGACCAGCTTAATACTGTTGAAACTTCTAAAGCTGCTAAAAATAAATTAATGGAACTATGGGATTCCTCTACGGGGGAACTTACCGAAGAGAACGTCAAGAATTTCATTGCTAATGCTGCTGATAATACGGAAGTATATAGTTATACTTATCTATATCGTCAACAAGAAGTTCCTTCTCATCTTAAAGATGCTGAAAATAAAATTGGTATTCAAGTTTATAAAAAACTTCTTGATAATATTCCTAATACTGAATTAGGAAGAAAATATAAACAAACTATCTTTAGAAATATGGCTGCTAATATTAATGCAAGTTTTAAAGATGTTTGTGCTATATTAAATATTCCTCTTGATAGTAAAGGTAATATAATGTTTGACGAGAACGGTAATATTAAAGGTTTAAATTACGAACGTTTAATTAAACTTGCTCGTGAAAATGCTGCTCGTAATGGCGCAGATAAAAATACTCTTGATTTTCTTACTACTGATGAAAATGGACAACCAAGATTTCCAATGTACATGAATAGTATTAGTAGTAAGATTGAAAATCTTGTTAACGGTGTTCTTAATCGTAGTATTACAAGACAGAAAATGCCTGGTTGGCATGCTGCTCAAGTTTCTGATTTTGGTTTTCAAGTTGATAAACATACTAAAAAAGATAGTCGTCTTGCTTATCGTAAAGTTGGTAAGTTTGATAATCAAGATATTTATTATGCCGAAATTCGTTTACCGCGTTGGAATAAGATTCTTAAAGATATTCCTCTTGAAGAACTTAATAATAACATAGATAAATATATTGATGAAGATGCTCGTACAATGATTGGCTATCGTATTCCTACTGAAGGAAAACAATCTGTTGTTATTATGCGTGTTGTAGAATTTCTTCCCGATACTTATGATAGTACAGTTGTTCTTCCTGATGAATGGGTTGCTCAATCTGGTTCTGATTTTGACGTTGATAGTGTTTATGCTATGACTTTTGGTTTGACTAAAAATAAAGATGACGTTATTACTCGTTATGACGATAAAAAATTCTATCTTGATGCTGAACCAAATAGTATTGAAAGCAAACGTGGATATTTGAATTATGTTAAAGCTAATATTGAACTTGCTGCTCGTAAATCAATTTCTGCTTATGTAGATAAAGCTAATGTTACTAAAGACGAAATTAAAGAGGCTTATAATCGTAAGAAAGAAGAAATTAATAGTCGTTTTGTTGGTAATATTGTTAATAAGATTAATGTAACTCGTGATACAACTAATGGAGTTTGGGCTGCTGCAAAAGAACTTAAAGGCGAAGCTAAAAAACTTACTTACGAAATAGCTAATGCTATTGGTAACAAACCTAAAGGAATTGCTACTTCTAACTATATTAATAATGTTATTGAAAATCTTACTAAACTTGATGATAATGGCAATCATCCTCTTCATAATGTTATTGACAATATACTTGCAGTATTCGAAGAAGCACAGCAAGCTATCGACGAACAACAAAACAAACTCAAAGAAGCTGCACAGGAGCGAAATACAGCCCGTTCAGAGCGTTTAAATATGATTTATGAAGAACAGTTCAACTCCGCAGAAACATTCGCGAGAGAGGCTGGAATCGCTTCATACGAGCAGTGGTTAACACTCCCCGTAGAGGATAGAGTAGATGCTGGTGTTCGTAATAATAATATTCTTGATACTTTTATTAAAATACTTAGTAGTCCTTTTGCTATTGAAGAAAATGTTGGTACTTCTAACTTTGATAGATTATCAGAGCTTAACGAAGAGTGGAATAAACTGCTTGGAAATGTTAATACTAATGCAGTTACAGCTAATCGTATTGGCTCTCATGATTTTAATACTCAACTTGACTGGGACGAAACAGCGTCTGCCGGTCGTACTCTTAAAGGCGTGTCTGTTAATCTTGATACTCTTTCAAGTATTGGTAATATTACCAAAATTGTTACAGATAAATATATTCCTGTAATATATGATTATAATACTATTACTAAAGACGGTAAACCTATTAAAGAAGATAAAAGTAATCTTTATACCGATGCTGAATTAAAACAACATATCAATAATCTTATTGAACGTTTTAGTAAAGACAATGTTATTGTTGATGGTCGTAAAGTAGTAATCAAACATAATCGTATTGGTTGGAGCAATGATAATAAGAACGTTGAGGATATGCTTATCACTCCTTATAGTTCTCAAACTACCGCTTATATTCTTGATGTTATGAAAACGCTTGCTATTCATAATCTTAATGAATATACTTTCGTTCCATTTAAAACAATGTCTATGGCTGGTATTGATTATGATACTGCTCTTAGTATTTTATATCAGCCTATTATAGACACTCTTGTTCGTAATGTAAACGAAAGTCAAGGCTTTGGAGTTAAAAGCGGTTCTAATCCTCTTGTTGAAACCTTTGTTTCTATTGCTGAACGTGCAGGTATTAAAAATGCTAATAATATTAATACTGTTATTTCAAGATTTGAAGAACTTTATCGTGATGATATTGCTGCACGTTATGGTAATACTGCTCATCCTATTATCAACAAGACCGAAAATGCTCGTCGTTTGAAAAACGAAATGAATGAAAGAGAAGTTCTTATTCATGATTATGTTGCTCTTAAACAATTCTATCAACTTCGTGAAATTGGTAATATTCTTAATAATCATTTGAATGTTTTGACTGCCGACAAATACGGTGCTAAACAAACATTCTATATGAACAATAAAGTATTTACTGATATTGCTGGACTTGTTGAAAGTAAAAATAAACTTTATTCTCATAACGAAGAAACTGGAGAAGATGTTCCTTTGATAGAAGCTATATTCCCTAATATAGATAAAGGAATTGATGCTTTTGCTCATTCTGATATGAATCAAAGCGTTCATCCTATTCTTGCTACTTATCTTCAACGTTCTACTGTTTTGTCTGTTAAGATTGCTCAAGCATTTGATGAAACTGCTTCTGAACATTTTACTAATTTAGTTTATAGTCTTAGAGATTATACCTCTAATGGTCGTCTTACAGAGAAACAATATAAAGACTATAAAGAATATCTTGTAGGTCGTAGCTATCTCGCTAATGCTGGTTATACAGTATTGACGATGCCTATTACTTATGATAATAAAGATAATAGTTTTGGAATTATTAAAACTAATGATGATAAAGAAGCTTATGTTCTTCGTGAAGCTGAACTTATGCGTATTGCCGGTATTGGCGCAAACAATGATATATTAAATGAATTTTATATTACTGATATAAATAATGTTACTAACGAAGAAATAGATAAGTTTAATAAACTTACTCCTGCTCAAAAAATTCTTTATATACAACAGAATTTTGGCGAAGATATAGGTATATTTAAATACTTTGATGTTAATAGTTTTAATGATGCAAATTATCGTAGTCAAGGATATACTGGACAACAAATTAAACTTCGTCAAGGTAATGTTTCTATTGATGCTATTCATAACGAATTTAATGTTGCATGGAATTGTACTAATCCTATTATTAAACTTGCTCTTGCTGATATAGTTAAATATGCTTATGTCCTTGAAAATAATGGTTTCAAACAGAATAATGTTACAAGAGCAGTAACTATCGAAATTCTTAAAGGCTTTGGTAATGGCGGTTTTAATATTGCAGAAGATGCAAAAGCTGGTATGGAAAACTGGCGTGTAACTTCCTCTACGGGGGGTCTCACTCGTAGATTAGCTTTAGGTTATATTCGTCAAAATCTTGATACTTTTAATCTGCCTTATCGTAGTATTGACAGAATTAATAAAGTACATCCTGAAAAAGCTAATATTATCAGAAGTATTATTAAATATGATGCTAAAAGAAATCTTATTGTTGATACCAATCTTGCTGCTAACAAATTAAGTATTGAAGATAGAGAAAATCTTCTTAAATATTATGGTTTGATTAACGCTGATGGTAGTCCTCAACTTGCTATTAAGATTAAATATGCTGGCGAAACTCGTGTTTATACTGGAGTTTATGAAGACGGCATTATAACTTATATTCCTATTAATAAACTTTCTTCTATTGATATTAACAAAACAACTGAAAATAGTGTTGTTAAACAAAATAATATTTACGAAGAAATAGACAGTGTTGTAAATAGAATTACTGATAATAAACTCGCTAAACATACTGATTGGTTATTTATGAATGTCGTTGACGAAAACGATATTGTTAAAGTTGAAACTAATCCTTATGTTGAAGATGTTATTGCTAATAATAATTTCTTAGAAAATGTTTGTCCTGTTGTCGTAAATCCTGGATTTACTGGCACTGTTAGTTTTGTTGCACAAGATGGTTACGAATATGTTGCTACTCGTATGACAAGAGAAATAGCTGATGATATTCGTGATAATAATTTTAAAGATGCGAATAGTCAAAACTATATTGATATTCTTAATAAATATCCTAATCGTAATGTTGCAGAAGATTATCAACTTCATAGAGTTGTAATTCATAATAGTAATATTATGTATTCTGCTATTTCCGAAGAAGATAGTGTTGCTAAAGTATTTAAACAAGCTACAAGTTTTATTCGTTCTAAAAGTAATGTTGGTGATGAATTTGCTAAAAATGTTATAAAGAATTTCTATCATGCTAATCTTGATTATCTTGATACGAAAGCTATTGTTAAAAATATGCCACTTGCTGCTACTTCTATTGCTGATTATTTTGAAACTGTTTATGCTGATATAATCGGTCGTACTAATAATTTTATGGTTGATAATAACGGTAATGTTATGAGTATTGACGACCCTCGTGTTATTGAATATATAATTAAAGAAGTTGGTAATATTAATAGTGCAGTCGCTAAAGCCGATTTTGTAAATGAAGTCGGAGCTGCTATTGCTGCTGATGAGACCCCCCGTAGGGGATATGATACAGAGCTAATTGCTGCTTATAACGAAATTGTTGCTCTTTATAACAATAAGAAACTTACTGTTGATAACTTCCGTAAAACATTTGCTAAATTCTTAAATATGAGTCCTAATAATTTCACTAATTTAGGCAACAGCATTATGGGTAGTGTTCAACGAGTTCTTGCTGATGTTGAAAACGATAATATTAAAACTGATTTCTTTAATATTATTAATACTGTAAATGCTATTCGTAATAGATTTAAGATATTCAAAGATTTAGCTGTCGATGGTCTTGATGAAGATAGTAAGCGTGCTATTAATAAAATAAAAGAAATTATTACTAAACTCGAAAATAATCTTGCTGTTAATAATGCTCGTGATAATTGGTTTATTAAATTCTATGAAGCCACAAGTAGTAATCCTATGGTAAAAGAACAAATGATGGACATCTTTACAAGTTATGGAGATACGTCTTTCTTAGATATGTGGATTCAAGATATTCATTTTAACCGTAATCCGATTATTCAGACTGTTATTAAAGAAGTTGATGCTGAACTTAAAAAAGCTGATATTAACGGTAAGAACGAAGCCCGTGCTTTTGCTGAACACATGAAAGATATTAAATCTCGTGCTGTTAAAGCTGGTAAGTCTGTTAATTATAATCGAATGATTAAAGACGGTAGATTTATTCGTCCTTATGCTGATAAATTTGATGAAGATTATAATAAACTTCATGCTGATTATGTAAAAGCTGTTCAAGATACTAATAGTACAACTTCTATTGAAGCTTTACGTGCCAAATGGAAGAAAGATGCTTTCCTTGCTAATTATACTATTTCTCGTTATAAACCTGCTAATTTCTTATATGATGAGAACGGTCGAATTGATGTTATTATTGACGCTGATAAATTAACTCCTCAAGAAAAACTTGCTTATAAAGAAGCTCTTGCTAATTCAGATAGAATGGATTATGTTACTGCTATGGTAAATCAAGATGCTAATATGCTTAAATATTATCCTGCTATTTTCTCTGAATATAAGAAACTTCTTCAAGAACAACAAGATGTTATTAGCGTTGCTCAAAACGGTATTCTTAATGAAGAGCAAGATAAACAACTTCATGAAATATATAGCAAGATTGCTTATCTTACTTCTACTTATTATGATAATATGACTGAAAAAAGTGAAGAAGATAAAGAAGCTTCTATTGCTCTTAGAAATTATATTGCTAATACTGCTAAATTAAAAGAATATTATCTTGATAGAAAAGCTAAAACTGGTTGGCAAGAACAACTTGATAATGCTCTTGATACTATTGCTAAATATGAAAAGCGTGATATTGAAGGAAGATTAATTGTTCCTCGTGATAGACTTATGAGTATTCCTGAATATGCTCACGCTAAACAATGGTTAATTAATAATGCTAATTATACTATTGATGAAGAATTTGCTAAAGCTCTTAATAATGCTTATTCGGATATAGCTGATACTCGTCGTGGTGGTAGTATATTTGGAACTTTAGTAAAAGCTAAAAAAGCTCGTGATGCTTATGGTATTGTTGACGGTAGATTATTTACTGATGAAGAAGTTGCTAAACTAAAAGATGAAGCCCTTAAAGGTTATAATATTAATCAACGTACAGGTTTGCCTTATGCTGGAGTTCTTCGTCAAAAAGAAAACGGAGATGTTATTTATAATGATACTTTTTATAGTAAATTAAAATCAAATCGCCTTATTCCTGCTGAAGAAATGCAATTAACAGAAGCAGCTAATAGACTTCTTTATAAAGCATGGAGTGTTGATAAAAAGATATTTGATTTTGGTAATAAGAATCTTACTGCTGATGATTTAAAATTAATTGCTAAGTATCTCGAAGCTGCCGGTCTTGCAAGAACTAAAGGTAGTAAAGAAGTTGCTGAATTTATTGAAACTGAATGTGAAGTTGCTACTGATAATACTTTATGGTCAAGACAACGTAAAGATGCTATTAATCGTGGTAGTGATTTTCTTGCCGCATGGGACGAAGTGTTTAGTCAACGTAATGCTGATGGCGAATTAGTTCCTAATACTACTTTCTATGGAACTATTAAACCTAAAGATGAAAACAAATATATTAATAGAGCTAAAACTGATGCTGTTAAATTTATTAATCAACATACTAATATTGTTAATACCGAATATTATTATGAAGTTCGTGGAGAGATGATGAAAAAATCTCCTGCTGAATATGAAGATTGGTTCAAAAAGAATCATGTTCTTAATCCTTATACTAAAGAATATGAACCTCTTCGTATTTGGACTACTACTGAATATGTTGACGACAATGGCGTTAAAGTTAAAACTAAATGGACGCCTAAAATTAATCAAACTAATATTGAACCTCGTAAGGAAACTGCTAATCCTGAATGGAAAGAAAATTCTCGTAATTATAAACAAGGTAGTGGTTATAATAATATAGATTATGATAATCTTAATGAATATGAAAAAGAAGCTATTGAATATATGCGGCAAACAATGCTTCGTTATGCTTTTACTAATAATAATAAATATTTTGTTAATGAGGGTTATCTCCCATCTTTAAAAAAATCTACTCCGTTTAATGCTGCTGAAATTGCTCATCAAGCTTTAGGATTTATTGGTTTTAGTTCTAATGTTCCTAATGATTTACGTTGGCATAATAATGATGAAATTAGTTATGATAATGATTATATCATGCCTAATATTATGCTTAAAACTATATTTGCTGATAATAGCAAAAAGAAATCTCCTGTTCCTGCATTTAGAAATGCTGATGAAACTCAAGCCGAATTTATTATTCGTAGAGAAAAAGTTCGTGCTGAAAATGCTAAGATAGAAGAAGAAAATAAAAAGATTCATGAAGAACTTCTTAATACTGATTGGGATGAAGTATTTGATACGTTCATAAAGAATAGCGCTAATACTGCTGCTACTCAAACTATCAAACATCTTTTGTATAGTGCTACTGATGCTCTTACTCAACATAAATCTTATCAATTAACTAAGATTAAAGGTAATCTTGTTAAAGATGAAGCTCTTAGTGGTGAGAATGAAATTGAATATAAAATGACTAATAACAACAAAGCTGTTGAACAAGTCAAAAATTATATTCGTCGTGTTATATTTAAACAATATAAAGAAACTAATGCTCCTAAACTATTGAAATTTGTTGGTTTGATGCAGAATATTTCTGGTACTAAATATATGACCATGAATATCACTGGTGGTATTGCTAACGTTCTTACCGGTAATGTTAATATTGGTATGGAGCGTCTTGCTCGTGAATACTTTAATGAATCTGATTATCTTAAAGCTCAATCACTATATTTTGGCGGTATTGTTAGTTATATGTTCGGAATGTATAGCGATAGAAGTTCTTCTATTCAAGATGCTATTATTAAGATGGCTAATGTTGTTGATTATGATAGAAAATCTGAAGTTAGCGAAGAAGATTTAAGAGGTTATATTAAGAAAGTTAAAGGTCTTATGTTTACTCCTCAAACTATTGGTGAACATAAGATGCAGAATACAGTTCTTCTTGCTATGATGATAAGTCATAGACTTGTTCAAGATAATGATGGCAATTGGACTATTATGTCTAAAGAACAATATCATAGAGAAATAGATGAGAAAGCCTTGCTTAATGTTCTTAACGAAGAACAAGTTGCTGAATATAATAAACTCAAAGAACGTATTCGTAATAACGAACAAGAACGTTTTGAATATAATACTTTTAAAAAGACTATTGTTAATAGTTTTGCTTCTGCTCTTACTAACGAACAAAAAAGAAAGTATATTGAAGAAAGAGAACGTTTAATTAAAGAAGCTGATAAAGATTTCAAAGAAAATCATAAAGATATTTATAGTCAATTTGAAATTACTAAAGATGGTTATGCTGAAATAAAATCGGATAGTCCACTTAGTTATAAAGAATATGCTAAGTTTGTTAATAAAGTTATTAATGTAAATAAAACTATTCATGGTGTTTATGATAAGAATGGTGCTGCTCTTCTTGAAACTAAATGGTTTGGTGGTATGGTAATGCAATTTCATAAACATCTTTATCCCGGTTTTAAGAAACGTTATCGTTGGAACGCTTATTATGATGAAAGTTTAGGTACTGTTCAAAAAGGTGCTTATAAATCTCTTATAGATTTTATTAGTATTCCGTTTGCTAATACAAGTGCTGAAATAGCAAGACTTAAAGAACAAGGAAATAAAACTACTGTTCTTCATGCTATTCAAACTTATTGCAAAAATCTTATAGATTTTGGAATACATATTAATCTTAATTATATGCTTGCTGCTGAAAGTGAACGCGCTAATATGAGAAGAGTTGCTTCTGATTTTATTTATACTGGTGCTGCTATTGTTGGAGCAATCGCTTTAACTGCTCTTGCTGGTGGAGATGATGATAATGAAGAAGCTATTTGGTATAATCTTCTTATGTATCATGCCGACCGTCTTGCTTCTGAATCACAAGCTTATACACCATGGGGCTTTGTTGGTGAAGCTGATAAACTTTGGAGTAGTCCTGTTGCTGCAAGTACAGGTATTCAAGATACTTTTAAAGCTTTGTCTGTTGCTATTAGAGCTATTGGTGATGGCGAACTTCTTGAACAATATAAGACTGGTCGTTATGCTAATAGAACTAAATTAGAAGTATTCTTAACTAATAATACTCCTGTTCTTCGTGGTATTAAGCGACTTCAAGATTTACCTAATAATAATAGTTATTACAAACTTAATGAAAACCTTATGTCTGTTGTTCCTGTTAAGGAAATAGGAGAAAGTCTTAGAAATTAAAAATGATTATAGATAAGCTGGAGTAAATAATACTCCGGCTTATTTATATATTATATAATAATAGGTTAACATTCTTTGTTATTGATAATCAGATAAATCAAAAAAATTTACGTGAACTGTATGTCAGATTTAACTATAATTTTAACTATAAATCCGACACAGTATTCACAATTATATATTAATATTGCTGCTAATAATTTTATTAATAAATTAAATAATTAAATCATGCCTTATTTTATTTTTGACAAAAGTCGTACAATTAAAGCTAAGAAAATAGTTGACGACAAGCTTAAAGAAAAAATTTCTAAAATTTCTCCAACTCCTTTTCCTCTTGATTTTGAAGAAGTAGTAAAAAGTATTACTCTTACTATGAATGATACAGGTAAACAATATGATTTACAATCTACTTCTAAGAATATTAAAGTTGGTAATTTTTGTATTGTTCTTCAAACTCTTGGTTCAGTAGCACCTATGTGGATAGCTAAATGTCCTACTGCTTCTCTTTTAATTATGTATATTATTGCTAATCTTAAAATGTCAACAAATGCTGTTGAAATACCGGAAAAAGATTTTTGCTATTATGCTAAATGTTCTGATAGACAATTTTATAGAGCTTTAGAATCTGTTGTTCGCCCTGAATGCGACCATCCTTGTGAAGAAGATAATTTTTCTCTTCTTGCTCGTACTAATCGTAAAAGCATTTATGTAGTAAATCATAATTTTATTTATTGTGGAAATTATGATGAATTTGTTACTATTTACGAACAAAAATTTCCTGATGGTTGTAAACTTGATAGTAAAGGCAGAGTTATTATTGATTAAGTTCATAATAAACTTAATGCCGACAAAAATAAAATCCCCGCCTACCATTTCGGTAAGCGGGGATATTTTGTATAGTTACGTTTACGAGAATAGGCTTCTTTTTGCCTACATTCAATTTTCTTTATTAAGATGATAGTTTGTATTACTCGAACGAGAAAGTGTCTGGAACGGCTTTAAAATAAGCCATCTATAAATGAGTTCGATTAAGAAGATTATGAAAATTAAGAAGCAAAAGACGAATATGATTATTGTCGACCCCCCGTAGAGGATTGCATTACTTATTACGTTTCTCATTTTCTTCTATAGTCTTAACAACATCATCAAAATTCTTTATAAGTAGCCAAAGACCCTTAATAAGAAGTATAGCTACGATTACTATTTGTATAACGAATATCATAATTTCTTAATTAATTTCATAAAGTTAGTAGCATCTGTTTTCTTATCGAATACAGTATTTTTAAATTCAGTTCCGACTTTGATAGTTAGAGTTCTAAAACCTCTATCAGTCATTTGTTGAACAGCATAACGAGTAATATCGTTATCGCCATCTTTTGTTTTAAATTCAAAAACTCTTAATTGTGCATCCATATTTATATAATTATTAAAATTAGTAAGTTCAGTATAAAATTAGCCGATACTACTTTCACAAGCAATACCGGCTCGGTAATTCATCTAATTATGACTATTGCAGATTCCCCGTAGAGGATGAGCATGAACCTGTTTGATTCCTCTACGGGGGGTCTCCATGTCTTTATTAGAATGAACGGCAGAAACGGCAAGATTGGCAGTAACGTCAATCTTGCCATGTATAACATATAAAACTTTATCTTTATTATTTAGCTACAATATGAACAGATTTTTCATCAAATTCATCAATATCATTTTCAATAGCAACAATATCCATTTGTTCTCCCCAATTAGCATCAATAACAACTGCTTCCATATCTTCTGGATAAGTTTGCAAATTATTAATAACGTCTTTTACTTTCATAATAATAACTATTTATTCTGATACAACAGCAACTTTATCGTCATGATATTCAACTTCAATAATATCTAAATTTTCATCCCAACGATTATCATGAACAATAACTTCCTCATCTTGATTAAAATTTTGAAGTTTTTCAATAAGTTCGTATACAGTCATATTATTAAGTTTTTATTTATTTCTTTTAATACCATTTTTAGCCCATTGAAGAACAAAGCCAAGAGCAAACCAAAGTTGGTCTTTAGCTTTTTCAGAAGCATATTGTTCACCAATTTGCATATTAAAATTATCAGGATTTACACAAGCAGATTGACCATGAACTTCAAATCCGGTAATAGTAGTAAGAGTTGTATTAGTTGTTTTAGTTCCAACTTTAACACTTTCTTTAGCAGCAATGAAATCTTCTATATCATTACGATATAGCATATCACCATTTTCATCTTGAATATGATAATAATATTTATCAAATTCTTCGGCAGGACACCATGATTTATAACCATCAGGATAAGAAATTTCATATCCTAATTCATCGGCATTATGATTACCTATTTTATAACCATGTTCTAATGCTATTGAAGCTTTCATTGGTGTAGCTTCAATCATTTTAATTCCAATATATTTTCCCATAATTTATAGTTTATAATAATCTCCAAAGTTATCAATTAAAGTGGCAAAATTCTGTTGAAAATCTTCAAGAGTTCTAACGAATACTTTAGGTTTAAGTTTACCAGCATTATCGACACCGGCATAACAAACAGCAGGTATCCATTTATTTTCAATATGAAGAACTTTATTATGATATTCAATAACTCTAAAAGGTTTATTAGTATTAATATTAATATAATCAGCTCCAATGATTGGAAGTTCATTAGAGCCGATTGGAGCTAATTTATTTTCCTGTAGAGCCATGTCCACCATCTCCTCTTTCAGTTTCTCCTAAATCATCTTTAGAATCAACTTCTTCAAATATAACTTTAGGATAAGGAACAATCATTATTTGAGCAATTCTATCGCCAACATTATAAGGATAATCATGTTCATTATCTTCAACAGTAGGACAAGTAGTACCCTCAAAATAACAATCTGTATTTGAATTGATAGTATCTGCTATACTATCAACATCATAGGCTAAATCATTACAAGCATCAATAATATGTTGACTTGTTCTATTCTTAAAACAAACAAGAATATTTCCTCTATAACCGCTATCAATAACACCAACATGATTAGTCATATAAGCATCAGTTTTACGATTAGAACTACGAGGATAAACAAGACCAACATATCCTTCAGGAATAGCAACACAAATACCAGTGTCATAAACAAAGCAATCAAGTTTTTCATCATAAGTAACACTAACAGCAGTTAAATCCATACCGGCATCACCATCTTTAGCGTATTGAGGAATAATAGCATTAAGGTTAGCTTTCCAAAGTTTTACAGTTACAGGTATTCTTTCCATAATTTTATTCTTTTTTTAATTCGATTTTTACATTTAATAATTTTACCAATCATAGCTAACAGCTTTTTCTAACTTCTTAGCTTTATCATTAAACAACAAACTATCCATACGTTTAATTCCATCAGTAGAAGTATCTACATTAGAATAATATCCACTAATAGCATTAAACGCACCCCAAGCAGTACCAGCTATTTCTTTTTGTCCAATACCATTTTGATAATAATCAAAAGTATCGACAATAGTATTTAGCCTACGAATACTAATTCCACTATCACTAACAGCAAGCCCATTACGATAAAGAAGTTCTTTATACGTATGTCCTGTATTAAGCAAATTATTTAATTCAGTATCAGTAAGATTATTTTCACAAATATATTTAACAACATCATCATCGGTAATTTTTATATCAGAAAGAATCTTATAAGCATATTCAGTAGCTTCAATTTTCTTCTTAGTAATACCAAGAACTTCATGAGCTAATTCAATATTCTTATGAACACTTTCAGTATGGCGAATACTAATACTATTAGTAGAAGTTCTTAAAGCCGCCGTAAGAGTATTCTGACATATAACACGAATAGGAGTAAACAAAATACGAACACCAGAACTGCCATCATGACTATTAACAAAAACTAAATAATTTTCAACAGGGTCACCTTTAACAAGAATATTTTGAGGAAGTTTAGCACTAACGAAAATTCTTTCGCCATTACCAAAACAACCAGCGGTTTGCCAAATAGCACTATTTTCTCCAATAACATTATCAAAGAATTTAAATGCAGCAGTATTTTGAACAATAGTATATCGTTGTTTTACATAACCTAACGGAGTATGATTATCGTCTCGATAAGTACAGAAAGCATTATCAAGTTTAGAATACATATATTTACCGTTGATATGAGCTTCAACATCTTTTCTTTTAGCTTCAAGCAAATCGTCAAGCGTTCTATCAACATCATCGGCGATATTCATCTTAGCTACAAGTTCGCATTTCTTAACAACGAAATTAAGACCAGCAGCTTCCATACATTCCATAGAAGTTTTACAATGAGTAACATCAGTTACACCTTTATAAACCCAAGGAACACCACGTGCAGTATAAGCCATAATTATTTAATTTGAAGAGATTGATTTTGACAAAGATATGCAACAAGAAGTTGAGCATTATGATTCTGAATATATGATTTATAATCAGATTTAGAACTATCAATACTAATATTAGCTTGATGTTCATGGTTGAAATAAGTATTAATTATATCATAATTAATCATCTTGCATAATTCGATAAGAGGAATAGTTATTTCAACTTTAATTTTAGTAGATTCTAAATCAGCACGAGTAAAAAGCGTTCCAAGCTTTTCTTTAATATGCTCGGCAACATCTTCGTTTTCAGCAGCAAAATTTTGATTAATAGTTTGAATAAAACCATCTACATCAAGATTATCAATATTATCTTTATCATAGTCGAGCATATCTGCATTCCAAAGTTCTCTGAATCTATCTAAACAAGCATCAAGAAGTTTAAGAACAAGATTAGTTTCAACAATACATTCAGTAGTATCACGAGTAGAAAGTCTGCAATCATCAAGTTCAATAACTTTATTTCCAGCTTTTCCAGTCTCCCCGTAGAGGAGTAAAGCTTCAAGCATACTATCTTTTAATCTTTTAGCAGCTCTTTCACGAGTTTTTTGAAGAACGTCAAGACGTTGCTTTTCAGCTTTACAAGCAGCAGCACGATTTTCAATCATACAAACAGCTCTACGATAATTACCTAATTTTTGATAAAGTTCTTCTTTACTAATCTTAAGTTGATTTTCAATATCATCAGTTATTTCACCGTCGTTTTCGATAATCTTATCAATAAGACTTTTAAGTTCAAAACTAATTGCATAAAGACTTTTTTCCATAATCAATTAATATCACCATTTGACTCTTTAAAAACATCACATTTGCGAATATTTTGACAAGTACCATCAGCACTTATTTGCTGCCATTCATCATTAGTAAATCGAAGAGGGCTAATAATATCCCAATTACAAAGTTTTTGAACAAGATTAATTTCAAAAGGAGCAGAACTACCACTATTACCATGAGAAGCAAATACAGCAACAGCTTCAATTACTTGTTGATACATCCAATCATTTGGACCACCTTTATCATCATCGTATCCAGCAAGTTTAAGTTCTCTAATAGCATGCTTGCAAATATTAGAATTATTAATAATATAATTCATTACCCTCTTATTAATAAGAGGGGTTTTAGTAAGTTTCTTAATATAACGTTTACTCTTTTTCATATCATTAAATTGTTATACCATATTTATAATGAAGTTGATTAACATTCACGCCATGAGCAACTTTATTCTTAGAAATAAGTTTTCTACATTTACAACATTTACATATACAATAAAGGTCGTAAACAACTTTTCCTTTAATGTGCCCATTTTTACGTTTAGGATTATTAGCTTGATAGTAATATTCTAATTTAGGATGATTACATACAGATTGAGCAATAATATGTTTTCGTTTAAGTATTTTCTTTAGCAAAGTCATAACCTAATTGTTCAAGTTCGTTTTTAATCATACCAGCAATAATCTTAGCGTTTTCATGAGGCTTACCAGTAGTACCATAATAACGCAAGTCAATAATAGCACGCCATTCGTCAATAGAATAAGTATAAGCACAAACAGTAGCAGTATCAATAGGAAGAAGACCGCGAGCATCTTGTCTATGAACATTAAAATGATTAATCAAATATTTATAAGCATCAAATTTATCTTGACATTTATTTAAATAATATTCGGCTGCTTTATTATAAGAGCCATCATTATTATAAACAGCTTGTATTTGATTAATACTATTCATGCTAATCATGTTTATATTAATCCAATGAGGACAACAAAGAGTACCATCTTCATAAACATATCTTGTAGATTGTTCAGCAATATTATTTGGACTAACACGATTAAGTTCACGAGATGTACTTATTTGAGTAACAACTTTAAAAGTATAACGAAGCATATTAAAACCAATTTCTGTATTCTTAAATGTATCTTCGTCTACTTGATATTTACGAATAGCATTAATAAAAGATGGATGTTCTAAAAGGAATTGTCCATTAACAACAATATAAATATTTCTATCATCATACTTAATATCAATACCAACAATTTTTAATTTACTATCAACAATATTAATAAATGTATCAATAATTTTATAATAACCTTTGTTTTTATTAATAATATAATAATAAGAAGCATGACGAAAAACACTATAATGTTTACTTTCTATAAGACGTTTATAAGTAGCTTCATCATTACCACTTTCTCGTTTATAACAAACTCTTGCACAACGAACGGCATGAGCAATATCATTTTCTTGTTTCCAAAGTTCTACACTCGGTTCTATTATTTTCATAACTTATTTATTTAAAAATACCAATTAATTTACCAGCTTCTTCTTCCATAAACATAAAACTAACTCCATTATTAGTCTTAAGAATATAATCAGATTTATCTTTAAACAACTGGAAATTCTTATTTACACAAGCTATTTGATCAGTACGATAAATTCCATCATCGCCACTACGAGTAGGGTCAATAGCAATAACATAAACACCATCATCTTTATGTTTACAACATTCTTCACAAGCATCTTTAGAATAGCCAATAGCTTTGCCGTTAGCTTCGTCAATAGCTTTAGCATTCTTTTTATTTCCAATAGTGTTCATTATAATTTGCTCGTTCATAGCTTTGCAACAAATTGGACAAACCTCATGAACTAAAGCAGCAGAAAAAATATCAGACATATTAGTAATATTTTAAAGTTATACAATCGAGACCCCCCGTAGAGGAATTGAACTATTTAAGCATTTTCATTACTTTATCATAAACAGCATAATAAAGACCAATTAAACCATGATTGTTATCAATATCAATACAATCAGTAAGTTTAGCTATATCTTCACTTGCATGAACATCTTTAGAACCAGCATCCTCTCTATTAATTCTAAAGACAACACCGCCATTTTTCAAAATAGCGTCAACTTCATTTTGGAATCTACAATCAGCAATAATACAAAAACCGTTATAATGTTTAAGATGTTGAGCATGATTCATACAAACTTTTACCCAAATATTTTCATTAATATGATTACGGCAAATATCAGTACTGAACCATTGAAGAATATGTCTTATTTTAATAGCACATTCGTTATTGGGCATACCGAGATTACGAAGTTCTTCAAGACTATATTTGCTAATATGTCCTTTAATAACAGCTTGGTCATCAATAACTTCACAAGTAGCAGGATTATAATAATGAGCATCTTTTATATTTCTATCATCAAGAAGTGGACGCTTTATATTAAAAACAATACTAACACAATCTTTTAAAGCATCAGCAAAATGAATAATGCTTCTATTATATTGTTCAGAATTATCATACCATTTCTTAAAAGTAGAATAAGTACCACATTCATGAACAAAACTAATCATAGAAGCAACGGTATCTTTACCGGAGTTCTTAACTCCAGCAATACCAATAAGAGGTCTTTTATTAAAATTCATATCATAATTATTTGTTATATCAAATATATAAAAGTTTTATTCGTATTATATAATACGAAACGACTCATTCTAAGGCGTTGTGTCGAACGTTATGCAAAATCAATACAATTGTAAAGGACGCACGAGAAAGTCTTTCACAGGACAAAAGAATAGCATTCTCGCGTATGTCGACAGTTGTTTCTAACATGTTCACAATCGGTTACAGCATGAGCACAAAAAAGGCTACTAACAGTATTACGACCATTAGTAGCCAGATTAATATCCTAATAAATTCGATAAATAACAGCTTTTTCTACATTGACATCATTTACAATATGTACATCAACATTAAAATCCTTATTACAATTAGAAATAATATAACCGATATAAATACGATAAGCACCGGTATAATCTCTTTTAAGTTTGATAGCATCTTCAACTTCTTCTTCATAAAGACAAATATAATAGTTATATCTTTTTTCTTCATTATTATATTTTTGAAGAATATTATAAGACTTAGCATTAAAGTTTGTAAAGAGAAACAAACTCTTAAAAAATGCAGAATAATAAGTCTTTTCTCTATCAACTTTCTTAGAACTTATAACATCAAAATATAATTTAATATTATTGGTATCAATTTTACCAATATTATCATCAGGTTTTTTATCAGTAGTTTTTATAACATCATCTTTCTTTTTTATAAAATTAAACGTAGGCATAATTATAATAAATAAACTTCTTTAATATGAAAAGGAACTTGAGCTATACCACTTCTTTCTCCAAAAGTTATAAATACATATTTGCCAATATAATTTTTCTTATTTCTAAGAATTTCTTCTTGTTTAACATGAGGATAACTAAAACCAGTTTCAAACGTTTCATCATTAATATCATTACGACAAGTAATAATAGGAAGATTACGTTTTTGTTCAGATTGAATATCAACAATTAAAAACTTACCATCAGTTTTAGATTTAAACTTTTCCATATAACCAACACGACGACGACCATATTGATAATCAACATTTGGATTACGAAGTATTAGTCCCTCAAATCCTAATCTAATAAAATTATCACGGAATATAACAGCATTATTATCACTATAAACATTATAATCAGGAAGAATAACTAATTGTTTAGTATTATTAAGATGTTCGTCAATATTATTGAAGTGAGCAACATTTCCTAAACTGTGAGTTCTAATATCACTTCTTCTTTCTTGAAGCATATCTTGAATAGCTATATCATAACACCAAAATTGAAGAAGCTTATTTTCTTTACAATTTGGGTCTTTAACAAAATGATTGATTTCATTAACAGTATGACCAGGAAGATAAACTTCACCATCAAGAATCCAATTATCGTTAAGCATACTCAACATAAATCCTTGAGGAATAGCATCAATTAAATAATCTTCAAGATAAGTAAGAGTATGCCAAATAAGACCTTCTCGACTTTGAAATTTAAGACGAACAGAACGAAATATATCATCAGTTCTATAAGCACTAATAAAACAACGAAGACCATTAATTTTCCATTGTCCTATCATATTAGGAATTTTATTCCAAATCTTACCAGTATAAGATTTAGCAAGCATAGGAAGAATATTTCCATTATTTTCATTAGTGCGATAAGACGGAAGATAAGCTTCAAGATAAGGATATAATGAACTTGTACATTCCCTTACGGGGGGTCTCCCGTTATCATCTTTTATATCTTCAAAATCGATATAACCTTGCTTTCGTTTATCGTTATAACGAGATTGAAGTTCTTTATTAGCATCCTTTTGAGTAACAGCATAACTTTCAATACGAATATTACCACCAACAATACCATACTCAACAGTGATACTACTCGCATCACTACTTAAATAGGCTCGCCAACAACAAGGTTTTTCAAGATTATTTTTTCTATATAACCATTCATTCATGTTTCTTAGGTTTAAAACTACCAAAAGCAAAATTCATAGTACGAGAATTAAGAGCTTCAAGACGTCTATCGGCAGCAGTTTTTCTTAGTTTACCGTCTTCGGATAGAATTTCAGTGCTAACTTTTCCACTAAACATGTCTTTAGTTCTAACTTTTCGAGTTCTACGTACAGGTTCTTTAGCATCAGTATTAGATTCTTTTTTCTTATTACCTTTACCTTTTTTATATTTACCGATTTCCGGATGATTTCTCGCGAAGAGTTCGTTTTCTTTATCAAGAGTTTCAAATCTTTTTCGGTAATCAGCACATCGTTCATCAGATAATACTCCTTTATCAATTCCATCATCTAAAACATAATTAAATTTCCAACAAGTACGGTCGTAAGCATAACAATTATAAGCAATAGGATAACCAACATTTTCGATATATCTTGAACAATCAAGTTCTTTAAGTAAACCATCAAGAACTTTTTCATGACCTTTAGACTTTATTTCTTCAGCCATGAATCTATAATCAAAATTGTCAGGACTAAAACTCATAATTTAAAAATCACTTTTATTGCATTTAAATATAACCACACGTTTAGGATTGCCAATAAGACAAGCGTTATGTCTATACCATAAAATAGCATCAGAAGTAGGAAATTGTTTAAGTACATTATCAAAAGTACAAACGCCAGTTTTATAATCAACATTAGAGTAGACCATGTTATCAGTTTCTCCACTTCCGAGCAAACCAAATTTTTTAATAGCATCAGCATCTTCTTCATTATCAATATCTACTTCACCATAACAAATAGTAGAACGTTTATCAATAGTAAGATTATTACAATCTTCGCCTAAACAAAGAGCTTCGTTTTCATCAAGTTCTTTTTCTTGTTCAGTTGTAATCGGCATCATTACTATTATCTTCTCGTGCATATCTCTAATACGGCAGAGCACTACTTTCTTCCGTATCCCAAGCAAGTTTATCTTTTTCTCCATTGTCTTTATAGTTTTCTTCTATATAATTATAAACATCAATAATAAGTTTATCAATAATTTCTCCGGAATATTCTTTCTTAAGTTCAGCAAAATCTTTAACATCATATTCTTTAGGAATAACAAAAGGAATAATATTATAATTATCTCTAAGCCAAATAGCCTCACGATAACCAGTCATATCATTATCCATAAGACTAATAATACAACCTTTATCATTAAGTTTATTATGAAGATAATCGTATTCTTTTTGTTTAAGTCTATAAGTTTCAGACGGAATATTAATAACTCCAATAGACATTCTATCGGTTGAGACCCCCCGTAGAGGATTGAACTGTATAAAATGATTCTCAATAGCAAGCCTATCTTTACTACTTTTAGTAATAACTATATAATCATAATTATTAAGTTCAAGATTTAGTACACCCTCAATATGATTATTGTTAGTAATAAATCGAACATCACCTTTCTTACGATTAGGAAAATACAATTTAATATTATAAATACCATTTTTGTCTTGTCCTAATACATAAGCATAACAAGGGTCTTTGCTATCATAAAAATATTTAGGTTCAGGATTAATATAACGATTAATATAATATTGGTCAATAGCATAAACAAAATGAGTATTAAGATGATTAAGACTAATACCAAATTGATTCCAATATTTTTTATCATTATTATTCCATGGACGAGGAACTATTTCAATAATACTTTTAGTATTACGAATAGCTTGAAGAGAAGTTTCTATTTGAAGTTTAACATTATCGTCTTTTTCTTTTCCATAAATTATATCACGAAAAGTATATGTAATGTGACGAAGAACAAATTGAAAATCGTTCTTATTATTGATATTAATATTTCTATTGACAATACCAGACAAAACATAAGCAACTGCATCAAGACAATCGCCCCAAAAGTAACCAGCAAAATCTCTACCTTTAAGCATACCTTTGTCGTTATAACGAAAACCAAAACTCGGATGTTCATCAACACGAAAAGGACTGGAAATCAAATCTCCAGTATCAATACAATGTTGAATAACATAGTCACTAATTCCTGTATAAACAGCAAATATTGTAACTTGACTGATTTTGCTAAATATATAACTTTTGGTTAGATTAGTATTATTAATATTTCGTCTCATATTATCATTCTCGATTGCATATAAAAGAAAAAGGTCTGAACTGCCAAAATAGCAATTCAGACCTTTCTAACCAAACTTAGAGTTGTTTTATTACAACTCTTTTTCAACCATCAGCAATTATATAAACACAGTTTTAGAACGGCAAATCATCAGTCGGATTAACACTTGCTTGAGGAACAGCACCCATTCCCATAGGAGCAGCAGCGGCAGCAGGAGCACCAACAGGAACTTGCGGATTAAATGCAGGAGCCATACCAGGAATTTGAGGAGCAGTCGGAGCTTTAGCTACTTCACGATAAATAATACTTTCTTTAGAAGCATCGACATGAAGAACTGGAGCACGATTTTGGTCAAACAATTCTATATAACCTGTACCAACAAATGATGGGAACGCAAAATCACCAGCAGAATTACCACTTGCAACAGGTTTCCATTGACCCTTAATCTTAGTAAAACGAATAAGTTTAATCCAAAGAGGAAGATAATTACCGGTAGCAGATTTATAAACAGGCTTACCATTATTTTCCATATAACCTAAGAAATTCTCAAACAAAGTTCTCCAACCATTAAGAACAACTTCCGGTTCAACAGGAACATATTCCATATTATCGTTAAAGTCCTCGAAAGGCAGTTCAAGAGCATCCATCATTTCTTCGCTCATAGCATTACCTTTAAGAACAAATACATTAAGAATATGTTTCAGCCAATTCATAGGTTGTTCAACTTTCCATGCTTCGTCTCCACCAGGAATAGTAAGAGCATTGCTTTCAGCAGGAGAAATACGAAGTGTAACATACTTTCTTACACTCGGGTCTTTAGCATTAGATGCGAAAGTAAATACTAAAGATGGAACAGCAAGACCTGCAAAACTTACCAAAGAACTATCTTCTTTTTGAGTAGCCCATGCAAGTTCAACACTTTCAAGATGAGCTTTAAACAAACCAGTAGCAGCGTCAATATCTCTTTCGTCAAATTTAAGACGAGTAGTACCACGAACTTCACCTAAACCACGACGACGTTTCTTAGGAGTAGCAGCATTAGGTTCATTGTTATCTTTAATTTTAGTCGCATCGTTTACTGGATTTGCAACTCCAGCATCTTTAATTTCAGCCATAATTTAAACGTTTAAATAATTATTAAAATTAGATATAAGAAAGCCCGAACATTCAACATTTGTATCATGTTCGGGCTTATAAGGTAATCAGAGATGGAGAATAATATTATTCAGCTACTTCATCAGTTGCAGCATCATCTTCGCCTTTGGATTTACGAGTGCTTTCTGTATCTTTAAATTCACCGAGCATAGCAGCTTTAATGATAACTTCTTTGTGACCGTTGAAATAAGGAACTTCACGAAGTTCTTTAATATCAACTTCAAAAGTACGAGACATTTTCTTAGCTTCTTCGCCCAAATCTTCTTTCAATGCACCCCAAACAGCAGAGTCAGAGAAAGTCAGAGAAACACCTGTACCGGAAAGGTTAGAAGAATTGCTACACTTAGAACCGTAATACTTGTTAACTTGTTCAGGATTAACAGCATTAGCGAGAATCTCGATTTGTTCTTCTTTAGTAATACCCTCAACTTGCAGAGAAGCAGCAAATTCGGGTTCGCCATTTTCAATAGCAGCTTTCAGAACATCATCGAAGTTGTTAGTAACATATTCAACTTTATCAGTCTTAGACATGCGTTCTCTAGTCTTAACAGCGTTACCGTTCTTATCAAATATTTGAATACCCTTAGCGATACCCCATTCATCGAAAGCTTCGTGAATAGCTTTAACACCCTCTGGAGTATTCATATCAATGTTTTCTTCTGCACAGAAAGCAACAAGATTTTCGTCTTTGTTAGCAATAGCTTGCTCAATAGCGTCAATGTTAGAAACGAACATGATATAACCGCCATTAGTAAGACCCAATGCACGAGAAACAGCAGGAGTAATACGGAAACCACCAACAGTAGGATTAACTACCAATTCGGGTTCAGAAACTGCGTTACGTTTAGCAACATTAACTGCACCAAGACCAAAACTCAACTTTGCGTTACCTTTAAAAGTTTTCATAATTAAAATTTTAAATTGTTAATATTAACCTCAACATGAGGCTTGATTTAATTCTTAATTTCTTCGGGTTGAATATCGACAATATCGGCATCATTTAATTCAGCACCTGATACTATCTTCAATTCAGTTGTTTCTGATACACCAAATAATATATCAGAAGCAATGTCACGAGCAGCATAAGTAAAAGCTCTATGACCAATAAGTATTCGAGCATACTTTTTATAAGTATCTTTATCGAACATACCAGCAGCTTGAGCTTCATTATAACTAAAGTGACCAATAGCATGAACTTCCTTGCCATTAACGTTACGAACAAGTTCATATTCAGTAACGAAATCTACTGGCTTAGCAGGAATGCGAGTAACAGGAATCTTCTTTTCAGCAATAATGTTATTAGCATGTTTTTGATTAATAGCGACTTTATGATGTTCAGTAAGTTGGTAATCACGATAAATGTTACCATTAAAATCTTGATACCATTTTACAGGATAAACATAAATATGTTCGTTATTTGTATCAGCTTCTGCAAGCTTAGTAGCTTCATCAGCAGTTTTACATCTAATAGCATATTCGGGAAGAAGATTATCAACATAAACATTAAAACCATCAGTACATTCGTACCGAGCCACATAATCTTTAGTAAGTTCCCAAGTTATGGCTGCCTTTGATAATAATGCTTTTATAACATGAATATCAACACCAGTTTTACCATTAATAACATGAATATGTTCAATACAGGTACTAAAAGGAAGATTTAAATCTTGCGCTCTCATTAAAATAGCAAGACCATCATTAACACTTTTAATACCACCCTTATCACTTCGCATAATCTTAGTGAGAAAGTTTTCAGCAACAGCTAATTGTTTATCGTCAAAAAGATTAATAGAAGAAAAGCGTTGATTATTGGTTTGATGTTGAAGTTCATTATTACTTGCAGCAGGAACTTTATCTGCAAGTAAATTTTCTTTAGTTTCGTTTTCTTTATTCTCCATTGTATCAAAGACCACTTCTTTTCTTTATGATTACATAGACAAAGATATGTATTCTTACCATTATATCAATCATTACTAATGAAAAAATTAGCACGTTCACTTCTTTTAATTATTGAATGCAGCACGGATTGTTTCTCCTTTTCGAGTTCCTTTTCTTCCAACGTACCAACCATATATAATTTATATATCTTAGCACTATCTCCATTAAAGCTAATACCATTAAAGCGATAAATAAACTCTTCGATAGTATCATTAAACGGAGTAGTGAAAATAACCGCGTCTACGCTTGTTTCCAGCGCATCAGATGAACGATTTTTCATGCTTAATATATATAATAAGGTGTTACGTTCAGCGTCTGTTAGAGAGCCGCTATTTGGGTCGAGATTGAACCGTTTCAGATTGATTGACGAAAGAGCAGCAGATTTAAACAGTTTAATATCACCAGCCTTAGCACCAGTTTTATAACGAATATAATCGCCAGTTTCTTCGTCAATAATCGCTTTAGGAGCGGCTTTATCATGATAATCACCACAAGCAATATCATTATCAAGCAAACATTCAGTAATTAAAGCAGCAAATTCAGCTCTTTTACTAACGATAAGAACTTTCTTATTAGCAAGCTCATTTTTAAGCAAATCAACAACAACATTAAATTTGGCTTTATTATCAGTGAGAAGATTTTTTCTTTCTCTCATAATATTATAAGCAGCAGTAGCCTTTTCTTCAATAACAATAGGATTAAAATATTCATCTATTTGTTTATCGAAAGGACTATTTTTATCAAGATTTTCATGCCAACCGTTATAAGAAGCAATGTTACGTCTTACTTGTTCAGCACTTTCTCCCGTAATTTTATTACCAACACGAGCAAAATCAATAGTTTCAAGATTACCAAAGATGCTAATGCAACTACTAATATAATCGCAATATTCATCATATTTAGTTTTATCAGCATCATCAAGATAACATGGAATTTGGATTTCCTCTACGGGGAGTGTGAATCGACTTACATCGGCAAGTTTAGCTTCATTCATAGCTGGAAACATAGCATAAATTTCAGCTCTATCTTTAGCAGCAAATTTGTCTTTTTTAGCAGTAATATTATTAATAATAAACAAATTAAATTTTGTTCTACTAATAACACAATTAACACCAGAAATAGTATTAAGATTAATATAAATAGCAATATTATATCTATAATTTACACTACTCTTAATATAATCAGCGCTAAGACAAGTATAATTAGTTTCAACTATACCAGCTTTTTTACAAACATCTACAACATGAGAACGTGTTTCATAACAGTCAACAATAACTATAATTTTAACATTAGGATTTTTAGCAACACTTTTACTTATAATTGTGGAACAAATTTCTGCATAATCTTCTTTCATAGCATCAAGATTGTAAGAAGCATTAGCATGAAAATCTTTTACCCACTTAATAGCAATATCATCATAATAATTATTAGGAAGAGTTTTCATAATTAGTCATCAAATAAACGATTATACATACCAGCTTTCTTACGAATCTGTGTCTTTCCTTTTCCTTTAGGAGTAATTCCAAGTTTTATAGGATTGATAATATCATAACATTTATTGTAATAATACTTATAATTAATATTACGACTTACAATATCTGCATCATCAAGACTATTTATAACACAAACTTGCATTCCAGCAGCAAGTCTTGAACGTTCTCCTGTAACATTATGAACTTTCCCAACAGTATAACCGTTATTAGTAACATAGAATCTAACATATCTTTGGCATATTTTAGTTTGAAGTTTACCATTGATAACTTTAGTTTCTTCAACATGAAATTGACGACCTACATTTTGAGTCATACAAAAATCAAGTATATTGTTACTGTTTTGAAGAGTAGTCATAATAGGAACATTATTAATGAAATACTGATAAACAGCTTCGGCAACAATAGGCATACTATATCCTTTCTGTAAATCATTAGCATACATAAGAGGATTAAAGTCACCTTTAACTTCATCTTTAAGTTTTAGAGCACCTGTTTTCTTATCTTTAATTCTAAATTGAGCAAGATAGTTATTAACATCACGAGCAATAAGACAATGAAGAACATCAACGTCCATACTCATACCAGTAGTAGTTTTCCACCAATTAACAATACGGTCAAAATCAGCCTTTTTATCTTCATAAACTTTAACCATAAGACCATCAGTATTTGCAGATACAACCTGAATACCATTAAGTTCTAATTCTTCGCAAAGCATAAGAAGCATAAGCTGTCCATTAACAGTAACTTGAAGAGTAGCAAGACGGTCATATAGAGGCCCTTGTTCAAAACCAAATTTTCCATAGATAGCATTAATCACAATCTTAAGAACTAAAGCAAGAACATCACGAGGAATACCATCTATAATAGATTCCTCACTATGTTTAACTTCAACACGAGTATCTTTCATCCACTGTATCAAATTGCGAAAAGCAGACTTAACCATGTGTTTAGGAGCAACACCATAATAAGCCATAATAGAAGGATAATAAGACGACACGTCAGCATGATATATAGTAAATCTTCTATCAGCAGGTTTATCAACGAGATCCCCCGTAGAGGAACGATAAGTTCCTTTCCATTCAGTTGTACTCCATATTTCCATAGGTCTATCAGCACTATGAAGCCCGCCTGTAGCAAGATTATATTCAGTATCTCCAATCTTAACAGTCCTACTAAATGCATCTTTACTTACTTTATAAAGAACAAGTTTCTTCATATCAGCAAGAAGATTTTGTAGTTTAGGAGTTTTAAATTGAACACAATCAAATATAATCTTATTAAGGCTCATAGCAGTTCTAATAGTTCTACCATCTTTCCATTGTTTATAAGGAATACCACTAAATTTAGTATAGAACTTCTGAAATAGAACATCAGCCATATTACTACGACTGCTGCTAAGAACATCTACTCCATAGCTTGCGGTAACAGCATAACGAGATTTAATTTCGCTTGAATAAAGACGAACAATTTCTGCAACAATAAAAACATCATTAAGATTATAATGAAGCATATCGGGAATATATTCATCAATAATATATCTATGCCATTTCTCAACAACGTTATTAAGTTCGCGAATACTCATGCCTTTATACTTAGGAATCTGATTATAAATATCAGCATCTTTTTCGCATATTGGCGGCAATTCGTATTCTAACAACTCGTACCATTGCAGATTAATAGAAGTCTGTTTAAGACCTTTAGGAATATATTTCTTTTCATTATTTTTATCAATATAAGTACCAGCTTTATTAAGAGCAAAGATTTTCATAACATCAATATCAATATAGGGAAGTCCAAACTTATTAAGACTTCTCATAAGAAAATCATTATAAATTTCTTTTTTATCTTTATCTTGAAGCTCAATAATTTTCTGACTTGTATTGAATAATTTAGTAATAAGTTCTTTAGTAGTATCACACTGATTAAAATACATCAATAAAGCTGCAATCATAAGTTTATCATAACTACGACTATTATATCCGTATAAATCAGTACGAATAGGAACATTATTTTCATCAATCATAAAATGATTAATATATTCAATCATTTTGAATAATTGAGAATCATCTTTATCTGTAATATAAAAAGATTTATGTTTAACAGTAGAAAGTCTACGTTTGATTTCTTCAACAGTAAGTTTCTGAATCATAGGTATTCTTTCTTCTTTATCGTTAATACAATCTTTAAATACTTCAAGATAAGAAGCTAAATCAACAAAAGTAATAGAAAAGAAATTAGGAAGAATTTCTACATCGTAACATTCACATCTAATCACTACCCATAAATTCTTTTATTATTAATATAAGTAATAGCTTTAAATAATTTATCTTTTACAGCAAACAAATGCTTGACATCATCAAGTTTATTCAAAGAGAGAGGGATATATAAAATAGGATAACCATTAATAATAGTACTTTTTCTTTCTCTTCCATCAATGAAAGCAACATCAAAAGCTCTACCAAAAACAATTATATATTTTACATATTTAAGACCGAGTAATTCATTGCCTAATATTCTTGCACAATACTTATTGGAATTACCAGCAAGATTATAATTAGAATAACAAGGACATTTAATATCATAAGTAACATACGCTTGTTCAAGTAGTTCATAATTGGTAATATCAAGCCACATAGCTTTTAGAATATTAATAAACTTATCACGTTTCTCTTTACCATAAGTACGAGGAATAATAATAAGAGTATTAGAAGTTATAGTACCGATTCCTACTTCAATTGTACGACCTGTATTAAATAATCTATTAGGACAATCTTTACAATGTTCACAAGTATCTACCGTCATATAGAACAACATTACATGAATATAACTGTTGAATATGTATAAGTAGTTCCTTTAGGCATTTTCTTAAGAACAATATCAGTTTTATCAAAAACACTAAAACCATCATCTTTAGCATGGTCATCATTCCATATTCCATCTTCTGGATTAACAGCAGCAAGAATAAATAAAGGATAGTAAATATTATATCCAACAATAATATATTTCTTTCCTGCTATTTTACATTCTTTACCAATATATTTAACAATATTATTAACACCAACTTCTTTAAAATCAATTTTATCCATACCGCAATACGAGAAAATTAGACGCACGACTACAAGCAACATAAAGACGACGACGCAAATCGTCAGCATCAGTATAAGGATGTCCATTCTTATCATAAACCATATCATTAACATCTACAAAAACATTTTTATATGTACTACCTTGACTTTTATGAGAAGTCAAAGCAAACCCATAATCAATATCACGTTTAAAAACTATATTACCAAGATTATCTCGAACATCAGTTAGAATTAAATATTTACGTTTAAAAGCAAAATATTTCTTCCATTTAGAAGCAGCCATTTCTTTATTTGCAGCTTTGGCATCATCTATAAGATATTTAAGTTCTTGACAATAAGTTATAAATGTAGATTGGTCTGTATGATTAATAATAAAGAGAGGTTCAGTTATAGCACCGCCATGAATAGCTTGAAACTTAACCATAAATCCTTTAAAGCCATAATCGGAGTCGGTAAAATTAAGAATATCACGAATAATATAATCTTCGCTATTGTTAATGATAATATCACTGAACTCGTCAACAATAGTTACATAACTCATAATAAGGTCGTTATTATTAAGAATAGATTTTTCGGCATTTTGTATAATACTATTACGAACATATCTATTCCAAATTCCAACAGCGCTATTAGTATAAGCTATACAACGATTAAGGTCAACGTTCTTCTCGAAATCTTTATTACTAAAAGCACGAGCAACAAGTTCAGTGAAATCATCAATTCCAACAACTACATAACCTTTACCGTCAATTACATTTCTTCTGTGATTATTAATATAAGTAAGAAAATTATAAGTCTTATTCTTAATATCTTTGCGAAGAATATCAAGAAGAATTCTTATTGGATTATCATCATCTTGACGAACAATTTCTGTTAAACGATTAATTTTAACAGCCATTTTAAAAGCGGATGATACAGCTTCATTAACAGGAGAAAGCTGACTATCATCTCCAATAACAATGATTTTAATTTTTTGACGAGCACAATAACGAGAAATATAATTAACAAGTGCACGGTTAAGCATAGAAGCTTCGTCAATAATAAGAACTCTACAATTTAACTCTGTAATTTTTACACCACCAATAGGATTAAACGCAGGATTATTTGGGTCAAAATCTTCAATATTAACATCAAGACGAAATCCAAAAATTTTCTGAATAGTTTCAACTCTATGTTTAGTAGCGTTACTTAAAACACGGCAAGCTTTATGAGTAGGAGCAGCACAATGAATCATTGAAGAACTAAACTTACAATGGTCAATAACATATTTAGTAACAAAAGTTTTACCTACACCACCAGCACCGCATAATGCTTGAATATTATTTCGAGCATCAAACGGTGCAGCGATAAAATCAATAAGATTGGTAACAGCAGCTTCTTGACCTTTATTTAAAACAACATTATCGTTATCTCGTTTTCCAATATCAAATTTCATTACCAATCAAAATTAACTTCAAGTTTATCATTGTTATTATATTTATTAAATTCTCTAATAGCTTCTGCCATTTCGACAACATCAGCAGGATTATAAGAAGAAACAACATCAAAAAGAACTAAATCGTCAACAGTTTTGATTATCTTTCCTTTTACAATAAGACCGATAGATAGAGCAGAATAAAATTTTCTGTGCATCTTACAGCGTTTGTCTTTATCACGAATAATCTTTATTCTATGTCCAAACTTATCACGTTTTCGCATATATACATTTTTCTTCTTATAAGTATCAAAACTTTTAAGAGTAAAAGTATAAAGATTACCTTGATAATTACATTTAGTAAAACCATTCTCATCATTAACTACAATTCCGGTAGCTTGTTTAACAAGAACAACTTCTTTCTTTGGCGGTTCTCTTTTCTTCTTTGGTGGATTAAAAGAGAAATTAAACGTTACCATGATTATTTGCGAATAGCTTTCTTGCCATTCATAATTTTAGTAACATTAGAAGCTATATCAATCTTATGTTTATGCTTAGCAACTATATTATCATTCTCTTCAACATCCTTAGTTTTCTTCTGTTCAGCAACATCAGAATAAACACGAGTATATCCACAATAGTTACAAAGAAAATCAATCTTGCCATTAGTGCTATTTCCTAAAGCAGCACCAACAAGAATAGTGATTTTCTTACCACCGCTAATCTTAACTCCATTTACTTTGTTAAGTTGACGAACAACTCCAACTTCATCGTAATTTTTTCCCATAACTTTACATTGGTTAAATTAAACATATAGATAAATTAAATAGCCAAGAATAATAACAATAGTTAGAATAACAACTTCACTATCGTATTTATTATTCTTGACTAAATCATTCCAAAACCATATAATAGTCAATACTGCCAGTATTACTATTTCGCTGATTAAGCCGCTCATGATGATTAATACATTGAGACCCCCCGTAGAGGATTGAATAGATTCATGACAATATAGCTTTAGTTAAAGCTGCACTAATACCAACAATAACAGTAACAGCAATAGCAATAACTATAATAGCTTTAATCCAAAATTTGACTTCCCAATTCATTTTGTATCACTAAAATTAATTATTTGATTAAAATAAGGCAAATCAACTTTATATTCATGAAAGAGTTTTATTTCAACAGGAACTCCAGGAATAGAGTTTTTCTTGAAATAGCGAACGGCAGACCTATAACCACTATCTTTATTAGCGGCTATTATGATAATCTTAATTTTATCATCTTTATCAGAAGTATAAAATGTAACCATAGTATTATAGATTTAAAGATTCACAAAGTTTTTCAATATCAATATCACTATTCTTAATAGCAGCTTCGATTACATTCTTAACATCATAATATGTTTCATTCTCATTAATAAATTTATTTATAAATGTAGCGCCATCAGCAGCATTATTATTTTTAATAATGTCCGCAACTTTATTAAAATCTTTTTTCATTATAAAAGTGAGAATATAAGCAAGAATACTTTTGCAAGAAACTACTAAAGCATTATACGGTATTGTATAAAAACCTTTATCAATAATAATACTAATACTTTTAGGATTATCTGCTTTATTTTCAAAAATTGTTACAGTAGGAACATATTCATCGGAATATATAGCATAACCAGGCTTTATACAAAACATATCTTTTATAGTATCAACACATTTACGAAGACCACTACCATTATATTTAAATAAAGCACTAAATAAAATAAAAGTTTTAACATCATCCATAGCATCAAATTAAAATAGATTCAATTAAATCAGGAAAATAACAATCAATAGTAGCATGATATTTATTATAATTAGCTTTTAAATCAATACCAAAATTTTCACAACTATTTGTGATTTCATTAATAGCTCTCATATAAAGACTTTCATGTTCAACTATATTATAAGCAGTATTTTTATTATCATTTACCAAACGACAAATACAAGCAAGAATAATTTTAAGACCAGTTTTAAAACAAATAGTTCTATCATTAAAGCTGATTTCATATAAATGTATAACAGTACGTTTATCATTATACTTAGTATATATCACAGGATGATAATATCCATCATCAGTTTTATGAACATAAGTTCAAATACCAATATTTTCTTATAAAGACTTATTAATTTCATCAAGACAAACTTCAATATCATAAAATTCATCTTCAAGAAAAGCGGCAAGAAGAATATTAATTTTAATATTAAGCTTCTTATTATTAGTAAAATTAATCATAATATTAATAGTATTTTTAAGTTGTTTCTGTTATATAATACGAAATGAAAGCGTATAAAGCTCGCTGTTCGACTTTCGTATGCGTCATGTAGGATTAATCATTTTTGCAATTAAAATGCAATGATGGGGCTGCAATAAAGCGCAGAAGCCAATGCTCGGCTCTTTTTGAGAAAGTGCTCCGGAATAAACGAGCAAACACGATTCGGAGTAGTACGAACAGTATAATAAGGAATATTAGTATGAATATCAACGCCTTTATCCTCAATAACACCGTAACAACGTTCGGTAGAAAACCAAACAGTGTCACCAATACGAAAACTACAAGCTTTATCAAAATTAGATTCTTGTAGTTCAGCAGCAATTAATTCTTCTTTGTTGTCCATAATTTAAAGATTTATATAATTAATAAAATGAATAGTATCAATACAAAAAAGCCCAATACTATTCTCACGAACAATATCGGGCGAAATTTAACCTTTAAACAAAAACTGTAATTTAAGGCAAGAAAAGATTTTACAAAACACAAGTAATAATATCAATTCAAATTTAAACTCTAAGACAAGCAAGATGTTTGTTTCGGCTTTCATTTCAGCCATCATCAGTTAGAGAAGTTTTTAAAAACAGAGTACCAACTTCACAGTCACCTCTGTTAGGAATATTACTTAAATAACATGAGTTACAATTATTGTTATTTTTAATGATAAAAAATTTAATTTCATCGGCAGTAAGAGATGTTAAATACTTAACTTTATTAAGATATATATCAGCATCACGAGTCAATACATGAGCAATCATATCATCAGAAGATAGTTTATTGCTCATATTACTAAAAAGCTCATTAATTAATTCTTCAATATTTTTTATATCAATATTTTTTATAACAGTAGTAATATTATTTTAATCGTTAAAACCAAATTGATTATCTTTATCAAATTGAACTTCTTCTTCTGTATTACCATTATCAAATTCAGCATTATTATCTAAATCAGTATGAACTAATTCAGAATCCATAGTAATAGTAGAAGCATCAATTTTATCTTTAGGAGGAATATAAGTTATCATAAAGACCGTTTTAGTTCCCCCGTAAAGGAACAAGACTATCATCAAATTGGCAATGAAATATATTATGGACAAGACAATCTTATCCTCTACGGGGAGTCAGAAACAACTATAATATCTTATTTGGCAGAATCGTCTTTATCGGCAGAATCGGCAGCATTGTTAATCCTGCTAACATCAATATCGTTATTGTTACAAAATTCATTGATATTTTCGGCAGAAGCATTAGCAAAGTCGGTAAAAGCAGAAACAAGAGCTTTGATAAAGAACAATTCTGAATATCTATATTCAGTAGCAAGACCATTTTCTTTAACTTGAAATTTAGTCCAAATAAAATTAACATAAGCCTTACTATCTTTCTTAAGAATACCAGCTTCTTTAAGATGACTGATAATATTAAGAGCAGTAAATCTACGAATACCAGCGTTAAACATAATAATGGCAATTACTTCAAGATTTGCTTTAGGAACACCAGGAATACTGGGAATAATTTCTTTCTTACTTGTGTTCTTAACAGCACCATCAGCAGTAGCAGCGGTAACATCATTACCTTTCTTTAAATTAATCATAAAATTAAGAGTTTAAAAATTAATAATAAAATTAAGAATATTATGTCTTAAATAAGACGTAGCAAATATAATAGTATTATCAATATCAACAAGCATTATATATAAATAATTTATAAATAAAATAATCGAGATGATAATGATAATAATGATGAGGCTAAGGCAAATTGTATTTGTCAGTAGAATTAACATTAATGCAAGTAGAAGTAATATAAATTCTACTAATAATGCTGATTCAGATTAAATTAGTTTTTGATAAGATGATAATCTTCGTGATTAAAATCATGACAATAAACATTATCATTATAATAATAATTATAAAGACAATCATCTTAATAATATCGTTTAAGATAGTCTTGATATTCTTGATAATAAATACGAAAATGGTTTTTGCAAACGCTTTTGTTGATGATTTTGGTCAAACTGATACAGCTAATCTTGATAAAGCTGATAATAATCAGATTAAAAATGCTAAAGCTAAAGTTTTTGTTGCTGATATTGTTGACCGAAATAATAAAAATCGTAATAAACATCGAAATGATGCTCAAAAGAGAAGAAAAGAAAGAAAAGAATGAACTATTATTAATAATATTGATAAGAGAAATGATGATGACGGTTATAATGATGAGGCGGAAAATGGTAAGGCGAAAGATTTAGGAAATCTTGCTGATGAAGTTTGACGTGATGACGATTGCCATAAAAGAAATGATAAGAATGGAAATAGTAAAACTAAAGATTTGAAAAGCTATATTAATGCTGTTTGAAATGATAATGATTATAATAAAAATAATTATAAGGCGGTAAATAATAAAGTGGAAGTTTGGGAAGTAGAGGTTTGTAAAATGATAATAATGATAATTGTAGAAATAGAAGTAGGGATGATGTAGGCGGTAAGACTCCTCTTCATACTAATTCTCTTCGTCTTTCTAATCTTCTTGCTAAACATCATGCTAAACATCATGCTGTTCATCCTCCTCAACACTTCTCCTACTGATTATTTCGTTCATGTCTAATAGCAACGCCAGAGGGCTACCGAACCTTATTTTGATTAGTAACAGCAGCTCTATTAATTTCCTCTTTAGTTAATATATTATCATAAATATTATTCCTAAAATACTCATCAATATTATCAACAAAATCATCAAGTGTAGTATTTCTCAAATTTATCTTATTATATTTATTAACGGGAGCATATTTACCATCATATAATTTATTATATGTTTCAATAAACTGATTAAAATTGCCAAAGAACATAGCATTATGATTAATAACATAAGTATTATTATCAATATCAACAGAAGCAATAAGATTATATCTACGAAGATTAGCAATGCTATCAGTATAAAAACGTAAACTCATTGGTATTTCTTTATTAACTTCTTCATAACTAAGATGAACAATATTACTATTCCATTGAAGTTTACGAAGAATAATAAAAGCAATATTTCTTTCCTTAATATTACATTTAGCTAAAATATGATGAAAAGGAAGAAGAACTTGAGCAAAATAACGATTACTTGCATTAGTTTTATGTTCAATAATAGTATGACCGTTATCAGAATCATCTACAAGAGGTCTATCAGCAATTTTAGTTTTAATAGTACAATCAAAAATAGTAGGATAAACATCTTCAGCAATAACAGCTTGTTCTTTAACAGCAATAACAACTTGTTCTTTAACAGCATTATTAACAGCTTGTTTATAAACTTTAGTAGTTTTAAAATTTAATGTAGGCATAGAAATATGTTTTTAATGATTTTGGCGCAAATATAGCAATACTAGTAGATTCACAGCACTTTTGTTTGGCAATCTGCATAGTTTGAAGTATTAAGTGCCAAAAGTATGCAGATTTTCAAGCATAGTTTTATTTTATAAGAACCAGTAAGTCAAAGAGTTAGAGTTTTGTCAGTAGAATCTTTTATAGATATATATATATATATAATATTATATACTCCATGTCTGGCAAAAACATTACGAGCAACATTAGCAGCATCATTAAAATAAAAAGTCTTATCATATTTATTATAATCAACTTCACGAAGAAGTCTTATCATACTGATTACAACCGTTTCCGAAGTATTTAACAGCTGATGAATGAGCAACGCCACGCTGATTGCGTTCTTCGGCTCATCAATCAAGACAAGCACGAAGAACACGAATAAGCCAAATATATAAACAAATTGCACTAATTACAATACCCTCGCCAATAATACAGCAAAGAGGATTGCTTTGATAGTTCAATAAAAAGAATATTATTCCTATCGCTATTGTACAACCAATTGCAAATGTAAGCACGATAATTAAAAATAAGATAAATATAAATTTCATAATTAATAAAATTATGAGGGCGAGTATTACGCCCACCCTCGGTTAAACATTAAAATGGAGCATCTTCCGCATTAAGATTTGCAGAAGCAAGCAAGTTTTTGCGTTGCATTGCTGCTAACTTTTGTGCTCTGATTTGCTCCATAAGCATACGACGATTTTCTACTGCTGCGGCTCTATATTCCTCTAACAATAGCGGATCTTTGGGTTCAAATACATTTACAACATGATATACATATCTATCATAATCTTTCACATTATAATCGTGAGCATTACGAGTGAATGGATTTGTACCAACAACACCAGCAGCAACAAATTCACCAATAATTTCGATTTGCATACCACAGAAAAATCCCTCTGCCATTCCAACAGCTACGGCATTATCAACCATACCAACAAAACGACTATAAAAACTATGTCTACGCATGAGTTGGGAAAGTTGGTAATAACTTACTTGAATAGCTTGAGTAATACCCATTTCACGCCCACCGTCGGCAGTATTAACAGCAGCCTTAACACCTTTGTCAATCAAAAGCGTAAACAGATTGTACGGTTGTCCTGTACTACCTTGACGTTCTTCAATAGTCAATCCTTGAATAGTAACAACCTGTACAAAATTGTTCGGATTAGTTTTTAACGCTTTAATAACAGCGTCACGACCTTGAACAGTAGAAGCATTTGCAACTTCATTAACTACTTCATTTGTCTTTGTTTCTTCTGCAACCTTTGTTGCTTGTTCTTTTTCGTTCATAATTAGATAAATTTAGATTTGTTCCACTTGAAAAAACGCCAAACGAAGCGGGAACGTTAACACCGCTTGACGCAACATCACAATTTTCGAGAATGTCGAGATATTTAAATGCTGATGAACGAGAAGCATAGCTTAGGAAACATTTTCAAATTTTTGAAGATTGTTATCATCAATAATATAGTTCTGTAGAAAACATGACGGGGGGTGTCAAGACGAGCAGCAGCACCGGGGGCATTTGCTACAATAGGTACGCCATCACAGTTTTACTTATAAGATTTTATAAATCCATTATACCGACTATCATCATTTTTATTATCATTTCTATTTTTATCATTTCTATTTCTATTTTTATTATTTTTATCATCATCATTTTTATCATCATTTTTATTATTATTTTTATTATTATTTTTATGACCATTATTTTGATAAAAACTGATTACATTATTTCTTTTTCAATTATCTCTAAAATCATAATCAAAAATACTTTTATTATAATTATTAAATCTTTTATCATCATTTCTATTATTCGCATTATTATCATTATAATGTTTATTTATATTACATTTAATTCAAAAACAAAAAACGCCAGCCTCATCAAGACCAGCGTTACAATTTCAAAACTTAAAACTTATTTTTTTACCATTAAATTTAGGCAATTCTTTATTATCAGTTTCTTTAGCTTCATAAATTTCAATAGGTTCATCAACAACACGAAGTTTAGCTTTATCAACTTTAATAGATTTAAGAGCACTATTTTTATTTTCATAAACTTTAAATATTTTATTATTGCCGTTCTTATATTCAATAGCAAATCTATTAAGCATTATTTTATCATCAATAGCAACGGAGTTATAACTTTGAATATAAGTATTATAATTTTCAACAAATTCAACAAGACTGCCTTTAAAAACGGCAAGAGGATTAACAGCATAATAACTTTGATATTCGGTCTTATATATAATATTTAAATTAGTAAGATGACGAATAGCAGGATAAAAATCTCTTGTATAAACTTTATCAATATGAAGAATAGCACAAATAGATTCTGGTTTAATATAAACAATATTAGAATTAAATTTAATAACAGAAGCAATATAAGCAATAATAGCATTTTCATATTTATTTAAAAAAGGCATTTTATTAATAACATGAATAGACACAATAGCATAGTTATGAACAACACTTTTTTCTTTAATAAGTTTATAGCCGTTATTTGCGCTTATAGTACGACTATAACTATCGCTAACAACAATATTCAAAGGAATAGGAACAATAATACTACTAACATTGTTTTCTTCATTAATCATAGCTTGTTCCAAAATAGCGCGATTAGCATCTCTACTTTTCATAATATATTACTTTTTAGTACAATATTCGTACTAAATATACTACCAAAAAGTCAAACATTAGTACAAAAAGTGATATAATTTTCATTTCTAAATACTTGATTATCAATAAAATAACTTTTTCTCCTTTTATATAATATATAATATCTGTCTCTTATACACATCTGACGCTG
>ENA-OYXH01000010-OYXH01000010.1-human-gut-metagenome-genome-assembly--contig:-NODE-10-length-93092-cov-29.603330_pt1 | contig 93092 bp, 82 predicted proteins | sample MGYA00244844_ERZ653420 | MGnify/ENA primary metagenome ERZ653420 (study PRJEB26926, sample SAMN06164998) | human gut metagenome | biome: ENVO:00009003; feature: ENVO:2100002; material: ENVO:00002003... | reverse complement strand
TCTGACTGCTAAAGACACGGAGGTTATCATCCAGATGGCTACATATGGCCTTGTTCGATTAGAACTAGATAAATATTCCATTTTTACTATTCCAGAAATATACAAACTATGATTTGGATTATTTTACATTTCATCTTCCTTTTAATACCGGTCGTTGTACCTGTTGCTTTGTACAGAAATAAAGGACGTATAATGATACATTTCTATTTGATAATGGCTATGAATATCAAGGCACGAAAGTTCTATATTCGGTTTTGGCTTCTTTTGCTACTGCTCTTTCATTACGACAGTACATTTTTGCTAAAGGACAGGCTGGGGATTATGTTATCGACAATCTTTTGTATAATGATGTTTTCTTTCAAATGGTCTGACCGATGGATGAAGAATGTACATGACCGCACAAGAACGGTTGTCATTTTGGCTATAATAGCATTGGTTGCTGTTGCCATACCACATTTGTACACACTATCGATTAGTATTGGTCTGTTTCTTACGGCGTCCCTTTTTTACCCATCATCAAAGGTAATATCCGAATGTCAGGATACGGATAATGTCCAGATTTTGTTGAAACATCCTGATGAACTGCTCAAAAGCTATTACAATTATCATCACGCATAAAGCCACGATTTTGCGGATAGTGGCATCTGGTATCATCCGCATGAATAATCAATCAATTAAAACATGACAGAATGAAAAATAAGCAAAAATTATCCGCTTCAATAATAGCGGACGTGGAGGTCTTTGACTTCCTTAAAGAAAAAGTCGGTGAAAGGAAAACACGAACGGAAGCATATTGTGATTTATTGGACAAGTCACAAAATGGTTTTATCTCCCCTTTTTTAAGAAGAATGGATTATGTACTTGAACCGCATCAGTGTCATGTGACCATATCTGACCTTGCAACGGAATGGCGTTGGCATCGTGCTACTGTACGTTCGTTTTTGGATGCTCTTGAGGAAATGGGGCAGTTGAAAAGGGTTAAGTTGGCAAAAAGTGTAGTAATCACTATGGCATTGCATGAACAGGAGGAAAAGACTGATAATGTACATGAAGAATCTACTTTTACCATACGCTTGATGGAAACATTGTCCAATTGGATTGTTGGCAAAAAAGATTCAGTCATGACAGGTAAATCATGTACTGAGATAATACAACAGAAAACTGGTGTATTGTTCAAAAAAGAAGAGTTCTTGGTATCTGGTACCGTTTTAGATGAATCGGCTTCTTATTGTGAACAGCAGAACGAAATAAGGGAAATAACAATGAGTTGTATTGCCTTTGCCGCATTACAAAAGGTCTTGAGAAAATCAAGGTTTGATGATAGGAAGCCTTTACAAGATTTTTTCCAGAATGATTGTTATGGTCAATGGGATAACTTTCTTGAATTATGCAAGAATCTTGCAGAACTTGTGGTAACCGGAACAGATAATGGAGTTGATATAGATAATTCGCAAATGAAAAAAGAACTCAAATCCCTTCGTTCCCCTTTTCTTTCATTGCTTGCAAAGTCGCAAGAGGTTATCTGAGTTCTAACCGATTTCAAATGATTGTATAACCATGGATATTTCTTGTTGTTTCAGCAGCATGGCATACAACCTTTTGTAAATGGCATCCGGGCTTGCCCGTCTGCCACGAAACAGAGGGAAGGGGGAGCCTAATACCCCTGGTGACTTACGTCACAGGGAGAGGTGTCCAGACAAGCAGCAAGCTGGGACACATGAATTATCCTGAATTCATAAAATTGTAGTATGGTTAAAGCAAAACAGGTACTTGATGTACATGTATCAAAAGGCATTACCAGGGCGCAAAGTAATGAGCATCTGCGTTGTCGTAGTGCAAAAGCCACAGAATATGCTATGAGCAAGGGAAACTATGATCCTACACGGGAACGCCTCAATTTTGAGATTGTTCGCGGTGGAAAGGTGCAGCAGGTAGATATCAGTCGCAGCATCCCAGACCGGATTGCGGTATTGTTGCGTAGTCGTGGAATAAAGGACCCTAATGAAGGACTGGCTGAACCCAAATACCGTACAGTAGTAAACATTATTTTGGGTGGTTCAAGAGAATGTATGCAGGAACTTGCTTTTGGCAATCAGAAGGTGGATTTCTCCAAAGATAGCGATAACTCTCATATTGTAAGAAAGCCGGAAATTGAACAATGGGCAAAAGACGTTTATTCATTTGTTTCTGATAAATATGGAGAGGAGAACATTGCAGCTTTTGTTGTACATCTTGATGAGCTGAACCCGCACGTCCATTGTACGCTTTTGCCAATCAAAAATGGACGGTTTGCATACAAAGAGATTTTTGCGGGAAAGGATAAGTTTGAATATAGCGAGCGAATGAAGCAGCTTCACAGTGATTTTGCGGAGGTGAACAGAAAATGGGGAATGTCACGAGGTACAAGTATTGCGGAGACAGGTGCTAAGCACAGATCCACGGAAGAATACCGGCGTATGCTTTCCGAAGAGTGTACAACCAAAGAAGAACAGATTGAACGCCATAAGGCTGTCTTAGCTTCACTCCAGTCTGACATTAGATTGGCAGAACGCAGAGTGAAGGGCCTTACCTCCATGGTAGAGAATCTAAAGCACGATATGGAGGAAAAGCAGGTTCAGTTATCATCGTTGGAGAATGAATTGAAGGCACAAAAGGGCGATGCTTCTGCCATTTCAGAACAGAAAGAAAAACTCGAAAGAGAATTGGCTGCTATTCAATCGAAACTGGCAGACAAACAGAATAAGCTTGATGTCGCTGATAGACAGCTTTCTGATTTAAGGGAGAATATGAATGCCATTAAAGAGCGGACAGAAGAACTGAAAGAAGAAGCTTACCGGTATTCTCGTGATGTACATTCCAAAGTGGACAGTCTGCTTAAAGACGCAATGCTGGAAGAAATGGTTAACGAACATCGTGGCTTATCGGCAAGGTTGCCCCTTTCAGAACGGCAGATTTTTGACGACTCACTTGTCCGATCTGTAGCAGAACGCGGTACTGAAGTCATGCAATGTGCTACAATGCTGTTTCTCGGAATGGTGGATGATGCCACTACTTTTGCCGAAACACATGGTGGTGGAGGTGGTGGAAGCGAACTCAAATGGGGACGTGATGAAGACGAGGACAACCGTGCCTGGGCACGGCGTTGCATGAGGATGGCATCACGTATGATGCGTCCTGCCAGTGGCAAGAAGCCTAAGCGTTAATTGGCAAAGAATTGGTGTTAGGTAATTTTTTAACTCATAATTAATTCGAATATGATAAAACTGATTACTATTTTTTTTGCTGCGTTATGTACGATACAAACGTATGCAAGTGAGCAATATCTTTATACAGATACTGTACAAAGTAAATCGCATGAGTATAGCCAGGAAATTTTACAACCTCTGGAGCCAACCAGTCTTGATGGTGTGCTTGTTCCGGCAGGTAGAAGCGGCAACTGGTTTGTCACAGTTGCAGGTGGACTGAATACGTTTCTTGGAACACCGTTGGGGTGTGATGATTTGTTTGGCCGTATGAAGCCAGCCTACAGTTTTGCTGTAGGCAAATGGTTTACTCCGGCTGTAGGCGGCCGTATCAATTACAATGGAATGGCGTTTAAGGACGGCTTGTTGTCCGATCAGAAGTATCATTATGTCCATGCGGATCTGATGTGGAATATATTGGGGCGCAGGTATGCCAGACAGAAACAGGTACGATGGACTGTTGCGCCTTTTGCTGGTGTCGGAATGATACATCATGCTACCAATGGCAATAATCCGTTTGCTCTGTCATATGGCATCCAAGGACAATATAAACTCTCTAAAAGAGTAAGTCTGCTTATGGAACTTTCTGGCATGACTACCTTTCAGAATTTCGATGGTTTAGGCCGTCCGAATCGTCCAGGAGACAATATGCTTCTGCTTACAACGGGATTGTCATTCTCTATTGGAAAAACAGGCTGGAAACGTGTTGTTGATGCCGGACCTTATATGCGAATGAATGAACAGTTGGTTGGATATGCCAATTCTCTTTCAGCGGAAAACCATTACTATGCCGGTAAGAATGAGAAGAACAAACGGACTTTGATTGAACTGAAAAAAGTTATGGAGATAGAAGGATTGCTCGATAAGTATTCCCATCTTTTTGCCGATAGTAGTGAACATGCCGGACACACTTACCCTGTAAATAATTATAGTGGTTTGAACTCGCTCTTGGCAAGATTGAAGAATAAGAAATGGAATGGCAAATCGGTTGACGAAAGTTCAAGTCAGGTTCCTGTAACAGATCCGGAAGATAGCCTGTGTTCAAATGGCAATAATACTCAAGGGTTATGTGCTGCTGAAGAATTGGAACCAAAATATTTTTCGGAAGTAGATTCTACATATAAGAAAAAATATGCCGATTGTTTTTCTAATGGAATCATTGGTTCACCTGTATATTTCTTTTTCAATTTAAATTCGGTACAGCTTACAGATAGGCCACAATCTATTAATCTTGATGCATTAGCCCGAGTTGCCGTTAAATACGATTTATATGTAAAGGTTACTGGTGCAGCTGATAAGGAAACAGGAACCTTTGTTATCAATGATTCGTTGAGTCTGACAAGAGCCAACTATATCTCGGATCAACTGCAATGCCGAGGTGTAAAAGCTGAAAAAATTGTTGTGGATAGTAAAGGTGGCATATCAGATTATTTGCCTGTAGAAGCTAACAGAAACACTAAAGTCGAACTGTTTGCTCCGGATATAGAGAGGGAAGCAGGGATGTTGGAGAAATAGGTATAGAGAAGATTGTCTTAGATTCTTAAGTTTTGGGGTTATTTAGAAAGCGGGGCCGGATTTTATTTTTGGCCCTGCTTTCATTCGTTTTGTATAAATGTATCAGCAGACAATTACCAGCTGTTGGTCAAAAAAGCATTACCAACAATCAGACTGTCAGCTGAAAGTGTTATTGTTGTAAAGAGTGGTCGCTTTTTGTCCACGTTAAATACTTCCTTGTAAAAAACTATATACGCACATCTGAACTCAATAGTTCTAAAGATAGAATTGTCATCAGTTTTGTAAAAAATGATTTTCCCACTGACTGGTTTGAATTGACTGTTCACCATTGCTTCAAGAATCTCAGTATCCTTAGTAGCCTCTATGCTGAATGTTAGTCTTCCTCCTATAACAGATGTTACAGGTCTGCCTTTATTATCTGTCTTGCGACTGAATTCAATGTGAGAAAAAAGAATATCTATTTCTCTTCCACGTATACTTACGGTTGCTCTCAATGCTCCCATACTGTTATTGTTTAATGGTTATGAATCAGGATTAATAACATTCTGATTAAAGCAGAGCCCCGCTTTCGAAAAATAAAAAGGATATCTCAAAAACAAATATAAAATGAAAATGTATTCCTTCCAAACAGTTCTGGAAAAAAGGTCTGTTTTTAGTCTGAAAAGTTATGAAAATAGCTATTCTTGTGATAGATAAAAAGAAAAAAAGATAAATATATCGTAGAATTATACTGATTTTGTATCTTTGCTATATACGAATAACTGATAACTTAAAATTATGGATAGCAAGAATAAAACAGAAATACAGCAGCTAATTATTGAAGCTGCCCCTTATTTAGAAAAGAAAAAATTATATGTAGTATGTAATACCAAATCGCATGAGTTCAAGTATGAAAATTTCAATACTTTTGACGTTAGGACTGAGTATTTATCTGATTATGAGTTTGAACAGGTTGACAGTATGTTAAATAAATGTATTCCTGTTGAGAGATATTTTTTCGATGAAAACGATTTTATAAGTTTTATATGCAATAATCTTGTTGATGTAAAAAATATTATAGTGTACAATAGCGCTCAAAGCGGTACTGGTGTTGGACGCAAATCACTAATACCAGCATTTTGTTCGTTCAAAGGAATTACTGTAACAGGATCGAATTCTTATTCTGCATCATTATGTAGGCATAAATATCATGTTATTAAAATATTAGAGTCTCATGGAGTACGCGTTCCTAAAACTTATTTATATGACAAAGGGTGGATATTTGATAAACCACAATTAGGGAATATTTATATATTAAAGCCTATTTATGAATCATCAAGCATAGGGATAGACACCAATAGTGTTGTTTGTTTTGATAAAACAACAATAAAGCTTATTGATGAAAAACAGAAAGAAATGAGACAACCCATTATTGTTCAACAATTTATCAATGGTTATGAAGCTGAGACACCATGTATAGTCTCAAAAAATCATAGATTAGTCTTAAATCCCGTAGGTATTACCTTAGATTTATCAAATAAATTAATGGGAAACAATATTTTGGATTATCAAAAAGTTTATTTTGACGAATATAAATTTTTTAATATGAAGGATACCATGGTTGATATAAGTAAAATAATGTCGGTAGCAGAATTTGTTATCACGATTTTAGGATTATCAGGGTTGTGTAGAGTTGATTTTCGCATAGACGAATTAGGAAACTGTTATGTTACTGACGTTTCCACAAATCCTCATTTTGTACATCATAGTTCTGTTAGCTATGCTTTTGAACAATTATCATTTCCACCTGAAACAATAATGAAGGCAATTCTTAGTGCTGCTTTAATATAATGTAAGCATCCGATAAAGTACACATTGTATTTTTCATAAAATAGAAAACTCTTCTTATCAACAAGTATAAAGTTGACTGGAAGAGTTTACTATTTCTATTAGACTTCAATTGGATTTTCGTTGGACTTCTTCAACTTCCAAATATTAGGAAGCAGTTCCCGGATATTTTTACAGGAGTTGTTTCATGATAGTACAAGTCACTGGATTGTTGTCATTTATAATCCCTTATAAATCTTGTTGTAATCCGTATTATATTCGCTTGAAATAATAAAGATTTGAAAAGTGTTGGAATACTCTGTCATTAAATAAATTTATATCTTCAGAAATATCTATTCAGACCAGAATTGTATATCCGAAAACAAAAAATAATTCATAAAAATTTTATAACGATGATTCGTTTTTCTTAGTTCATCTTCGATGGCTACTTTATCTTTCCCTTTTTTCATATTTTCCAAAATAATTTGAGTTCTTTCTATAAGGCAGCTTCGTATAGTCCCTCTATATAAGCTTGGACAACAATCTTTTAAGCTTTCAATAATAAAGATACCCTTTTGTCTATTTTCTATGTCTAAATACAACAATGCTGCTTTATTAATTAAAATATAATATTCATAATATGAATCTGCAATTGGTTTATTTAGCTTTTCTGCTTTATCTAGTAAACTGATTGAATATAGCTTATCATTAAATTTTTCATATGAAATAATTGCAATAGTAATATAAGGTATTATTTTTGTAGGACTTTCAGATATTGAATCTAATATATTGGTATATTGTGTCAATAATTCCTTTGGAATTATCATGCCAGCACGAAAAAATGCTATTAAAATATTATTTAAGGAATATATAATCATTTTTTTATTATTTGAACAATAAAAAACATCTAGATGACAATATAATAATTTCGCGAATGATAATGCGACATCGTTTTCTCCAAGATTCAATAAATTACCAATGTGATTTATAACAGCCATATAATATTCATTTATTAATGGAGTCTTTTCAAAATAAATAATGCTCTTTTCGGTTTTTTGTACAGCAAGCTCTATTGGATGAAGCGCTGCGTATTTACGATAGATTCTATGGAGATTATCTTTCGCACTATAATCATACTCAATTCTATTAGAAATATTGTATATTAATTCCCGCTCAATCCTTTGAGCTGCTCCATAATCTCCTGTTATATTAATGATAAATGAGATTAAAGTTAATGAGCTTGTTTCATATAATGCAATAGATAAATCTTTACTTCTAAGCTGTACATCTTTCATATATAACAATGCATTATCAAGATCTTCATTATTTCTTGAAAGTTTGTAATATGCAAGACCAACATAGTAATCTTTTACTAACATTAATAATGGAGAATCTATTTCTGAATAAGTGTTTAAAATTGAAACAGAATTCTCAAAATTTTGATTTTTGAAATTTAAAAAGAAAATCTCCATCGTTTTTAAGTATTCAATACGATGAAACTTATATGCATATTTGTCTAATTTTAGTTCTAGCTCAGTGGGGCATTTAATCCCATTTTTTTATAGTTGAGCCATATAAGAATAAGGAGATCACAAGCCTCGCTTAACATCTCGGAACTTGATTTTTCCAAAAAAAAGAGTCTAACTTCATAATTAGAAGGATAAAGTTCAGAATAAGCATCTGAAATTTTTTTATTTATTACACGTTTGTACTTAGTTAATCTTTCAAAATATTGACGGACAAATATATTAGCAAATTTTACAGTATCGCTATCTTTTATTGTAAGATTGTATTTCTCTGATATTTCTAGAGTATCTTCAACAAATGATCTATCATGGTCTATTACTTTTATCAATGGTAATAAATCAATAATTTCTCCTAATTCTGATGCTGTCGATAGAACTCTCAAAACGTCCCTAGAATGATCTCCTATTGCACGTAGCTTATTTGATAAAATTACATTTATTGCATTTTCAAACTTTTGTTGAGTGAATCCAATGGCTGTTTCGTTGGTTATATTGTTTATAAAATACTCCATTTTCTTTAAATTCCCATCACAAAGTTGAAATATGGCTTTTTGAAAATCTTTTTCTAAATTATCTTTCCCAAAAACGTGAAATATTTCAACAATGTTTTCTTCTTGAGGTTCTTTAATCTCAAAAACATCATTTATGTCATTATAGAAAATGTCATCAAAGTTATCAGATAGATATACTAGTGTAAGATTTTTTAATTTGGGGTATTCTTCTATAAATTTATAATTTTGTATATATTTTAATAATTGTTTAGAGTATTCATCGAATAAATGTGGATATTTACACACAAGATACACATTACCTTTGAAGGATATCAGTTTGACTAACGTATTTACAATACCCTGAGTTTTTTCATCTAAAATAAAATCTCTATTATCAATATTTTCTATGATATACTTCAGGGTTTCTGATTGAGTTAAATCAACAACAAGATTGCTTAATAGAGATTTAAATGAGAATGATTCAAAGTTATATTTATAATATTCATTAAGACTTTCATAGAATGGAAAGAAAGGCAAATTAAAAGCATTCTTTTCCATTTGAATTACAGTAGATAATTCAGAAAAAATGTCATATAAAAACAATTGTTCAAAATCTAAATTAACACTTTTAATCGCTAAAAGTTTACTCTGTTGAATTTTTTCATTAATAATATTTTTATCATGCCTCTGCCAACTAAATAACACATTTTTCTTACGTGAATTATCCATAATTTTAAGTTATCAGTTATTCATACCGGTATTTTTCCTGGTGATATTCACTTTCTCTATGCTTTGTATTTCTTTCCTTTGCGAAACTTTAATATATACCAGAATGAAAGAAGTAATTGAACAGCAGAGAAGTTATACAGTTATTAAAAATGTGATGAATGACTTTTTGTCCCATTGTCGATATGAAAAAAGACTAAGTGAAAAGACGATTAAAGCCTATAAAGTAGATGGATCTCAGTTTGAGACTTTTGTCAACGGTGATTTTAATGTTACCTATTTTGAACACATAACCAAAGAAATGATAAAAAGATATATACAGACTATATCAACATTTAAGCCAAAGACAATTAAAAGAAAGATAGCATCACTGAAAGCCTTATTCTCGTATTATGAATACGAGAATGATTTATTTGTAAATCCTATACGAAAAATTAGACTCCAGGTAAAAGAGCCTAAAGTATTGCCTGTCGTTATGCACTATAATGAGGTCGAACAGATTCTCAGATATTTGTACGAAATAAGGGAAGAGAATGTTAAACCTCAAAGCTACACTTATTTGGCCAGAACACGTGATGTATGCATGATCGAAGTCCTGTTTGCTACTGGAATACGGGTTGCAGAACTATGCAGTCTGTCCTGTAATGATATAGATCTTGAGAATGGTATTCTAAAAGTGAATGGTAAAGGCAGTAAGGAGCGAATAATACAAATATGCTCATCGGAAGTACTTGATATTCTAAAAGAGTATTATGCTTTAGTACACCCTCAGACCTTTTTTTTCGTAAACCGCTTAGGGAATAGAATGTCCGAGCAGTCTGTTAGATTGTTAATCAAAAAGTGTGTAACCGGTCTGCAGATGAACAAGAGAGTAACCCCTCATACATTTCGGCATACATTTGCTACATTACTTTTGGAAAGGGGAGTTGATATAAAATATATCCAGAATCTTCTCGGACATAGCAGTATCGTTACGACGCAAATCTATACGCATATAAATATGAATATGCAGAAGGAAATACTACAAAGCAAACATCCAAGAAATGAATTGAAACTTATCGGTTTCAAAGCGGATGTTGATACTGAATTATAGCTATATTTAATGCCTATCTTTATATTGCTCAATTATTTGATTTATACAAAAATGCTTATGTAGTTTTATAGGGCAAGTCAATTGAAACAGTTTTCCATGAAAAAAAGGGAACTTTTTTTGTATTGCTTACCAAACTTTGTAAGGAATAATCAGCGGAACAATAATAAGGCCGGCTAATAAACAATTAGCTGGCTCTTTTTCACACTATTAATTAATCAAATTAGCTCAAAATGTCTGTCTTTATTTTCCCTCTTTCCTTAATGGATTATCAATAAAGATCCAGGAAGAAGATTCCCAGACAGTATATTCACCGTTGCTTACAGATTGTCCTTCATACGTAACCTTTGCCTTGCCATCTTTGAAAGGAAAGGCAAATTTGTAGCTTGGAGGAATGATTACTATTCCCAGAGTATCTGCAAATCCGATGGTGCCATCTTCATCTATGATTCTGAATAATCCTTCTTGTGGGTAATCGGGGCCATTGTCATATTTGAATACGTTAAAAAGCTTATTGCCTTTTTTGTCAAAGCATACTATTTTCCCGTTTCCTTCAGCCACAAATCCAATATGGTTGATTGTGTCGGTATAGGCAAATGGATACATACATGGTATTACAGTATCACCGCTTTCTGAGGCATATCCGAATAAACCATTATCTTCGACCACGAACAACTTCTCGTCAGGCGTTCTCGTACAACATGCAAGTCCGACTGTGCAGATGAATGAAAAATACAATAGGATTCTGTTCATGATTCTCTCTCTTGATTATTGTAATACATAGAGCTCAACATCGCCGCAATCCGTAAAATAAGCTTTTCCTTCCACTTTTTCACCATTAAACAAATCCACATGTCCGGAAGCATCACTCCAATTACAGTTCCTGAAGATTATGATTCCCTTTTTTCCTTTGAAGTCTTTCAGTTTTTTCCCTTTTATCGGTGTGCCACCTATCTTTTGCTTGATGAAGCTAAGCATGTCAGTTACTCTATAAAGATACCATTTCTTGTCCTTTCCCGAAGATGTGGCACCGTCATAGCGTGATGGGCATACCTGAATCATTAAAGGTATACGACAAGCGTATTGCACAAGCGTTGTGAAGAAGCCTGCCTTATTTTATATTTAAAAGACGTTTGAATATTTAACGGTTTATTATGTCATCAATATTAGCTAAAACTTCGCAGTCACAATATCCTCCATGCTGTTTAATCCATTGTATAACACGAGAATAATCTATATTCTTTTGTTTTTTAAGGAAATCTTTTGTTTTAGATAAATCTCCTGAGCAAATATTATCATTAAATGACTCATCAAGATAATCCAGCAGTTCTTTTATTACATATATTTCATGTTTAGAGAGTGTACAAATCATAATATCTTAAAGCATATTAGTTTACAATATATTCAATAAAAGATTCAATAGTGAGGATTTTACCCCTCAAATCCCCCATAGGAGACAAGAGAATTTTTATATTTCTTTTTTTCATTTTATCGGCCATAGTTTCAATAAAATAAGGGACTGTTAAACATTTTGTTATGGTGTTAGCCCATTCATTAGATTGATTATATTGAGCAAAGCTTTCTTCGCTCCAAATAACAAATTCATCACCACCATCAAATGCTTCATTTAATGGATAATGGCCATTGGGATTCTGAAAAACCCAAAATTTTTGTTTTTCCTTTATACAACTAAGAGTGTAGGTATAACGTTCTTTATATGACATATTACAAAATGTTGTTATTGAAATTTGTCTCATATTTTAATGTCTTTTTAAGTATAAATAATTAATTGTTTTTATAATATTTCTTAAAATCAATGAGATTCTTATTCGTCAATGTCAAACTCACGTGTTTTAGGTTTATTCAATCTACCAAATTTATCATACTTATGCTGAAGACTATGATTCGCTTCAGTATTTAAATCGGCATGCTCATAACCAAAGCCTTTACTTGCTTCATACCCTCTACGATGTGCTAATTCATATCCTGGTGGATTACGTAGGGTCTTTTTTCTATTTCCTTTTTTATTTCGATGTTTTGTACGAATAGCATTTTCTTCTTGTTTTAACCATCCGATTAGATGTTTAGGAAGGCGCGAGCCGGGATTATCAAGTAAATCTTTCAATCTTTTCTGTTTACCTTTGCGTCCTGGTCCATATTTTAAGCCCCAAATATCAATCCAAATATTAGTATCATCAACATATCCATAAAGATTCAATACTCTACCATCAAGTCTAATAGGATCTTGTGAGATATACGCACACATTTGTGGCGAGTAATACCTGAAGCGATTATATGCCAATTCAGTTTCTCGGTCATAATACTGCCCTTGGAAGAGGAACGGTATCATTCCTATGTTTCCTGCTTCCTTGATGACTTCTCCGTTCATGTCTAGCGTCCTGCTCCACACCTCGTTGCCTTCCGCATCATATGCCTCGGCGGGAGTACCCAAATGGTCTGTCAGTATAGAATAGGCCTTTCCTTCCTTTATCATGGCAGCAGGCACGAAGGATTCCTCCTCGAAGAGCCAGAGTGTGCGTTCCTTTCGTTCTTCCTCGGTCAGCCACGCACTTTGTTCCCTTGAGTAGCTCCGTTTCTGCTTCCACTGGTGCAGAGGCACGTTCCCGTTCCACATCCAGCGTGTCACGGTCGTTCCGAAGCTCTTGGAGAGTCTTCTTCCCAGTGCATCGTATTCGAATGTCACTTCCTCACCGTCAGGCCGTACCACCTTTGCCAGCGAGCCGTCAGCGTTCCATCTGTATTTCCAGTGTTCCTTCTTTCCGTCCAGCCATCTTCCCGTGCCGATGTATCGTTCTGTCAGGTTTCCGTCCTTGTCGTACTCGCAATGCCACCTGCCGTCCTGTTCCATGGCTCCGCCCTTCAGGAAGCGGCGTACCGTACAGTCGGGATCGGGGTACAGGTTTCCCAGGCTGTCGCTCTTTCTCCACTGTTCCGTTCCGTCTCCGTACTCGGCATATTCCAGCTGTCCGTTCGGGGTGTACTCGTACTGGGTCGTTCCCCGTCTGCTGTCTTCGGTTGCGAGCAGTCGGTCTGCCTTTCCCCAGCGGTAGCGGCGCATGTGCCGTGTCTGCGCGTCCTTTCTCGTGCGTGCATCCACGAGACGGCCAATATTGTCGTAAGCGAAACTTCGCACTACACCTCCGGGCAGCATACGTTCTGTTTCAAAGCCCAGTGTGTCGTAGCTGTGCTGTGACTTCCACGGCATTTCACCGTTCCCGCAGCCGTCTCCGGCCCAGAACTCTGTTAACTCTCCGAACTCGTTACGTTTGTATTCCAGATTCGCTCCGAGTGTACTTTGTAGGGACAGTATCTGTCCGGTACTGTCGTAGGTGCGTGTGATGGTTTCACCGTTCGCCGTTTCCGTTACCGGCAGTCCCAGTGCGTTGTAGGCAAACTCCACGCGGATTTCACCCCGTGTGGCTTCCACCAGCCTTCCCGATATTCCATATCGGTAGGTCTGGTCGGGTTCATCCGTCGTCACATACGACACCCTTATTACCCTCGATGCATTGTCATATTCGTATTCCCGCACGATTCCGCTCGGCAGTTTTTCGCTGGTTACACGTCCGGCTATGTCGCGTTGGTATATCCTCGTTCCCCGGTCAAACCCTGTTTCCCGGATTACGTTGCCTACGTCGTCAAGGTCGAACTCATAGTATTGCATCCGTTCGTTTATCACGTGGCGCAGCCGTTCTTCCCTGTCATAATGGAAACCTACTACACCTCGGCTGTCCTTGCGGTGTGTCAGCTTCCACATGCCCGAGTAGGTGTATTCCACTTTTTGCAGGTCGTCCTGGTATTCCAGCAGGTTGTCTATGCCGTCATATCTCAGGTGTATGTGGTTGCCGTCGAAGTCTTCCACTTCCGTCACGCGTCCTATGGCATCATAGTGTCTTGTCTGTACAGCACCTTTCGGATTTGTCACCTGCGTGCAGCGTCCCAGTTCGTCATAGCGGTAGCTTGAGGTGTTTCCCCGGCTGTCTGAGGCTTCCGTCAGATTTCCGTCCTTGTCGTAGCTCAGTACGGTTTTTACACCATACGGGTCAGTGATACTTTCGGCCAGTCCTTCGCTGTACTCTATCCGTGTTTCCGCCCCTTCGGGATTGGTCCTTTTGGTCACGTTTCCCTTTGTGTCATAGTCGAACTTCCATGTTCCTCCGTCCGTTGTGGTCACGCTCAGTGGCCTGTTGCGCAATGCACCCTTGCGGAAGAATACGGCCGATATGCTGCCGCCTCCCGGATCGGAACTGTCGGTACAGTTTCCCCAGCGGTCGTATTTGTACAGGCTGCTGTTGCCTGCGGGATCTGTTTCCTGTAGGAGCTTGCAGTCCGAGTCGTATTTCCATCGGTGTTCGCCTCCGTTGGCATCCACCTTCCGATATACTAGTCCGTCCTTGTGGTAATATTTAGTAAGCTTGTTATGGCTGTCAAGCACTTTGGTCATGCCATCGAGGAATTGCAGCTTGTGGTCGTATATGCCTCCGTCTCCCCATGTATGTATGCATCGGGATCCGATTTCGCTGCCGTCATATTCGAAGAACCAGTTCAGTCCGTTTCTCCATGTTTCCTTTACAATCAGCCTTCCTTGGTATTCGTACCGCATGGCATCGCCCATAGCGTTGTGCTGGCATGTCATGTTTCCCTCCGCATCATATTCGTAGGATGCGAGTATTGTTTCTTCTCCCTTGTTTTCGGGGTGTGGCCCTTTTATTTCCAGAATGTGTCCGTTACGCTCATCGCATTCCACGGTAAGCTTTCTTCCCGCGCTGTCGGTAATCTCATTCAGGTATCCCTTGCTGTTGTACCCGAACCGTATGGCGAATCCGTTCGCATCCGATACGCTCTCTAGCAGATGTACGGAGTCGTATTCCTTCTGTGTGAATCGGTAGTACAGGTCTTCGTCCATATCCCAGATGCAGTAGCCGTCCTTTTCTTTTTGGGCTTCTTTGCGCTCTGCGCGGATGAACGAGGGTTTCTTCTCAGTCGGTAGCGGGAAGGCTACGGGTATTCCGTCGGACATTCGTAAGGTGAGGATACCATCTTCTACTACGATACCCATGTCGTATGCATGATGCCATCCATTACCCAGCGGCCCTTGGTAATCGCTCCGGCTGTACCAGGTACGTTCCCAGGAGAGAGGGACCGGACCGTCTATCCAGAAATCTTCCTCGTCTGTGAAGAATGTGCCGCTTGCCACGTCCACCGGGTGTCCGGTTACAGTACAGATGGTCTTGTGCAGCATGTCCTTCAGCTTGTCGCTCTTTATCTTTTTGTTTACGGCTCCATGCAGTTTGTCTGCCAGTTTCTCGGTCTTTTTCTTGTACAGTCTTCCGAAAGCCCCCATGCACTTGCGTGAGAGAGCAGCCATCGGGTTAAGCGGCACGGGCACGGGGCTGGTCAGAATCTGTCTGGCCGGAGGAATCGGGTTGATTACCCCTGTCGGCAGGAACAGTCCCGGCACTTTGTGTATACTCGACATGCCCAGGTCGTTGCAGTCCAGATGCATGTGCGCTCCTCCTCCCGAGAGCGGCAGCCCGTCGGCAAGCACGGTCAGGCTTCCCATGAAGGCATGTCCGTTGTTTTTTGGTATGGGTATTGAGTTTGCCGCAAATCCGGCTCCCATCGGTACATGCGGTATGCTGCGTGTGGGGGTGGAAGCCACGGCACGTGGAATGAATCCGCCGATTTTTACGGTGGCACCCATCATACCTACGGCCATGGTCAGTGCCGTGTGGCCTATCTCTGCGAGCTTGGCCGAGTCTGCATCCCCGGTTTCTTCCGCTGTGGGCGGAGGGGGGATATACGAGGCTACCGCCGCCGTCATGAAGTCCTGCGGACAGAGCAGTGTCCCTACATATGGGTGAGGCATCGGCACGCTTGTGGCCGGTGGTATGTTCACCAGGTGAATATCCACTCCGATTACAGGGTCGAGCTGTTTGGAGATGGGCAGGCACGCCTGTCCTTTCATCCCCAGTGCTCCGAGCACGGGGAGTACGGCTGCCTCGCTCACGTTGTCTGCCAGACTGCCCAAGGCTGTGGCTGCCTTCAGTCCGGTGTCAAGCGCGTTGACGGACGGGGATACACCCGCCTCCGCATTGGCGGAAGCTCCCGAAACCACACCCGACATCTGTGCTCCTACGGTGGCTTCAAGCTGTGCGCTTACCTGGTCGAAATACCCTGTTCCTGATGACATAGTTTATAGTTGTTTTTAGAGTGGGTTCAAGTTTTGAAAAACAGATAGGCCGACAATAGTATGGCCAGCACTACGATGACTCCGAGCCAGAAACGGAATCCGTTTGGCCCCAGCAGGTCAAGCCAGAAGTTTCCTCCCCAGCTTCCGGGGCGGGCATAGGTCCATTTCCAGTCCAGTATCAGTCCTGTCAGCCATACCAGCAGAATCAGGATGACTACAAGGTAGCCCGATTTGGGGTTTTCCTTGATGTACCCTGGGCCTTCACTGAACATTTGCTGAAGGGTCGTCCATATTTTGTTGATCCATTCCATGATATTTTCCTAGATTTCGTTTGTATTCATACAGAAAGTCCTCCCAGTCTTTGCCTATAACACGGCTCAGCACGGAGTTAATTTCCTCATTGCTGACTGACGGCTGGCGTTTCCGGCTTTCCAGCAGCTTGAGCAGCAGCAGAGGGTAAGACGAATGCTTTATCAGGTCTGACGACAGTTTGTCTGCCAGATGGAATCCCTCAATGTAGCACTCCGTTGCCCTTTCCGTATCGTATGCTTTCTCCCAGCACCATCCGCACATCCTCAGCGTTTCGGCTTGCATGAGGTAATCCTTGCAGTTTGCGTAGGCGTCTGCTCCCATTCGGTAGGTTTCTGCGGCATCGTTCCAGTCGGATTTTCGCACCTGTATGGATGCTTTCCCTACAAGCGAGCTGCCGAGAAGACGCCCCGAAAGAGACGGGTCTAGTTTTCCTTCTCCCATCCTTGCCGCTTCTACCGCTTTGTTGGCAAAATACAGAGCCATATCCAGATCCTTATGATTGATGCGGTCTGTATATAGGATGGTATATACTGTTACGAACTGGCTTAGCCAGTTTATGTCTTTTTTTACATTGGCAAGTGCCATATCAAGGCATTTGCGTGCGTATAGGTCTGTTTGGGCAGCGTCTCCTTTCTTTACGCTGCTCATGAGTCTGGTCAGTGCCAGTCTGAATTCTGAGGCGGCAGGGTCGCTCCGGTCTTCGTTGGCTGCCTGTTCTGCCAGTTTTTCGGTTGCCCCGTCCATATCTATCGGGGGATAGATGGAAGCCGTATCCTTCGGATAGGTCGCCATGAGTTTTCCGAATTGTTCCTGACCGATGATATCTCCGGTTCCCCATACCATCTGTTTGTCAAATGGTTGGGAGAGTGCCTGATTGAGCCATTGCCGGCATCCTTCATAGTCCACAGTGCCTTCCAGATCGAAAATGAAGCTGCATTTCATGTCGGTACCGTTGACAAGTTCACGGGTCAGCTGGTTGAGATTTTCCACTACTGTCTGGGCTGCATTTCCGCTATTTATGGAGCTGTCGTCTGCCTGCCATTCCACTTTTTCAAAAATGATGTCTTCAGGCTTCTTGGAGTTGTTCCAGTACTCAATTTGTTTGCTGATATATTGCAGTACATCTTTGCTAAACTCCATTGCGGATGTAAATGGGAGAGCGATGACGAAGACCATATCTTCTTCTTCGCTGTCGATGGCCAGCATGTAGTCATAGAAGGCCTTGAGCATGGTCTCGTCACCCGGATTGATGACAATGCGTATCATCTTTACCGGTTGTGCCACGGCATTCTCCCAAAGGTGGAGCATATTGTCCGCTATTTGTTGTATGGCATTGCTCATAGGTCAGTTCAGTTTTACGATTGTACCTGCTATGGCGGTTGTTCCGCTGGAGTCCACGGTTGCCTGCGTGGTACCCGAAAGGGTTGCCGTTTTGCTTCCCGTAGCGGTCACGTCACTTCCTTTTATGTTATATGCCTCTTCGGCACTGCTGTTTATTGTTTTTGCAGTCTGCGTGATTTCGTTGACGGCCGTTTCCGTAATCTGGGCCTCTGCGGAGGATTTGATGTTTCCTTCGCTGTCCAGTTCAATGCTGGTATTGCCTACGCACAACATGATGGATTTGGATGCGGAAATCTTGATGTTTCCTTTTCCGTCGGCGGCATAGCTGTTGCCGGCCTGATCCGTCATGGTGATGCTGCCTTCGTCATCATCTATGGTGAGGGTACATCCGCTCCGTGTGGTCAGGCTCTTTTTCTTGTTGCCGCTGTCACCGCCTGTACCTGTCTTCCCGTTGAACAGGCTGCCCATTACGAATGGACGTTTCGGGTCGTCATACCGGAATCCAACCAGTACGATGTCGTCCTTTTCAGGGATGAAGACAAAACCTCTGTTGGTTGATACTTTATTGCTTATTCCGGCATCAGGAGTCATGACACGTATCCATGAGGTTGTCATGCCATCGCCCTGCCAGTTCATCTTTACCTGTACGCGTCCCTGTTTCTTGGGGTCATCGTTGCTTATCACTACCGCCTGCTGCGTCTGCGCCACGGGTAGAGGTACTTCCGGAGCCGGAAGACTTGTTGTCTGCGAGTAGAGTGCGGTAAAGTTGTTGTTGTAGCTTTCTCCGGTTCCGGCTATATGGGTAATTTCTGTGATGAAATATTCACCTAAAGTCTTTTCAATAAAATCAAATTGGAAGTTCTGGATTGCGGTTTGTATTTCCACTACGCTGCCGAGTGCTATCCGGTTGCAGTCCGTTTCACAGGATATGTAATGTGAAAGCGAAGCATCGCTCTGCTGTTTCTTTTGGAAATGGTTTTCTGCCTGACTGTCGTTGGCAACCCTGATTTCCGTATGTTGGAATGCTTTCGATTTGAAGAGTTTGACAGAAGCGTCAAAAGCTGTTTGTCCCAGCATGTTCATGCCGGTAGGAACATTGGAAGCGGCACCTTTGCTGAATTTGCCGTTGGCGGAGTCGTATGAGTTTCCTTCTACCGGGCGGGCAAGCGTCTGGATTCCTATGTTCAGGTCGGATATTTCGCGTCCGTAGCTCAGAGGTATGGCTGATGGCAGTTTGTCAGGCTTGCCGAATACAAGTTGTTTACCGTCATAGTACAGCCACTCGTGGTACTGTCTGGCCAGTCTGCGGATAAAGTCGAAGTCGCTTTCCATATACTGGCATTCGTATTCTATGTCAGCTGTATATTCCGGCTTGATGGCGCAAGGCACACCGGCCCTGTCGCATATTTCCTTTACTATGCTGAATAGCGTGGTATTGGTCCACGAAGCACAGTTTAGTTCTGTTTCGAGAAGGAAGGTCAATGAATACCCCTGGATAAGCAGATAGCCGTGATTGCCTTTCGAGCGGTGCAGTCCCACATGTGTTACTATCCCTTTGAAGCTGTTGCCGCCCAAAAGGATTTCCGCTTGCTTGCCTATCCAGTTCATGCTGTTGTCAAGCGTATGAGTCTTGTAGAATTCACCGGACTCTATATCCATGTGAACTTCAAAATAATGATGGTCATTGATGCATTGTTTCAACACAACCTGAAAAAAGGAAGGAAGAGGAACATCATCAATATTGACGGTTGTCATCTTCTGCTCAAGCATAACGGCAATGATTTTTTAGGTGAATAAATAAAATTGCCGCTTGACGGATTGAGCCCTTCAAGCGGCAATATCTTACATTCCGCTTAGGGGCGTTGCCCCGGAGCGTTTAGTTTTTCGGCCATCTGTTGTCAAGCGCAGCGTTGCCCACATTGATCAGCTCAGCGGAGAATGTGAGTGCGATAGTCATCGGCACGTCGTTGTTCACGTCAAGAGTTTCCTTGTAGTGTACGATGTAGGCGTTCTTGAACTCGATTTCCTTCATCTTAGCATCCTCTTCAATCTTCTTGTACACGATTTTTCCTTCCACCTGCTTGAACTGGCTGTTCAACATGGCTTCGATGGTCGCAGTGTCGTCAGTTGATTCGATAACTACCGAAACACGTCCTCCCTGGATGTTTGAGGATGGTTTTCCCTTCGCGTCTGTTGTACGACTGAATTCATACTCAGAGTGCAGTACGTCATACTCTTTTCCTGCAAATTCCAATGTAGCTCTAAATGATGCCATAATTGATAGAATTTAAAAGTTTAACAATAAATTTGAATGACTCCGTTTCCCTTTTCTGAATCCTGTCGTCTTCCGTCAGAAAACAAAAAAAGAGAAAACTTCAAAAACGATCTTTTGAAATTTCCTCCGGTTCTTCCAGACGATTTCTGTTTTATTTGTGGAAAAAGAAGAAGAAAAATAAAACATCATCTTTGTTAATCGCAATTATAGGGAAATAAAATCATATATCCAAATATTTCTCCAACTTTTTTAGAAAAAAGTTTTTTGTAATCTTATATTATATGGATTTATCTTGTTGTAGTATTATGTTTTGCTCTTTTTCTTTGAACATTATTGCTTCTTTGGCAAAACTATAACGGATAATTTGTAGTTCAGATAAAAAACAATAGATTTGCAAATGTCACAATCAGAAATTTTGGAAATATATGAAAGAGAACAATACATTCGTGGCTCTATGTACAGAGTCTTTTACTTTCAATCATGCCGCAATATGTTCTGTTGCTATGGTGAAGGTGATTAATTCTGTAATAGTGCAGGAGTTCAATTCGCTTATCAGACCGGTTGCCGGTAAAGGAAACATGCTGGACACGTTTCTTTCCGTATTTGGTGGTAGTAAGTATGCCAATGCACCGGAGTTCCCGGAAGTGTTACGTTTGATGGAAATATTTACAGGTAATTGTAAGGTTGTGGTTTACGATGAGAAAGTAATTGTACGGTTGCGTAAAAACTGTAGATTCTTTGGCGCTGAGAGCACCTCTTTTTTTACTAATGAATTTTTGGGTATTTTCCGTATGCCGGGAGAGGAGTTGGAGGAATCATGTGAGTGCTACAAGATTAAGCTGAAAGCTGATTGTTCTTTGCTTGATAAGGCACGTGCCTGTGCCGGATTGTATATGAAAGTCGGGCAGGCTCATAGGCTGTCTTCAAATGAATTGTGCGATGCTTGGGAGCTTTTTTCAATGGGTAAGGAGGATTTGTATAATTTGCTTCCGGATCATGAGATTACAAACAGGAATACAATATTTTATCATAAGCATATTTTTATCTCCGGTATTTTTTCCCGATATCCGGATATCAATGTCTTGCTTTCCAAACTGCATAAGTTCGGAGCCATTAACTTGTTTTCATTTTCTTATACAGCCGATATGGTTGTTCTCGGAAAAGGGGCTGACCGCTCGGTTTGGAAAAAATTAAGACAAGATAATAATATTCAAATACTTACGGAAATTGCATTATATGATATTTTGGATGATCTTGAAGGACGATAGAATTATGCTTTCGGTAGTTGGTATTCCCGTTCTATTTTAGCAGACAGTTCTTTTGAGTCTGCCTGCCAGTCCTCGCCATAAAGGTTTTCCATCCGTCTTGCTATTTCTTCACGTTCTTTTCCATCCAGAGAATATATTTTATCAATGTAGGTGCTTGCAATGAAAGAAAGGTTTACGGTTTTCAATTCATTGTCATCAAGTGCATATCCGTATTCAAAGGCTTCTGTAAGGATTGGTTCATAAAAAAGCCTGTCTTTTTTAAGTGCGGCAAGCAGTGCATAGCCATATTGGTTGACTGCTATGGATTTCAATTCCTCTTTCTTGGCAATTTCAGCTCCTTTAAGGAAGCATTTTACAGCTTGTTTGGTATCGCTTGAAAGATTGAATGCGATACCCTTATAGTCATATAGCTGTATCAGAATCTGGTTGCATTCCTTGGTTTCTTCTTTAGCCGTTTGTACAATGCTGATTCCTCTATCCAGTATTTTATGAGTGAAGGCAGATTCGTTTTTGAAACTCAGCATGAATCCTCCATAAATCAGATAGGCTGAAGCCCACATTACCGTTCCTCCAATTTCACGGCATATATCCACAAGCTCTTCTCCCAAATTTTTCACTTCCTGCTTTTTGCCTGTATTTGCAGCTTCTCCCAGTTCAAATAGGCATTTTCTATATCTCACTTGTGGATCATGAGGGTCTCCTTGTGTGGCTATTTCCTTGTAGGCTCCTGACATATTCTGGTTGGGTATTTTAATCAGGCACGCCTTTTCCTTAAGCTTCTCTAGCAGTGGTTTGTATATTTCTCGGCCGTTATAGTCTGTTAATATCAGACTGGACTGGGTTGGAAGCATCTCCGCCAGTTCCTTTATGCACTTGTTTAGTGATTCCACATCTGCTATTTTGTAAACAATGACTGTTATACCCAGTATATTATCCGTGATCCCGGCAAAGGTTTTGAAACTGGTTACCAGACGGGCATAAAATGATTTCATTTCGTCAATATCGTCATAGTTCAGTTCTTTTGCTTCCTGTTTCAGTTGTTCGAAGTCCGTCCATTTCCATTCCGGGTATTTTTTCATATCAGTCTCAAAGGACGTAATCCATTCAGTTATCAGAAAAGCATATAATGCCTTTGGCGATTCATAATCCGTCATGAATGCAAGAATAATGTCACTGCTTTTTCCGTAAGCAGATCCTTCCAGACGGATAAATCCTTCCACTAGTGGGTAGTCTTCCTGATTACAAGTTAGGCAATATACCTTTGCATCTGGACATTCTTGCCTTTTCTCCATCCAAAGATTCTGTATATAGCCTACTCTGATAGCTATCGGATTATGTTCGTTATTTATCATATCGGATTATATTTCTATTGTTTTAGCAAACTTTGTACTCGTTATTGTATATTCTTTGTTCAAAGACAAAGTCATGTCAGTAGATCATGAGCCCGGATATTGGCGAATATTTTCTGTGGTTTCCGGAAAGCCTGTAATGATTTCGTGTAGTGTTCTTGATACATACGATTCCTTGAAGAATACCAGATCGTTGTTGGGCTTGTTGATGTCTGACTGCAAAGTTTTGTTGGCATAGGACAGGATATCTCGGTCTCTGCTGTTATCATGCTTTCCAATCCGTCATGAAGCAGCGAGTTGAAACGCAGTTTGAATGGCGAACGGGTAATCTTCGCATTCTTCAGATAGAATCGGATATTCACCATTTTATAATAGATGTATCTCATGAGTACAATAATCTTCATGATTGTACTCTTACCGCTGACAGACTTGTCGATAAATACGGTCAGTGGCTTGATATATCTTATTTCCACTTCTTTAAGTGGGCCTAAGTTTTTGATGATTATGGATTCTTTCATTATTTGAAGTCGTTTTCTTATAGACAAAGATACGGATAATTAATGGATTACGGGTGTGTGGGGACTGATTTTTCAATATTTAATTTGTTTGCCTCTGTCTCAAATGGTTTTAGTGTTTGTTTGACTACATGTGCCAACGTACATTTAGAACAGTTAATAGCCTGTTTTCTTGGTTGTTTTCAGGTAAAAGGCTATCTTTGTAACCAAAATACATTGATTATGTGCAAATTCTCTGAATCTACTAAACAGAAACTTGGTAATGCGATTATATATATTGCGCGTCATACATCCAGTCTCAGCAAGACAAAGCTGCTGAAACTTTTGTATCTGATGGAGGAACGTATGGCGTTGAAATATCATGTCCCTTTCATTGGTATTCCGTTTGAGGTATGGCAGGCAGGCCCTGTAGCGAAGGATGTCTTTGTTGACCTTTCAGACGGCCCGTATCTTCTGAAGTCTTTTGTAAAGACAGATTTCAAGGATGGCGGTACCTTCATTGAGGCGGTAGCCGATTTTGATGATAGCGAATTCTCAGAATGTGAGATAGAGATGATGGACGAGATACTGGCAAAATATGGCAATATGACTGCATCCGACTTAGTTGCAGAGACACACAAGGAGGGTACTCTTTGGTATCGGGTGGCTGCTCGCACGGGATTGCTGGAAGCATTCAATAAGCATGAATGCAACAACTCCGACCGGCAGATCGACTTTGCTGAAGCAATGACTGATTGTGCGGCAGAGGATTATCGCGATAGTTTGAATATACGGCAGACAGCTAACCTCTTAAATGCGGAATCCCATGTTTGAAGAAGGTAATTTGTTGTTTTTCCGTCCTTTTTTGTTCAAGAACGGAGCTGAGCCGCAGAACAAGTTTTTCCTTGTGCTTAAAAAAATGGAAAGTGATATTTTGCTTGCCAGTTTGCCTACATCTAAAGACCATGTTCCATCAGATTTGGAGGTTAAGTATGGATGCTTGAACATTCCGGAGAGGATGCTGAATATTTTTGTGTTTATGGCTGGTGAAAATGTGGCTGTTAAGGATGACGGTACACCTTTTGCTTTTGATGAGAATACTTTTATTTATGGCTCCGATCTTGATACCTATCCGGCTGGACAGCTGGATTTACAGGAGCGTATGGCGCAGACTTCTATTGAAAAAATAGGTACATTGGATGAAGGTGTTTTCAATAATCTTATTGCTTGTCTGTCAGAAAGCAAAATGGTGAAGAATAAGTTCAGAAGAATACTGCAAGGTTAGACGTATAGTTTATGTAAACTCTCTATGATTGATTTAAATAATATTGTGGCCAAAGAGGGTATTGGTGAGGGAGGCAATTGGAAAGTATATAGATGCCTGTTGCAGGACTGTTCATCTGTGATTGTCAAGGAGTCTAAAGGTTTTGTTGATATGGCCATAAAAGGCAGTATAAAGAAATATCAGCTTATCAAAGCTTTAGATATTCCTACCACATCGTTTCTGGAAGTATCTTCTCTGGATGGCAAGCCTGTACTGGTTACTGAGGATTTGAATAGTGATAATATATGTTTCGTATCTCCTAATAGTGTTAAGACTGAGAAAGACGAACTCCTGGCTTGCTTGAGGGATAATTTAACTCCTTGTTTATCTTTAGAACGGATAGATTCTAAATCTGAGCAGTATTTTTATAAGAATAAAATAAAGGAAATTTCAAACTTTCCGTCTTTTTTACAACGTGTTAAAGAAGACATTAACAAGGCTGCATGTCATAATATATCTATTGCCTTCGATTGTTATTTCTTCTCTATCGAGAAAGGTAAATCCTGTTCCGTTATTGATTATAAGATCGCAGATTGGGATAATATAGAGGAATGTGAAGATATAGATTTCAAGGAATTATTGAATGCTAATATTGTGGAGTTCCAGGAGGCTATGTTTAAGTTTCTTGAGTTATTTGTTCAGGAAGGAGAAAAAAAGGAACTTTATCAATTATTGACTTCAAATCTGACTCCGTAATATTGTAATAAACTTACTGATATATTTTAAATTGATTATTGGTTTGATATATTTATGAATAACTTTTGGATTGTTTTTTTTAAGACTTTGAATCGGACATTGAACATGTTGACTTTGGTTTCTGTCATCTTTGTTTTTTGTTTGGATATGTGGCTTTTTGATATTCCTGCTCCCTGCCAGTTCTTTGTTGCTTGTGGAAAATTCTTTTACGGTGTTGGGCTGTCGTTCATTGCCGCCTACATATTCTACCTCATAACGGTTCATTATCCCGAAGTAAAGAAGGCAAGGACTGTTTATAAGGTTTCTGACTTTCCGGCTATGGCAATAGTTACGAATATCGAACGGATATTCATTGATATGGCAGAGAAGCAAGGAATGGATATTAAGAGAGAGAATCTGAATGAAGAGCTGATTAAGAATATTCTTTCTTCTACAAGATGTTATGATGATTCAACTCTCAATGATATTGATTCTCAAGGGAAAACAAAAGCAAAAAACTGGCTTGGGTATATTATCTCTATTGAAAAAACTTATCGTTCATTTATTAATGGTGTCAAACCACTCTATTCTCAGCTTGATTCAGAATATGTTGCTGCTATATCTGAGATTGAGCAATGTGATTTTTCCCAGCCTATTTTGGCAATGTTTCCTTTTTTAATATTACAGCAAAAGACACAACAGGAATCACAACAAAATATAGACTCAATTACTTTTAAGTCCGATTTAGGGAGTTCTATATAATAAATCTCAAGTTTTACGTAAGATTATTGAAGAACGCCGACTGAGATATAAATATTGATATGTTTTTTTGATTTGTATTTTTTGAGTATTGTGGCTCTATTCAGGCATTTTGTAAATTAGGATTATAAAAAAACTAATCCGCAATATGTTGCTTATAAATTAGTTGGTCAATTTTATACTATTTACTGAATCTCTCTTTTTATATTAATTCTGATATCTTTTTGTAAAGATTCAACATGTTAATATATTCGTCAGCTAAACCTTCTTTTACGCTCGTACTAGAAGATTTGCAATGGGAATAGATGGCAGTGTTTATAATAAATCTGGAATTTCTGAGTTCTTCTAATAGGCTCAGCACTTCAGCATTGAGATACTCCTTATATGTTGTTATTAGAGCATCAATTTCTCTGAGTATATATTGATTATGTAAGCAACATGCTTGCATTGTCGTTCTATTATATCCAAACAGTTCTGATTCCTTATCTATATCATTCCAGTCTTTTCCCGTAAATATGTTTTGGATATTCTTCTTACTACAATCCTTCGCAGAAAGTTTAGTACCTTCTGCGAAACACTGTAAGATATCATTTAACGCTTTTTGGATGGATTGCATTTTTATATTTATTCCCTTTCTTATTGTTCTTCTTGCTTTGTATCGTGGTAAAGTGACTGATAGGAAATAGAATATACAACCTGCAATATAGCTGTAGGAAAGATTAAGTAATATGGTATTTATATTGCTTATTGTTTTAGAGTCATAGTTGCATGGAATTTTGAGGAATTTACAATCAAGGCCTACTGCCAATACTACCCAAAAGCATAATAGGATTACTATTGCAAATGTGATGTCCATCCATTTATATTTAATTAATAAGCAGTGCTTTATGAATATGTTTGAATGCCCAATTGTCATTGTGACTAAATAATTACTTTTTGAAATTGTTAATTTTATGAGAGTATATTTGTATCACTTCCATATTTGTTTTCAATTTGATATTTAACATCTTCATATATGATTCTTTTTTGAGTTTCTATAGTCTGTTTTACCACTTGATATTTAATATCTAATTCGTCATTGTATCCAGAGGGAATTAGTGGCTCTTGCGCCATTGGACATTTGAATAACTCATGACAGAAGTTAGGGATATCTAATTTATTTTTTTTCCTTGTTTTAATAATATTGATCAGTTCCATTGGAACAAGTCCACTAAATAAAAATTCTTCAGTTTCACGTTTTTCAGAATTTGACATTCCTAGCCTTTCTAGATGATAATCACATAATTCATTCCAATATTGGGGTTTTATATTAGAAATATTGTTCCAATTATTTATTAATTCGTCATAAATTCCAAAATTGTTTTTTGAGTCTAAAATGCTATTTTTTAATGGATTAATTTCAAGATACTGCTCTATTAAAAAATACACTAAACATGTACTTGGATATATTTTTTGACTTATATATTCTGGATTGTCTATATTCTTTTCAATAAAACCTTTAATCTTTGCAAAAACTTCCTTTATTAAATCAAATCTTTCCATATATAAACAATATTCTAAAATTGCTTTAGAATGGTCTATCCATGGATCATTTATTAGTGACTTAACCAAAAATAATGCTGTTCGTTCAAAAAACATCCAACACTCATTATCATTTTTAAATAATTTATTTTTAGCAGCTATATGCGTACTGTTAGGTACACATTTAAGCACGCCCCAAATAATTTCAGGATTATTTTTAAGAGTTTTTTTATCTGTAAAAGTTTGATAAGCAATTAGAAAATCTTCTATATTGTCATAATCAATGCTTTCGTTGTATCTGTAATATTTTACGACTTTATCAATTAAATTCTTTTTCATGTTTTATTTGCAAGTTAATTTTATACTTCTGTCATTTATGTTAATTTGGACTAGATAATTTTTTAATGTTCCTTTATTTTGAGCTTTTATTAACGTATAAATTAATTTTTTCTGATAAATAGGCATACTTCCCCATCTTCCGTTTGTATTTTGTGATATTTTTATTATATTATTATTACTCCATTGATACATATTGCTTTTTCCAGCAGGTTTAGACCAACTTGTTTTAACTTCAATTATATTTATATTACCATCTTTGGTTTTTGTTATTAAATCAAAGCCATGTCCAGAATTATTTTGAATTGATCCGAGTATTCTATGTCCATTTTTTTCAAGATATTTAGCGGCTACCTTTTCTCCCCAGTACCCCATTGGAGTATCACCTACCATTTCTGTTTTTAACCCCCAAATATCTAAAAAAATATTTGGATTTGAAACATAAGTATAAAGTGTAGGATTGTTCCCTGCTAATTGTATAGGGTCTTGTGATATATAATTACCTGTTTTAGCAGCATAAAACCTAAATTTGTTATAATATAAATCAATTTCCTTATCCTCATACTGTCCCTGATACCTGAACGGAATGAAGCATTTTTCACCGGCATATTCCTTCGCGTTCCCATACACATCCAGCAGCATTTCCCAAACAAGTTTTCCATTGCTGTCGTATGCCTGTGTAGGGGTTCCCAGATAGTCATGCACTATCGTGTAGCGTTCCTGTTCCGTTACCTTGGCTACGGGGGTGAAGCTCTGTCCGTCATACACCCATGTGATGACGTTTTCAAATGTCACCTTACGGTCATAGCTCTCCCTTCCCATATCGTCCGTCATAAGCTTTGGGCGTTCATCATCCCTGCAGTCCCATTCGTGCAGCAGCACGTTGCCGTCCCAGCAGAACATCCTTGCCGTTCCGTCAGAGGTCTTTGCCGTGCGTCTGCCCAGTGCGTCGTACTCGAATGTCACGGTCTTTCCATCCGGTGTGATGACGCTTTCCAGCATACCGTTTGCCAGCCACGTGTAGCAGGTGTCTCCCGGCTGCCATGCCTGTGCATTGTCTGCTTCTGCTTTCTCACTTCCTGTGAAGATACTCAGGAAGCCGTGCCTTGCCTGTGCCTTTGGCGCTTCTGTCAGATTTCTCCGGCTCTTGTGTACAAGGTTCCCCTCGCAGTCATACCTGTAGTGGAACTCGCCGTCGCTCAGCAGCCGTCCACCCCTGTCGTAGGTGCGGTCCCTGCGGTTCTCGTCCCGGTAGATGTTTCCCACCAGGTCGGGTGTGCGGAAGATTCGGTCGAACATACCGTATTCTCCCCGTATGAGGTTTCCCACCGAGTCGTAGTCAAAGATTACCGGTTCTGCCGACAGGTTGCAGCGCATCGACATCAGCCGTGCGCCCACGTCCCATCTGTAGCTTCGGAATCCCGTATGCCTTCCGCCTGAATACACGTGGCGCGAGCGCACCATTCCCGTGTCGTCATAGTCCGTGGCTATGCGTATTCCTCCTGTGGCGAAGCGTTCCACTTCGCGCCCGGCATCGTCACGTCTGATGCCGCTTTCCCATTTGGGATTGTCTTCCTTGCCGCAGCTTGCACTTACTCCGCTTACCAGTCCGAAGCTGTCATAGTCCAGCCTCACGTCTGCGCCCAGCGAACTCCGTACCCTTGTGCGGTTTCCGTAGCCATCGTATTCCGATTCCACGGAGGTCACTTCCACGGGTGTGTCTCCTCCGGGCAGTTCCATGCTTTCCCTGGTGATGCGTCCTGCCGCGTCACGCTCCAGCCGGATGCGTGCCGATGCGTTTGCCGCCATTACCAGGTTGCCGTTCTTGTCGTAGGAGTATTCCTCTTTAGTGCCGTCATGATATGATACAGTACACACGCGTCCCTTTGCGTCATATTCGTAAGCGGTGCTTCTTCCTCCGGGGCGTTCCACAAGTACGGTCTCTCCGGCACGGTTGCGTATGTAATTGCGCGTCATGCCATCAAATCCCCTTTCCGTGCATACCTGTCCGGCCTTGTCACGGACGAAGCTGTATGAGTCGCCACGTTCATTCACCACGTCCGTCAGCCTTTCCATTCTGTCATAAAGGAATTTTACCTCACGTTCGCCTTCCGCACGTGTGGCAAGGCTTCCCAGCGGAGTGTATGTCATCCTTACGTGGCGGTGTGCATCCCGTGCTTCCGTCACGCTGTCGTATGCGTCATATCCCAGTTCCACCGTGTTGCCGTCATGTGCGTACACGCGTGTGACACGTCCCAGCGCATCGTATTCGAAGCGGTCAGGCCGGAGCATGGGCGAGTGTTCTGCAGTCACCTGTCCCTTGTGGTCATAGTCCCACCGTCGCAGTGTCTTGCCGTTCTCGTTCCACGAAACGAGGTTGTACTGCTCGTCGTATGCCAGTTCGCTTACCCGGTCTCCTTGTGTCATTCTGACGAGCATTCCGTGTTCATCATATCCGAAGACCGTCACCTCTCCGGTTGGTCCTATGGTTCTGGCTACCAGATGTCCGCGTTCCTCATCGTACAGCCGGTGCGTACGGTGCCCTTCTGCATCCACCCGTATTATGGGGCGTCCCAGTTCGTCATATACATACATTTCACCGGTCCCGTCAGGATGTGTCACTCCCGTGAGGTTGCCTTCCGCATCATAGCTGTAGCCTGTTACGCGTCCTTCGGGATCGGTTACGCGATACAGTTCCGAATGTTCGGTATATTCATATCGGGTGATGTTGCCCAGAGGGTCTTCTTCCGAAGTGACGATTCCGTCCGGCCTGTATCTGTAGGTGGTTACTCCACCCGTGGCATCGGTCACCAGGTTGTAGCCATTTTCCGGATGGTACTCGATGCGTCCCTCCTGAATGCCGTCCTTGCCCCAGGTATGCACGCAGCGTCCCTTGCCGTCATATTCCCAGTGGAAGGTATCTCCGTTGCGGTCTGTCTTTTCTGTCATCAGATGTCCCTCGTACACGATGCGTGTGGTCTGTCCGAGTGCGTCAGTGATGGCCGTCATGTTTCCGTCCCTGTCATAGCCGTAGGCCACCAGTGTCTCTGTTTCCTTGTCTGTCTCAAGGGACAGCCGGGTGATGAAGCCGCGTCGTTCTGTTTCTATACGGATGCGCCTTCCTGATGCATCTGTCATTCCCGACGGCTTCCCGTTGCTGAAGCCTATTGTGGTACCCAGTCCGTCCGGGTTCACCGCCTTTGTCATGCGGAAACTCTGTCCGTCACCTTCGCGCATATCAAACACATAGGTCATCCATGTGTCATGGTTGTATGCCTCGTAGCCTGTTTTTGTATGCTTTAGGGTAATTCGTTCTTCACGGAGGTAGAATTCTTCGCCTTCAGCTATGGCCGGAAATGCCACGGTCCGTCCGTCTTCCATGCGGAGTGCCACTGCATCATCTTCGGGCAGTTCCTGTACGGTACGGTCATAGACACTATGCACACCGTGCCCCAGCCATCCTGTATAGTGGGAGTCTGAGTACCATGACCGTTCCCAAGACAATGGTACCGGTGAAGGAAACCGGAAGTCCAGCCCTTCATAAACCACCACGCCGCTTACCAGATCGACCGGCTCGAAGCCCATCTTACAGAATTTTTCGGACAGTTTCTTTGTGCCTGGCACTTTCTGCATTACCTTGCTTTTAAGTACCTTGTGGTTGAATTCTGTCAGTATCTTCTTGCCAATCTTGCTGCCGCTTTTTGCAGCAGCTTTCAGCACGGAACTGAATCCGATGCTTGAAAGCAGTCCCATGGCCGCCCCTCCGATATCCGGGATGTATGGACCGCCTACAAATACGGGCTTTCCCGTCGGGGCAGGGATGGAGAATGATGTCGGCGCGAAGAGCGTAGGCTTCAGTTTCTTTTTTCCTGCCTTGCTTTTTCCCATGGTGGCAGACAACGGAAGCCCCGTGTCGTTACAGGTCATCACCATATATCCTTTCGGACTCAGGCGGCTTCCGTCAGAGAAGACACTCTGCGATGAGAAAAAGTTCATGCTTTCATGTCCGATGACGGGTGCCATAGTAAAGGCTCCCACCAGTGGGATATGCGACATGGTAAGCAGCATACCGCTCGTATCGGACACACCTCTTTTCATTCCGTTTACGGTGACGTTTGTCCCGAGAAACGGAATGTAGTCGGCCGGGTCAATCACTATCCCTATGTAGGGATGGATGGGATTGTATGGAGGCACGGTTGTCGTATGTACATCCACGCCCGTAACCGTTGTCATGTGTGTGTCCGCCAGTAACATAGGCTGTTGCTCCGATTTATATTGTTGTTTTATTTTACATATTCAAGTTCAATATGCCACCTTTCACGTTGGTCATTGTTTTACCGTCCACATCAATCATAGTTCCTTTGATGGCAACGCTCTGTTTTCCCTCTGCTTCGATGGTAGGAGCGTTTTCTTTGATTACAGTAGAACTTTTGATTGCAGTTTCCGTAGTCCCGTCAATCTTGATTTTGTCACTTGTCATGCTTGCTTCTGTCTTACCGTTGGCATCTATCTTTTCATCGGCATGTATTTCGATTACTTTGGAATGTAGTGTAATCTTCTCTTCCGAGTCGATGGTAATGGTTTTATCACCGCCCAGCAATACTTTGCTACCGCTCGGATCTGTGATAAGGATACTTCCTGCATCATCATCTATGGTGATGGTGCATCCGCTCCGGGTAGTCAGGCTCTTTTTCTTGTTGCCGCTGTCACCGCCTGCACCGGTATTTCCGTTGAACAGGCTGCCCATTACGAATGGGCGGTTCGGGTCGTCATGTCGGAAGCCTACCAGTACGATGTCGTCTTTTTCTGGGATGAAGACAAATCCCCTGTTGGTAGATACTTTGTCGCTCATTCCTGCATCCGGTGTCATGACACGTATCCATGAGGTTTTCATATCTCCCGACTGCCAGTTCATCTTTACCTGAACGCGTCCCTGCTTCTTTGGGTCATCGTTGCTTACCACTACCGCCTGCTGGGTCTGTGCCACGGGTAGAGGTACCTCCGGAGCCGGAAGGCTTGGTACAGTTGCGCTCAGTGCCGTAAAGGTATTGTAATAGCTGTTGCCCGACCCTATGATATGGGTAATTTCCGTAATGATATACGAGCCGAGTGTCTGTTCTGCAAAACTGAAGTTTTCTATTTGTATGGCCGTTTGTATGTCAACCACACTTCCTACTGTCAGGCTGTAGCAGTCGCTTTCGCTGGTAATGTAGTGTGAAGCCGCAGTATCGCTTTGTTGTTTCTTTTGGAAATAGCTGTCAAGTTCCCCTTTGTTGGATATACGGGGTTCGGCCGACTGATTGGCTGGTGATTTGAACAGCCCTATGGAAGCCTGAAATGCCGCATGTCCTAAATTTCCGAGACCTTTTGGGGCATCAGGCGATGTTGATTCATACTTTTGTCCGTCCTGTGAGTGATAGGATTGACCAGCCAGTGGGCGGGCAATGGTTTGGATGGAGATATCCAGACTTTGCAGATTACGCCCATACATCAGCGGTATGCCTGCTGGTACAGCCGGCTTGCCGAATACGAGTTGCTTGCCGTCGTAGTACAACCATTCATGGTATTGTCTGGCTAGCCTGCGGATAAAGTCGAAGTTGCTTTCCCTGTATTGGCATTCGTACTCTATTTTTTCTGTATATTCAGGTGAAACTTGTGCGGTTACGCCTGCTTTCTCACAAATTTCGCTGACGATATTGGCCAGAGTCTTGTCCAGCCACGAAGCGCAGGTCTGGTCCGATTCCAGAAGGAATGTATTTGAATATCCGGTCAGAAGCAGACAGCCGTGGTTTCCGTCAGCTCGGTGTAGCGAAACATGAGTGGCGATTCCTACGAAGGTGTTTTCACCCATCTGTATGACTACTTTTTTCCCCAGCCAGTTTTTCGCCTGTTCCAGCGAATGCGTGGCATAGGCTTCTCCCACCTCTATATCAAGACTGATCTCGAAATAGTGATGGTCATTGATTACTTGTTTCAGCATGACCTGCAGAAAAGAGTGCAGCGGATTTCCATCTATGCTGATTGATATTTTCTTTTCTTCCAGCATGGCACAGTATGTTTAAAGTTCAACAACCGGAATTCTCTTACTGAAATATGTCAGTGCATAAAAGCAAAAAAGAGAAAACTTCAAAGCCTGATCTTTTGAAATTTTCCCCCTTGTCCTTCATGCGATTTCAGTTTTATTTAGAAGAAAAGGAGAAAAATAAAACATCATCCTTGTTAATCGCAAATATATCAAAAAGAATTCAGTAAAACAAAACTTGGATACTTTTTTGCATAAAACAAAAGGTAGAAAGGAATTCTTTTAAAATACATTATCCTTTCCACCTTTTTGAATAAGCTTATAGCCTCATTTATAATTGTTATGCTTCTGAATTACTTATGCTAAACGCATATTCCACTTTCCCGATTATGGAATAAAATGGATGTATAGAGAAGTGTACCTTGCCTGTTCTTGTATCGAGTGTTGTAGATATGATAGCATTGTTATCTTTACTATCTGTACGATTGCAGCCTTCATGTTCTTCTCTATAGCGTTTCAAACGCTTTTCCTTGAAATCACCAACAAGACATTCCGCTTCCGGAAATTTTGATTCGTCTATTCGCTTTAGATTATTGAATTCCTGACTATTGATGATTTCTAATAAAATATTTTCAATTTCTTCATCTGATTTATCAAGAGTGCATATCCGCCATGTTCTCCTTATTTTTATTGTTGCTTTGTCATTGAATTGTGCAGCTTTCTGCAAAGCGTTTTTGTCTCGCTTCAATGCCATAATAGAAGGAAATTGAAGTGCGGTTTTGTCCTTTATTTTTCTTACAAAAACCAAATCATTGTTTTTGATTCCACCAAGCAACATTGAATCTCCTTTTATTATGAATTTAATAAAGTCTTTCTTGTTTAATTTATTCCCGTTCTTATCTTTGAAGTTATCCCATCTAAGATTCGTTACATTTAATGCTTGCGGAGTGAATGGCTTCTCAGAACCTGCACAGGCAACATTAAATTTTACTGTCTCATTAGTGTATAAATAAAATTCTACCAACAAGAACAAGAAAAGGAGTATTGTGATTATTGCAAAAACCCAAAAAACTGTTGTTTCCATCTTTTTATTATTTTATTTCAATTCTATTGTAAATCTCTTCGAGTATATGAATCATTCGCCTCTATTATATCTGATGCTTTAACGACATACCACCAGGAATTATTTTGCAATAAGACCTCTAATAATTTTAATACACTGGAAAAAATCATTATCTCAAATAAAACATTTGTCATATTTATATTCTTTGTTCCTATAATTGCTAATATAGTATAAACTGCTGTGATAATTAGAGTAGCTAATAGCACAACAATGAATATAAGAAACTTGGGGGCAAAGTAATTTGCCCTTTGCTCTATATATACATCAAACATTACTATAAGAATCTCTAGGAATAATACTACAAATATCGTTCCAAATTGAAATAATGCTATTTTCTCGTCATCGGTAGAGCCAAGAACATGGCCTGCTTTTTGAGCTACATACAATGCTGATCCCCATAAAGTCGCATGCAATACAGGAATTATCCAGTGATGAGAGAAATCGTATATTTTACTTTTAGGATCCTGATTTAAATTATTTTCCATAGGCTTTTTTTATTTATAGTTGTTCTCAACAAAACTACTTGTATTAAAAATTTTGCAAAGATACAGATTTTCTGTAAATTACAAGTGCTTTAAGGAAATAATTCAACCAAAGCCATGCTATAATCCTTGGAATGTTTCATGCTTTTGTCATATTAGGTCTTTTGTAATGTATGAATATTAAAGCGATATATTTCAACTGTCGTTTCGTGTAAGGAAACTCCATAGGTGCCGTAGAGAATTTAAATAGGGATAAAAGATTATTATATGTGAGTATTTTGCATATTTAAGATACGATTCTTTTGATGATAAATGATAATGTATTCTCCATGAATAGCCATGGAGAATACATTATTTCAAATGTTTCATTCATCAGTTTTTCGGCCATCTGTTGTCAAGCGCAGCGTTGCCCACATTGATAAGCTCAGCGGAGAATGTGAGTGCGATGGTCATCGGCACGTCGTTGTTCACGTCAAGAGTTTCCTTGTAGTGTACGATGTAGGCGTTCTTGAACTCGATTTCCTTCATCTTAGCATCCTCTTCAATCTTCTTGTACACGATTTTTCCTTCCACCTGCTTGAACTGGCTGTTCAACATGGCTTCGATGGTCGCAGTGTCGTCAGTTGATTCGATAACTACCGAAACACGTCCTCCCTGGATGTTTGAGGATGGTTTTCCCTTCGCGTCTGTTGTACGACTGAATTCATACTCAGAGTGCAGTACGTCATACTCTTTTCCTGCAAATTCCAATGTAGCTCTAAATGATGCCATAATTGATAGAATTTAAAAGTTTAACAATAAATTTGAATGACTCCGTTTCCCTTTTCTGAATCCTGTCGTCTTCCGTCAGAAAACAAAAAAAGAGAAAACTTCAAAAACGATCTTTTGAAATTTCCTCCGGTTCTTCCAGACGATTTCTGTTTTATTTGTGGAAAAAGAAGAAGAAAAATAAAACATCATCTTTGTCAATCGCAATTATAATCAATTATTTGATAAAAAACAAATATTTATTATCCGTTTTTATTGATTTAACAATATTAAAGAAAAGGCCTATGATTGCAAATAAGTACGGAATGAATTGTTCATCTTCTGTTTTCATATCAGTTCCGTTTTCCATACCACGCTATCAGGAGTGAACTAGCTATCAGCGTTGTTATGCCGATAATCCACAGATAAATGTGGTTCTCACGTTGGTTCTGTTCGATAATCCGTGTCTGATATCTGTTATATTCTGCCAGAGAATTTATCTGTTCTTGCTGGGAGCGGATTAAATACAGCAATTCCTGATTGATTTCCTGTTGTCCTTTGAGAGATTGAGTCACATTCTTGAAGTTTCGGTTTATAGTGTACTCATCCTTGATATAGCCCATGGTACTGATTTTCATTTCTTGTATAGAGAGGCTGTCTTGCCTCTCTATAATAGGTGGAGTGATGTCTTCCTTTTGGGCATAATGATTGAAGCAGAGTATGCCGATAAGTATGCCGCTCAAAAGAAAGGCAATGAGTGCAATAATGACATAGAACAGGTAGTTTTTACGCACCGTTGCGGTCGTATCTGTTCCGGCGTTCCTTATTTCAGTCTTGTTATCATTCATTCCTGTGTTCTCAGGCTGTGGACTTGTCTCTTGGCTCATTTCCTTTTCCTCCATGGCTTTTCTTTTGCTCATTTCAATAAACTCTCGTTTGTTTATCTGGTACTTGTCACCCTGATATAGGACTACCTCATTTTTTACCAGCCAGTCCAAGGCTTCACGTACGCTGCGTTCCGTAACTTTGATATTCTGGATGTTCCAGTATACCTCTGAGCAGGTCACCCAAACGGGTTTGACAAGAGATTTTGTATAGAGTATCTCCATAATCTCTTTCTGTAATTGTTCTTTGGTCTGTTCCATATGCTTTTACGGTAATAAATGTTTTGGAATGAAGTAATAAGTTTCTCCCGACATTGATACGGTTTCGAATGATTGCTCCGCATACATTCCTTCCAGTATCTTTAGCTTGTCAATTACAGCTGGATAAATGGAATGGAAGCCGTTTTTCTTGCATTTTCTTTGTTTCAGTTTTCGGATTTTGAGGTTATAAAGCAGTTCTTCTTCTGCAGGAATTCCTGTACGGTAATAAAACAGGTCTGATATTACCGCATTTCTTTTCAGAAGTTTACGATGGAATGACCGGTTTATACCGCTTCTTTGTTTCCTGTATATTCTCCGCAATACCCTGAATTCCTTTTTTTGTATGCTGTCTGCAAATTCAGGGAGCAATCCTCGATAGTTCTGTAACAGGTTTTCCAGTTCCTTTTCACTGAAAATGTATCCTTCCTCATATTTGCAAAGTGTTGAATCTGGTATGGAAAGTTTTGTGAAATAAGTGTCTGACACGCTGTTGCGGCTTATTCTTTCCATTCGTATGGTATCATTTTTATATACTTTTCTGATAATTTCTTTTAGGTCATTTGTCGGACGGCTTCTTAATGTTCCCAGTTTGCTTTCATGATATTGCAAGGATTCCAGCAATGTTTCATTTGTCATTTGGATATTCATGTTGATAGAATCCAGTGCAAGTTCCAAGGCTGTGTTGTGAAGGATACCTCTTCCTTTGGGGAATATGATACCTCCTGCTGAAAGGCTCTTCGAGGGTACGTCAAACAAAAAGATATTGGCCTCGTCTGTTTCCATATTCCGGAAAAGCTCCGGTTTGACCAGCTTGTCATCTACGATATAGTTGGCTATATGGTTCACATATTGCCGTGACAGTTCATCCAGTGTTGATTTGGCTTGAAGGACAAAGTCCTGATATGGCGTATCATAAGAGCGGTTTGTCTGTACAAACAGAAAACTGGCTGATTTTTGTCCCGCTCTGGCTATCAGGCTTTCATTTATTTTCAGGTTTTGATTGCTGCCTAATATGATAAACAGATTTTTATCAAAGACATTTCCGTTTATCGTATTCATGATATTGCTCAAAGCGCTGTTTAGTCCTGTATTTCCGCGTGGTGATGAAAATTGAATGCTGTCAGTCGTAATGAAATCAATCCATTTGGAAAAATCGGAAAGTACTTGGGAGTAACGGTTACCTGTATTGGATATACATGTGGCAGTGAATCTGTATTGTACATCCGGAGATAATTTCATTTTCATGTTTTGCAGGGTATTGCAAAGCATATTTGCACGTTGCTGCTCATGCTCGAAATAAAGGAAATGGATGTTTACCAGATTATTTTCTTTTTCCATACGTCTGATATCAGAAGAATGGATGTTTCCTCCTTTGATGTTTATCAGATTATTCCATCTGCTGTTCCATACCAGAACTGGAATATTGATATCCGTGTGTCCGGATTCCGACAAACCGGATTGTCGTGCATTACCTGCATAGTCAAACAGTATCCTTGACTGCAGGCTGGCTTCCTGTATCTGAATGGTATCATGCATTTGGGTTAGTCCGGGAATTGAATCGGTATAATCCCCGCTCAGTAGGAATGACCTGTTCTGGCCGACTTCTGCAATCAGGTCAGAAGGTATCCATCCGAATACTTTTCGGGAATCATCGTCCAGAGTGGGACAATCTGATACCAGTACGGAGCGCTTGCTTTTGTCGTACTTGTAGGCATAGACGATTTGTCCGCTTAATAGGCCGCCTTCCATCTTGTTTTTCAGGAGAGGCTCGCCGAATACGCTCAACGTGTCTCCTCTGAAATATCTGCCCATGTCTAGCAATCGCTTCGGCTGTGTCAGTCCTACACGGAATTTTACTGGCTGATTGTTTCCTTTATCAATGTAGGCATGGTCAAACATCAGAATATTGTCTGCAGGGATCCATCCGGCATATTCGACCTTAGAAGGTTCTTTGAAATGCCTTTTCTTGGATAACAGGAAGCTGTAAAACACCTTGGGCTTACCTATAATGTCTTGATCGGCACGGACAAGACTGTAGTTCCCGTTTTCTTCATCAATGATGTAGTATGGGACACCAATTTCCTGTTTTCCTCTTTTACGCTGGAAATAAGCATCCTCGTATGCCTGGTTACCATTTCTGTCAGAGTAGACAATCAGATTGCTTCTGTTTTTTTTGACTGCAGGATTTTTTTCGGCATCCGGCAGATAGTTGAATATATTTTTTCCTGTTGTTCTGGTTCTGTTCCATGCAGATACTTGCCCTGATACGTGTACGGGCATACTGCATGCGGCCCACACCAGAAATAATATGGCTATGGATTTGTAATATTTCTGTTTCATCTCTCTGTGTAACTTTGGGTTATTTGTATAGTTGATACACAATGAAGTTTGTCGATAAGTACTTCATCAATACGGACGCGACGTTTGGTATTGCTTTCGAGGAAATGAAGCCCTTGGCAATAACCAATAAAGTCATTGTATTTGTCTCCGTTTACCACGACTGCGACCCTGTCAGCAGGGATACAGAAGTATTTGTTCCGTATGTAGTTATAGTGTTCGTAATAGACAGAGTGCTGTGAAACGCGCGCATCTGCAATGGCTTGCAAATGTTTGCGGATGTCGTTCTGTGCCAGCACGAGTGAATCTACTGTTACTATTTCTTCTGCTTTTTCAAAGCGTGGCAGGATTGTTATGTGATGTTTTACAGGATACTGCGTTGTATTCGTTTGCAGTTTTACAGTATATTCTCCAGGATTCTCATAGGTATAGACTACCTGCTGGTCGTATGCATCCACAGTACCGGTTTCTCCAAATTCCCATTGCCAGGAATTCATGCCATATCCCTCTGCCGCAAAGACAAGTTCTTCTCCCTGATAGCCTTCAGACACACCATAGATATGCGGAACAGAATCAATGGCTGCGCGTTCAGTTCCGGATATTACTTTTATGTATTTGTTGATGGTATAACTGTTGTCTATTTTCAAGGTTACCAGATATTTACCCGGAGATTCATAGCTGTATTTCATATTGCTTTTATCGCTTATTGCATCACCGTTTCCCATCTGCCACAACAGTTTTCTTCCTTTTACGGCAACTGTATCGTTTATCATAAATTCCAGTTTCTCATTCACCTCGTAATGATAGTTGTCGTTGGAGTCAAATACATAAAAGTCGATGTTGCTCAGTTGGGATTTGGAGGGCAACAGCAGAATGATGATAATACCTCCTATGGCAAGTATGCCCAAGGCGGTGATAATAATTTTTCTCTTGTTATCCATATTGCTTATAGATTAGCTTTACATTCTTCCAGGTCTTTTTCTATTAACTCATTGTTGTGTTTCAGGGCACTCAGTTCTTCTTGTATGTCAAACTGGAATCTTAATGTCTTGGAAGTCAGTGCACCGAACATGAATCTCGAATTCATTCCGTTTTTGGTGTAGATTTCCTGAAGGCCATATATTTTCCCTTTTATTTCATCCATACGCTGTACCTGGTATGCGTTGAAATCCAATGAATCGATTTGGTTCCATATTACCGAAGATCTTTTGGCATGTTCCTTTTGTTCGGTAAATATGGTTTCCGAGTGGTTGATGTCCTTGATCAGCTCCGAGCTTTCTTTCATTGGAACATCAAACACATATTTGCATAGGATGATAAAGGTCAGCACTACGGTAAACACCAGCAATATCGCAAAGCGTACATTACCCCATATATTTTCGTCTTTCGTCATGGTTTCTGCAATTTTTCTTTTGTTAATTCCTGATACTTATTCCTGCATTTCTCCAATTGCTCAATATTGGATTCTCTTTTTTTAGCTTCACGGTCAAGGTTATCCATGGTAACCTGTATCTCTTTTATCTGGTCGAGCATTACCTTGTATACCTCATAGTTCTGCTTGTTGGATGCGAAGCTGGTTATCTCATTCTCCATCAGCTGGCGTTTCTTGGTTATCAGATTTTGCAAATGCTTGTGTTCGCTCGCATTTCGCTTCTTGGTTTTCAGACTGTTCAGTTCACGGAACAGTTCTTCAATTTGAAAATTGAGTTCGGCCTGTTTCTTGAACACTTCGTCGTATTCCGACTTTTTGTTTTCAAGTAGTGCGATTCCTCTCTGTGCTGTCACAATCGAGATACTGCCGCATAAGGCAATGACCAGTAAAGTGACGGCGAATATGATGGAGAATTTCCACTTGGCGCTTTTGCGCTCTTCTATGTTCATTGCTTCCATAATTCAGATTTTTTAATTACATGAAAGACCATTTCTTTTTCTTCTCTTCTTGAGGTGAAGCAGTACTTTCTTCTCCGACTACAATATTTTCTCTCACAAGGCCGATATATTCCAGTTCCCCCATTTTGTGGAACATCCGTTCCAGAAGAGAAAGGAATGCACCTGAAGTATGCAGTGAAGAACTGATATCCGTATGCTCGTATGTAATACCGGCAACTTTTTCAATACTGTGCATAAAGTCTGATGGAGTAATATTGGTCCACTCGTAATAATATTGCAGCAGCTCCTCACGCATGGTTTCAGACAAGGTCTGTAAGGCGGAAACGAATCCGTTTGCCAATTCATTGACTGCCCGGATAAGAAAAATAGGAGGCTGTTCTTGAGCTATCTGTTCTATAAAGAAGATATGGCTGTTATAAAAACTGCTGAATGCATTGCACAGGACAAACGTATTATTGGCCAGCGCATCCCTGCGTTTGTCCGACAGGTTTCGGCTGTATATCGTCCTTATATCTTCCCGTATGTTGTGCAGGATATGCGTCAGTTGATTTATGAACGATTTCAAGCCGTCATGATAGACAGATTTCTGTAATGGCGGTATATATTGGCGGTTTACAGCAAATGCGTTTCCATGGGATTTTATTTCTCCGATTATCAGAAAGTTTTTGTTGTAAAAAGCCTTGTTCGTTTGGCTTTTGGGTATAATATGCATCTTTATGCTCGGCAGTACGTGAGGATGATGCAAGGGTACAACTTCCGGATCTGGTTCACCTATGGGTATCATCTCATAAGGATTGATTGATACAAGAATAAGGAATACATTGTCCTCAATAGCGAGAGGGTTGCTGTCTGGCAATGTCGCTGTCGGTACATAATCTCCATATAGCCCTTCATAGAAGATGATTGGAATACCGCCTCTTGTCAGTCCGTTACATTTCTTCAGCCGTACACACAGGGTATCAAGGGATTCTCCGGTTATATCGAATTCTACATTGTCATTTGAGTTGTCAAATGCCCTCCCGATTCCATAATTATAGTCCGTGAGTTGGCCTTCAATGCTTCCATATAGAGATTCTATCATGTTATAATAATTCCCGAAGAAATGATCCTTTGTCAACTTTACTCCGTTGACCCAATTAATCGGTAAATGTTCTATCTTCATATGCTTACTCTTTTGTTGAAGTTAATTTTACTCTTCTGATATATATAGGTCGGTTGTTTCTGATTTTGTTCTGCTTGCTGTCCTTGTGTGGATCAAGAATCCGTATCAGCAGCGGATAACTGAACCATTTTGTCGTATAAAAAGTCCATCCCACCTTGTAACCGTCTTTTCCTGTTTCAATCCTGTTCTGTGGAAATCTGCGGTTCTGGTCTTCTATAAACCAGTTGAACCAGTTTCCCAGAGAAATGCCGTCCGGCAGTTTTACAACCAGCGAAGCGTAATTCTTATCTCCTATCTTGCGGTTGATTTTCACTTTTACGGACTTGAATTCAAAGCTGTCAATATTGTCCCAGTAGTTACGGTCGAAAGTCCCGAATTCCAATTCCCACGGAGCATAGATGGGAGGAGGTATAAGCAGAAACAGTTTTCTGCCCAGCATAATCATGTAAGGTACTATGAACCAGAGTACATTCAGCGCTCCCCAAATGGCATACGGAAGATTGCTTATCTTCTCAAATATAAGGTAATATATCCATCCTCCGAGTATGCCGGATACAGACAACAGCAGTATTGTCCCTCCGGTGGATTCTCCAAGTCCGATTGCTTTGAAAGAATCTGATTCTGTGTACTTCCAGAAAATAAAACCCAGTCCGATGTAGCATAGGATTGTCAGAAGAAGTCCGCCCCATACGAATTCATTCCTGAGAAGTCCCAACAGGCAGGGAAGGGCAATTATCAAAGCTGAAATAAGTATGAAGATAATGGCTTTTTTCATACTCAGCTTCCGTTTTAGATTTTTCATGCCGTTCAGGAAAAACAGCATGACCGTTACGAGCAGTGGTGCTAACAGGTATTTAAAGAAAAAAGATAATAACATTTCCATATTCTAACTTTTTTATCTGTTGTTTATAGATTCATATCATATCCCAAGCGGTTTTCTCCCAAAATACAGTCTGTACGTCCATGTATCAGGTGTTTTATATGTATTTCTCTGAATGAAAGTATAAAGAAACTCAGTATCTTTGTTACAATATTGTCGATTCGTGATTGTCCGTTGTAGTCTTCTGAATTTTCAGACTGTCCGAAGACTATGGTTGCTTCCATATCATCACCTTCACATTCCACTTCTCCGTTCAATCCAAGGTTTTCTCCTAGAATACCTTCATTGATAGGCGAATATTGTGAAATGGTAATCACATGTGGTATATACCTGAGCCTGACTTCAAGATCAAGAACAACAGAAAACATCCTTTCAATGGCCGGGAGATTCTCCATGTATTCATCCGAATTGCAAAGAAAAAGGAACAGCTTGTACTTTTGATGGTCAGTGATATCCAATGATATGCCAAGCATCGTTTCTACAAGGTGGTTCAGATTTTCACGCATTGTTGGATTTGAAAAGAAATTCAAATCACGGTCGATGATTTTGACACGTTCCTTGAAGAAGGCTGTATCGAATGGAATAAAAAAAGAAATCAGCTCCTTCTCCTTTTTTTTGTTGTCACGTATCGCATCCACAATTTCCTTGTTGCTCATTCCCGGTGTGCTTATGACAAGGGGATGGAACAGGAGTTCCGGAAGCTGATGATACATACTGTTCCTTGCAAGATGCAGGGTAACAACTTCCTTGTATGAATTTGGCGTAGAAAAATAACGTAAAGAAGCGCTCAGAATGTCTTTGGAGTGGACACGCGGATTCATCCCATGACAAATTATCATGAGAGAATCCAGCAGGTCTTCCTTGAGGATGAACTGCAATTCTTCAAAAAAGACTTCGGCAATGTAATTGTTTGCACTGCTGCGTTTCAGTTCGTTTATTTTTTCTTTCCTGTCTATTGGAGTTCCCATACAAGTTCGTTATTTCTGAGATTGACTACAATATTGTCACCTGGTTTGATTTCTTCCGAAACGATAAGTCTTGATACCGTTTTTTTAATATACGTTCTTATAACTCCTGCTATAGGACGTGCACCGTATTTTGGTGAGAATCCTTTTTGTGAGAGGTATTGGAGTGTCTCTTCCGCCAGTTCAAGGTTGATGTTCTTTTGTTCTAATAGCTGCTTTTTCAATCTTGAAAAATGCAATAGGAAGATTTCTTTTGCCACATTTTCATTTATAGGAGAAAATGGTACCACCTCAGTCAGTCGTCCAAGAAATTCAGGTCTGAAATATTGGGCCATAACCTCAATAAGTTTTGCAGATGTTGGGGTATGGCCGGCCTGTATCTGATCCACAATCCATTGACTTCCAATGTTGGATGTGAAAATGATTATCGAGTTGGAAAAATCACCTTCTCTACCCAGTTTGTCATGTATCTTACCTTCATCCATCATTTGAAGAAATACATCATATACGCTGGAATGTGCTTTTTCGATTTCATCAAAAAGGACTACGGAATATGGCTTTTGTCTGATTTGTGTCACCAGCAGACCACCTTCTTCATAACCGACATATCCCGGAGGTGCTCCATAAAGCAGGGCTGCTGAATGCTCTTCCTTGAATTCGGACATATCAAACCTGATCATGGCAGATTCATTGTCAAAAAGCAGTTCCGCCAATGATTTAGTCAGCTCAGTTTTACCAGTTCCGGTAGGTCCAAGGAAAAAGAAGGAGCCTATGGGCTTTTTGGGGTCACTCAATCCGCTTCGTGATTCGATAATGGCATCAGACAAGGTGGCAATCGCTTTGTCCTGACCTTTGACTCTTTCCCTGAGCTTTGATTCTATACCGAGAAGTCGGTCTTTTTCTCTGGCCTGTATTTTTCCTATAGGAATATTGGTACATTCGGCCACGATTGCTTCAATTTCCGCTGCTGTTACAGTTCCTATGGTGCGGAGTGATAGATTTTCCAGCTCTGTCAGGATTTTATTAATCCAATGGATTTTTACCTCATATTTGTCTTCATCATTCCATGTATAGGTATCTGAAAGTTTTGATGTTATGACAGAACCTATTTTATTGAAAATCATCCGGTAAAGCAATTGTAAATCGGAGCTCTGAATTGTTTCTTCTGTATTCTCCTGTAGGCGTTCGAATTCCGCCCGGATATTTTCTATTGTATTTCTTGCATTTTTGTTGCAAAGCCGTACTGCGGCAGAAGTTCTGTCCAAAAGATCAATTGCTGCAGATGGGAGACTGCGTTCCTTGAAATATCGGCGTGATAATTGTATTACATTAGGAATGCAGTCTTCTGAAATTTCAAGTCCGTAATGGCTTTCTATTTCCTTTTTGTGCAGGTGTAAGGCACACAATAGAGTGGAATAATCCAGCTCTTCCGCATTTATGACAACCAGTTTGCTTTCTATAGATTGCTTTTCTATATGTTTACGGTATGCATCTTTTGTAATTGTAAATATGAGATTGCAGGCTCCTTCACCAATCTGGGCATTGAGAATATTTATCAGAGTTGTCGATTTACCCGTATTACCGTTTTCCAGCAACACCTGGAGGTCGTCTATCACAAGAACTACCTGCTCAATTTGTTTCAGTTTATGTATCAGGGCCACAGTCTTTTGGGATATCTCATTTTCCGATGATGTTCCGGCCAGTAATTTGGCTGTATTCATTCCTACAACAGAAACCTGTTGCAGCATTTCGTCTTTATTGTAACATATTTCTTTTACAAAGGCGTTGATTATGGATGTTTTTCCTATACCGGAATCGCCTATTATCATTATGGCTTTATTTTCTGAGCGTTCCAGGCATTCAAGCATGGTTCTGATTTCTTTGTCCCTGCCCACCACTATACTTCCGTTTTTGATGGTTGCTTCTGTTTTCAGATTTTCAGCGTATGGGAACGAGGCCAGTATCTGGTTTTCTTCCCCCTGAAAGGAATAGGCTGGTGTAAGGGCATCATAATATTTTAGAATATCCTCTTCGCTTACCCCAAGTAATTCTATTTGCTGGTGCGAATAGATGACACCTTCTCTGGATATGGCCGTAAACACACAAAGAGCATCAATGTGATCGCTTCCCAGCTTTATTTTGGAGCGTTCCGCTTCATCCAGTACTTTGGATAGTTCGTCATCCGCACATATTTCGTCAGAGTCACTTTCCGACGATGTGTACATTTCTTTGCGCGTGTCAAACCAATCCATCAGATAGGCAACGTCCTTTTGCATGGATTGTAGGATTTCTTTAAGACCCGTACTTTCTGTCAGCATGGCTAACACCAGATGTGGGACACCGTATGTACTTTGTCGTTCCTGCCTGGCCATTGATTGGGCCAATTTTATGGCAGAAACAAGACTGGGGCTGTAGTCGTTGTTTATCATAAGAATACAATTTTATAAGATGAATTGCATACGGACTTTTCAGTCAGATCCTTTTCAAGAAAATGAGCGAAAACGGACAGATCCAAGAAGTCTCCTATATTTTGTTTTAATTTTATCTCAACTTGAACTATGCGGACGAATCCTTTTTTCCTTTCCGGAGAAATGGCAACACCATCCTTAATCTGTATATTCTCTACGTTGTTTCCTATCTTGTGGTAGATATAGTTATATATATCCTGCTTTGATACGATCCTGTCTCTGCTGACAAGTCCATATCTCAGGCTGTGTACCAGATTGGATTCTTCGGTATGCACGATTCCGCCTTGAACGGGAGTTCTGAAAACAAGACTTGTTGCATCATATTTCTCCATATTGAACTGTTGGATAAATGCCCTTTCATCAAGTCCGTTAGCCAGTCGTCCTGAAGTAATCCAGAATTTTACTTCCGCACTCGTAGCATTGGGGGCTGGTACTGTCAGAGCAAAAATGCGTTGTCTTTTCTCATCCCTGTTTACGCTTTCTACACTTTTCTCTATCTCGGTAAGTTTTGAGAACAACTCTTTCAGTTGCGCTGTCAGCAAATCAGGATTTAATGCGGAAAAGGCATTTCCGTCTTCTCTGATTCTTTGCAGAATCTGGCTGATCAGGTCAATGGCACTATCCGAATCAAAGCGTTCCAGGTCACCGAAATACAAGTCAAAAATACCTGTCGGATTTTCTTCAAACTGCTGAAGCCTGTTGGGATACTCCTTTCCAGTATTGTCACAAATGGAGCGTATGTTAAGGAAATAAGCCCCCTTTGGACATGGAAGAGGGACATAACGCCCGTTAGTTGCAAAATTATGTTGTTTATAAACCAATTTTCTGTTTACTACAGGGTATGTGTTCAGATATATGTTCAGTGAATCAAGGGAATCTTGCGAATTGAACACTTCAGGTAAACGGAGTTTTAACCAAAAGTATCTGTTCTTTATATCTATATCCTGAGTCCCCTGATTGGTCTGAGGTATGATTTGTAGTAATGTTTTTAGTGATTTGTCTGCTTCTGCCAGATTGATTTTAATAAAATAATCATTGTAGAAGTCTTTTATTTCCTCAAAATAATGGGCGTTATTGAACGGATCCTCCACTGAAAGACCTGATTGGGATGGTATCTTTTTCCCGTTGGAATCGAAAAAACGGGCCATTTGCAAGAATGGGACAAAGGATGTGTCATCAGGAATCAGGCAAAGTGTCATTTCCTGTGTTTCTGCCAGATGTTCTTCGTCTATATCAATACCGAGCCAGATGACGTATGATTCAATCTGATCTTTACGGCTGAGGAATACATTGGAAGCAATACTTTTCTCAGAAATAGTTTTGATAGTATCACCGTGGGCAATGAAACGGAGCCGGGCATTCACCAGAGGATAATTGAAAAGAGGAGTAAAGAATACTTGCACGCTTTCTTTACCGAAGATGAATTTTTCTGTATAGAAGTGATCTTCCGCATTAAGTATGCAGGTCTCATCATTATTGGGGGCTACAGACATTAATGCGTGAGCCGGAATAGGCAAAGCCCATTTGTTGTCTATAAGTATACGTGACAACTGATAAAGCAAACGGGAGTCCGACGCTTTTATTTCCTGATGCAGACGGGCCGTTTCATATGCGAAGACATCCAATAACAAATCAACCACGGGGTCCATATTACGTGAGTCATTGATACCCCATAGTTCCATAGCGAATCTCAGAATTCTTTCCTTTATTTCAATATGTCTTTTGTCTGGCATAGTCTTTACTGTTTATTTTATTGTGATAACGGACTTATATAAACAAGCGTGCTGAAATAGAACGGTTGGTCCGTTGAACTTATTTTTCCTCTCACTGTTATTTGAGCTTTTCTGCGTACATGAGTCTCTTTCTTATTCTCATCGTCAATCTCGGATAAAACCACATTTACAGTTACCTCTTTCAAGCGCTGTTCATACGTCGTTATGGCTTGTAATAAAGATTCCTGAACCTTATTCTCCCAATCGCTGATTTTTACCAATTGACTGAATTCCAGCTCCCATATTACAGAGCCGTAACTTTCTTTACCGGTTACCTCTCCATAGCGTGAAACAATCAGCAACATAATCTGCTGTGCAATGGATTCCTCATAAGAACACCTTTCTAGCTTCCCGCTTACAGCTGCCTTCAAATCTATTGGTATTTTCAGATAACTCATGATTTCTTATATCAATTATTTATTTATGTTTTTCGCAAATATACGGTTTTTTATTAAAAACACTAAGTTTTTTCATAAGATTCTTCTATGTAAATTTGATGAAACAAAAATAAATTCGTATATTGCGCCCGATGCATCTTAAGAGAGAATAAAAACGATTTATTAACATAAAAGAAGAGATTTATGGGAATGTACAATTACGGAATTGGTGGCAATGAAGTTAAGGTCGATGCGAATGAATCTATAGCCGAGATCCCTTCCAACCGAACTTTAATTGTCCAGAAACTGACAGACGATGCTCCTTCTGAGCCTGAGTGTGTTTACGGTTTGCAGACCATAGAAGATGTGTTTGAGCGTTTTGAACCTACCGTGCAACTGGAACATATAGATGCAGAAGGTAACGAAGTAAAAGAGGTCATGACATTCAAAGGCCTTGGAGATTTTGGAGCGGGTAAAATTAAGGAGAACAGCGAGTTCTTGAGTGAATTGGATATCGAACGTGAACAAAGTATCAAGATTGCCCGTCAACTTTCTTCCAATAAGGCTCTCCAGAAAGTGATTGAAAATCCTGCTTTGAGGGAAGCTTTGGCTGAAGTTCTGGAAATCTCTATGCAAGAGATTAATGAAGCTCAATCTAAGTCTAAAATTTAAAATTGAGATTTATGAAACCTGAAAATGAACAAAAACTACAACCGGCTGTAACGGCTACTTCTACTTCTGTCCAAACAACCTCTCAAGGTAAGGCCGCTTCTGCCTCCGCAATAGATCGCCTGAAAGAATTCGGTGGATTTTCATTTTTGGAAAATATTATTGACGGGTATTCAAACATGAATCCCAACAGGAAGGCTCGTCGAAATATTTTCTTGACTGATGCACAGTGGGATGCTGAGCGTAAAGCTCTCGTCAGACGTTTAGGTGTGTGGGTGGATTTGCTCCGCAACAATACCACCACAGAGCAAATGCGTGATAAGGCTAAGGAAACAGCTCTTCAGGCTGAAGAACTGTTGAATAAGAATTTGAAAGCCGCATTGGCTCGTACCCATGATTTGGAAGTAGCTTACCGTTCCGTTGCATATTTCTATAAAAATACGGAAAATGACAAGGTCAAGAATGTTACAATTGTTAATGCCAGTATGGAACAGTTGCGTGATTTGGATAATACTGTTTTTGCTGACTATATCAACAAAGAATTGAAACAGAATTTTGACCGTCTGGATTTACGCCGTAATTATTCTTTGCTTGTTGTGCCTGGTTATTTGGGCTCTAATGCTATTTTGGACAAATGGTCTAAGATGGCTTATGACAACAAGGCATTCCTTATTACAGACTTCCAAGACTTGGAGTCTCCTGATGATGTAATTGATATATTCTTTAATGCAGATCACACAAGTGGTGATGCTTTCAAGTCAAATACAGTGATGACATGTAACTGGCTGCTTGGCCGTGCAAAGGAGGATTCCGTAGGAGAAGAAGAGAATCTTTATGTTCCGCCATCAACAGCACTCGCAGGTAAAATCTATGGGACATTGATGTCTCAGGTTGTTGCCGGAAAGAAATTTGGAGGACTCAATGAAGTTGAAAGTGTTCGTTTTGACTTGAAGCGTAGTGAAATCTCTGAACTTGAACGGATGGGACTTGTTCCGATGGTTAATGAATATAGCAAAGTAATGGCTTTCTCTGCCAAAACTTTGTTCAATGGAGATAACCTCGGTTTGCAGACTTATTCTGTTGTACGTGTGTTCGACTATATTACGAAAGTATTGTTTGACTTCCTCAACCGTCGTGCATTTGAAAACTGGAACACTCGTACAGAAGCGGATTTACGCTCTCAGATTGTAAAGTTCCTGGATAGTGTAATGGGGCCCAACAAACTTATCGAACGCTTTAAGGTGGTGAAGATTGAACAGGATCCGAACCAGAAAGACCGTATCTTGTTGGATATACATATTACACCGTTCTTCCCTGCTAAGAGTTTCGTCATTCAGCTTGCCGGTCACAAAGGTGACGGCCCGGAAGAAGCTGTTTGGGAAAGTGAATATCGTCAGGAATAATTTTGTCAAGTTAGTAGATGGGCATTTAATGTCCATCTACTTTATTTATAATTTTCTTCGCTATGACAGATCATTGGGAACAACTAAACCAACAAGAACTGCACAATAGATTACAAAGTAATCTTAACTTTAAAGGAAAGGTAACTTTTGATAATCAAAAAACAGCGGCTATAGAGATTGATCCTTTAGGAACTCACGATATTCTAAGAAATCAAGATGGTAGTTATGGGCTTATTTCTTTTTCAGATTCAGTGCCATTGTGGGTTAATAACCCTGCTTTAATTGATAATGAGAAGGCAAAAACATACATGTGGCATGAAAATACTGCAAATTCTATATCCACAATAGGAACCATAGCTAGTTTGGTAGAACTATCAAATATTAAAGCTACAGCAAGATTCTATAAGGCTGGTAAATTTTCTCCTAAAATTTATGGTAATGGGTGGCAGGGAGGAAGTCGTGCTCGTATTAAAACATATAAAGTAACTTCTTTGGCAAAGAATATGGGTCGAAAAATATTTTTTGTCGGAGTTGTTATTGATTATGCAGGAGCAAAAGATGGACAAATTTCTTATGGAAAAGCTACGGTAAATACTCTTGTATCTGGAGCTGCTGCTATTATTGGTGGCTGGATAGGTCTTACAATAGGTTTGGTGTATTGGGGATTAGATTCGTTAGGCGCATTTGAAAGACCTAATATTTCTATCAATCCGAATAATTATGGTACAATAACGCAGCCTTTAGATAATTTGCGTGTAGTTATTCCTATATTGCCTTCACAAGAGCAAATTATAAAACGTCATTACAAACATAAACAGACATATATCGGACCTGCCCCTGCTAAAAGATATTAGTAATGTTAAAAGAAATTTCATACTGGACATATTATTTTTTTTTGAAGCGGAAGTATCTAAAGGATGGTGGACATAAATCAGACTCTGTTATGTTTATATCAGTTTGTTTATTTTTTAATTTTGCTTCTATAATTCAAATAATAGAATATTATGCCCATTTTACATTGCCAAGATTTCCTATTACAACAAAATGGGAGTTGTCATCTTGGATATATGCGATAATTATATTAACTCCATTTATATTTTTTGTATATAATAGATATTTTAAACAGGAAAAGTTACAGGCTCTTCTTGAAGAGTATTCTAGAAAATCAGAAATTCGATTGTTGATAGGCCGGTGTCTTTTCTTTGCCTATTGTATTTTTACATGGATTGGTTCATATGTAATTTTAGCATATTTTCATCATTGAACTATATTGAAAGTATTTAATCTCTATTTATAATAGAAAATGGTGTATGAAGTTCTATAATTCATATGCCATTTTTTTATTAAAATAGGTATGATATTCTTTCCCTTATTTCTCTGAGATAATTTCCATTTTACTCCGAACGTTCCTTTTTCTGTTCTAGACTCCGTACTAATTGTATCTCATCTTTATTTTGCTCTTTTGGCGTTATTGTCGGCCAAATTTTATTATGCAAAGATACATCTCAGGCTGTACTACATGTACCGCTTTGCTAATTTACGTCACATTTTTTCAGAAGTCTTCCACAAATCATAGATTTGGGTATTCTAAAAAATATTCCTTAATTTACATGTCTGAACAACCTTATCGCTGGTATTCTAAGCATATAAAATTCATTCCCGACAATGAAGCTAAGAGCTTCAAAGAAGAGGGAAAAAGATGTTTAACAATTAAAAACTTAGAATTATGCCAAATTGGTGCAGTAGCAGTTATGTTTTAGTGGGCAGTGCAGACGAAGTGAAAGAACTTTATGGAATAATGAAAAAGCTGGAACGAAGAAAAAAAGCATCCGTTGAAAACGGTTTCGGAATAACCTGGCTTGGCTGTCTTGTTGATGCTTTGGGAGAAGATTGGAAAAAAGTGTCTTGCCGTGGGGAATGGAGTGCAGTCTGCAAAAGAAGAAATACACTGAGGTTTACGACAGAGACGGCATGGGGACCTTGTAATCAGGTATTTGACCTTATTTGCAGAAAATACCCTTCAATCAGATATTATTTTCAGAGTGAAGAGCCGGGAATGGTTGAATACCTCACCAATGATAAGGAGGGTAAATATTTCAAGGATAAGTATTGTGTTGATGTTTATACTCCGGAAAAAGAATTTAAGCATAAGCATTTTTTAGATGAACAAAGTCTGTATAAATGGCTTGGAGATATACTTGGTACTATCGTTACTTCTGCCGATGATATTGAAAAACAGAATAAACGATGGTATGATACTGGCAGTTCGGCTTTTTGCCACATTTATGAATTCAGGAAAATATGAATATATTACGAGTGGAACAGGTATGACATTATCCTGTTCCACTTTTTTTGTAACCTTATGGGGATAAGGCACTTTTATATACAATCGTGTCCTGCCTTTTATATAAAGATAGCCTTTTTTATTTTGGTAGTATATACCCTTGTTTCACCATTTATCCTTGCCGTCTTGATTTTACCATGCAAAGGTAAAGCGTACGGAAGGATTCCAAGCATCGTTTCACTATCAGTTATCTGATTTTACCGGCAGCCTTCCACAAATCAAAGATTTGGGTATTCCAACAAAATCATTACTGCTTACTTGGCTTACCATCCTTTCACGCTTTTGTTTTCGGCATGTAAAATTCATTCCCGACAATGAAATGGAGCTAAAAAAGCTTCAAGTAAAGGGAAAATAAAATGTTTAACAATTAAAAACTTGAAATTATGCCAAATTGGTGCAGTAGTTCGTATGTCATTGAAGGTGACAAGAAAGAGGTTAAGAAACTTTATGGTATTATGCATGGCCTCGAAAAAAGGAAGACACCAGCCGTTAAAAACGGATTCGGTACAGCGTGGTTAGGATGTCTGGTAAACGCTCTTGGAGCTGATTGGAATAAAGTCTATTGCAGAGGAGACTGGAGTAATCTTGAAATGGAGCAAGATACTTTGAAATTCTCGACAGAAACAGCATGGGGGCCTTGTAATGAAGTCTTTGACCTGATAAGGCAAAAGTTCCCTTCATTGAGTTATTATTTTCTGAGCGAAGAGCCAGGTATGGGAGTGTTTCAGACAAATGATAGGGATGGAAAGTATTTTACAGATAAATTTCGTGCCGATATTTGTACTCCAGAAGAAGAGTACCAGTGCGAATATTTTGAGGATAAGCCAAGTATGTTCAAATGGTTGGAAGAGATATTCGGACAGCCAGTTACTTCGGATGAAGATATTGAAAAATTAACTGATGAATGGGAGAATGCCAATGAGAATGCGTTTTGCAACATTGATGAATTTATAGTGATAGAATAGAAATTGGTGAAGCAGGGTTATGAACATTAGCATGACTCTGCTTCTTGTTCTTTACAACATAGCCTTTATACCCTTTTTATTACCGGCCTGTACGGATTTTCTTTTCCCCTCTTTTATTTACCGCTTATAAGTATTCTGCTCATGCTTTTACGCAGCCATCGGCCGATCCTTGCTGCTGAATTTTATGATGCAAATTTACAGCATCGGGATGGACATCAAGTACCGCTCTGCTAATTTGCTTCTGAATTTGTCGGCAGCCTTCCGCAAATCACAGATTTGGGTATTCCGTCAAATTCGTATGCCATTTACTTGTTTTTACCATCCATTGAATGCTGTCTGGATTGCATATAAATTTCCTCCTGCAAGGAAGCCGCAAGGCTTCTACTGGAGGGAAAAACAAAGTCTAACATTTAATTTTTTGTATTATGCACAGCAAAATTTTTCAGATTACCCAGACAATGGTTGATAAGGACAGTTATTTGAATGAAGACACTCTTATGCAAGGTGAAGGCAGTTTTTTTGACTATTGTGGAGAAATTGATGATGAGGAACGTCAGTTACATATTGAGAACTTGGTGAATGAGGTATTGCCAAAAGGTATGTTCGAGCTCGTTTCTGAAAACACGATACGCTATATGGGCGGTGCGGAAGAGTGGAAAAAGAATTTTATCGCAGGTATTCGTCTAAGGGTCGAGGCTGTGACTCCCGACAAAATACAGGATTGGATTGGCCCGGTCTATCAGCTTGAAAAGTACCTGAAAGACCCTTTGGAGACTGGATATTGGTTTTATACGGACGAGAATGGCATACAGTCCTATGCGGAGCAATCTTATGAATTCTTGCGTGAAGTTTGCGCTCTTGAGCCAGGTACTTTGCTTTATATCGGAGGTGTCATCGATTATCATTTCTGATTTTTGTCATATAGGTGGCTTGCTGGTGTTCATTGCCGGCAGGCTGCACCTTGTGCATTGATAAAAGAAAATACAGCCTTTTTTATTGTCACTTCCTTTTTTATATTTCTTCCTTTTTTACATCTTTAAGAAATCTCTGATTTAGCAATAAGCTCGCGTCATTTTGTTTTTTACTCAGCAAATGTACGGCGGATGGAATGGCTGTCCAAGTACCGCTCCGCTACATCGTCGAATTTTTCCGAAACTTTCCGAAATCAGAGATTACGGTATTTCATAAAATTTTATCCTCTGTTCCTTGTTGCCATTCTTTTTTCCGCCGTGATGTTCGCACGTAAAAAATCAACCTTACGGCGAGTCTAAAAGCTCAAATTAAGGGAAATAAACTTAATAAATATTTGGATTATGGGAAAATATGATTTTATCAAGGAAGGAAATGTTTTGTTCTGGCATGACCCTGACAATGGACTCTCTGACGGAGTTTATCAAGTTGTTTCTGTTCCGGAGGTTATAGAGGACGATAGTATTATTCTTATTGCAGCTTCAGGCTCTGAAGCGGAGGTTTATCCCACTGAACTTTCTCCGATAAATTCAGGCAGAAGTTACAAGAAAGCATTCTTACGTTGGAAAGCAGAACGGGAAACTGACGGAAAGGTGTTTTATGACAGACTTTCAGAGGTCATGAAAACGGATAGTAAAATGAAAGTTGGCGATATGGTTGTTTTCACAAATGATGCCGGCCTTGTATTTGGTCCTTATGAGGTATTGGCATTCGAGAAACCGGACAATATCAAAGACAGATGCGTATTTATTGACCATGATAGTTATTGGTTCTCAGAACGTCCCGAAAATTTGTTGCTTGTTCAGAAAGGAGGTGAGTTATGACAAAGGATGACAAGTACCTATGGCGTTTATGTAAAAACATTATTGCAGGGCGTTTCAATTGGCGCGGATACTGCAGCCAGCAGAGTTATTACGGTCGGGAAATCTGTGTGACACCGCTTTTCTGTTCCTATGGACAGATTGGTTACACTGTAAACTTCCCTTATTCAAGAATGCCGGATGTAGAATATGACTGGGAACTTGACGAACTGACCATTGATGAAATGGATTATAAGGAATATTTTGAGCAGGAACAGGGGTGAAAAACAAGAGGGGCGGAAAAACGCTACCGTCCCTCCGTTTGGTAATTGCCTGTTTTACCTCCTGAATCCGCTTCGTTCCATTTCTTCCTCCTCGCGGTATTCTTCCATATTTTCCAGTTTTTCATTCACCTCCGTCAGGTTGTCATCCAGCGCCTTATCATGGTTATATTCGAAGCTGTGCTGTACCGCCAGTCCTGCATTGGTTGCAGAGCCTACGTCCAATGTGTCTTTTTCCCTGTTATAGCTGATATACAGCACTTCGCCATTGGGCATTTCAAAGGCCGGAGTCTTAGTTTGCGTTACCACGTTGCACTGTTCCTATGGCCAAATCGGCTACACCGTGCATTTCCCTTACTCCAACATGCCGGAAGTAGAATATGATTGGGAAATGGGGAAACTGACTGTTGATGACGAAAACTGGAAAGAATATTTCCGGCATAGCGAACAATGACAAGGGGCTGGCATCACACCAGCCCTATATCCTTTTCTTAATCGTCGTATTCCTTTTATAGGTTTTTCTATATGCTTATCTTGTTAATTGTCCCTCAAAAAGGACGCAATATCATAAATTATAGCGAACTTTGTAATTAAACGGTGAAAATCAAAAATGTAAACTGTTGAGATAAAGAATTATGAGAAACAATAAGAGTTACAATTATACAGATGAGTTTAGTGATATAGTCCATACTGCAAGATTTATAAATGCTGCAGAGTTGTCTGGGCTGTTCTTTTCTGCACCAAAGTGGATAACCCTATTGATGAAAATTCGTAATGTCATTATGAAGCCTTTTGGACTAAAAAGAGGAAAAGATTTATCGGATTTGGTGCATATAGAGACTGAGAATTTGGCAACTATAAGCAAAAATGACAAGCATCTTGATTTGGAAATTGCTTTTATGACCGAGCGTGTGGAATGTGACAGTCAACGCATATCTGTAAGTACAAAAGTCAGATTCCATAATCGTTTTGGAAAATGTTATTTTGCTATAATTAAACCGTTCCACAATTTAATTTGCAAAACACTCTTGCTACGAGCAAAAAACAACATTGAAAAATCTGTTTGCAGATAAGCATTATAATGCACCTGCAATCAATAAAGAAATCAAGGAATATGAATACAGATTATAAAGTCGGAGATTTTATCTATGATGCAGATATTTATGATGGACTGAATAAATTTCTGTCCGATTTAGAGTTTTACAAAAAATGGTTACCCAAAAATAAAGAGGCCAAAATACTTGAACTTTGCTGTGGAACAGGAAGACTTACGATTCCAATAGCAAAGGATGGCTATGACATTAAGGGCGTTGATTATACTTCATCCATGCTTGAACGGGCAAAGGAAAAAGCTCTTCAAGCCGGATTAAAAATAGATTTCATTGAAGCGGATATAAGAAAATTAAACTTGGGAGAGAAATTCGATCTTATTTTTATTCCGTTCAATTCTATTCATCATCTGTATAAAAATGAAGATTTGTTTGAGGCGTTGAACACTGTAAAAAAACACCTGAAAGATAACGGTTTGTTTTTATTGGACTGCTTCAATCCCAATATCCAATATATTGTCGAAAACGAACGGGAACAACATGTTATGGCTGAATATACTACAAATGATGGAAGAAGTGTATTGATAAGACAAAGTATGCATTACGAAAGTGCATCTCAAATCAATCGTATAAAGTGGCAGTATTTTATTGACGGTGCATTTCACTCAGTCCAGAATATGGACATGAGGCTGTTTTTCCCCCAAGAATTAAATTCATATCTTCATCAAGCGGGATTTAATGTTGTCCATAAATTCGGTGATTTTACAGAGTGTGATTTTAATGACAATTCGGAAAAACAAATATATATACTGGAACTCAAGAAGTAGTGATGAGCAATAGAATTATACCATCTAAAAATAACCTGCACTGTTACGTATGTCGTAACCTGAAAATGATTATTGTATAGCAAAGGGGCTGGCATTCACACCAGCCCCAAATCCTTTTCATTCATCGCCGCATTCCACCGCTATATTCGGCCTCCTGCTGTTCCTCCATGTATTCTTCCAGGTCGTTCAGTTGCTCGTTCACGCCCTGAAGATTGGCATCCAGTGTCATGTTGTGGTCATAAGGGTAATGATGCTTCACGGTCATGCCCGCGTTAGTCATCGTCCCCACATCCAGCGAGTCCCTGTCCCTGTTGTAATTGACATGCAGCACGTCGCCGTTCGGCATTTCGAAGACCGGCATCTTGTGCCGTGTCATTTCCGCAAACTGTTCCGCGGCCATTTCCCTCGCCAATGCCTTCACATCCTCGCTGGCCCTGTCAACTCCATATCTTCGGATATGGTCTCGAACTTCCTGTTCGGTATATTTCAGCATCACTTCAAAGGTTCCGCCTACACTGCCATTATAAACTACAGCAAAATTCTGGTCCTCAATCAGCAGGTCATCGCCACGGTTCTGTAATGGAGAGGCATAAGTGTACTGTTCGTCCATGCCGTTACCGTCATAATATTCTTTGGCGAGAGCAAGCAGACCATTATAGTCGCCCTTGTCCTTCAATTCTTCCAATTGCCTGGTATCGTCCGCCATTTGCAGATAGGCTACAGAAGCATAATATACCTTTTCCTTCGGGGTTTCCGCCCGTTCCTGATTTTCTGTCTTTTCCCTTTCTATATCCCTGGCAATCTGGTCTATCTTCTGCGTAATCATGGATGATGCTTTCTTCACATCCATAAGTACGGTCTTAATGTACTGGGGCGACTCCTTCAGATTATCCAACCACGATTTCAGATACGGACAACTGTCCTCTTTTATATGTTTAACCATGCCGTAGCGTTGTGAGATCAGTGCACCGCACAATTCGGCTACAAGTTCTTCATCGCTATACTCCTTTGAACCGAAAGAGGTCGGTTTGAAACGGTTTAGTACACCTTCCGCACCAGTCGAATGCCCCATTTCATGGAACAGTGTTCCATAGAATGCTTCCCCGTCCTTGAACTGCACCTTCTCCGGTACGGTGATTTCATTCTTGCTTATTGAATAAAAGGCATCATCCTGATGTTTCACGTTGATGGGGCAGATCCACAGATTGTCGCGTATCATCCTGTCCGCCGGTTCGAAGCTGAACATTTCGCCTTCATGAACAAACGGGCGGCCGTTTTCCTTTTCCAGTTTTTCCCACAGTTCCGGACGTGCTTCTTTCAGATTCGTCTGGGCGACGTTGAACACACGGAAAACCTGCATTTTGGGGTACACATTATACTGTTCCTTCTCATCGTTCGACAGATTCTTGTAATCATCATACTTGATCTTCTCCTTAGTTTCCTTGTGGATACAGGTGAAGGTAGTCAGCATGACGGGAAACGATTTCTCACCTTTCAGTACCGAAACCCTCGGCAGTTCCTCGCCGTCCTTGCCCGGCTTGTTCAGTCTCTGTACGCAATCGAAGGTACAGAACCTCGGAATAGTATATCCTTCCTTTTCACAGTGCAGCATGAGCATCAGCGCATTCATACCATTGTATTCGCGGCCGGAAAGATTACGGGGCCACTGGAGTGCCCCCTCGGTGAACCAGGGTTTCTTCCAGTCCTTACCGATGGTCTCCAGCTTTTCAATCATCATTTCAGCGAACAGGTCAAGAGCCTTGTCTTCGCTGTTGGGGCCGTCTGTATTGCGTTTCCTGTAACTTGCCATATCATCGTCAGTTATTGTTTGGTGTCGGTACATACTGGTTTACCTCCTGACAACGGCATGTAATATCAACCTTACCGTTATACCAGGACAAATCAATTTCACCTTTTGCCTCTATCTTGGTAGAAGGCTGTAACCATGCTTCTCGTTGCTTGTCAAAGCAAAAGAATCTTACCCACAGGTATTCGAAATTCTCATTTACCTTTTCTGCGCTGAAAGCTGAAAAGCTGAAGAACGGTTTGCCGTTTTTGTCAGTTCGTTCATCAACTGTTTTCCCCACTTTGCCGCGGAATGTGAGTTCACCCTGCAGGCTGTCTGTGTCGCCTGCTCCGGCTGGTACTATACTTTCTGCCGACAGGTTGAAGTACGTTTTGTCACCCCTGTGCTTCGGTACCAGTATGCCTGTTACCTTTACACGCATACCGTTTCGCAGACGTGCTGCTTCTTCCTGTGTTCCGTCCATGCTGACGCTGATTTCCACAGCTCCGCCCTGGCCGTCCTTTCCCTGAATGGTGGTCTGTACGGTCATACTGACAAACTGTTTCCCTTCTTTCCCGTTTCTGAGGATGGCATCACGGCTGATTAAGCCGCATACCGTTACATTGCATTTGATCATAAAGTGTCTTGTTTATTAGTGTTACATGTCCACAGACCATGTATGTGCTGAATGCTGAATATTGATGTTGAATGCTGAAAATGGTGCTGCCTAATCGGGGGCACGGATTTTTATATAGACTATCCATACGGCGATGGCCACCTGCACGGCTACGATGACAGCCGTACCGATCCAGCCGACCAGCCTTTGGCATACCATAATATGCATTGCCAGTGCGGATAGTCCGAGTAAACATCTGCTTATTGTTATCACCACGCGTTTTGTCATGTCTGTTATGTGTTTGTCATATCTATCTTTTCATGGTTTCCGCCTGTGTCTGCTGTTGCGACATGCCTTGCTCGAAATTCCGGGAGGCGGCTTCCGAAAGAATCACGGTATTCAGCAGTCCGGTCACCCGCATCCTTTTGCTTTCTTCTGAAAGCTCGTTGCTGTTTAATACTGCAGACAGTCGGCTAAACTCGGCTGATGTCAGTTCTCGGGATATTTTCAGTTCCCCGTTATCCGCTTTCAGGATGGCCTTGCCGTTTTCTTCTATGCTCAGTTCGCAAGTTTTCATGCCCGGCATCAGGGATGTCAGGTCAATCCTGCGCCTGTCCATAGCAGCAGAGATTGCGGCATTCTGTTCTTCTTCACTCTTCGCATCTATCTGTGCAGCCAAAAGCATCAGGGATGTGAAAGCGGTCATAGCCATCTCTACGATGGGATCATTGCAACCCGATATGCCGACACCGCTATCCTCCGAGGACAGCAGTTTTTTCATCCAGGCATCGGGTGCCATGGTCTTGTCTGTGTTCATGTTCTCGTTATCCCTGTACTTGGCCAAGAGGTCACTTCCGTTGTACATCACCTGCTGTTTGATATTTCCTTTCTGGGCAATCTCTGCCAGATAGGCTGCCGGATCCACCTCGCGTTTCGTCCCATCGCTGTATATGTTTGTCACTCCGAAATGCAGATGCTCGCCGGTTGTTCTGCTTCCCGTATTGCCGGAAGTACCGAGTCGTTGTCCTGCATTTACGCTGTCACCGGCTTTTACGGTAATGTCGCTCAGGTGCATGTAGGTACATTGTACCTTGTTACCGTCCGGTCTGCTGTATTCTACTGTTACCGTCTTTCCCCCGGCGGAGTTCACATTATTGTTCACCGACACTACTTTTCCGCCATTTTCCGTTGCCAGTACTGCGTCACCCTTGCATCGTATATCAAGTCCTTTGTGCATCTGCTGCTTCTCCTTGTTCATCGGATCCTGACGTATACCGAAGGCCGATGTTACAAAGAGAAACTCCTCGCGTTCCACCGGAAACGAATACTCTTCTGCCATTCCTGCTTTTTCCTCTCTGCGCAAAGGATTCTGTTCTATCCCGAATGTTTTTCCCTGTGCGGCCATTTCCTGCATGACCTGACGGTCGTATTTGTCAAGACCATTCTGTTCAATGATTTTCTGTAGTGTAGCTGCATAGTTTCCTCCAGTTGCATATCCGGCTTTTGCTATGCCTTCTGTCCATCCTTTATAATCATCCGGGTTGAGTTTGAAACACTCGGCATAGCGGCTGTTCTCTTTCAAGAACCTGGAATGATGTTCGAATGATTCGCCTACATTGTCATAGCTGCAGAATTTTTCATTAGGTTTGTCGTCCGTGTATAGACCATAACGGCCACCCTGTGCAATCCAGTCAGGCGTAGCCTTGATCCCGAAGTGGTTGTTTTCGTTCAGTGCCAGTCGGCTCTGTCCGTTACTGCTCTCCAGAATACCCTGGGCAAGTGTTACGGATGCAGGAATGCCGTAGCGGCGCATCTGCTCCATGGCATACTCTGCATACTTGTCTGCATATTCTCTGTTTTTACCAGCCATATAATTATCTCCTTAATGTTGTACGTTGTTCCACTGATTCTTCGTTTCCGTCTTTTCCGGATGCTTGGCCTGTTTCTCTGGCTGTCCCTTCGGATTGCCTCCCGTCGGACATGCTTCCAGACTGTTGCAAAGACTTGCTTCTTGCTTTCTCCATTTCCGGTGCATCACAGATGACTACACGTTCTCCGGCCCTGATCAGCTTGGGCAGGTAGTCGTCCAGTTTGTGGAAAGGAAACTCTGCCGATTGTGCAAATCCACGTTCACCTCCTTCCGAAAGCTTTTGTATGGTAACTCCCAGTATGCTGGCTCCCTTTTCGGCATCATCATTGTACATACGGTAAAAGTCACCTTTCCGTACCAATTGCAGGGCATCAGGATGTTTTGCCTTTATCCTGTCCCAGGACTCCCGCTGTGCAGACGTTTCATTCTGTACAGTCTTTTCAGTACTGTCTTTTGTGGTCTCGGCAGTCTGCTGTCTTTCGGCATCCTTTTCCTGTTTCTCTCCGGCATGTTCATCCTGTGTCTGTCCCTGTTGCAGTATGTCTGCAAACAGCGTTGCGGCAAGATTACGTTTATACTCGTTCTTGTCCTCTGCCAGCCACATGCGTTGCCACTGCTGCGGAGTCAGGCTTCTCGGCTGCATACGGTTACCGTCTATGGTAGCCGTACACTGGATACCGTCTTTCTTCGTCTTGAATACGCATACTCTCTGAATGCGGTTCAGGTCTATGTCCCTGGTCTCAGTGCTGAACAGATCAACCTTCAGGTCTGGTTTAATCTCAGCTAGCGCATAATACTTGTGTGCCAGTTCCATGCGTACCTTGTCAATGTCATCCATTGCCTGTTTCAGCGTGGTGAAGAAACGGTTTACGTCCTCCTTGTCCGGATAAACGCTGTATCCCGGTTCGTTCTCCGGTTTCAGATACAGGGCCCAGCGGTTCTTGTCGTCCTGCACCATCTGTATCTTGTCAAAGCATTTTTCATTGGCTTGTTTTACGGCTGGAGTAACGTCCAGCGTAGAGAGTACTTCCATTGTCCAGTTCTTCAGACGGGCCAGCGATACCTGTTTTTCTGCAAAATACGCATCATCGGGTCGGTAGCCCAAGGCACCGTCCGGATTGAAGAAACGCACGTTTTCTATACCTTCTAGTCGCAAGGCACGTTCGATACGAGCCTTGTTCATGCCCGGCACCTCATTATCCACTTCCGTAGAAGCTCCTGCTGGCAGTACCACGTCGGCCTTTTTGCCCTGACGGTCTATGACAAGCACGATGTTCTTGTCTTCCTTGCTTGGGTATCTGCTGATTTCATCTGCTACAAAGTAGTGCTTCGGGAGCTGGTCGCGCAGGTCGGTTGTCTTCTGTCTGTTGCGCAAGGTGGCATATTCTATTTTTTCGCCTTTTTCCGCTTTGTGAATCACCTCAAGGGCATTGTTCACGTCACTTTCCAATGCGTCAATCAGGATAGGATTCTCCTTGAGTTCCCTGTTCCAGTAGTCCACCATCTTCCTGCTTTCTTCCGTCAGGCGTGCAGGCAGGCCAAGTTCAAGCATCTTGATTCCGGATGCTATCTCTACCACCAGCCTTTCCTGTTTCAATGCATCTTCCGAAGGTGGCATACCGTTTTTCATCACCATACCTTCGCGTGCAAGCCTCTGCTGATGTCCGGTGGCACTCACTATCTGTCTCAAAGCTTCCTGTACATAGTCATGGTAATGCTTGAACTCTCGCTGGCGGGGCATATACACCGCATCACGGTCTGTCTCATAGTGAGGCATACCGCTTCCGTCCGAACGTACAGGAACAAGATTGTCCCGCATTTTCAGCAGGAAGTCGTTGAATCGGATGTGTAGTTTGCGTTCGTCGGATTCCGAATATCCATTCTCTGTAATCCCGCCGTCTGTTTTCAGTGCTATGTCATAGCCTCTTTCATCCACATAAGGAAATGTCGTCTGATCGATGTTGAACAGTGTTCGAATCTCCCTGTTGTGAATGCCTTTGTACTGTTCCTTCATTTCCGGCTCCAGCAGGAGATAATCCCGTCGGGTGATGATGTCCTCCGGATTGTTGCGGTTCACGTAGCGGTTCCAGTTGTAGTAGAGAAACGGTACACCCTGCTCATGTTCCCTTACCGATGTACCTCGTGCCTTGGCATCAGTGTAGAGGGTAAACAGATTTGTCTTGCATCCTTTGCTGTCCGAATGCAGAGCCATAAACAAGGCGTTGAACGGACTGGCCGAAACTCCTTGCGGATAGAGTCTCGGATAGTGCTTGCCGGCAGCATTGAGCCAGTGGCCGTCGGCTTCCGAAGCGCCACTCAATGCCGATGAAAGCAGTTCTATTTGCTTTTGTGCGGCATTTTTCTCTATTTGCGACTTTTCTTTCATATTTGGATGTGTTTGTGTTGTTTGTTTTTTTTATAGTTCTTACTGGATACCTCTGCTTCTGGCCGCAGTTTCCTGTTGTCCGCTGTCGTAGTTTTCCGCAGCCATCTGACGCAGCCTGTCGCTTTGGGCAAGTATGGCATTGGCCAGTGTGTTCAGGGGCACCGCGCCGCTACGGTAGGCATCCGCTACTATCGGACTGATCTGTATGGTACAGGGAACACGGTCTATCGTAGCAATCAGCGTGCAGCCCTGCAATACCGGATTTACGATACGTGGATTCAATGGTTCGTCCGCATAGCGTTTGTATTGTACGTTTCCGCTTTCTCTACGTGGATATCCGTCAACTTCGTTCTGTTGGTTTGACAGTGCTTCCTTGCCGGCCTTGTTCAGCAGATTTGCACCGCCAAGTCCCATGAGCAGCATCTTCAGCAGCGGATTCCGGACAAACAGTCCTGCTACGATACTGGCTATCGGCAAAAGGTTGTCCTTCAGTCCGAGGGATTTCGTCTTGCCCGTAAAGAGCCCCAGCAGCATATCCGGCAGCATGGCTATGATATAACCCAGGTTACCGGCCACTTTTCCCATTCCGTCAAGACCGAATGAGCGCAAAAGCCCGTCCCAGCCGTTTGTATTGGTATGTTCCGCTTGTTCTTCCGTTTCTTCCCGCGTACCGACGGCAGCTTCGTCGTTTTTCACATTTTGTCCGTTATATCCGCTTGTCGGTGTTTCCGTATTTTTCATTGTCTGTTCCCTTACTTCGCTTTCCGTGTTGTCCTTCAGCATTTCCTGTTCTTTCAGATAGGCATCCTCATATCCGGGAGCTACTACCAGCGGAACATCTTTGTACTGCTCTTTGCGTTCTTTTCCCGGCATACTGTAGTTCTTCATCCATGCCGGCTTTTCATTTTCTTTCTTGCTCCAATCCATAAAACTGAAATTGATGACAGGTATTTTGTTTCTCAGCTGTCCGTTGACTTGGGCAATAAGTTTATTATCCTTGGCTGGAATCATGGTCGCTTCTTTGCGGAACATATCAAATACATTGTTCTCTTTTCCGAACACACCTTTGCTGATACATTCCTCTACGGATTGTTCCCGTGGTGTTTCTGGCACAAGACTGTCAGCTGCAGCAGTCAGTGCCACATCCACACCTACGAATCTGGCAAGCGAAGCCCACGATCCGGCACCTCCCAGCATAATGGCATCTGCCGAAGCGCCCAGTACATTTCCGGCACCTTTTTCCAGCGTACTGGGATGATAGGCTGCCTCGCTGCGTGATTCAATCTCTTCTGCCAGTGGCGAACGTCCCAGTGTCTGTGCCAGTCCCAGCAGACTCGATTGTCCGGCCTTTCGGATAATGTACTCGGCCGATGACTTGGGTATCCGGTCATTCACCAGTTTGTCCACCATCAGCCGGTCCAACCGGTAATCCAGATAGGCATATGCCAGGTCGCATCCCAGTTTTTCCGAAAGGGCATCATAACGCTCACGTCCTATTTCAGCCACTACGGTTTCGCGCCACTGCCCGGCCATACAGGCCAGGTCACGCTGGATATCATCCGAGTCCAGAATGCGTTCCTTACACATTCCTATATACTCTTCCGTAGTCTTTGAGTTCCATTCGCCCGTCAGTTTGAGTGTCTGGTACGGGTCTCCTAAAGGTTGTCCCGCAGTCGCCATCATACTGAGAATACCGCTGGCAGAGGTAGAGTATTCTTTCATTTCCTCCACCTGCTTACGGTTGAGAAAAGCCTGTGTTTCATTCATTACCGGTACCAGGTAACAGCGGAAATAACTGCCCGTGAGAGCCTCCATTTCCGCAAACCGTCTGCTATTGATTCCGTCCATATCTTGTCATTGTTTCGCTATACCATGTTTATCTGTTTGAGCAGTTGCTCCTTGGTCTGCTCGATGGCATGGTGATATACTTCCATCTGTCTTGGAAAATATTCTTCCAGCCATTTGTCCTTCTCTATGTTGTCCTGCAGGAAACGAACTGCCTGTTCACGTTCTATTTCCACCGAAGCTTCTCCTTCATCATGGTTGTTGAACCATGCCTTTGTCCACCAGCGTATGCCGAACCTGTCAGGATATACAGAAACTATTCTCGGGATGTCGAAACTCTGGATATCTATATCCAGACCCGCCAGCGGATCGATTACTCCTCCGCTGGCTACTGCTTCGTTACGGAGTTTTTTTTTAAGCCCTCATCAGTCGTACTCAGAAATATTTCGTGTCTGAATGCCAGATAGTTCAGGAAATCCCCGATAAGCAGGTTCTGTACCTTGCCGGCCAGTGGAAGGGCTCTGTGTCCGAGTCCCAGAGGATTGGCCAGGCTGGGCATTCTCTCATAGAAATACTCCTTTACGGCTCCCATGGTGAACAGATGACGCAGGCTCTGTTCCGTATGCTCCGGTAGTGTATATGCACCTGATCTCAGGTCTTCCATATAAAGGGGAAGGAAGCGGAGCATCAGTTTTTCTATTTCCTCTCTGTCATTCTCATAGTCGGTTGCTACGGTCATTCCTTCCTCGTCAAAGTCTGCCGCGCTGCCGGTTGCCTGTCTGGCTGCCCGGATGTTTCCGTACAGCATGGTCAGAAATTCTAGCGGATTCAGTTCTTCTCCCTTAAAGCGGGTTTCCAGATGCAGCAGGTCACCGCTAAGTGCCACTGTCTGTCCGGCTTTTACACGCTGCCCGAACTGGGCGAACACATTCGACAGATGTCCGTATGTCACTTCGTAGCCGCCATATCGGATGGTCTGACAGATACCGTGTACCGGATTGTTGGACACACCCGACACGATACCGTCCGCAAGGGCTGACAGCATCCGGCAGCGCACGCTGAAGTCAATTCCATGATGAAAGAACCTTTCTCCAGTTGTCGGATATACCTGTTCGCCATATCCAAGCGACATTTCCACATCTTTTCCCTGTGCTTCCTCAAACGGCATACAGTAGCCGCTTTTCGAGTGCAGGATCATTTCTTCTGTATATTTCATATCTTGTATTGTTTTTTAGTCCTATCTTCTCATGCCCCCCGGTCGCACTTGCTCTTCTTCCTGAGTGATCTCTGCCTGTTTCCTTGTTGCATTTTCCGGTGAGGCGGTACGGAAAACACCGGCATTGTTACCGATAAGCATCATTCCCAGCAGTGCACCGGCAATTTTGCCGAGCCATCCGAAACGGCCGAATACAAGGAATGCGGCCGCTACCAACCCTGCGATACTCAGGCCTGATACATTTCCGCGTCCCAGATTGCCGAAAAAGTTTCCTATCATCGTTCCAAGTCCTCCGCTTGTCGTTTCTTTCAGGAAGTTTGATACTCCGTCCAGTTTTCCGTCAAGTCCGGATACAGCTTCTGTCACTGTATCCATTGCTGCTCCGGCTTTCTCCTTCAGGGCTTTCATCTCCTCGGTCGTTCCAGCAAGGGTATCTGTAGCATTTTTGCCAACTACAGCTTCGCTCACAATTCTTGCTACACTTTTGTCCGATGTTAGCTTTTCCCAGCCTACATAACCTACAGCGCCTGTTACCGTAGCTGTTTTGATTGCATGGCCGGCCGTGCGCAGTGTTCTTGTAGGGTGCAATATTGCGCTTCCGGCTGTTTTCCCAGTCTCGGCAGCAGCTGTTCCTACACCTTTGGCTGCCTTACCGCCGTATTTTAATAAAGTGCTCCAAAATCCCATTCTTTTCGTATATTAAGGTCTTACATTCTTTCCAGCCTGTTTCCACCGTCTTTTTGCCGCTTCCACAATGTCCCGCTTGTCTGCTACCGGCCGTGCGCCTTCGTCTATCTCCAGCCAGATGTCACCAAGCGTTGTGTACTTCACGGCTTTCGTGAGCCGTTGCAGCTTCTGGTTCATCATCCTGAGTTTGGGACGGATGCCGAATACGATTTCCATCCGTTCCTTTTCGGTCATCTTGTTGTCGGAAATACAGACAGACCGTATGTCATTTACAATTTCCACACTGTTCAGTATAAGTTCCCTGTATATGGCATTCCGTCTGGCTGATAGGGCCACGGCTACGGCGTTCGGAGAGTTCCGTGACAATTGCCGGCTGAAATCACCCATATTGTCCGTCAGTTTGGATACCTCGTGGTAGAATCCGTATGTCTGTGCCGCATAGCTGACTATCGAGCGGAACGAGTCCAGATAGTTGTTGAACTCACGCTGTAGATTGGTCGTAGCTTCCACTTCTTCCTTGGTCCAGATATGTCCGGTTGTCTGCATCAGCATAACCTTCTCCTGGTTCTTCAGTTCCTTTTCTGCTTTCTCTGTGTACAGCAGTATCATACTGGCAAGTACCGGGTCATTCTGCGCCCGGACTTTTGACAGTCCAGTACACAGCAGAAGTGCCATTATTAATATTATCCTGTCCATCTTGCCTTGTTTTATCGTGTCATGGCAGCAGCCCTTCTCCAGCGCGACATGGCTGTCCGGGCCACTTCTCCGTTATTCCGTTCTATCATTCCTGCCGTCACGCTGTTCCACACGTCATTCAGTGTATAATAGCGTACACTCAGATAGAGCAGATGCAGCTTTCGGCTGAAAGCCGACAGCTTGTCGTTCAGTGCCCACAGTGTCTTGCTGCGCTCTGCTCCGGTCAGCATGTTTTCTGTTCCCCCCTTGGCCACAGCATCGTTCAGCAGCGTAAACACCGACACCAGTTCGGTTGCTGTCTCTATATACAGGTTGTTCATGCTCATTCCGGCTACGATTCCCTGCGGATTGTCACGAACGGCCTTGCCAAGTTTTCCCAAAGTAAGAAATATCCGCACGCCGTCGTTGTACAGATGGGTACAGGCTTTCAGCGACGATGCATAGCCGTTTACGGTTTTCAGATAGCTGTTGTACTGTTTCTCCCACTGATGGATGCGGTTGAACTCTGCCGCTATCGTATTCTGTAGCAGTGCCGTCTGTGTCTGCCCCTTAATCTGCTTTTCTATCTGTCCGTTTATCAGGTCATTGCCCTCGGCCAGTGCCATCCATTCCAGAGGATTCGAAGCAGCTACCTGTGCATGGAGCGCCTGTGGAACTATAATGGCAAGTGCCATCAGTATGCTAATGATTGGTAATCTCATATATTCCCTTTTTTCGTTTATTGTATTCCACACGTTCGCGTATCAGAGTCACGATTCTGTCACTGCGTTTCATTCCCAGCAGGTCAAGCCGTGGCGTGTTCCGGTCCATCGAGAGGATGCTTACCGTTTTCAGTCCGCATATCTGTTGTAGGATACTCTGTTTCTCCTGGAAGTCCACGATGCGGTACAGTTCCATATAATCCACCTTTCTTAGCAGAATACCGCGCTCACATACAAGCTGTTCGGCTGTGATGTCATAACGTATTCTGCGCAGATAGATGTACCGGTAAAGCAGTACAAGAAGTGCAAGTGCAGATATTGTGGTCGCCATGCTTACGAGAGGCATGTTTTCCATACCTCCGTATATCAGTCCAGCAACACAGACCGACATCAGTGGCAGTTCATTGATGACAAACTGCACCGGATGCGGCCGGAAGTTGATGATATTGTAATGTGTCATTTGCATAGGCTGGCTCTGTTTATCGGTGAAACCGTGGTTGGTTGTTTTCTTTTATCTCTGATAAGGAATCGGATATCTCGTTTTCCAGGCGGGATAGTTCTTCTCGTATTTTGTACATCTCCTGGAAACCTTTTTCAGGCATACCCTGATCTTGGGTTTCAAAGGAGAATATGATTTTGTCCGCACACTCAATTCTTTGTCTTACCGCCTTATAATCCGCTTCGTCATACGTCCCGGTACGGATATGTTCAGGATTGACTTCCGGCAATGCAGCCAGAGCACGGTTTAGAGTGGCTTTCCCGCTGATTTCCAAAGTTTCTTCGCTTTTTTCTTCCACAGGCGTTCTTTTATTGAGAAGTTGGTCATTCCAGTCCTTGTATCCTTCTGCTGCCGGTTCATACAGAATCTTTCCGGTGGCAATCGGTTCCGTCGACTCAAGTCTTCTTATTGCTTCACTTATATTTGCCAGGTCCTCTCTCTGTTTTTCAAGTTCCTCGTAGCTTGCCTTACCTTCTTCGAGGTCACATTTATAATCATCCATGCGTGTAGCATATACTCCACCCAAATATTCTTCTCCGATTTTTTCCATATAGAACTTTACCGCACTTTCCGAATACGATTTTATCAATTTGATGTTCAATGTCTCGGCAATCTTATCGAAATCATACGGTTCCAGTTTTATTTCATGATGATGGTTCCCTTTTCCTGTTTCCTGTATGACAAGCAAATCCGCTTCCGGTGTGCAACTGGTAAACTCCCTGCCGTCATGTACGAGGGCAAAGGTTATTGCATAGATTCTTCCTGCACGGTCACGGTCAAAGCAGAGATGGTGCGAAGCCTGTGGTGCTGCCTCAATCATTCCTTTAAACTGCTGTCGGCTCGGTGAGCCTCCGGTAGATACAAACACGGCATTTCTCAAATCCTTGTTTGTTTTCTGGTGAAGTTGGTAGTAGGCCATTGCGTCGTAAGCGCTTTCAAACCAGTAAATATCTTTTGCTTCTGCAGGTTTGGTATGGGCCGGACTGGCAGCCCAGAGTCCTTCGTTCGAATTGCTTCCTTCTGCCTTTCCCTTGTAGCTTCCGCTTCCATCCATGCGTGGACGGCCTCTTTCTTCTAATCCCACAGTTTTGTCCGGTTCTTTCGGCTGGATTAGCGGAAAAGAAAGATTGGTATAGGCTGCCCCGTCTTCACGATGGCTGGTGGAGAGAAAGAAGTACCTGTGGAATGCATATTGTGTATATAAATCTATCCCGCGATTCTTAAAGTAGGGATAGAATCTTTTCTGGGTTTCCCGGTCTTGCGGGTTGAATTTATGAAGTTCGTAATTATCGATGTTAAAAGGTTTGATATCACGTTTGGGTTGTATAATTCTGGTGCTGCGTTCCTCTATAGGATGGTTAAGCAAACGGCAACATACAAGGTTTACAAGCCTGTCTGGTGAAACTCCGGCTCTGTATTCCGCAAAAAGGTGCGGATGCTCCTTGATAAAGGAGATGATGTTGTATAGTTTCTGTTGTGGGGGTTGGAAGCAACACTGTCCGTTGGCCGTTACAATGAACTTGTCACCACGAATACGTCGCCCTTCGCTGTCCGTGCGGACATACGAAGGGTAGCGCAGGCCGTCCCGCCTGTTCAGACGGTAGCCCGCATCGATCAGCACATCTTGAATATTCAGTCTGCGCAGATAGTCGTCGTATGTAAGGTCTCCGTTTCTCATATTTTACCTTCCTAATCTCATGTCTGTAATTTCCTGGTTCATTTCTGCTTCGAAATAACGTATTGCCACATCCCTTGGAGTGTCAACTCCCGGTTTGTAATAGGGCCTCGGGCCGCAGTAATGCTCGGTGTACACTTCAGGTGCATGATGGCACCGCAGGTTGTGTGCCACTTCCGAAGCTACCACCGTACCTGCCGACAATGCGGCAAGTATCTTCACTCCAAGTCCCTGTCGGGCTTCCGGACGCATTTTCATGTCCACTTCGTCAAACACTTTCGAAAACAGTTTCATTCTGTGATAGTCATCAACTGCAAGAAACTTGTCATATTGCTTCTGGCTTATCTCATGGCTCACGACCTGTCCGTTAATGACGGCACTCATTCGGAACTTTCCCTCGGTTTCAGCAGGATGTACGGCTATTTCGCCAACCTCGACCTCACGTCCGTTCCTTTCCTCTCTGTACCAGCCCATCTTTTCGTTGAGCGGTGTCAGGTCACGTCCGTCTACTGTGGCTGCAGCCTGTACATCCGTTGTCATCCGCTGCTCCTGTACTTGCTGTTCATTCAGGAAAGTGTTCTCCTGCAATTGGTTCTCCTGTTCTATTTCCTTACGTATTTCAGGATGCAGACCGACTGTGATACGGCTGTTGCTGTTCAGCGTTTCCATGCTTACCTTGTCGGCAAAGTCCGGACTGATGATGTCGTTTATCAGGCTGATGCGTTTTTCTGTCGGATGCTCTTCTATCGAGTTGGAGGTCAGTATGGCTGTCTCTTCCTCCGAAAGGTCATAGACCATGTCCACCGTCTCCCGTTCCGACTGAATGGTCATAGTTTTGGCATCCTGGTCAATGATTATTCCATGTGATGACAGACATTCCTGCCATTTCTCGTTGGAAAAATATACCGGTGATGTTATCAGTTCTCGGTATGATATTGCCGGCTCCGTACTTCTCGGCCGGCTTGTCATTGGAGTGATTACAGCCTGAAGGTCATGCAGCACATCCCGTTCTTGCTGGGGTTGAGCCTGCCTGTTTCCCTTGTAGTAGAAGCCGTAACCGCCTGATTGCAGTTCTCCGGGTTTCATTCGTCCGTCCCATCGTTCCGGCACAGCCGGTCCGCCCGGATAGAACAGGTCGCCGCCCACTCTGCGCAGATGAAAGCCCCACTGGTTGCGTGGAGTCCAACCCAGAAACGGAGGCGGCATATGCGGCCATGCAGTCCGTCCGTATTCTCCAATGCCTATCCTGTAGCCATGCAGTCCCATGGCCACGCGTCCGTTGGCATTTCGGGCATGGACAAAATTTTTGGGCAGATAAAAGTCATTGCCTACGATACTGGTAAATACATTGTAGGCTTTCTTGTTTGCTGTGTTTGTTCCCCAGTCCGTGAGTGCCAGCATCTGGCGTTCGGTGATGGCGTAGGTCAGCAGAGGTGAGTCATGTCCCTGAACGACCAGCCTGTAACCCGAACCGTCAGACACCACATGTGCCTGCATCCCGTTACGCATCAGTATCTTTTGCATTTCGGGCTGCAGATCCATTTCCCGTGGATTGGTATTTGTTCGTATCGCCATAGTCCGTTGTGTAGTCTTTTGTTAGTTGTTTTTCTATGCTTCTCCGTTTTCCATCGCAGCTTCAAGTTCAGCATCTTTATGACGGACAAACTCAGCTGCCGATTCATTTCCGATGGAAAGGCCGTTCTCTTCGCAATAACTGCTGTATTCTTCCTGCCATTCAGCTGAATAATGGTTGACGTAATCCAGCCACCCAAATTCACCGCTTTCCATTTTTTCTACCAGAATATCTTCCGGATAATATTTCTGTTCTGACATCGCTATTCAATTATTTAATGGTGTTGTGACTTATTTGTGAAGAGCTGCCGCACGGTTTCTTTCTCCGCTTTTTTTCTGTTCATTCCACAGTTCTTCTGTGTACTCCTCTTCCGGTACATAGTCCAGGTTTCCGTCTTCGTCCATTATCCAGCATCCGTAGCAACCGAAGTTGTATTTGTCCCATTCACGTTTGTCACGCTCTTTCCATTTCTGTCCGTCACCGGAACAGAATCGGATGCCGGTCGGAGTTGTCAGGTCGATGCCTACTGTAACCGTATCATCATCCACCAGCAGAGTAAGCGGATCTCCGTGTTGCATACTCTTGATTTCCACTGCTCCCAGACGCAGCTCTTCTGCAAGAACCTGAAGGTTGCGCCCGATGATGGGTGTGGGTACTGACATTACCTGGTTTGTACCCGGATCAATCTGCACGAAAGCCTTTCCGTGTCTGCCGTCAGCCTGTATTACATCTGCAATGATGGCTTTTCCGTCCAATAATTCTTTTTGCTGTTCCGGTTGGTATTGTTCCAGTGGCGATGATTTCAGTACCGGATAGAATACTACGTCTGTCGTTCCGTCATCCTTTCGGATACACACAAAACGTGTACGACTTTCTGCAGTCAGCCCGTTTTCATCGGTCACACGTACAGGTAGTACCGGTGAATGTCTGCCGTTGCATATTTCTTTCAATATACGCATGGGAAGGTCTTCTATCATTTCTCTGCTAAGCCCGAATTTTGACAGCACCTGATAAGGTAATTCTGTAAGTTCGAAGTAGTTCTTTTTCATATTTTAATATCATATTATAATTATACTCTGCAAATATATTATGATTCTATAATTGCGGTAAACTATCAGATATATAAAGGATTATATTATATCTTTTTTATGATTTAAGTATGATTTTATCCTTGTAATCATATTCTAATATTAAAATAATCATATTTTAATCAGATAGTTTTGCTGAAATTGGAACTGTTATTTTATCTCCATTATCTTTGCTTCATGAGAAAATTTATATTGATTGGTCTGATAGGAATTTCGATTTTTACTGAGTCTGTTTATGCACAAGCATGTCCACTTGTGATGATGAATGATTCCTATAAATCAGATATATTGATGACAACGGACAATACTGATGCTGTCGAATCGTTAGGGAATGTTGATCATGATAATATTGAAATGTCGGGAAAAGTGGACGAGGCAAGAATGTTTTGGACAGAAAGATATTTGAGTGTAAGCCTTCCGTTGAAGGCATTGAAAGTGACATCACCTTACGGTTATCGTACTGATCCCTTCACCGGAAAGAAAAGATTCCATGGAGGGCTTGATCTCCATGCCAGAAATGAGAAGGTTCTGGCTATGATGTCAGGAATAGTAGTTAAAGTCGGGCAGGATAATGCTTCTGGAAAATATGTTGTTCTGCGTCATGGAAATTATCTGGTCAGTTATTGCCATCTTTCACGGATTCTGGTGGGTAAAGGAAAACAAGTAAGCCCCGCAGAACCAGTCGGAATAACCGGTTCTACGGGGCGCAGTACGGGCGAGCATCTACACGTTACGTGCAAGCTTAACGGAAAAAGTATCGACCCGCGGATTCTTTTCCGTCACATCAAAAATATTAAGGATGAATGTGTAAGGGCTTTGAAAGACCTGTAATGGCATTTTAAGGCTTCATGCTTATGCCGCTGTTTCATCTTTTCCTCGTTTTCAGCAGGCATTTTACCTGAATATACCAAACGTGCATTCTCAGTAAAAAAAGCGGCGGAACTTCCACCGTCTTCCCATAGAAGATGGCGGCTGTTACCCGTCCGCCGTGCCGTTCTATCTCTTTCTTATACTCGGATACGCTCTGCCCGGTGGTCATCACGTCGTCCACGATGACGATGTCTTTCCCTTCTACATCGCCGGTGATGCTATAGTTCCGTTTGAGAATACGTTTTTTGCCGCCTTTCATCTTGTGCAGGCTTTCGCGTGTTCCGGTTATCACCACATCGTTCAGCCCCGAGGTCATCTGCGGGCAATGCGTGGATATGTACTCGTCCAGCCGTCTGAAGCGGCGGATGTATTTCTCACGGCTGCTGCACGGCATGAACATGACATGCAGGTTCCCCTCTTCCAGATGCAGGGCTTCCATGCAGGATTTGAAGAATCTCACTCCGTGGATTTCACCGTCCTTGAATCTGAACAACGCATGGCAGAACATCTGTTGCCTGCTGCTTAGCAGTTTCTCATGGCGCGTCGGGTAATAGTAGCCGTAGAAGGTCACTTTCATCCCCCGGAAGCTGTACGGTTTCAGCGGTTGGCGGCTCTCGTAGATGTCCGGATGCGAAAAGCAGAACATGCGGCACGCATTCCTGTTTCCGGCCAGCACGGACAGCCGGCAATACCGCTCACGCTCTTTCTCGTCCGTGGCGGCCCGTGCGGCGGCAAACGCCGCCTCGCCGGCTTTCCTCCGCCAGAATCCTATGATGTAAAATAGAATGCACACCAGCGCACATAGAAGCGTGAATACGGATTTCGCAAGCATACCTGTTTTATCGGGGGCTTTGGAATAGTTTCCTGATATCCATCGAGAGGAATTTTTCTACGCTGATGCCGCCGTCGCCGACAATGAACGATGCCTGTGGTGCGAACAGTTCCCTGAATTTATCCAGACCGTCCGTCCTTTTTTCGGCATTGCTCTTTACCTCGATGGCTATCGTTATGCCTTTCTTGTGAATGACAAAGTCCACTTCATCATTTCGCTCTCTCCAGTAGAATACCTCAAACCGGTGGACGAAACCCTGACTTACAAGGTAGGCTCCGATACCGGATTCAAATATATGTCCCCATGCCCGGCGGTCAAGCAGGGCTTGTTCGAATGATATAGGGTTGTACACCGTTTTCAGTGCATTGTTGAACACCTGGAACTTCGGAATGCTGGCTTTTCTTCTGGCCGTATCAATGCTGTACTTCTGTAATCCGCATAGCAGTCCGCTCTCTTCCAGCAGGTTGATGTAACCGGCCAGTGTGGCCGTGTTGCCGGCGTCCTGAAGGGAGCCGAGCATCTTGTTCAGCGACAGCAGGTTGCCTGAGTAAGCCGCACCCAGTTCAAAAGTCTGCCGCAGCAGCGCCGGCTTGCTGATGGGAGTGTCCATCAGGATGTCTTTGTTGATGGTCGCCTCGATAATGGCGGACTGTATGTATTGCTGGAAACGGTCTTCGTCACCGATAAGTGAAGCCGCGCCGGGATAGCCTCCGTAATAGAGATATTGATCGATTGAGAAACCGAAACTGTCCCTCATTTCCGTATAGCTCCAGTGGCTCATGCGTATCTCTTCGAATCTTCCGGCAAGAGATTCCGACAGACCCTTTTCCAACAGCACGCGGCTGCTGCCCAAAAGCAGCACCTTGATGTTGCGGTCATGAAATGTGTCATCGTCCCATTCCTTTTTTACGGCCTCGCTCCAGTTGGATATCTTCTGTATTTCGTCTATCACCAGGACGGCCTCTTCCCATCCGTTGTTTTCTTTAAGGCTGCGCACTGCCTCCCAGCAGTTGGTTATCCATGCACTGTTCGTAGCCGGTACGTTGTCTGCTGAAAACAGCTGGTACGGAATGGATATATCCTTCAATACCTGTTTTACTACCGTCGATTTCCCGATTTGACGGGCACCCATCACGACCTGAATGAACTTTCTCGGTTCTTCAACTCTGTTTTTAATTATCTGATATTCAGCCCTTTTATACATAGTCTTACATTTTACGCAGTGGAGTGCGTATTTTTACGCAGTGCAAATATAATAAATTTGACAGATTATATCAATTTATTGAAGGACAATATTTTGCACTGATTTTTTATGCCTACTTTCTCGCTGTTGCACTTGTTCTACCGCAGGGGCTTGTGTACTTCACACTTTATTGATCGGCGAATGTAGGACAAAGCGCATAATCGCCAAGCGACATTGTATTCGGATGGCGGAAACAGAACCTTTCGGCCGGTTTCCTGTCCGCACTTGGTTTATTATGCGGCCTGCTTTGTCCTTTCATGCCTCAAAAAGTAGTGAATACGGCCCTGCAACCCAAAACAGGGAAATAAGAAAAACGGATTTTCAAACTATTAAAGCTAAAAGAAATGAAAGAAGAAATCAGACAGGACGGAAGGACAATACTGTCAAGTGAAGACGGATTCAGCATCCGCATGTTTTTCAACAACCTTAGCGGTAAGAATTTCTCGGGAAAGGAGTACCAGGACTATGTCAGAAACATAGCTTTCGGCGAAATGGGGTTCATACCTGGTACAATCGAACTCTATTGCGACGGGAAGAAAGTCAGGACAGGCACACTTCCCGAACTTTGAAACACAGTCAGGGCGGATATGCAGACAGCATATCCGTCTGTTTTTTGAAGCCCCGTATCACTTTTATATTCCTCCGTTGCCGGATTTTCCCGTTTTACCCGCAGGGCGGCTTCCTTTTGTACCGTCACATGTTCCGATTCATTTCCTGTTACGCCTCACATACGGTACTCCTCACCGGCATTGATTTTCTTCGCGAATTTACTGGTCGGTCCGAACCGGCAGGTACCGCTATGCTAACCGGGTACGGATTTGACGGCAGCCTTCCGCAAATCGGAGATTGGGGTATTCCGTAAAATCCGCAGCCGCTTTACCTGCTTTTGTCGTCCGCTTTCCCAGTCTTCATTGCTTGAAAACTCCAATCCCGGCATGAGAGTCCGAAGCGGCTCGAACCAAGGGAAATTAACAACTAAAAAAATACAGGTATGGACACAACAACAGCAACAATGCATCCGGCAGAAGCCTATCTCCGTAATGAACAGAACCCACCGGTCTTGTATGTCAGGATTTACGGGGAACGCAGGAAATTGTTTATCAACCGTGGCGGGGAGAACGTCATCGGTATTATTGCGAAAGGAAAACGCAAGCATGGCTACATTTTTTCAGATTGGAGCCACATCGAAAAAATCTATTATCCGTCACAGGAAAAGGTGGACGAAAAGGATATGGACAGGAAAATGATTCTCAAATACCAGAAACTCGCACGCCTTGCCACGCATACCAACGACTGGCTTCGCAAAATTGCAGCAGCATCCCTTGAGAAGTCCTTGTACGAAAACCGTATCACCACGGGGACGGCTATTGATGGAAAATGTATTCGGCTCTCCACGATTGAGAAGTATTGCGGAAGCTGGAATATGCAGAGGTTCCGCCAGGCCATGAAGAATAAGGAGAAATTCTCGACGCATCGTTTTGACTTTTGTGGTTACGACGGTACGCTCTGGTGCGAGCCGCGTGAAAACGGCGACATGGCTGCCGGATTCAGCAAGGAGTACCGGAATTGCGGCAACGGCTATTACTATCTGCTAATCAATGACGAGTTTGTGATTGGTTACGATATTGACTGATAATCCACGGACAGACCTTACCGGGGCCCGGCAGGGTCTGTTCCGGCTTCGGTCTGCCGACGGCATAGTCCCTTTTTATCGACGGCATTGCCATGCGCCGTCCCTTTTTTACCTCAGATCTTCCTTTTCTATTTTTCCATCCGCCTGTTTTCAATCCTTTTCTATCCATCCCTCTTGTAGCTGCTCTTCCGTTCTCCGCCGTGCGACCTCGGGGGATTGGATTTTTCAGCAAAGGTAACCGCCGGTTTCCATTCCTGCCAATGCCGGCATTCTGCCCGTGGGGTCTCGGAAAAATCTTCCTCTCCGGCTGTCGAGCGTATTTTTCCTTACCGGCCATGGCGGATGTCCACCGCCACCTTTCAAGGCAGAAAAATAATCCCTGCGGCCGCAAACGGGCCGAAAAAAGGGAAATAAAAAAATAGGTTAAATCATGGGTTACAACAAATTGACATCATTATCGGCCAACATCAAGGCCATAGAGACAGCAGTAGCTATCCACTCGCAGGGCAGGACAGCCACGCAAGAGGAAAAACAGGTATTGGCGCAGTATTCAGGTTTCGGCGGTATCAAGGATGTACTGGACTTGGGTACAGACAAGCCGCTTGACAAAGGGGTTGCCGGGCTTTTGAACCGTCTGCTGGATGCGTTAAGGACACTTGCAGGGGGTGACGAGGCAGCTTGCCGTTCGCTTGTTGAAAGCATCAAGTCATCTGTATTGACAGCGTTCTATACGCCGCAATTCCTGATTGACGCAGTGGCGGCACAAATACACAAGACATTTTCTGCCAACGGCTTGCAGATGCAAAGTTTTCTTGAACCGAGCGCAGGCATCGGCGGTTTCCTGCCTGTAGCCATGCCCGGCACACGCAGCTATGCTTTTGAGAAAGACACCATTACAGGACTTGTACTTTCGCTGCTGCATGAGGACGCAACCGCCGTAACGGCAGGGTTTGAAACGATAGGCACACAGGAGCTGGAGCATCGGAAATTCGATGTCATTGCGTCAAACATTCCTTTCGGCAACTTCCGTGTCTTCGATGCCGACCTGTGGAAAAAGGGCGGTATCTACGAACAGGCCACAAAGACCATTCACAACTATTTTTTTGTCAAGGCTATGGAACTGCTTTCTGATGGCGGTCTGCTTGCCTTTGTCACTTCAAGAGGTGTGGCCGACACGGCAGGAAATAAGTTTGTACGTGAGTATCTGGTGAACCATGCCGACCTTGTTAGCGCAGTACGTTTGCCTGACGCTCTTTTCATGCAGACAAGCGGTATCGAGGTGGGTAGCGACCTGCTCATATTCCAGAAGCATACCAATAAGGCGGCACTCTCCGCACGTGAACAGATGTTTTTGCAGGTGGGCAAAGAAATGTACGACATGAACGGAACGATGACCGAAAATGCCAACAGGCTGTTTTCCATGCCGAAGACCGTACTGGCGACCGACAGCCGTATTGTGATGAACCAGCACGGCAAATATGTACGCAAACACCAGTGGCTCGGCTCTGATGCGGCCATGGCACAATACCTTTCCGCTTTGCTCAAATACGACTTTGACCGGTATTTCCGCAAAAACCTTTTCGGACAGCAGGGCGAAGCGTCCGTGCAGATGTCGCTGTTCGGGATGCAGGAGACGACCGCACTCTCTGTTAATAGAGGACGGAGAGCCTACACGGAAAAACTCGAGGACTGGATGAAAAGCGGTACATTGGTAATGTTCGAGGGGCAGATTGGTACGGTCGTGTTCCGCAAATCAAGCCACTATGCCGATGTGGCCGTGGATTTCGTTCCGGTGGACGAGGGAAAGGTCAATATGGAGCGTGCAGCCGACTATTTCCCTGTCCGTGAAGCGTATTTCATGCTTTCTGTCAGGGAAAGGGATCTGCAGACCGAACAGACGGCAATACGCGAGCGGCTGAACACGCTGTATGATGCCTTTGTAGCCAAATGGGGATTTTTCCATGAGAACGACAACAAGGAGTTTATCATGCTTGACAGCCTCGGTGTCGAGGTGTTCACTATCGAAATGCAGCTTGGCGGAGATATAATCAAGGCCGACATCATGCGTGAGCCAGTGGCTTTCACTAAGATTGCGACTGACCGTATTCTACAGCCGTCGGAAGCGCTGGCAAGCAGCCTCAATTTCTACGGCAAGGTGGAAATGGACTATATCATGCGCTCTACCGGCCTGTCTGATGAAGATGTAATCGCAGCGTTGCAGGGCGAGATATTCTACAATCCTGTTACGGATGAATGGGAACACAAAGGCAGGTTTCTTGCCGGAAATGTGGTTGACAAGTACAAGGAACTCACATCCTGCCTTGATGACCTTTCCGGCAGGGAAAGGGATTGGACGGAAATCTCCGCAAGGGCACTGGAGAACGCAACGCCCGAAACAATTCCCTATGAAGAGCTGGATATAAACATGGGCGAGCGTTGGATTGACCCGCAGCTTTACGCCGACTTTGCGGCAGACCTTTTCGGGGTGGAAGCCGAAGTGATGTACTTTGATGTTAACGACACCTATGTAGTGCGTCTGAAAGGTTACTCCCCGGCAGCATACAACACCTATTCTGTGCGCAATTTCAACGGTGAAGACCTGTTTGTCCATGCCTTGCATGACACAGTGCCGGAGATAACCAAAGAAGTGTATCGCAACGGCGACAAGGTACGTGTGCCCGACGAGGAAGCCATTCAGGAAGCGGCCACCAAAATACAGGAAATCCGCAGCAATTTCAACCAGTGGCTCGATGCCCGTCCTCTGGAAGTCAGGGATGAACTGGTACGCACATACAACGAGCGTTTCAACTGCTATGTGCGTCCGCATTATGACGGTTCGGCACAGACCTTTCCGCAGCTTTCCTTTGAGCAGTTCCCGTACAACGAACTCTACCCGTCGCAGAAAGACGCAATCTGGATGATTAAGCAGAACGGCGGCGGTATCTGCTGGCACGAAGTAGGCACAGGCAAAACCATGATTATGTGCGTCTCGGCCTATGAAATGAAGCGTCTGGGATTGGTACAGAAGCCTCTGATTATCGGCTTAAAGGCGAACGTCCACGAGATAGCCGACACGTTCCGCAAGGCATACCCGAACGCAAAAGTCCTGTACCCGGGCAAGGAAGATTTCACACCGGCCAACCGCAAAGAGGTATTTTCCAAAATCAAGAATAATAACTGGGATTGTATCATCCTGACGCACGACCAATTCGCCAAGATACCGCAGTCCGAAGAAACCATGATAGAGATATTCACCGAAGAACTTTACGATGTGGAGCGAAGCCTTGAAGTGTTGGAACAGTCCACCATGCGCTACCGTAGCCGCAAGATGCAGAAAGGGCTGGAAGTGAGACAGGAGAACCTAAAAGCGAAGCTGTCAGAACTCCGTACAAAACTGGATGGCCGCAAGGATGATACCGTGGACTTTCATTCAATGGGTATAGACCACATCTTTGTCGATGAATGCCACATGTTCAAGAACCTCATGTTCCAGACACGCCACAACAGGGTGGCAGGTATCGGAAACACAAAAGGCTCGCAAAGGGCGATGAACCTGCTGTTTGCCATCCGTGACATCCAGCACCGCACAGGCCGTGACCTTGGGGCTACGTTCCTGTCCGGTACGGTGGTGGTAAATGCGCTGACAGAGCTTTATGTGATGTTCAAGTATTTGCGCCCACGTGAACTCAAGCGTCAGCAGATTAGCTGTTTCGATGCCTGGGCGGCCATATTTACCAAAAAGACAGCCGACTATGAGCTGAACGTGACAGGGGCAATCAAGCGCAAGGAGCGTTTCCGCACTTATATCAAAGTGCCGGAACTGGCGATGTTCCTGCGTGAAATCACCGACTACCGTACAGCCGACATGATACATCTTGATGTGCCGGAGAAAAATGTCCGCTTCCTCTCTCATGCGCCGACAATCGAGCAGGAAGAAATGATCGGACGCCTCGTTTCCTTTGCCAGTAGTGGAAACTGGGAAGACCTCGGGCTTGACACGATCGAGCCGGACAACCTCGACAAGGCAAAGATGCTCATTGCAACCAATGTGGCACGCAAGATGGCTCTCGACATGCGCCTTTTGGGTGAGAAGTTCAGCGATGATGCAGGTAACAAGGCTTCCATCTGCGCCCGAACCATCTATGACTATTATGTACGCTCGGCGGCCAATAAGGGTACGCAGTTTGTCTTCAGTGACCTTTCCACTTACAAGCCGAACGAGTGGAACATCTATACCGACATCAAGGAGAAGCTGGTACGCCTCGGCATCCCGGCTGATGAAATCCAGTTTATCCAGTGTGCCACCACGGAGAGGGCAAGGAAACGCCTCTTTGAAGACATGAACAGCGGCAGGGTGCGTGTCCTCTTCGGCTCTACGTCGATGCTCGGTACAGGGGTCAACGCCCAGCAGCGGGCTGTGGCGGTGCATCATCTGGAGATACCGTGGAGACCTGCCGACATGGAGCAGCGCAACGGTCGTGCGGTACGCAAGGGCAACACCGTGAAGCTCTGGGGCGGTAACGTGGTGGATATTGTAATCTACGGAACGGAAAAGACGCTCGATGCCTACAAGTTCAATCTGCTCAAGAACAAGCAGATGTTCATCAACCAGATAAACAACGGCACTATTGCCGTGCGCCGCATCGACGAGGACAGCATGGACGAGGACAGCGGAATGAACTTTGCCGAGTTCGTGGCTATCCTTTCTGGAAATACCGACCTTTTGAACAAGGCCAAGCTCGACAACAAAATCATGCAGTTGGAGAAAGAACAGGCCATATTCAAGAAAGAGCGCATCCGTGCGGAGCGTAAGATTGCAGCCAACACGGAAGCTGTCGGCAAGGCAGAGCGTATCGTGGCGCAGGTCGAGCAGGACATGAAGTATATCGCATCCTATAGCGGCAACAGGGAAACGCTGTTGCTCAATCTGCAGCAGGCTACCCGGGAAGAGACAGGCCGTGAACTGCACCGCATAGCCAAGACATACAGGGGCGAGGCTTACCGTACCATTGGCAGCTATATGGGGCTGAACCTGCTTGTCCGCAGCGAGTACACCCTTTCCGGCTCTTTCGACCGTAACGCTTTCTTTGTCGAGGGCGTAAGCGGACTGAAATACCGCTGTGGCGTGTCGGGAGCCCTGCCGTTGGGATTTGCCGAATCGGCACGATACCCGCAGGCCGCACTTGAAAGGATGCCGTCTTTGATAGAGAAGCAGCAGAAACAGATAACCATGCTGCAGCACGAAATACCGACCTTGCAGGAAATCACCGCCCGGAAGTGGAGCAAGGCGGAAGAACTGGAGCGGTTGAAACAGGGATGTAAGGAATTGCAGCAGCGGATTGACGAGGCACTCAAGGAAGCCGAGCGTCCGCAGTCCGAAGTTCCCGAAGAAGAACACACTGTCAGGGCTGCCTGACCGTGATTCATTGATTTAACCTTTTGCCTGTCCGGTCGTGATGATCGGGCAGGCTTTCCTGTGTTCCGTCCTGCCGGGACCCGGTTGGCTTTTATAGCCTGGCATCTACCTTTTTTATCCTCCTTTTCCCTTTTTATCGCCTCCCTTTATATCTGTCTTTCAATCCTTTTATATCTTTGTCCTTGCAGTCCGTCCTGACCTTCCGGCTTATTGTTCCGCGAAAGTAACGGATAACAGCTGTACCTTGCAAATCCTCACGGCCTGCGGTGGCCGACGGAAATCTTCCTTCTCGGGGAGAAGCGTATTTCTGTCGCCAGATTTGTCCGGTTGCCGTTATCACTTTCGTGATGCGGAAAAATAAATCCGGCGAAGGTCTTTAAGGACCGAAAGCAGGGAAAGAAAAAAGTAAACTTAAAAAATGATAGCATTATGGAAAATGAAATCAGAGAAAGGGAAGTGGTTGTTGACGGCAAGACTTTGACGTTGTTACGCAAGGACGGAAAATGGGTTTTTCCGTTTGTCACGTATTATCAGCATGGACTCGGAACACCACTTTGTCTGGCATTGTTGGCATATGTAGAAGACAGTAACGAATTTGAGTCGGAAGCTGTCATCACGGTCAATCTGCCTGGTGCGGAACGCAGTGCCGGGTGTCAGTTCATCGACACGAACAACAACGGGGAAGAAGTTCTCGACTGGCTCATACTTTACGGATTATGTACTCCTACCGGTAGATATGCCGTTTCCGGTTTCTGCAAGTACCCCGAGGTGGATTTTTATCAGAGCGAACGCTTCATGCAGCAGAAAGAGCTTTGCGACAGGTATTTCAACTTTGTTGATTGACAGGCAGGAGAAGGCGGTCATACGGACTGCCTTCATGGGCTTGCCTGCCAGTGTCCTTTTATATGGATACCTTTCCTGTATTTTCTTCCTTTTCTATCCAGCTTTTCTCATTTTGAAAATGCGAGTGTTATGTCTGCGTAGCATTCCGTTTTATCTAAAAATACACTATAACCCGGGAAGAAACAAATTTGTTTTTCAGTCTGTATGGTTCTTCCCGGATTCTTATATTCGGTCGGTGTGCTTTCTTAAAAAAAACTTAAAGTATATAGGCGATAGAAGCTCCTACTGTCCTATTTTGGGGACTTCCATAAATAGAATGTATTGGCTTTATTCCAAGTTCATAGGAACATTTTAGTCGAACCTTTTTATATTGAAGATTGAGGCAAAAGATAGGACCAGTATCAATTCTATTGAATGGTCTGTATTGGCTTATACTTGGCGTTGAGAATATGTCTATACCCATTGTATAAGGCTGATTATAATTGTCCACACCTGATAAAAGTCCACTTCCTTGAACTCCAATGTTCAGAAACCATCCAATTTGAGGAATGAATAGTATTTTATTCTTTATATTCATTTTGTATCCAACAGATACAGGTATATTTAGATAGTCAATATTTGAAGCTTCGATTTGAGAAATTTTTTGAGAGGCTATATTATTACCTTCAAGTATTCCTCCTTTTCTTTCATATGCTATTCCTGTTTCAATTAGAATGTTACTTTTAAAATTATAATCAATAATTCCTCCTATTTTAAAACCACTTTGTCCTTTCGAGCTAAGGCTTTTCGTGTGGAACTTATTATTTGTATATCCAACTTCTATACCATAGTTCCAATTCTGACTATGGACAGATATACAACATAATAACATAGTTATAAAAAATAAATTTTTCATACTCATATTACCATACTAATTAAGTGTGAAACCTATTTTGTAAGGGAGAGTCCAAGATACTCCATTTGCTTTATGGACAGTCCAATTATTGCCTTCTTTGTTATTTGTCGAGAATACAAATGTCCTTTTATAAACTGTCCTATAAACTAAATCATCATGACTACCGAATGGAAGTTTTGCTTTAAATCCAAAATCTTTTCCTTTGATTTTAATGGATAAGTCGGCCTCCCAATTGATATTTTTTCCTTGATCTTCTTCATGTATCATAAATGCTGCATTATTTTCATTAGGATACCAGTCTGATGATAATACAGAATTAAGAGTAATCCATCGTTTTTTCTTTATATCTTTTCTTGAACGCGTAATCCTTAAATATGTAACTTGAGGGTTGGCTGATTTTAACTGTTCTATAGATTCAATTTGCATATTTTCAATCGCTCCCATTTGAATAGCAAATTCAGATCCGCCAGACCAAATTTTATCATATTGTTTTTCAGCCATAAACTGTCCTAAATATACAGTATATACTGGTTCTCCGGTAGCTCTTGTTATATAAGGTAAGTTATCAATATTTTTATTTTCATTTGTTTCGGAGAGAAAAAGTACATTGTTTTTAACATTTTGTTTTAAAGAAAAATTAGGAAGATCTTCGTACGATATATCACTTTTATTGATAATCCATACAGGATTTTTTTCCATATATTCCTCATTTACAATAATTGTATCGATTTTATCCCCATTCTTTTTGTAGGCATAATTCCATTCTTGATCTTCATCTTCAGGGGCATAAGTTATCGCTGGCAGTGTTTTCCCATCCCAATCTTCAGAATAGGGCCAATAGATTTGGATATCGGATTTAGCCAGTAAATCTAAGTTTATAGCATCAGCGTCAGCTGATCTTGTAATAGGATTGGCAAAATAGTTTTTTATCAATGTACCTAACGAAGAAGGATTGCCACTTCTTGTTGCAATTTTATTATTCCCTTCTTTTAATATTTCTTGAAAATAATATGATTCATCTAATCCATTGTCTGTTGCACTGCTCACGGCCTCATGCACTTCTTTGCATATATCATTGTTTATTGATATATGGGAAAGAATGGATGCTATAGATGATAAATCTGACGTTCCTATTGATTCACGAATGTTTTTTTCTGCGAATTGCTCATTTTGTGTCACATCAGTGACATAATCTTTTTCACAACTGCTGAATGCAATTGCCATTATAAAAATGGCAGGATAAAATAATTTTTTCATTGACTTAATAATTTTAAATTGTTATTATAATTAATCTGTGATTGTCTTCATAACGCAGAATACCATTGATACCCCTATTTATGTAGTGTTAATATATGTAAAATCGACTCTCTGCTTAAATTTAGCTCAATAAAAGAGTAATATGTGATAAATTATATTCCGTAGTTTTTTCAGTTATTCTTTTCTATCCGGCTTTCCCACCCGAAGATCTAAGGTATGCTGTCTGTGCCGCAGTCCGCCCTTCACTTCAAGGTACGGAAGGCTGTGCCCGATCAACGGCAGTCTGCTTCATACCGCTTCATGCCGGAGCTTCGATCTGTCGAAACAACCGGTATTCCGCTATATGGGCATCCTGCCTGGTTGTTGCTCCGGCACATTCTGCCTTTTGTCCGCAGCTTTCCTTTCCGGGCCGACGGCGTCATGGGCAAACGGTGACACATTCTGCTTGTGCTGTCCGTCGTGTCTCCGGCATGTCACAATCAGAAAGAGTCCCCATTTTGTTTGCTCGGCAGACCGTTTTTTTACCCACCCAAGCCGTCAGTCCTTTTATCAGATGCCTTTTATACAGGCCGCTGGCCAATTCCTGTTCTATTTGCGATTATTGCCTACTGTCATTCCTTGTCTGCCACCGCATAGGTTTTATCGGGTGCGAATGTAGGCTGTCGCGCCTGATTCTTCCGTTTTGAAGTGCATTTTGAAGGAAAATCTTCCTTGCCTGGCAAGAGTATTTTGCTTCAAAAAAACGTCGAATGGGCTGTACCGACATCCTTGTAATGCACCATAAAACCCCAAGGCGGTCAGGCAAAAAGGAACCGACCAGAGGGAAAATAAAAATATTATTAACAATAAAATTCAATGAATTATGGAAAAAACAGGTATGCAGTCAGTAGAAGAAAAGAACATCAGTATGGTAGCATTGGCAGACATTCAGCCGAGCAGTTACAACCCACGCAAGCATTTTGACGAGGCGAGCCTTGCGGAACTGGCAGACAGCATCCGTCAGCAAGGGGTCTTGCAGCCTATAGGTGTGCGCCCGATTGATGAAAGCGGAAAGTTTGAAATAGTTTTCGGAGAACGCAGATACCGTGCTTCCCTTATGGCGGAAATGACGGAAATTCCGGCGGTCATACTGAACGTGTCCGACGAGGTGGCAGAGGAAATGGCGGTAACGGAGAACCTGCAAAGAAAGGATGTTACACCCATTGAGGAAGCAAACGCATATCAGAAACTTATTGAAAGCGGTAGGCACGACATTCAGTCTTTGGCCGTGCAGTTCGGCAAGAACGAAACCTATATACGCACTCGTTTGAAGTTTACCGCCCTTATCCCCGAAATTGCGGAACTTTTGGAAAAGGACGAGCTGACAATCAGTGTAGCGAGTGAAATCTGCCGTTATGGCGAAGATATTCAGAGAGAAGTGTTCGACAAACATCTGAAAGAGGGTATCATGTATGGCAGTTGGCGAGGTATGAAAGCTACCGAAGTTGCGAAAAACATAGAACGTGACTTTACGGCCGACCTTGACCGCTACAATTTTGACAAAACACTTTGTCTGTCATGTCCGCACAATACGAATAACATGACACTCTTTTGTGAGGGTGGTTGTGGAAATTGTGCAAAGCGCAGTTGTCTTGCTGAAATGAATACGGCATTCATTGTAGAAAAGTCTGTTCAGGCGTTAAGTACCCATCCGCTACTTTCTCTTGGGTACAATCCATACTGCTATGATGCAGACGCAGTAAACCGCCTTAAAGAGTTGGGATATGAAGTCTCTGAACTTTCAGGCAGATGTTACCAATACCCCGAATTGCCGGAAGAACCGCAGGCCTCTGACTATGAAACGGAAGATGCGTTCAGAGAAGCCAAGCTGGAGTACGACCAGGAAGTTAACGACTATATGGAAGAATGCAAGGAACTGGTTCGCAGAAACGAAGAGGGAGAGATAAGCCTGTACGCCCAGATAGGTCAGAAAGATATTTCCATGTGCTATGTGGAAGTGGCAACACAAAGTTCAGTCAGCGCACAGACTGCAGGGCAGGAGCAGCTGTCACCAATACAAAAATTGGAAAAGCAGGACAAGCGCAACAAGGAAATTGCACGTGAAAAGACCATAGAAGATACCAAGAGACGGATTTTCGAAGTTGACGTGACAGAAGCTAAATTTGGAGCAGAAGAAGACAAAATGATATATTTCTTCCTGCTTTCATCGCTTCGCAAAGAGCATTTCGCAACAGTTGGCATAGAGAATGAAGACATTCGGTATTTGTCTGACGAGAATAAACTGAATATCATAGCCAATCTTACTCCAAAGGCAAAGGCTGTTATCCGCAGGGATTATCTGATAGCCAATTTCAAGAGTAACGCATACGGAAATAATGCCGTAGCCGACCTGTTGCTTGAATTTGCACAGAAGCACATGCCCGAAGCATTGGCAGAAATCAAGGGTTCGCATGACGAGGTGTACGAAAAACGCCACCAGCGTATCGAGGAAAAGAAAGCTGTCTTGCAGGTACAGGAACAGGCAAAGCAGGAGACAGAACATTCTGAAAGTGATACTACCGAACAACAGCCTCAGTCTCAAGAGGCTGCTGCCTGACCATAATTCATAATTTGTTTCAGATACAGGACGGAGAAATCCGTCTTGTATTTTTTTGTACCGGTTTCTCATGTTACCGCCCGAATCACTTTTTTCTACCTGTTTTTTCTCCGGTAGCCTGTGACTACTGGAGATACCAGGTCCGGATCTGTGGCTGATGACGGAATCCGGCACGAGCAGTCTTCTGTCATCGGCCGCTCCGGGAACCTTTATAATAGTTCCTCTTGTATATACGCCAGTGTTCTGGCTGTCCTTTTTTAACGGCTTCTTGTTTTTCGGCAGCTTTTGGCTGCTGAAACAATACACTCCGGGAATTTGGCTGATTCCTACTGACGGCACAAGCAGTCATCCGTCATCGGCCGTCCCGGGAGCCTTTTATATCATTCCCTGTTTTATGTGTGGATTGTTCCTTTTTATCTACCTCCTTGTCTTCCGGTAGCCTGTGGCTACTGGAATCATCTAGGTCCGGATCTGTGGCTGATGACGGAATCCGGCACGAGCAGTCTTCTGCCATCGGCCGCTCCGGAAACCTTTATAATATCTCCTTTTATACACCATCCGTCACATTTCCCCGCCACCACCCTTGTCCTATTATATTTTCCCCTTTTATAGAGAAGTTACTGGATTTCGTTTTTTTCTTTCGCCCTTCCTTTGTCACCGCATTGGTTTTATCAGGTGCAAATTTAGTCAGCCGCGCCTGCTCCTCACGTTTTTGAAATGAATTTCTTGATAAAATCTTCCTTGCCGGGCAAGAGTATTTTACCAAGAAAAAACGTCGGAATAGGCTTTTACGGCAGACATTTCTCGCACCATAAAACCCGAAGCGGTTCCGGTAATAAGGAAGCCGAACTTAGGGAAAAAATAAACGAGTTTTCAAATTTAATAATAGAATCAACTATGGACAAAAACATTCAGGAATCTAAAGAATTCCGCCTTGCCAAGGATTTGGAAATGGCGGTAAACAGTTTTTCTTTCAATCCGAAACGCTTTGCAGCTGCAATTCCTACAATGCACCCCACGCTGCAACAGAGCCTGTACAGACTGATCAAGGAATGCATTAAGGTTATGGCAGATGATACCCGTTACTACGATGACCGTAATATGGCTTCGCATGAGGAAGCAAAATGCATGATGGAATACCTTAATAAATATCGAAATGTCTGACATGGACACTTCTTGCACTATGGAATACCTCAATATGAACGTAACATACCTCTAAATAATTGAATTATGAAAACAAAGGAATATTATTGGGGCGGCAATACTTATGTATGTCGTATAGTTCAAGCCAACGATGGCGAAGAACTTATTATCGCACCTACCGCTTTATTGGATATCATCCAACCCGGTAGTTTTGGAGATGAAAATGAAGGCTTTGCCAATAAGGAAGCCGAATATATTTATGACGAGATTTTTTTCTTCACGGATGCGGAAACTCTTGCTTTACCCGAGGAGCAGTTTATCGAAGAGCTGAAGAAGGATAATCGTGAGTGGTTTGAATAATTAGTATGTAATCATTAAATACTTTAGCATTATGGATAAAGATTATGTTATGCGTATAGCTGGAACAATTCGCGAACAGCTTGTATCAATGACCGATACAGCAATCCTTATGTCATGGGGAATTCATGAATTTATGGCAACGGTATATAAGGATTTGCCTGGACTGAAGTTCCGGGTCAACGGACGTCTCTTTCAGGGGTATGTCTTGATTTGTCTGAACGGTTCAGATTATTATGAGGTGTATCTTCAGAATGAGGATGGAACTAAATGCATTAGTGATGAAGTTTGCTTCGATGAACTGGGAGAGATTATTGACTGGTATATCGAGTTAAATACTGATGAAGGTGTTGTATGATTTGTTAGACTTGAAATAATTCATTTATATATTTGTGAGTCATTAATATTTTCTATAGAATCTTATACGTGAAATATTTATAGCTGTCTCTTATACACATCTCCGAGCCCACGAGACCGGAGCCTATCTC
>ENA-OYXH01000009-OYXH01000009.1-human-gut-metagenome-genome-assembly--contig:-NODE-9-length-94716-cov-9.419824_pt1 | contig 94716 bp, 67 predicted proteins | sample MGYA00244844_ERZ653420 | MGnify/ENA primary metagenome ERZ653420 (study PRJEB26926, sample SAMN06164998) | human gut metagenome | biome: ENVO:00009003; feature: ENVO:2100002; material: ENVO:00002003... | reverse complement strand
TTTCAAGCAGAAGACGGCATACGAGATAGGCTCCGGTCTCGTGGGCTCGGACATGCAGCTGATGCTCGACGGCTTCAGCGGCAAGCATGTAAAAGTATTTATCGACGGGGTGCCACAGGAAGGGGCAGGAACGGCTTTCGACCTGAATAACATTCCGGTCAACTTTGCCGAGCGCATTGAGGTATATAAAGGTGTGGTACCCGTAGGCTTCGGTACCGATGCCTTGGGTGGAGTTATCAACATTGTAACCAACAAACAGAAGCGCAACTGGTTTCTGGATGCGTCATACTCATACGGCTCGTTCAACACGCATAAATCGTATGTAAACTTCGGGCAGAGTTTCAGAAACGGACTGACATACGAAATCAATGCGTATCAGAATTACTCTGACAATAATTACTATATCAACAACTGGGTGGAAGAGTTCAACCACGAAAACAATACGTCTGTCAGCGATGAAAGTAACATACAGCGCGTAAAACGATTCAATGATACATTCCACAACGAAGCGGTCATCGGAAAAATCGGAGTTACCGGGAAAAGCTGGGCCGACCGGCTGATGTTTAATGTGGCCTACTCGCATTTCTACAAAGAAATACAGAACGGAGTGTACCAGGAAATCGTATTCGGCGAGAAACATCGTCATGGTTATTCCATCGTTCCTTCGGTAGAATATCGCAAGCAGAATCTTTTCACCAAAGGACTGGATGTGACGGTTACGGCCAATTACAACCACAACCTGACGACAAATGTGGATACAGCGATGTACAAATACAACTGGCTGGGTGACCGTATCCCCAGATCGACTGCCGGTGAACAGAATCACCAGTTCAGTGAACAAATCAATACAAACTGGAATACCACACTTACTGCGGTATACCGACTGGGCAAAATGCACTCGTTTACATTTAATAATGTATTCAGTACTTTTCGTCGTACAGGACGAAGTCTGATTGAGAAAAATTCCGTACTGGAAGATTATGATGAGCCTACCAAAAGCCGGAAAAACATTGCAGGGTTATCTTATCGCCTGATGCCTTCTGAAAAATGGAATCTGTCGGTCTTCGGCAAGCACTACAATTCTTACAGTGAAGGAACGGTACAGCTGAGCGACAACAATGTAGGAAGTGATACGAGGGTGTCACAAAGTGTCAGCTCTTTCGGATATGGAGTCGCCGGAACCTATTTCTTAGGGAAAGCCATTCAGTTGAAGCTCTCTTACGAAAAGGCGCTGCGCATGCCCAGCACCCAGGAACTGTTTGGAGACGGTGACCTTGAAGCGGGAAAAGCTGACTTGAAACCGGAACGTAGTGACAACGTGAACCTGAGTGCCAGCTACAACAAGCAGTTAGGCAAACACGGATTGTATGTGGAAGGAGGAATCATCTACCGTAATACCCAAGACTACATCAAACGCGACTTGTCGACCGTAGGAGGTACCAGCTATGGAAGCTACACCAACCATGGCCGGGTAGAGACAAAAGGGTTCAATATGTCTTTGCGATACAGTTACAGCAACTGGTTCAATTTGGGAGGTACGTTCAATAACCTTGACACCCGCGACAAGGAAAAGAAGCGGGCTGCAAGCAGCGGACAGAATGCACTGACGTACGGACAGCGCATCCCGAACATTCCTTACCAGTATGCAAACGTAGACATGAACTTCTACTGGCATAACCTGTTTGCGAAAGGGAATACCCTCACATTCGGATGGGATTGTTTCTACCAGCATGACTTCCCTTTGTATTGGGAAAACTTTGGTGACCCGTCTACTAAAATCCGGGTGCCGCAGCAGATTTCGCACAATCTCTCTTTAGGGTACAGTATCCGAAACGGACGTTACAACATTTCTTTCGAATGCCGGAACCTCACCGATGAGAAACTGTATGACAACTTTAGTCTGCAAAAAGCCGGACGGGCATTTTATGGAAAATTCCGGGTGTATTTTGGAAAGTAATAAACCAATAAAAATATAAATACAAGTATATGAATAAAAAGAACTTTATGTTAGGACTGGGCGCTTTCTGCATGGGAGGCCTGTTCATGGGGTGTCAGAACGAAGAAAATGACCCAACCTTCAGCAATCACAACAACTTCAAGGGAAACTACGTCATCCCGGTTACCGCAGGAGGTACTTCCTATCTGCTTACGGCCGAAAGTCTGGACGAAGGCAAAATCTCAGTCATTGAAAACGGGAAAGAATTTCAGGACCAGATTTCTTACTGGATTTTCTACGACCAGAATTATTTTTTCGGAATCAAATACAACGACGGCTCACAAGGCACCGGAGGATGTTACTATTTGGATGCCAACAATGTGCCGCAGAAAAAATACAGTTATACATTCAACCGTTTTACTACCTACGGCACATGGGGTGACAATGTGATTACCGTATCTACCGGAGACACCAAGCAGACGGACAGTCAGGGTAATGCGGCACAAGGTTTTTTATTTAACTACTTGAATGCGAAAGATGGTACTACCAGCACCAACCAACAGGATATTTTGGCCGAAAACTTTTTAGGAAATGGTGAAAAGGTAACTATGGCCGGATTTGTGGAAGCCAACGGAAAGCTCTACACCTCTATTATTCCCATGGGTATGAGTCACTACGGAGTGAATACCTGGCCCGATAAGGTGTTGAGTCAGGATTATGTGGCAACCGGTACCGGCGGCTCAGGAAGCGGTAAGTATACTGCCGGACAGATTCCTTCTACCCAATATCCGGATAATGCTTATATTGCCATTTACAGCGGCAGCAACTTTGATGAAGAACCGGTTATTGCGACAACAGACAAGATTGGTTTTGCCTGCGGACGCATGCGTTCTCAGTACTATCAGACCATCTGGAGCGACGATGACGGAAACTTGTATGTATTTTCAGGAGGATATGGACGTACGGCTACCCAGCCTGCGGCTGATGCCAACTTAAAGGCAAAGGTACAAGGTACACTTCCTTCTGGTGTCGTGCGCATCCCTGCCGGAAGTACTACCTTCGATGAGTATTATTGCAACCTGGAAACAATGAGCGGTGCGAGTGGTCATCCGTTGTTTCGCTGCTGGCACGTAGGTGGCGATTATTTCCTGCTCAATAATTACGGATGCAGCATTGAAGAAGTAGCCACACTAGGAACTAATGCACCTAAAAATGAACTGGTGATATTCAAAGCCAGCGAAAAGAAGCTGATTCCTATTACAGGATTGCCTGACATGAACCTGATTTCTTCTTTCGGAAATTCCCCTTATTTGGAAAATCAGTATTTTTATATTCCGGTACTGACTACCGAAGAAGGTGCTACTCCCACATTCTATAAAATCAATCCTCAAACAGGAGAGGCTGTAAAAGGACTGGAAGTGGAAGCCGATGAAATTACAACAGTAGGTAAAATTGAATTAACTCAACAATAACATTCGAAAATGAGAAAATTATTCGGGAAAATACACCTCTGGCTTTCTATCCCAGTGGGAATTATTCTTTCCATTATTTGCTTTTCGGGTGCTGCACTGGTATTCGAAAAGGAAATCACCCAGGCGTGTAACCCTCATTTATATAAGGTCAGCGTTCCAGAAGGGAACGCTGCCGTTCTTCCACCTTCGCAGCTGATTGCACACATAAAGGAGCAGACTGCTGATTCACTCAAGCTAACCTCACTGCAATATTCGGGAAAAGCCGATGAGGCAGCTACGGTGACTTTCAAAAACGCAGGCAGAAAAAGTCTGAGTGTGAATCCGTACACGGGAGAAGTGAACGGATGGATAGAAGGAAACGCTTTTTTTCAAACCATGCGGAAACTGCATCGCTGGCTGCTGAACCCTCCACCGCAGAAAGGAGCTTCCTCTGTAGGGAAAATGATAGTCGGTATCTCCACCCTGCTGATGGTCGTGATTCTCGTCAGTGGCCTTGTTATCTGGTGGCCTCGCACCCATAAAGCGTTAAATAACCAACTGAAAGTTTCCTTTCGCAAAGGATGGCGCCGTTTCTGGTATGACAGTCATGTGACGTTGGGCTTCTATTCTACCCTCTTCCTGCTGGTCATGGCACTTACCGGACTCACCTGGTCATTTGGCTGGTATCGTTCGTTTGCTTACGGACTTTTTGGAGGAAACACTTCGAAGCAGGCCCAAACTCACGGAACTTCCCTCCCCAAAAGGGAAAACGATGCACGTACCAAGAAAGGAGGTAAGAAACAAACCGATTATACGACTTGGGACAAAGCAATCCAGGAAGTACAGGCAAAATACACCGGCTATACTTCGCTCCGTATAGAAGAGAAGAAGATACAAGTTATCCAGGGACAGCAATTACGCCGTACGGATACCCTGAAATTCAATCCGAAGAACGGAGAGATTACAGAAACCACAACCTATGCGGAAGTGCCTCGCGCACAGAAACTGAAAGGCTGGTTCTATGCCTTCCACACCGGAAGCTGGGGAGGTATCTATACAAAGATACTCTATTTCCTGGCAGCTTTTATCGGAGGCGTACTTCCACTCAGCGGGTATTATTTATGGTTGAAGAAGAAGCAAAGAGCTATAAGGTAAGTTTGGCCAAATAGTTATAATGACTGCCTTCCTTCACCAGCTCTGCTTTGAATCCATATTGAGAAGCATACAGACTCAGGGTGTTGAAATCCACATACAACCAGTCGAATGCTTCTCCTTTTATTTGTTTATATTGCATCTGGAAATCCAGTTGACCGTAATAATCGCCCGCCAAATCAACAACAAAACTTCCGTCTTCCTCCTCAAACAGGTATCTCAAATCACTTGAATCCATTAAGATACAACCACTAGGATTCAACAACAGCTTCATCCGCTGGAAGAAATCACCGAAATTCTCTACCCGCCCGATAATGCCCGAACCGTTCATCAGCATCAGAATAGTGTCAAAACGTTCGGCGAAATGTGTGTCGAACAGATTGACCAGACGGGCATCCAGTCCACGTGCCTGCATGACTTCTACCGACAGAGGAGAAATATCAATAGCCACAGACTCTTTTCCCATTTGCTTTAAAGCCAAGGAATGACAGCCACTGCCTGCTCCTACATCTAAAATCTTTCCCTGAGCCATATCCAGTGCAGTTTGTTCCAGCAAGGGCATGTGTTCATACGTACGGAATAATTCACTCACTGGAATTTCATCTTCCTCAAACTGTGAAGAGAAAACTCTTAACTTTCCAGCCTTTCCATTCTTAAAGTAATCGTATATGGCAGCTCCCATTGGATCCTTTTCTGCCTGTAGCCATGTGGTCTTCATGATTCTTTGTTTCTGTAATTAATGTGCACAAAAATACAAAATAAAATTCACAATGGTTATTTATTCATTATATTCATGCATTTTTCAGAATAAACACACAAAAAAGTAAGAATTTATGCATGATATTCAAAATATATCCGTATTTTTGCAGCCGTAAAAGAATAATTATACAATGAAGAACAAGAATAGCAGACTTGATTCAATCAAAATGATTATCTCCAGCAAGGAGATTGGAAGTCAGGACGAACTCTTGCAGGAGTTGACAAAAGAAGGATTCCAATTGACACAAGCCACCCTGTCGCGCGACTTGAAGCAACTGAAGGTAGCCAAAGCTGCCAGCATGAATGGGAACTATGTATATGTACTCCCCAACAATACCATGTACAAGCGCATGACAGAGCCACAAAAAGCCAGCGAAATGCTGCGTCACAACGGATTCATTTCCATTGAATTCTCCCACAACATCGCTGTGATCAAGACTCGCCCGGGATATGCCAGCAGTCTGGCATACGACATTGACATGCACAATTTCCATGAAATCATCGGTACCATTGCCGGCGACGACACCATCATGCTGGTGATTCGCGAAAATTGTACGCGTACAGAAGTCAAGCATGCTCTTGCCAACATTATACCGAATATAAACCAACTCTAACTGATAAGAATAAAAAATGGAACCTACTAAACAAATTGATGTAATGGTAGCCGACGCCTCACACGAGGTTTACGTTGACACAATATTGGACACGATTAGAGAAGCAGCCAAAGTTCGCGGTACGGGTATTGCCGAACGTACACACGAATACGTAGCTACCAAGATGAAAGAAGGAAAAGCCATCATCGCACTGTGCGGAGATGATTTTGCCGGATTTACTTACATCGAATCATGGGGAAACAAGCAGTACGTAGCTACTTCCGGACTGATTGTTCATCCGAAATACAGAGGATGCGGACTGGCTAAGCGTATCAAGCATGCCTCTTTTACTTTGGCTCGTCTGCGATGGCCGAAAGCCAAAATCTTCAGTCTGACTTCAGGAGCTGCGGTCATGAAAATGAATACAGAGCTGGGATACGTACCTGTCACTTTCAACGAGTTGACCGACGATGACTCATTCTGGAAAGGATGTGAAGGATGTATCAACCACGAAATCCTGATGGCGAAAAACCGTAAATTCTGTATCTGCACAGCCATGCTTTACGATCCGGCTTTGCACACAGACGATAAAATAAACAATTTCTAAATACAAAAATAATCTCAAGCGAGGTTTTCCCCTGAACTCATACAGGCGAAAAGCTTCACGATATAAAGATAAGCACCATGGAAGAAAAGAAAAAAGTTGTCGTTGCTTTCAGCGGCGGATTGGACACTTCCTTTACCGTAATGTATCTGGCAAAGGAAAAAGGATATGAAGTATATGCAGCATGCGCCAATACCGGTGGTTTCAGCCCGGAACAGTTAAAAAAGAACGAAGAAAATGCGTATAAACTGGGAGCTGTGAAATATGTGACTCTTGACGTAACACAGGAATACTACGAAAAGAGCCTGAAATACATGGTATTCGGAAACGTACTGCGTAACGGTACTTACCCTATTTCTGTAAGTTCTGAACGTATCTTCCAGGCATTGGCCATCGCCCGTTATGCCAACGAAATCGGAGCTCATGCCATTGCTCACGGTTCTACTGGTGCCGGCAACGACCAGGTGCGTTTTGACATGACTTTCCTGGTAATGGCTCCGGGAGTGGAAATCATTACCCTGACACGTGACATGGCGTTGAGCCGTGAATATGAAATCAACTACCTGAAGGAAAATGGTTTTGAGGCAGATTTCACTAAACTGAAATACTCATACAACGTAGGTATCTGGGGAACTTCTATCTGCGGTGGTGAAATTCTGGATTCTGCACAGGGATTGCCGGAAAGCGCTTACCTGAAACAGGTAACCAAAACTGGCAGCGAACAACTGAAACTGGAATTCAAGAAAGGTGAGTTATATGCCGTAAACGGTGAAGTGTTCGACGATAAGATTAAAGCCATCCAGAAAGTAGAAGAGATTGGTGCAGCCTACGGTATCGGTCGTGATATGCATGTGGGTGATACGATCATCGGTATCAAAGGCCGTGTAGGATTCGAAGCTGCAGCTCCGATGCTGATTATCGGTGCTCACCGCTTCCTGGAAAAATATACCCTGAGTAAATGGCAGCAATACTGGAAAGACCAGGTAGCCAACTGGTACGGCATGTTCCTTCACGAAAGCCAGTACCTGGAACCGGTAATGCGCGACATCGAAGCCATGCTGACCGAATCACAGCGTAACGTCAACGGAACTGCTATCCTGGAACTTCGCCCGTACGGATTCTCTACTGTAGGAGTAGAATCAAAAGATGACCTCGTGAAGAACAAGTTCGGCGAATACGGAGAAATGCAGAAAGGATGGACTGCAGAAGACGCTAAAGGCTTCATCAAGGTGTTGTCTACTCCGCTTCGTGCCTATTATGCAAACCATAAAGACGAAGCTGACGTATGATAAAAGCAGGAATTATAGGAGGCGCAGGATATACGGCAGGCGAACTGATTCGCCTGCTGCTTAATCATCCGGATGTAGAGATTGCATTTATCAACAGCTCCAGCAATGCGGGCAACAAGATTACTGACGTACACGAAGGCCTGTATGGAGAAACCGATTTAGTGTTTACAGATGAGCTTCCACTCGATACCATCGATGTATTGTTCTTCTGTACGGCTCACGGTGATACAAAGAAATTCATGGAGAGTCACAATGTACCGGAAGATTTGAAAATCATCGACCTGTCCATGGACTACCGCATCAAATCGGACGACCATGACTTTGTATACGGTCTGCCAGAACTGAACCGCCGGACTATCTGCCAAAGCAAGCACGTGGCTAACCCGGGATGCTTTGCTACATGCATTCAGCTCGGACTTCTGCCATTGGCCAAGCATTTGCTGTTGAACGACGACGTAATGGTGAACGCCATTACCGGAAGTACCGGAGCAGGTGTAAAACCAGGTGCTACGAGTCATTTCAGCTGGCGTAACAACAACCTCAGCATCTACAAACCGTTCTCACACCAGCATGTGCCAGAAATCAAACAGTCACTGAAACAGCTACAGAACAGTTTCCATTCAGAAATCGATTTCATTCCTTACCGAGGTGACTTTGCCCGTGGTATTTTTGCCACTATCGTAGTAAAGACCAAGGTAGAACTGGAAGAGATTGTGAAAATGTACGAAGAGTACTATGCAGAAGATTCTTTCACCCACATCGTGGACAAGAATATCGACCTGAAGCAGGTAGTTAACACCAACAAATGCTTGATTCACCTGGAAAAGCATGGCGACAAGCTGCTCATCATTTCTTGCATTGACAACCTGCTGAAAGGAGCCAGCGGTCAGGCTGTACACAATATGAACCTGATGTTCAATCTGGAAGAAACAGTAGGACTGAAACTGAAACCGAGCGCATTTTAATTAATGAAAAATGAAGAACGAAGAATGAAGAATTCACGCCAGAGAGAAGATTCATTGTTACATACTAGAAGCTATGATTTTGCATTACGTATCGTAGGCATGAATAAATATCTCAGAGAGCAAAAAGGAGAATTCGTGTTAAGCAAACAAATTCTTCGTTCTGGAACAGCTATCGGAGCATTAATACGCGAATCGGAATTTGCACAAAGCCAAGCCGACTTTGTCAATAAATTAAGTGTGGCATTAAAGGAAGCAAACGAAACAGATTACTGGCTCAATTTGCTTCACGACTCGCACTATTTAAATGAAGTGTCCTTTATCAGTATGGAGAACGATTGCGGTGAACTTATAGCCCTACTTGTATCTTCCATCAGGACTGTAAAAAACAAATTAATGAAGAAAAGTGAAGAATAAGAAGCGAAAAGACTTCAGCTCCAATTCTTCATTCTTAATTCTTAATTCTTAATTATATGAAGTTATTCGACGTATATCCTTTGTTCGATGTAAACATCGTAAAAGGAAAAGGCTGCCACGTATGGGACGACAAAGGTCAGGAATATCTCGACCTCTATGGAGGACATGCCGTTATCTCCATCGGTCACGCACATCCTCACTATGTGGAAACCATCAGCAAACAAGTAGCTACATTGGGATTCTATTCCAACTCTGTAATCAACAAGTTACAGCAGGAAGTAGCCGACCGCCTGGGAGCCATCAGCGGTTATGATGACTATCAGCTTTTCTTAATCAACTCTGGAGCAGAAGCCAACGAAAATGCATTGAAACTGGCATCTTTCTATAACGGACGTACACGTGTGATTTCTTTCGCCAAAGCTTTCCACGGACGTACTTCACTGGCAGTAGAAGTAACCAACAATCCGAAAATCATTGCTCCGATCAATGACAACGGACACGTGACATACTTGCCGCTAAACGACACAGAAGCGCTGAAAGCCGAACTGGCCAAAGGCGATGTATGTGCAGTCATCATTGAAGGCATCCAAGGCGTAGGAGGAATTCAGCTCCCTACTACAGAGTTCATGAAAGCCATTCGCCAGGCGTGTGACGAAACCAATACCGTCATGATTCTGGATGAAATCCAGTCGGGTTACGGAAGAAGCGGTAAATTCTTTGCTCACCAGTACAATGACGTACGCCCTGACATGATTACTGTAGCTAAAGGCATTGGCAACGGATTCCCGATGGCCGGTGTACTGATTAATCCGAAATTCACTCCGGTATATGGACAGCTAGGAACTACTTTCGGTGGAAATCATCTGGCATGTGCAGCAGCTATCGCTGTACTTGACGTGATGAAAGAAGAAAATCTGGTTGAAAATGCCGCAAAAGTAGGTGCTCACTTATTGGAAGAATTGAAAAACTTCAAAGGAATTAAAGAAGTACGCGGTCGCGGCTTGATGATTGGAATGGAATTTGAAGAACCCATCAAGGAACTCCGCCAGAAATTACTTTTCGAGGAAAAAGTATTTACCGGAGTCAGCGGCACCAATGTCATCCGTTTACTTCCGCCGCTCTGCCTGAGCATGAACGAAGCAGATGAATTCCTGACTCGCTTACATAGGCTTATCAAATAATAAAAACGTATCACGTTTTTACATTTAGAGGCTGTCTCAAAATGAAGTGAGACGGCCTCTATTGTTTGATTTCAAATTGAAGTCATTTGGATTTTTCCCTAAAATTCTAGACAACATCTATCATAAAATTAAATCTAATAAAAAGAAAACACACCTAAAACAACATCAGCCCAACATCTATAAATATTGATTTTTATTCTTTCATTTATTTTCAAATACTTGTACCATCGGACGACCAATCCATACTTGCGGTTGTTTTAATCCAAGCGCATAGGCAATAGTAGCAGCCGTATCAAATTGCATCATACTTTCTTTAAGCTCTCCTCCACTTCTTATATTTTTTCCTGAAATAATAAACGGCACTTCCATTTCCTGCAAAGTTTTACCTCCATGCCCCTTATTAATACCACCATGGTCAGCTGTTACGATAATAACAGTATCATCATATATCCCTATTTCTTTCAAGACTTTGATAATACGTCCTACATATGCGTCCAATTCATTCAACTTATTATAATAAGATGGTGTATCATGTCCATCAGCATGTCCCACATGATCCAATTGGTCAAAACAAATCGATACAAAAATGGGCTTCTTACTCTTTATATATTCCTCTGCCATTTCACATAACCGCTGTGGCTGTTCTTCATAGTTCACAGAAAGGCCCCAATAATCTACAGCCAAGGAATCAATCAGATATTTAATTCCTTCCCATTCAGCTAAGCAACCAGTTTCAGCCAATGGACACTGCTCATCCAGCAAAGAATAAATTGTAGGAAAAACTCCATGTTTATTCACCACCCTAGAAGGTATTTCAGGAGTTTGTGAGTTCCATTCTGTATATCCATGAATTTCAGTACCAGCTCCATTAAACATAGAAGCCCAGTTAATGGCCGAAGAAGAAGGCAATACAGAACGTTTTTTCAGCGTATAACATCCTTCACTCATTAATTGACGTATATTGGGTATTTCAGCTTTAGGTACACTATAAGCTCCCCATCCATCAAAAGCAATCATCACAACATGTCCAGCTTTCCAATTTGAAGCCATCACATTTGAAGCCAAAAGAAAAAACATTCCTAATAATAATCCAATTTTTTTCATCTCCTATTATAATTTTAATTAAACATATCAATAAACTCTCACCTGAGTTAATACATTTATTCCATATTTTCCATCCTTGTCTGTCCACCATAATATACCTTCATTAGCACAGCGAATAGCATAGCGGGGATTTCCCGATAAAGAAAAGGAAGCATCATCAAGCCAAAACCCCAGCTTATACGTTCCTTTTGCTAATTTTTCTGGAAGTACGAACCGAGTCTGTACATGATGTACCAAAGGCATGTGAGTTGCATCTCCTGGATCATAGGGTTGCCATTCTTCCGGATTCACAGCGGTCGGAAAGGAAATAACCTTTCCTGCCTCATTTATCAATACCCACGAAACAGAATGTTTCCCATATACAGTTGCAAAACCTCGATTTATCAAAGTTAAATCCAATTCTACGCTTTTACCTATCTGCCATATCGAAGAAAGTCTCAATTTTTGTAACTCCAGTCTATACCCCAAATGATCACGTATGTAATCAAACATCGAGCGTCTTACAATTTCTCCTTTTGAATTCTGAAAATATTTGTCGGATACAGGGAGTCCGTATTTTCGGATAGAATCTTCTGACACTAAGGTTTTCTTCCACAGAGCCATAGAATATTCTGGAGAATTCTTTTCACCAAAATCATTACTTGTATGTTGCTCCTTATAATTATGAATTATACTTAATGAAGTATAATGACACAGACATAACTCACGTGCGGCAGGCAACCCCTCTATTAACCATCCAGCAGTCGGACTATCAGGATCATCTCCTACGCTCCAAAATCCCCACGGTAATTCACCATCTATCACAAGATAAGGAGATTCTTCTACCATTTGATTGAATACTTCAGTTCCTTCATGCAATCCTCCATCCCACACATCTGCTTTTATCACAATAAAATCATTATGGAAAGAGACACGTTTATATAATTCAGGAACATCTTTCACCAAATTCTTATAATAAGGCATACGCACCTGTACATTCAATTCTTCCGGTACAATTGAAAGCATTTTCTCCAAAATTCTCCGCTTGGTCTCACTTGAATTTTCAAGTCCTTGAATGGAACTATGCCATTCTCCCCATGCCCCAATCATTCCTGCCTGTACAGCCAAAATCAATTCTTTATTCTTCTCTATAAATGGCTGTAGAAGGTCTGCATTCCTCAAGATTCTTTCCTCAGTCGGTCCGACAGGAGAACGTCCTTTAAAATCACGCTCATAAGCAAAACGCAATACAGCCTTTTTACCTAGACGCTTCATTTCGTCAAAATAAGCCTGCATTGTTTTCAAATGATTTTCTGTTATATCCTTCTCGGCTAAATCTGTCAAATAAAAATAGCATTGCGTCAATGACACACTATCCGCTTCATATTTACGGGAAAGATCATCCAATTCTTTTGTCGGGCAAGCAGTATCTTTCACTACATCCACAGCTGTTTCAAGACGAAAACCTCTACCTGGATTATACAACCCTGTTGTTACATCCGCAGAAATTCCCTTAAAATCAATCGTTCTCATAGTATCAGAACAACTACCCATACAAATAGAAGCCCCTATACATACCAACCATTTAAATGCAATTTTCATATTTATCCGATTATTAATACAAATCATTTTCTGGCTTAAATCTATAATTAAAAACTTCTCTTGTCTGCTTTATCTGCATAGCTTCACTCAGACTAAGAGCAAACCTATAACCAGCTCACATTTCTAATCAACTTTCAAAGAACAATGCCCATCAATTGGAAAAGGTTGTCCTTGCCACGCCTTTTGCGAAGTCCATGGCTGAGCCGCATCTGTCCAGAAAGGATGATTGGCAGGTAGTCCTAAAGGCATGAAAACTAAAGATGTCATATACAGACTACCATTATTTGTATAATAATTTGAAAGCTCTGGTTGATGCCCCACAAAGCCCAATTGAAGAAAACCTTCTTTATTAAAATTACCCTCTATCTTGAACATATTATTCATAATGGTTGTCAATGCATTACGTATCTGACCATTACTTAAACCATCTGGAAGCCCATATTTCCAAGCGGCCAGTGCTAAAGTCTGGAATGCTCCCATACGATAAACCACAGAACGACCAAACGCTGGAAAAGTTCCTTCAGGAGAAATAAGACGTTCCATAAAAACATTAAAACGTTGCATACGCCTAACCGCCAGCTCCGTACTGACGGGTATCGGGAATTTATTTTCACTCAAAATTTCCAGTATCTCAATATACATAGGATGAATAACATAAGCATTATAATAATCAAGCGAAAATTCTGGGCCGTCCGAATACCAACCATCACTCAAATACCATTCATTAATTTTATTGACAGAAACAGTCAACACATACTGATCAGCCTCTTCTCCGACTGACATCAAAAAAGCCTCTATTAATCCACGAAACAAAAGCCAATTATTATAAGCTGGACGTATCAGCCTTAGTCGCTGAAAACAACCAATATAACGTTTTTTAGTAATTGTATCCAACCGTTCCCAAGTTGCCTCTGGAGCCCGCAGAAAACTCTCAGCAATATAAGCTGCATCCACCAGCCTCTGTGCAGAGCTTGTTTCCCACAATAAAAAATCAGGACTTTTCGGATCTACTGCATTCTTATATGAAAGCAACGCCCATTCACGTACTTGTCTACGCATCATTCCTTCTTCTGTATCATCATCATGTAAAGCCAACCAAGGAGAAATACCAGCCATCAACCTTCCAAAAGTTTCCATATAAGCCACACGTTCATCACGTTTGTCCCAAGTCGGGCTAAGTTCCAACTTCATATTTTTCTGAAGCTCACCTTTACTCATATTTTCCAATACAGGAGCAGCTATACGATAGCATAATTCAACCCATTGCTCACGGTCAGTAACACGTGAAGTTTTCTCTATCTTTTCTGCCGCAACAGACAAAGACATAATAGAAAAAGCAGAAATAATAACAAATCGGATTTTCATAATTTCACATTTACAAGTCAATAACTTAGACCCAATTCTAATTCACCCTTTAAATTTTCAGTCAACTTATTCTCTTCAAATACGCCAAATTCTAATCAACGTTTAAAAGAGCTTTAATCATTAATGAATCCATAAACATTCCCCCCAAAATCAGCAACAAACAAAGCATTTCCCGACAATGCAGGAGAAGCAAAACAAGGAGCACCCACTACATATTTCCATTGCAATTTTCCAGAAGTCAAAGACAACGCATACACACAACCGTCAGAAGCAGTAATATAGACCACATCACCAGACATTACCGGACTGGTTTCCACTGTACACGATGGAAATGAAGTATAAGGCGCACTATAAACAAGCGATGTACCTGTTTTAAAATGCCACTTCTCCACCAAAGTCTTAGCATCTAAAGCAACCACTCCTTTTTCTGCCGTACCCAAAACTATCACATCATCTGTTACCAATGGAGAGGAAGTCACATCCACATTATATTCCAATTCTTTTTGAACTAAAATTTCTCCGGTTTTCGCATGAATCTTAAAAAAAGAATTCAATGAAATCACATATAAGACATCATCTTTTAGTACCGGAGAAGAGGAACGATTACGAAGCCCAAATTTCTCATTTTCCCACAGCAATTTTCCGGTATGTACATCATTCACATAAATGGCCTTCCAATGAGAACCTCCAACTACCACATCCTTATTAACTGAAAGGGTTACCGTACATCCCTCACGCACTTCCCATGCATCATTCTTCCATAATACATTTCCTGTATTAGCATCCACAGCACATAAAGACTTTCCACTACCGGCATATACAATCCCGTCCGAAGCAACCAATCCACCATTCAAAGGAGGAATCATATTCCATTCCAACTTTTTCCACCAACAGATTTTCCCAGTCTCTGCGTCAATCGCATAAAGGTTTGCCCACACATCTTGTGCAAACACTTTTCCTTCCGTAAAAGCTATACTATTTCTTACCGATGCTTTAACCGGACACTTCCAAACAATCTTTCCGGTTGCCGCATCCAATGCCTGAACAGAGGCCTTTCCTTGAAAATCCTCATCTACAGTAGCCACAAATACCCTTCCCTCATGTATCAAAGGCGAAGCCATATAAATATTGCTCCCCACATTCTGAACCCACGCCAATTTCAAAGGCGGAACAACAGAAGCAGAACTATACCCTACATGCGACGCATCACCTCGCATATTCGTCCAGTCATCTTTCGCATTTACCTCAGAAACGATAGTCTTATAACGTACAGTACGTTCTGTTTTCGCCACTTCGCCATTTGCAAAACGAACAGTGGATTTTACAGTCACCAACTTCCCATCACAAACGTCCGGCAACTTTACAATCCTAGACCAAGTAAAAACAGTTTGCGGATTTAACTGATATACTCCCATTTGCTTCCCCTCACACCAAACAGTACATTCCACTTCTGACACAGGAGACACCGTATGATAAACATTGGCCACTAACGGAAGAAAGCCACCGTCTTGCACCGGTGCCAATCCCCCATTCAACGATGCCAATTGAAATGACTTATCCAGATAAGTATAACGAAGTTCAGTTGAGAAATCCCCCCTTCCATCTACCGTAAAAACCCGAAAAGCCGCTGATGCATGGTCTATCCCTCCGCAAGCCAGTGTAGAAGTACAGATACTACGCATCGTTTTATGAGTTTGAATATGATTCACATGCCAATGTCCATATACCCAAGCTCTTACATTTGCTTTTTCAAGGTCAACAGATTCTTCTTGTCCTGAACCTAGACACAAGCTATCCCCTTCCAAAAACAACTCATGGCAGAATATCATGACCGGTTTACCTTGTGCAACACATTTCAAATCATTCTTCAACCATAGGTATACATCTTTTTTTGAATAAGATGGTTCAAAATCACCATATAACATAGGAAGCATGACATAATGTACTTCCCCCACATCAAACGAATAGAAAACCGGCCCATATATACGTTCAAAAAGCTCTTCTCCCGATTTTCCCTTCACCAAATCATGGTTTCCTATGCCATAAAACACCGGTACATTCATATTCTCGGTATTCATCAGTTGAAAATGACATTTCAGCCCTGCTTCATAACAAATATCACCTGTATGCACAATAAATGCCACATTCTCATTCGACGCATATTCCCGTAAATTGTTCAACCATTTATCATGTCCTTGTTTTCCCCCAATTTCCGTATCTGATATTTGAATAAACTTATGCCTTCCTTTCCCGTCAATCTTTCCAGGCAAATGATAAACTCCAAAATCATATACTTGCCGCCCCTCGTCAATCCGATGATAATACGCATTATTTGTCTGATAACCGGAAGGAGTTGTAATAAACAAGAATTTTTCTTTCTCATGGCCCGGCAACACATACTTCCCGTCCTTATCTGTCAATACAACATTCAAACCGTCAGAAACCGCCACTTTGGCCAGTTTCATTTCACCGCCATCATATTTCCCATTCCGATTTTCATCCACAAACACACGGCCACTGTATTGTGCAAAAGAATTCAAAGCAAATACTGACAGACACACTCCTATCCATCTGATACCTATGTTCATATTTGATTATTGTTCTTATATGTAAATCTATAAATTCCTATCAAACTTCAATCTAAACAGTTCTTTCTTTTTCTACACGCTCCAATTCTGCCTTATATGCCTCTTCCTCTTCACACAAAGGCCTATACCAGCAAAAATAAAGTATGACTGATGTTAACACTAACAAACCGAACGAGATTCCTAACCCCATGTAATTACGCGTCACAAGAAACATCGGTATCACCGTCAAACAAGATTGCCATATAATTCCTATCGTTACATTAAACATATCCCTCTTAAAATTTTTATTCCTACGGATATATGGATACAAACTGACCGCCTTTTCTTCTATCGGCTTCCACCATCCCCATGGACGGACTTTAACATAAAAGTCTATTAAAACATTCTCGTCAGCAGGTGGTGCTGAATATGTTCCAATTATACATCCCAGCAACGAAATGCTCAACAATACCGGGAACGAATAAAGTACCCACGCATCAGGCACGATAAATTTCATGATAACCGCAGCCAGTACTCCCGATGTCATACCCCAAAAATATCCTTCACCATTAAATCTCCACCAATGCCATTTCAATACATTGGCTGCTATATATCCTCCCCACAAAGCCCCTACTATCCACTGGAAAATTTCATTAATGTCTTTCAGAAACAAGCCGATGATTGTACTAACGACAACAACAGCCACCGATACCACATAACTGCTACGAATCTGTGTCCGCACACTGGCTTTCGGATTAATATATTTCAAATATATATCATTCACGATATAAGCAGGAGCCGAATTGACCGTAGAGGCAAAAGTAGACATGAATGCGGCCAGCAATCCAGCCAGTAACAATCCGGCCAGCCCTGTGGGCACATATTTGGTAATCAAATAAGGAAGAATGGTCTCAAAATCCGAACCGGCGGCATTCATCTGCGCCAATCCCCCATCTTCTTTAAAGAAATAAATGGCCAGAAGCGCAAATCCCATAATCATCAAGTAACGGGGTATCAACAATACAGCAGAAACCGATCCGCTCATCATTGCCGCTTCTTTCGGCGATTTACATGATAATATTTTCTGCATGTCATAATTCGGTGCCGGACCGGCCATACTCATGAACACCCCCTTCAACAACGCCATCATTACAAATATCCCCATCAAGCCATAAGGTTCATTTGCCATCCGTTCGGTCAACTGATTCATCCTGCCACTCCAATCAATATCCAATGTCCAGCCAAAGAAAGGAGACTCCCATCCTTCGGGTACAAACGAACGGATCATTTCCGGAGCCACCATATCCATTCCTATAATCAGCACTATAATTCCAGCCACAGTCATAATGGCAAATTGCACCACATCCGTCCACACAATACTCAACATACCGCCCAGCATCACGTAGAATGTGGCAATAGCCGTAAAAAAGATACCATAGACATGAGGGACATAAGCTGCTGGCACATCAAAAGGAACAAACTGTGACACATAATCCCACGGAATGAAAATCTCCATGAATTTCCCGATTCCAATGAAACCATAGCTCAGAAATCCCAATACGCTAAGTATGGCAAAGACAACAACAATCGTATGCGACAAAGAAGCCCCTTTCCCCTTTCCAAAACGTGTTGTAATCCATTCCGCACCGGTCAGCACATTTGATCGCCTTAACCAGACTGACAGATAAACCATCAGGAAAATCTGGTTGAATACCGGCCAAAGCCAGGGAATCCACAAGCTTTTAAGTCCATAAGCAAACGCCCAATACACCATCAGCATGGTTCCTGTAATATCAAACATACCCGACGCGTTCGACAAACCAAGCATATAGAAAGGAAGCGACTTCCCTCCTAAAAAATAAGAATCAAGATTCCGGGCTGCTCGCTTTTTCAGAACCACTCCGATAAGTACCATCAAAACCAAATAAACGGCTATGATTGCAAAATCCGTTCCGTGTAGTCTCATAGTCTGAATATTGTTTACATTTTCATTAAATATGCTTTATTCTTATCTATCAACCGACAGACCTCCTGCACCGAACTATCAGAACGGAAGCCATCGGATGGGGTATGCAGACAATAATCCACCAGACGTTCCACAGTAGAAGTGGCTACATGCATACGAGTGTCGGAAGAAGCATAATAAATAAACACCGTGCCATCCCCATCTGCAATCCACCCGTTCGAGAACAGTACATTCGACACATCTCCTATACGTTCCTCTCCCAAAGGTGCCATCAAATATCCCCCCGGCTCAGCAATCAGTTGAGAGGGATCATCCAAAGATGTCATGTAAAGATACAGCACATAACGCAATCCGGCAGCACAGGCACGTACTCCATGTGCCAAATGAAGCCATCCTGCTGAAGTTCTGATTGGATGAGGTCCTTCTCCATTTTTGACTTCTTTTATAGTGTGATAATGACGTAAATCTATGATTTTCTCTTCTTTAATTTCTGCACGAGTTATATCGTCCACCAATGCCCAACCGATTCCTCCTCCATTGCCTGCATCAATAAAACTGTCTTGCGGACGAGTATACAATGCATATTTCCCATCCACGAACTCCGGATGCAACACCACATTGCGCTGCTGATGACTGGATATCAGGTTTGGCAATCGTTCCCAAGTCTTCAAATCCTTTGTACGTACAATCCCCGCTTTAGCCACCGCCGATGACAAATCGCCAGGTGCATGATTCGGATTCAGACTCTCACTACAAAATACTCCATATATCCATCCATCCTCATGCGCTGTCAGACGCATATCGTACACGTTAGTTTCTGCAGGATCTATGTCAGGAAGCTGCACCGGATAATCCCAAAAACGGAAGTTGTCCGTTCCGTTTGGGCTTTCCGCCACCGCAAAAAAAGATTTTCGATCATTTCCTTCCACACGAGCCATTAACAAATATTTTCCATTCCACTTGATAGCCCCCGAATTCATCACCGCATTGACACCTATACGCTCCAACAACATGGGATTCGTTTCTGGATTTAAATCATAACGCCATTCCAAAGGCACATGTTCTCTTGTCAAAACCGGATATTTATACCGTTCAAATACTCCGTTATCCGAAAAAAGTTTCTGATTAGGACGACTTTGTAAAGCTTGTTCTTCTTTAAGAATGCGCAAGCGTATGTCATATAACTCGCTCATAGTTTTCTCCTATTGATTATTTTTCTTTATTCTACAACTATTGAACCTACAAATAATCAGGGGCGGAACATCAATTGTCCGCCCCTGATTCATAAAAGGCCCGACCTTTATTCTGAGGTTCCAACCATATAAGACCTCCAAGAATTACCTTCTTCTATAAAACTAATCCAATACCAGATAAGCCCATCTACCTCTTCAACTTTATCAATACGCAAGCTACTGATATTCGTAAGTGCGCCACTAGTTGATTTCCTCAGTTCTGCTCCTGTTTTCTCTCCAACAGTCCAATCTCCTTCAAAATAAACCGAATAATTATATGTAGGACCAAATATTCCTTTATCTCCAATTCTCATATAATTTTTAGCTTTTTTATCATCATAACCTATGGCTGTCAGTCCTTTTCCATTCGGATTATCTCCCTTTATCCAATAACGACGCGTCGGTTTCGACAAATAAGGCTGTTCCACTATATTGACGGGTATTTCTAACTTGTCTCCCGTTTTGTTATCTGTAATATATACATATACCAAATTCTTTCCATTATTAAAATCTTCGGAACAAGCTTTCCAATTTCCAATCAAGCTAACTTCATCACCATTCACCGTTCCTTTAATGCACCCACCTTTATTGTCCGAAATTGATAAATCGCCACTACCTCCGTTCACTTTTACTATCACAGGGGCTGCATCATCGCCATCATATCCTTCCACAGGAACAGGTATCCAAAATATACTCTTCGTTTCTGTACTCAACCGTTCAACCACTTTTACTTCCACCACTGCATTCATACCCAAGGCATCTGTGATTGATATGTGAGCAAGCCCTGTTTCTTTGGGAGTCACTTTAATTCTGGCCATAGGTACCACTTCTTCATCAGCCATAGTTTCCGTACCCTCATCTACCACCAGTTCAGCTACAGCCACAGCCTCATTATCCGACACAATGTCCAAACTTTCGTTATAAGCCATCACTTGAATAAATCCTTCTGTTCCTTGCAGCAAGCCAAGACCACTCTCTTCTTCGGCCACAGCAAAACGGTAATTAGCCACCAACACATTCAGTACCGCTTCCATTCCGTCCGCATCTGTTACCTTCACTTCTGCACGTCCTATACCTTCACCTGCAGTTACACGTATCCTGCCATTTTCCATCAATACTGCATTTGCCACGTTTGCATCAGAAGTGGTAACTGAGTATCCGCCATTTCCAGAACGTATACTGACATCCACGGCATCACCTTCATTCTCTCCCTTCACAATCAGCAAATCACTTTCTGACAAGATCAGGTCAAAATCTTCTTTCACTTTTATTTTCACTTCAGCCGACTTCCGTGCCCAGTCCATCACCGTAGCAGTCGTTTCTCCATTGGCGATTCCCGAAAAGATAACTTTCGCCCCCTCCACTCTGGCAACAGCCACCCCTTCATCTTTTACCAATACACGGTAGTTTCCATTTCCCTGAAGAATATTCACTTCCGCCGAGGGATTCTCGCCTTCTATTTTTATAAACACCTCATTATTATCGAGTGCCATCTCACCATAGGAGGGCACTTCGTCTTCATTACAAGAACCAAACAGGAAAGAAAATCCTGTCAAGAGAGTTCCTGTCATCAGATATTTCATGTATTTTTTCATAATCAATAAATTTAAACCTAATTATTCAGCAGTATTAGCTTTTAATTTTCCAGTGATAGTAACCACACTAAATTTAGGAATATCTACTGCACGTTTACCATCCATAGAAGGATTCAACTTCTTACGATACCATTTCATATCAGCTGTTGAAGTATATGACACCATATTCTGGAAATCCATGCCCTCTACCTCCAACAAAGTACTTATTGATTTCTTCTGTGAATAATTAACAATAACGATAGTATACCGGTCATCTTTTACATAGGCTGACACCAATAGGTTCTTTTCCGACAGCTTCGTATCCTCAGAAGAAATTTTCTCTACATCCACGCGGTGTGCTCCCCGTTCAATGTATCGGGTAAATTGTCCCACTGAATAATAACGTTCTACACGATAATAAGTGGAACTCGGTAACGCCTCTTCCAATTGAATCAGATTCTCACCCGTGGTGGAACATGGCCTTGCACCTGCCCACCAAACAATAGCATTCACATTTGCATTTACTAAATACTGATGATATATTCTAGCCCACTTCATGGCATCCGTCCAAGTCTCATCACGACCTTTATCATCACAGATTTCTGTCTGCCACACCTGAAGATTATTTTCTTCCGCTTTTTCAATAGGAACAATATCACTATCTGCAGTTGAATATCCATGACCTGCAATAATAGTATTAGCTTGTGCTAGTTCCGGACGTTTGCTTATAGAATTATTAGAAAATTTTCTTGCGTTTCTCCACCATGCATTCTCTCCATAAACCACTTTTACGTCATTATAACCACGTCTATCCAGTTCTGGACGTAAATAATCAAGTGTAACAGCGGACATCTGATCTTCACTCCAGTTACAGCCAGCCCATCCACCCATTGCATGGTCTGGTTCATTCCATCCAGAAATTCCATAAATATCAATTCCCAGCTTCTGTTCATACGCATCCATAAAATCCACCATATAATCAGCATAATCTTGATAATAGGTAGAACTCAACTGACCGCCATAAAGCGCATTTCCTGAATAGCCTTCCTTCCAGGTTCCAGGAGGACTCCAGATGGAAAAGAAATAATGTACATCGTTTTTCTTCAGTTTATTATGAATGTAATCAATAGTCCACATCTGCCCCAACTGCATCTGTTCTCCGCATTCCTCACCATTGTAAATCCGCCAATAATTGTCAATATAATAAGGATCATTCGGTGCTCTATTAAAATCCCTCTCCATACCAAAATTTATGCTTCCGTCTGGATTCTGATAAGAAGGATAAATCTCTCCACGATAAATATTCAGTTTCAAACCGTCATCACCAAACAAATCATCCATCACCTTATCACGCTCCATTGTGTTCCAAATTCGATGTGCCCATCCACAAAAAGCACATCCGAATCCATCTATCTCCTGATGTTTATTTTCTTCTCCTAATTTCAGTTTGATAACCGCCGTTGCTGTGGGGTCCATAGAATAGCCATCATCTTCATCAGACTCTTCTACCGGATCTGGAATATACACATCATCATGATCCAAACTTCCATCATCACAAGCCGTGCTCATACACACCAACAATGATGACAATAAAAATGAAGAATATATCTTTTTCATAAATACATATTAATAAAGTTAGTTATTACTGCCATAATTCATTTTGCTTCATCGCCGTATTATTATTCAACTCACCTGAAGGAATCGGATAATATTTATGCTTTTCCTTAAAATTCTCAGCTCCCTGCTTTTGATGGTCACGAAACTTCATCTGGATTTCGGCAGTCGTATACCAACGTTTTAAGTCGTCAAAACGATGACCTTCACCAAAGAACTCCAACAAACACTGATGTTCAATCTCTCCCATTAAATTCGACAAATCAAAAGTTTTTTCCGGTAAACCTGCGCGATTACGAATCTCTGTCAAAGCCCAGTTGGCTTGTCCCGCGTCATTTGTCTTAGCACATGCCTCCGCATACATTAACAATACCTCCGCAAAACGCATAACGCGCACATTGTTCGCTTTCCCTTCCTTATCTGCCATGCTGTCTGCTGTTTTACTGTTAACAAAGTAAGCCGTGTATTTTTTCAACAGAAATTTCAAATTCCCAGAAACTCCAGGCACAACAAAAATTGGAGCACCACCAGCCATTTTAGCAGAATTACCGTTCCACAACTGATCCATCGTATAATTACCACCATAATAAATACTACTGTACCAGTCATTGTCTACCACCCAGTCTCCCAAATCGGACGGGGTAAAAAACAAACTGGCATACATACGCTTGTCGTACTTAGAATCTGGCCCTCCCTCAGTTTTCTCACTAGCTCGCGGCTCTTTAGTAAATTCACTTACCAAAAATGCCGATGGCATCAATTTTGCCCAACCTCCCGAGACTGCAGGTCCGACAAACTGCGGCAGGGAACTTCCCAAATTAATTCCGCTTTCATTTCCCCATGTCAAATCACCGTCGCTACTATATTGAAGTTCAAACACAGACTCTTCGTTGTTTTCTTTTGCAGTAGTAAAGTTATCTGCAAAATTAGGCATCAATTTATAGCGAACACCGTAATAAGGAGGTTTGATTAAAAGAAGCAACTGTTCTTTTGCTGCTTCATACTTATGCTGGGCCAAATAAACCTTAGCCAACACGGCAATGGCTGCTCCTTTCTCCACACGTCCTTTTTCGGAAGCCTGACGGGTTACCGGAAGATTACATGAAATAGCATCCTTCAAATCCTGTTCAATCTGCGTCCACACATCTGCTTCATCTGCCGATGGGATATTAGTTCCCTCTTCATTGGAAGGTTTCAAACGCAATGGCACATTCTTATAATTACTCACCAATAGAAAATACTGATAAGCTCTCAAGAACAGTGCTTCTCCTTTAACCATAGAACGGTCTTCATCACTGATTCCCGAAGCTGGAATTTCATCAATATATCTTAATACAATATTTGCACGCTGTACACCTGCGAATAAAGCTCCGTAAGGATCGTTCCCGGTAGTAGGAGAATTCTGGAAAGTAGCAATATCCCACATACTAGGTTCCTCATTGAGAATAGTAAAAATATCATCTCCACGGCTATTCAAATTCAACCATCCGTCAAAAGCTCCATAATATCCGTTCATCTGATATTTAATAGGAGAATAAGCAGCCGCCAAAGCACTTTCCGCGTCAGCCTTGTTCTTCCAGAAATTTTCTTCCGTAAAATGATTTGGATCTGTCAAATTCAAGAAATCTGACTCATTGCATGACATCAAACCTCCGGACAAAAAGGCTGCTGCCATCATATATAAACACAAATTCTTTTTCATAATATATTAATGATACACTTTTAATTCATATTATAAGCTTACCTGAACGCCAAAAGAAAAAGTACGAGGAATCGGATAACGTCCTTGGTCTATACCTCTAGAGAATACATTATAGCTAACTCCAGCTAAAGAACTTTCACCTAAGTCAGGAGTAAATCCAGAATATTTTGTCAATGTGAATAAGTTTTCCATAGAAACATAGACTCTCAAATTCTCCATTTTAGCTTTTTTCATCCATTGCTTTGGGAATGTATATCCCAAATCTAATGTCTTCAAACGGATATAAGATCCATCTTCAAGCCATCTGTCTGTATATGCCCACTTATTGTCTGCTCCATCTGTCTTCGAGAAACGAGGCATATCCGTGTCTGTATTGTCAGGCCTCCACGAATTAGCTACTGTTGTACTCAAGTTACCATTATTGGAGCCAGATTCCATAGTATAACGTGGGTAATTATAAATATCATTTCCTACCATTCCATCAAAGAATAAGTTGAAATCAAAATTATTCCATTCACCTCCCAATCTGATACCAAAACAAAAATCAGGGAAGGGGTCTCCCACATAATGTTGGTCATCTGTATTGATTACACCATCACCATTCCAATCTTTATAACGGATATCTCCGACTTGTGCACCTGGCTGAATCAACTCTCCCTTACTATTTCTGTAGCTTTCTATTTCTTCTACACTACGAAACAAGCCGTCTGTCTCTATCAGATTAAAATAAGACATCGGGAAACCTTCCTTAAACATATTAATACCTCTTCCACCTGCTCCGTGAGCTGAATAACCGGATATAGACATATTATTTCCTCCAGCTGTGATTTTCTTCACTTCATTTCTATCAGTACTTATATTAGCACCTACATAATAATTGAATTTATCATTCACGGAACTACGCCAGTTAACAGACAACTCGAATCCCGTATTGCGTACCTGACCTGCATTCTGAATTGATAATCCACTAATACCGGTTGAAGAAGCATAAGGAATAGGCAAAAGCACATCATTTGTATTTTTAACATAAGCGTCAGCTGTCAATGTCAGTTTTCCATTTAACAAACTCATATCAAGCCCCACATTGTAAGTTTCCGTATTTTCCCATGTCAAATCAGCAGGCGATACTGCATTCACATAAGGAAGTTGTCCAAACCAGATTCCACCCCCCTGCAAGTAGTTCATACCGTCGGAAACGATACTTAAAGTTGGATAATAGCTACCCATATCCTGATTACCCAGTTTCCCATAGCTGAAACGTAATTTTAACTGGTCAAAAACAGATTCCAAAGGCTTGAAAAATTTTTCACGATTAATATTCCATCCTACAGATACCGAAGGAAAACTTCCATATTGATGACCTTTTCTAAAGCGGGAAGAGCCATCTCGACGAACAGAAGCCGAAAACAAGTAACGGTCATCAAAGCTATACATAACACGCCCAAATAATGAAACCAAAGCTAATTCATTCAAAGAACTAGATGCTTTCATCGTAGCCACATTTCCCGTCATCGTATAAATATATTCCGGCATATCAGAATTACTTCCATTCATTCCATAACTTTTATCTTTCTGAGCTGAATAACCAAGAAGAGCCGACACATGATGCTTACCAAAAGTACGGTCATAATTCAATGTGTTTTCAAGAACCCATGAATCATACTTTGAGAAGCCTTCTTCCAAGTCTGGCTGCTCATTTTCCCCATAAGTGCCCAAATCATACACACCAGTGTATTTACGACTTTGAGAATAATTTCTGCGGTATCCCAAATTCAACTTATATTTTAATCCGCTGATAATCTCTGCCTGCAAATAAGCATTCAGGAAAAGCTGGGTATCTTCAGTCGTTTTGTCAATCACATTGGAATATGCATACGGATTAGGCAGGTTAATATTGTCGGAAGTTCCCCATCCTGTAGGATTGGTCGGATCAAATACTGGAACGACTGTAGGAAAGCGGAGTATTTCCCCCATCGTATCCTGTTCCAAATTTCCTTTACCCTCAGCTAGACGCACAATTAAAGACTCGCCGATTGTAACCCTGTTATCAAGGAAAGAAAAATCACTTTTCAAACGGATATTATACGACTCATGACTTGTATTGCGCAAAATACCATCCTTATTCAAATATCCTGCAGAAGCACTGAAAGAAGAAGTCTTAGAACCGCCCGATACAGATGCATTTACCTTATAGACCATTGCTGTATTGAACATTATATCCTGCCAGTCCGTACCCGGTCCGACAAAAGGAACAGCTCCAACTTCAGCTCCATACCCGTCACCAGCCAAACCGTAATAACGCGCAAAACGACTGTATTCTTCACCATTCAACACATTCAGGGTTTTAGGATTTTGTTGAATACCTGTAAACAAGTTCACGTCCACCTTAGTAGGCATGTCCTTACGTCCGGATTTGGTCGTTATCAACACAACACCTCCTGCCGCACGCGAACCGTAAATAGCTGCAGCAGCTGCATCTTTCAATACTTCAATGGAAGAAATATCATTCGGATCAACCATACTAATATCTCCAAATGCTCCGTCTATCACATAAAGAGGAGAATTATTCGACAAGGAACTGATACCACGAACATTGATTGTCATTCCATCATTCGGATCACCACTGGAACTCGCCACCGAAACCCCCGGTATCTTTCCCTGCAAGGCTGTTGCTGCATTTGTAGTGACTTCTCCGTTCAACTCCTTCTCACCAACCGAACTGACAGCCCCCGACAAATGGCTTTTCTTCGCCGTACCATACCCGATAACCACAACCTGATCAAGAACCACGTTATCTTCTTCCATCATCACATCAATCGCCCCGGAAGAAGCAACTTTTCGTTCCACAGTCTTCATACCAATCGTAGAGAACACCAACACTTCCCCGTTTTCCACTTGAATAGAATAACTCCCGTTCAAATCAGTTATCGTACCAGAAGTTGTACCTTTCACCTGAATAGTGACTCCAGGCATCGGATCTTTTGTTGAGGCCTCTGTAACCAGACCTGTCACAACTACTTTCTGCGCGAATCCGGAAAGGACAAGAAGGCTCAATAAAAAGAATAAACAAAAATTTTTTTTCATAATACCACTTGTGTGTTAAACATATATTTGATTGTTACGTAAAATCCATATTAATTATAGTTATAACATGAATTTCAACGACACAAAGTTATCCGAAGCACACAAGATATTCAAGTATTATATTATCTCCGTCTGATACTATTTTATCATCTGACTTTTTCTTATTACTCTAAACAATAATCCTATTCCTGCGGTAATTTTCACGAAATTCGCTAGGAGTCTGTCCTTTCCTCTTCTTAAATATTCGGTTGAAATTAGACAAATTGTTAAATCCACAACTGTATCCAATTTCAGCCACACTCAGTGTGGTATCTATCAGCCTCCGAGTTGCCTCACCCAAACGGATATCATTCAAAAAATCCACAAAACTTTTTGAGGTATGCTGCTTAATGAAACGACTAAACGAAATCTCACTCATGTGCACCATTTCCGCCATATCTGACAAACGAATAATCTCAGCATAATGCTTCTGCAGATAACTGACTACCGCTTTCAGATTATCATCCAAATCCATATCCGGAGCTATATAATTTGATAAGACTGTTGCTTGTCCGTCTTTTGACAACTCATGAAGAATAATCAAAAAACGTATCAACGAATAGAAACTATCATTTTCACAAGTCAGAAGCTTTATCAAAGGACGTACTTTTTCAATCGCTTCCTTACTGAAAGAGACGCCTCTAGTTGCCTTGCTAAACAGCTGATGAATACTCAGTAACTGATTACGTTCCAATATAGTTTCCGATAACAAATCTCCATGAAACTGAATTGTTATTTCGTGGATATTTTTCGAGGTACAATGATAATCCACCCATGCATGTTCCAACTTAGGATTAGCTATCAGTACCAAATCCATATAACCAATTTCTTCAACAGAATCACCCACAATGCGCTGAGCGCCTTCAGCATTCTCTACAAAATTAAGTTCAAACTCCTGATGTACATGAATTGGAAACGTAAAAGCAGACTTATGTCTTTCTATTACAATAAAACAGTCCTTCAACGACAAAGGAGAAACTTCCCGAAATAATTTTGTTGGTTGTATCATAATATTCCAAATTAAGGTTTTTATTCACTAGTTTTTTTAATTATATAAACAGCAATTTACAAAAGTACAAATTTTCCCAAAACAGTACAAAAGGTTTTTAGCCGCCCCACATCTACCACTTTTTCATCATTATTCAAAAACAGAAAGACCATAAGGAACACATCATCCTGTGAGCCCTATGGTCTTTCCCTATTTTATAACTAACGCCTATTTCATTCTGTAAAAGATTCCTCCGCATTACTTTCCTTTTCAAACATAAACCCAAGGTCTACATTTTCAAGCGGTATTGTCAGAGCTTCATCTGCCCAATGAGCCGCATCCCTGAATTTAGGCAGAAATTTATGTACTTCTTCAAAGATATCCAATCCTGTATACTGAGTTATTTGTGCAGCCATGTCAGAATCAATCCATTTATGTAAGGTATTATCAATTTCAGCCACTGCATCCGGATGATTTGCTAAGATAGACAACTTCTGCAGGAACTGCGCTGTAAATGTACTCTCCAACTGGAACTTTAACTTTCCATCTTCTAAAGTATAAGTACAAGGGAATCCTTTTTCTAGAGCAGGAATCAGTACATCTATCAAATCCTGAGCCGGCTCACGAATATCATCAGCTGTTTCATAAAGCGGAGTTTCACTACGACTTACATCATTCACAGCCAGCGGGGCTACTACATTCTGCACGCTTGAAGAAGTGCCTCCCAACAAACTACTCAAGTCCAAATTAACCAACACATCCGGGTTTACAACCAAACGAACAATAGCCGGATTTTCCATATCCTGATAATAATGTACCGTATTCCTTTCCATACCGTCTTCTCCGCACCATGCCGGATTATTAAGGTCACCGCTATAGGAATAAATAAAACGCATACACCCATCGGGATAAGCAATGGCACTCTTCAGCAAATTACCAATAATTACCTCTGGATATATATTCAATTCAAAACTAAGTATTTTTCCCAGACCTTTCATCAACTCAGTAAGAGCCTTATTAGGTTTTCCACTTAAGTCTATTATCTTTATTATGCCCAAAGCTTTCACCACAGGCAAGCCCAAATCCACTTCAGATTTCCAATCAAGCCACAGAGGAGTAAATGTAGTAATATCACCTACAGAAGTATTAGCAGCCGAAAGATTCCAAGTTCCGGCCAATGTATTATACAATTCACCTGCAAACTGAGCGGTTACATCTATCTTCAAAGAAGATTCGGCCATCGTTCCAGAACAAGAAACTACCGTCCCTGTCGGGCTGGTTGAAGAACCGGCAAACGTATAACTTTTACCGTCTTCAGACGGAGTAAGATCTACCGTTAATCCTATTTCCTTTTCTCCCGGAATAGGCGACATGCTAGTAAAACGAATAGCCATCAGGTTCTCTACCAAATTGCTTAAATCCACCTCTTTTCCAGAAAGAATCAGATAAGCAGAGGTATAATCTTCATTTACCTGTACCGTCACTTTTTTCCCTTTCATCGACGAGCCATTATAAGTCAATTCCAACTTATAATCATCATCATCGTCTTCATACTCTCCATTCAAATCAAGCCCTGTGATTTCAGTCTGTCCATTTCCATTTCCTCCTGAAGGAACTTCCTCAAAATCAGAACATGAACTGAGTCCTACCAAGGAAGTTATCAGTGCCGCACCTAATAAATGATAAAATCTGTTTTTCATCTTGTATATTTTTTATTTTAACATGCCACAAAGATAACCTAGGCTGAAAACTGTCACAAATAGTATTTCGTCTCTCACTGATACTATTTTAACAATCCACTCCAAACAAAAATATCCATTGAAAAGACGAGCAAAGAAATTAAACTTTTTATTGCATTCCCTTACACATTCTACGTTTCCACACTGAGAAACATGAGGATATGCCAAAATTCTTGTTATCCTGCCCTGACTTCTCCCCACATGCAATACCTTTATCTCAGTACTTTCTTGAAAGTACTCCAGTACTTCCATAGTAGTACTTCAGTACTTCCCCGTCAGTACTGGAGTACTGGCAAGGAAGTACTGGCAAATATAAAGAAACTGTAAATCAGCACATTCTTTTTATAGCAACAAAACTTATCAATTTCTGTAAATTGAATACCAAAATAAATTCCATTATATAGCCCAACTCTCATTTTTAATTATAACTTTGCGAATAAAGAACTCAAACTTGAAAGATATGAAAGTAGCAATCATCGGAGCCGGAAACATGGGAGGTGCCATTGCCCGTGGACTGGCCAACGGACATTATATTCAGGCACAAGAAATTTCGGTATCCAACCCCAGTGCCGGCAAACTGGACGCACTGAAAGCGGAATTTCCTGCTATTCACGTAACACATTCCAATAAAGAAGCGGCAGAAGATGCGGACATTATCATTATTGCCGTCAAGCCGTGGAAAGTGGAAGAAGTGTTGAAGCCGCTGAGATTAAGAGGGCCACAGATTCTGGTATCAGTAGCGGCAGGACTGACTTTTGAAGACCTGGCACATTTTGTAGACCCGGAAATGCCGATGTTCCGCGTCATTCCTAACACAGCCATTTCAGAAGGAGCCAGCATGACACTGATTGCCGCACGCAACGCTTCGGAAGAACAGATTACTTCCCTGACTGCACTCTTTAACGAAATGGGACGCTCCATGCTGATTGAGGAGAAACAATTTGCAGCTGCCACCTCGCTGACTTCCTGTGGCATTGCCTACGTACTGAAATACGTACAAGCTGCCATGCAGGCAGGAGTAGAACTGGGTATCAAGCCACACGATGCACAGACCATGCTGGCACAAACCCTGGAAGGGGCAGCCAAGCTTTTGCTGAACAACGAAAATGCGCATCCGGCCACAGAAATCGAGAAAGTGACAACTCCGGGAGGAATTACCATCAAAGGTATCAACTCGCTGGAGCACGACGGATTTACCTCGGCCGTTATTCACGCCATCAAGGCCAGCTTATAAAAACATCATACGGGGAGCTTCGTGCTCCCTTTTTCATTACAAAACCTGAACCGACATGAAAAACAACATTCTTATCACCATGGGAATCCTTGTATTGCTGGGAGTGGCCGTACAGGGTTTGTTTGGCATCGTAGCCGGTGTATTCCTGTCCGCTATTTTAGGAATCATCTACGGAGCCGTCAAGAAGAACAAGCAGTTTCTGCGCTGGTCGGTCATCGCACTTACCATCGACATCATCTGCATCATCCTGTTCTATTTCTGCCTGATTCAATCGGACATGTAGCTTTTACTTCACAAAACCTTTTTTCGCCCATTTCAGGCTGTTCCATCGTTTCACAAAAATAAAGGCACGGATATTCTCGTCGAGCAGGAAGGCACACCACATGCCGACCAGTCCCCAACCCAGATGAATACCGAACAGATAGCTGAGTCCGACAGAGACCGTCCACTGCACAATCAGGCCGACATAGAACGGGAAATTCACGTCACCTGCCGAGCGGAGGGCATTCGTGGCATAGATATTTACGGCACGCCCTATCTCTACGATGACATCGACAATGAGAATGGTCACTCCCAACCGGATAATATTCTCGTTGTCCGTCAGCATACTGAAGATTGTATGACCGAATATGGCCCAGATGCACGAAAGTCCCAGCGATACTAAAATGGACAAACGCATGACGTACTTTCCCAACAGGTAGGCCGCACGTATCCGCTTCTGCCCCACCAGATGACCGATACTGATGGCTCCTCCTTGTGCCATAGCGATGGCAAAGAGATAGACAAACATGGTGGTATTCACCGTATAGGTTCGTGTGGCCAGCGAATCATTTCCCAAAATATTGATTAAATAGGTGATGACCACCTGCGAAAAACTATACGACATATTCTCCCCGGCAGAAGGGATTCCCACTTTCAACAGGTTTTTCAGTTCTATCCAAGGGAAAGGACGGAACAGAGCCATCGGGAAAGACGGAATATGTTTTCTGAAGAGAATGACAAACAAGACAATCATGCTCACCCCACGGGCTATGGAGGTAGATATGGCCGCTCCTTCTGCTCCCATGGCAGGCAGACCGAACTTACCGAAAATCAGGGAATAGTTTCCGATGATGTTCATCACATTGACCAGCACCGTAACCAGCATGGGGTAAATGGCTTTGTTGGCACTACGCAAGGACGCAGAAATAGTCAGCGAAATAGCCTGAAAGAAAGCAAACGCACCTACAATCTCCATGTAACCGATACCATATTTCAGCAGTTCCGGACGAAGTCCCATCCATCCCAATAATGTAGTTGCTCCATAGTGCAAAATGGCACTGACCACAAGTCCCACGACCAGGTTCAGCAACAAAGACACACCAACCACCTGCACCATCTTGTTCCTCATACCTGCTCCCAGATACTGCGAACACAGCACAGAAGTACCGATATTGATTACCTCAAAAATAAGGAAAGCAAACATCACAATCTGGTTCACTACCCCTACTGCTGCCACACTTTCATCGGAATACTGACTCAGCATAACGGTGTCGACAGCACCTAACATCATAATCAATAAGGTCTCGATAAAGATAGGAATCACGAGCTTCGTCAAGCCTTTCCGGATACCTGTTTGTTGAATTGCCTGTTCCACGTACTAACTCTCTAAAAAACGTGACAAAATTACAACATTTAGCCCGTAGAGTGTCTTGACCTATATCAATTTAAAGGTGTAAATCCTACAATGCACTATTTTCCCCCTTTTCTTCACTATTTTCCCCCTCAAATTCCTTATAAAACATGATTTTTGTAACACCTAAAAACAATTATTATGAAAACCAAGCAATTTCTACTGATCGCATTAGCATGTCTTTGCATTCCTTTTGCACAATTATGGAGTAATCCTGTAAACGGACTTCTGGAAAGAATTGATCCGGGAGCTTCCAAGAAATTCATCATACAAGTAAAAAAAGGACAATCCGATTTTTTTGAACTCGACCAGAAAGGCGACAAAGTAGTTATTCGGGGAAACAACTACGTAAACATCGCTACCGGCTTGAACTGGTACCTGAAATATTACGCAGGCATTCATCTTTCATGGAACGGCATGACTGCCGAACTGCCGGAAAGCTTGCCGAAAGTTTCTACTCCGGTACGCAAGGAAACCAACCTCTCCTTACGCTACGATTTCAACTATTGCACTTATTCCTATACCATGGCTTTCTGGGACTGGAAACGCTGGGAAAAGGAAATCGACTGGATGGCACTGCACGGAATCAACTTGCCGCTGGCAGTAGTAGGTCAGGAATGCGTGTGGAAAAACATGCTCGAAAAATTAGGTTATACGAAAGAAGAAATCAATAAATTCATTGCAGGACCTGCTTTCTTGGCATGGTGGGCCATGAACAACCTGGAAGGATGGGGCGGTCCCAATCCAGACAGCTGGTACACACAGCAGGAAGCACTGCAGAAGAAGATTCTGAAACGTATGCGCGAATACGGCATCGAACCGGTATTCCCCGGCTATTCCGGTATGGTACCTCACGATGCCAATAAGAAGTTGGGACTGAACGTAACCGAACCCGCATTGTGGAACGGATTTACCCGTCCGGCTTTCCTGCTTCCTACCGACTCACGCTTCAATGAAATTGCTTCTTTATATTATAAGGAACTGGAAAAACTGTTCGGCAAAGCCAATTATTACTCCATGGACCCGTTCCACGAACTTGAAGATGCGGGAAGTGTAGACTTTGATGCAGCTGGAAAAGCCGTACTTAAAGCAATGAAAGACGTCAATCCGAAGGCTACATGGGTGATTCAGGGATGGACGGAAAACCCGCGTCCGGAGATGATCAAGAACCTGAACAACGGGGATATCCTGATTCTGGACCTGTTCAGCGAATGCCGTCCGATGTGGGGTATTCCTTCTATCTGGAAACGTGAAAAGGGTTATGAGCAGCACGACTGGCTGTTCTGTATGATAGAAAACTTCGGAGGCAACGTGGGTCTGCACGGACGTATGGACCAGTTGCTGAACAATTTCTACCTTACCAAGAACAATCCATTAGCCGCCCATCTGAAAGGTATCGGCCTGACCATGGAAGGTAGCGAAAACAATCCGGTGATGTTCGAGCTGATGTGCGAACTTCCCTGGCGTCCGGAGAAATTCACCAAGGAAGAATGGTTAAAAGATTATCTTTTCGCACGCTACGGTGTACGGGATGAAAAAATCACACAGGCATGGAGCATTCTTGCCGACGGCATCTACAACTGCCCATTTGGCAATAACCAGCAAGGCCCTCACGAATCTATTTTCTGCGGCCGCCCCGGACTGAACAACTTCCAGGCATCCAGCTGGTCTAAGATGCAGAACTATTATGACCCGACCAGCACAGAAGCAGCAGCCCGCCTGATGCTGGAAGTAGCCGATAAATACAAAGGCAACAACAATTTTGAATACGACCTGGTAGACATCGTCCGTCAGTCACTCTCCGACAGAGGACGTATCGTCTACAACCAGACCATTGCCGACTTCAAGAGTTTCGACAAAAAGAGCTTTGCAGCTCACTCACAAGAGTTTCTGAATATCTTGCTGGCACAAGACCGTCTGTTAGGCACCAGAAGTGAATTCCGCGTAGGACGCTGGATTGAACAAGCCCGTAACCTCGGAACTACTCCGGAGGAAAAAGATTTGTACGAATGGAATGCCCGCGTACAGATTACCACATGGGGCAACCGCGTATGTGCCAACGACGGAGGACTTCGCGACTATGCTCATAAAGAATGGAACGGTCTTCTAAAAGATTTCTATTACAAACGCTGGGCAGCTTACTGGCAGACACTTCAGGATGTGCTCGATGGTAAACCAATGGTTGAACTGGACTACTATGCCATGGAAGAACCTTGGACACTTGCGCATAATCCGTACGCATCGCAACCGGAAGGTGACTGTGTCAGCGTAGCAAAAGAAGTATTTAATAAAGTGTTTCCGAATAAATAACAAGAATAACCATTAATCAGAAAGCACCATGAAACGATTGTTGTCATTAGACATCTTACGCGGCATCACGGTATGCGGCATGATTCTGGTAAACAATGCCGGAGGCCCCGTTTCGTACGCACCGTTGCGTCATTCTGTATGGAACGGACTCACTCCGTGCGACTTAGTTTTCCCGTTCTTTCTGTTTATGGTCGGTATCTCCACCTATATTTCTCTTCGGAAATTTAATTTCGAACCTACCTCGGAAGTGGTCAAGAAGATTGTTCGACGTACGTTCCTTATCATCCTAATCGGATTAGCGATTGACTGGTTTGGATATGTGTGCAATGGAGATTTCTTCCCCATAGACACGCTACGCATCCCTGGTGTATTGCAACGAATTGGCCTATGCTACGGCATCGTATCGCTTATGGTCATTTATATCAATCATAAGTATCTCCCATGGATTTGCGGTGGATTACTACTTGCTTATTCCATCTTACTTCTAACAGGAAACGGCTATGCCTGTGATGACACCAATCTGCTTGCGGTCATTGACAGAAACGTATTTGGAGAAACCCATCTTTACAAAAAGAGTCCGATTGACCCAGAAGGCCTTGCCGGCACATTATCTGCCGTAGCCCACACGCTCATCGGATTTATGTGTGGCAGACTGTTGCTGGAAAAGATTTCTGTAAACAAACGGATTGTCAAGCTCATTACAGCAGCTGTAATTATGCTGGTCATCGGTTATGTACTTTCCATTTGGATGCCGATTAACAAACGGGTATGGTCTACCACCTTCGTTTTAGTCACATGTGGCTGGGGCTCTCTGCTATTGGCATTGCTTATGTATGTAATAGACGTAAAGAACATCAATAAAGGATGGACCTTCTTCCTGGTTTTCGGGATGAATCCTTTGTTCCTTTACGTGCTCAGTGAAGTTGTGGCAATCATATTCTCTCAATGGGAAATACGGCAAGCAATCTATCAAACCATTACACAAGTAATCTCAGACGAATATTTTGCTTCCCTTATTTATTCCATACTATTCTGTTCACTTATGTGCCTGACAGGATATATTCTCCATCGAAAAAAATTATATATCAAAATATGATTTTAAAAACTAACCTTTTAAAAATCTAAATTTATGTGTAAAGTACAATTGAAAAATGCAAGACTAAGGCCATTCGCTTTATTTATGGCTCTTTTTCTGATGAATGTCTCATGGGCATTCGCGCAGCTCACAGTGACAGGTAATGTACAAAGTACAACCGGTGAACCACTGATCGGTGTAAACGTCATTGAAAAAGGCACCACCAATGGAACTGTTACAGACCTGGACGGAAACTACACACTCCGTGTGGCAAAAGGGAAGACCCTTGTATTCTCTTACATCGGCTTTTTATCACAAGAAGTTGTGGTAAATAACGCTAAAGTCAATGTTACTTTGAAAGAAGATACAGAAACATTGGACGAAGTTGTTGTTATTGGTTATGGTAGCATGGCACGTAAAGACGTTACCAGCTCCATCACTACTGTAAAGGCAGACCAATTAAATGTAGGTGTATTCTCAGATGCAGCTAGTATGCTTCAAGGAAAAGTAGCCGGTCTGAACATCACCACTTCCGGTGACCCGAACGGTTCTCCGAGCATCACTTTACGTGGTTCTTCTTCTTTACGTACAGGCGAAGCCATGCAACCTTACTACGTAATTGATGGTATACCTGGAGTGGATATATCTATGGTAGCACCAGATGATATTGAAAGCATCGATGTACTCCGTGATGCTACAGCAACTGCCATCTATGGTTCAAAAGCAGCTAACGGTGTAATCATTATCAATACTAAAAAAGGGAAACATGGTATGGAACGTACCAATGTTACCTATAGCGGTTATGTAGCATTTGACAATATCCTTAACAAACTGGATATGGCTACAGCAGATGATCTTCGTGCTTATTACGCAGAAAATGGAGGTACCTTAAAAAATGACTTAGGTGCTAATACAAACTGGCAGGATGAAGTACTCCGTACTGCCATTAGCCATAACCACAACCTTTCAATTAGCGGAGGTGCTGGAAAAACTACTTATATGGCAAGCCTCAACTATCAAGACCGTGAAGGTGTTATCACAGGTTCCAGCATGGACAGATTAAATGTACGTTCTTTGGTTACTACGAAAGTACTGAAAGATCGTTTGGAACTGTCAGCAGGTGTAAATGCCCGATACGGAAAAGCAATTGGCGTTCCAATGAATAATGAAGGAGCATCTGTCCTTGATGCCATGAACTATTTTTCACCAGGTCTTCCTGTAACCAATGAAGACGGCTCGTGGTCAACCGCTACAGGCTCTAAAAACTACAACCCACTGTCATTGATTTATGAAAATACGTCTGAAACCATTTATAAAAATACACAGTTATTAGGAAAAGCAAGTTTAGAAATTATTGAAGGATTAAAATGGAATGTCAATTACTCTTTCACTAACAACCAACGTACATATAGCGCTTACGATAGCCATAATACTCAGTTAGAAGGTATTAGCGCTTACAATGGACGTGCCACACGTAATACTTACTTCGGACACGAACATATCTTCGAAACTTACGGAAACTACGACACAACCTTCAATGACATTCACAAACTATCATTGATGGCTGGTTATTCTTGGGAAGAAAAAATGTCCAATGACGGTTTCGGTCTGACTGTACATGATTTCTACGATGATGTACTAAAATGGAATCAGTTAACTTATGCCAGTACAATCGACGGCATCCCTGCAGTAGAAAGTGGAACAAAAGAAACAATTCGTAACATCTCATTCTACGGTCGTGCCAGCTATTCTTACAATAGTAAGTACATGATTCAAGCTACCATTCGTCGAGACGGCTCTTCTGTATTTGGCAAAAACAACCGATGGGGTACATTCCCTTCTGTCAGCTTAGCTTGGAATATCACAGAGGAAGAGTTCATGCAGAATCAGAACTTATTTGATAACTTAAAATTGCGTTTAGGTTATGGAGTCAGCGGTAATGCCTTAGGATTTGGCGCTTATACATCTATTGCCACCTATGGAGCTTCCGGTTTTTTTGACTATAATGGAAAACAATGGCGTACACTGGCTGCAACCAAAAATGCTAACCCTGATTTGAAGTGGGAAACCACAGGTATGTTTAACGTAGGACTTGACTACGGACTTTTCAATGGACGTCTGAGTGGTTCTATCGAGTTCTATCACAAAAAGACTAATGACCTGATTTGGAACTATCCGGTTTCTACCAACTACTATCCATTCGGAGAAATTGCTGCCAATGTAGGAGAAATTACCAATAAAGGTATTGAAATCTCTATTAATGCAATCCCTGTACAAACCAAGGATTTTACTTGGAATACAACCCTTACACTCTCTCACAATAAAAATACTGTAGATAGACTTTCTAACGACAAATTTGAAGTAGGCGTATTCACACAAGGAGATCCGATGGTTGCAGGTGTTTCAGCAGAAGGTTACACACAACGTATTATTGAAGGTCAACCTCTTGGCACATTCTTTACATACGAGTTTGCAGGTTTTGATGACGCAAACAAGGCCACTTATTATGTAAGAGATGAGGACACAGGAGAACGTACTGGAGAAACGACCACCGACCCAAGTTACAAAGACCGTACAATTACTGGTTGTGCACAGCCTAAACTGAACTTCGGTTGGAACAACACATTCAACTACAAAAACTGGAATGCGACTGTTTTCTTTACTGGTGTTCTCGGCAATGATATTTACAACGGTACACGTGCTAACTATATGAGTCCTGAAATGTTATCAGGAGGTAAAAACGTGCTGAAAGAATTCCTCGAAAACCCAACAACTTCTGCAAGTCTTCCATCTGACCGTTTCATCGAGAATGGATCATACCTCCGTTTGGCCACACTCTCTCTTGGCTATACATTCAAGAACTTTAATGGATGGTTACAAAACTTACAGTTGTATGTAACTTGCAACAACTTATTCACCATCACAGGTTACAAAGGACTTGACCCAGAAGTCAATATGGGTGGAACAGATCCAGGTATTGATTATCGCTGGAGCGCATATCCACATACTCGTACGACAATGGTGGGTTTAAAGATTAATTTCTAATTACCAATAGACATAACAATTATGAAAGCGAATATAAAATCTTTATTTCTTACAGCATGTGCAACCACTTTTATCACCGGTTGTACAGACTTGGACGTAGCTGTAGAATCTCAATATACAGAATTGCCTACAACTGAAATTTCAGTGGAAGGACAGATGGCTGATGTATATTTCCAAATGCGTGACTGTTTCGGTCGCCGATATATGGAAGCCCAATCTCTTGCAAGTGATGAATATACTGCAGTTTCATACGGTGGAGGTTGGTACGATAGTGGAGCTTATGCTCACCCAAGTCTTCATAACTTTAGTGCAGAAGATGCAACAATCGATTGGATGGGTACCTTAACTGGCGGTATTACCAAGGCAAACAGAATTATTGAAAACTCAGGAGGAAACGAGGCAGGTGCCATTGTAGCACCAGCTCGCGCCATGCGTGCATTTTTCCATTTCATTATGATGGACTGCTGGGGAGATGCCCCAATTCTTGATCATTCTTTAACTGATGGAGAATTGGTCGACCGTTCACCACGTGCTGAAGTTGCGAAGTTTATCGAAAAGGAACTGAAAGCAATTATTCCGCAACTTACTGACGAGGTAAGTGCCAATACTTATGGAAAGCCAACCAAATGGATGGCAGAAGCTCTTTTAGTCAAACTATATATCAATTGGGCTGTTTACACTGCACCATCCGTCGATCAATATGATGCAGCTACTGCTACAAATGAAAAGCTGGATGACTGTATTGCTCTTTGTGACGATATTATCGAAAACGGTGGTTTCAGTCTAGGTTCTATGTCTTACCAAAAGAAATTTGGCCCAGATAACGGCTCACACGTAGAGGATTTCATTTATGCCATGCCATATGATACTTATACCGCTACTGGCATGCAGTACGGACGCGCTCGCACTTGGAAACAAGCAGGAGATGTAAGCCTCAGCTATTATGGAATGAAATTAAATAATTCAGCTGGCGGATATATTACTATGACTCCTGAATTTGCAAAACTATTCGAAGATGTCAGCAAAGCTGGCGACCGAGCAAAAAGTGTTCTCATGGGCCCTGTCTACGTATATAACCCAACAACATACGAACCGACCAATGTACCAGCATTGGATTTAAATGGTAATCAAATCGTACTTACAAGAGATATTACTCTTGAAAGTCCTGATGACGTTCAGTTAGGTGTAGGTGATGACATTGAAGGATATAACCAAGGATACCGCTCTGTGAAATTCTTTGTTATTGATGACGATTTTAAGAACGGCAGAAACCAGTCAAATGACCTTCCCATTTTCCGTTATGCAGATATTCTATTGACAAAAGCAGAAGCCCTGTTACGCGGAGGAACATCTACTGCAAGACCTCAAGACACGCCTGTCAGTCTTATGAATGAAATTCGTGCATACGTACACGCTGACAATGTCAATGCTGGACTAAGCAATGAAGATCTTCTTAAAGAGTTATACGATGAACGTGGCCGTGAATTCTTTGATGAGAACTGGCGTAGAAATGATATGATTCGCTTCGGTCATTTCGAAGATGAGTTCTTCCCACACTATCAGAATTTCCCAACAGCAAACTTTGACAAGACACGTCGTATCTTCCCGTTGCACAGAGACATGCTGAATACGAACCCGAACTGGGAACAGAATCCGGGTTATCCTAAATATCAGAACTAACCTGTCTATAATAAAATATCGGTGAGGCCTTTCCTCACCGATATTTATAAATTTCTATTATCTATAAATTTTCAAAGTTTACCTTTAAGAAGCATACCAACAGATTGCTCAAAACCATAAACATATATAATTGCATTTTATTTCATAGGAATAAAAAAATCGCAATTACATCGTTTTAAGATTTATGAAAACACATTTTACTACATTACTCAAATCTATAATTTATGGAGCAATCACTCCTGTGATTATATCATGTACTAACGGCCAAAATGATAATAATCTTTTGTCATACATTGACACAAGAGTAGGCACTGCTGCCAGTACAACTCACACAGCTGGAATGTTTGGCAAACACACCGAAGAATACGGACAAACATTACCTGCCGTACTGGAGCCTAATGGGATGAACTTCTGGACACCACAAACACAGGATACTGAATTAAAATGCATTGCACCTTATTATTACCGTGACTCCTTGTTTCAAGGCTTTCGCAATTCGCATTGGATTGTAGGAGGATGTACTCAGGATTACGGTTCTATGACATTAACATCTTTATTCGAATCATTACGTTGTACACCACAAAAAAGAGGAACGCGATTCTCACACAAACAAGAAATCGCTACCCCTTCTTACTATTCCGTTTCTTTGCCAGATGAACATCTTCAGGCTGAAATGACAGGCCGCTCACGGTCTGCAATTTTTCGCTTTACTTACCAGAAAGCCGGAAAAGCTTATCTTATCGTCAATCCTAACAGCGATGAAGGAGAAGGGTACATTGAAATTGATACCCTTCAAAAACGTATCTACGGATACAATCCCGTACACCGCATTTATCAAGGCTGGGGAGAACCAGCTGGATACAGCGGTCATTTTATCGTGGACTACCAAAAGGAACCATGTGAATTCGGAACTTTCCATGAAGACAGCGTGTTCCCTGGACACATTCAAATTAAAAACGAAAAAAATATCGGTATCTATATAGGCTTTCATGTAGAAAGCAAAGAACAAGTTTTAGTCAAAGCAGCATCTTCATTTACCGACAAGAAAGGAGCTGAGAGAAACTTACTACAAGAAATTCCACAATGGGACTTTGAGCAGACTCAGGAAAAGCTTACTACCATTTGGGAAAAGCATTTGTCTGCCATCAATGTGGAAACGCCCGACCAGGAAGCTAAACAAAAGTTTTATGGGGCTTTTTACCGGGCTTCTTTCCTGCCGCGAACATTCAATGATGTGGATGGCAGGTATCCTGCTTTCAGTTGCAAGGATTCTATCCTTCAATTAGCTCAAAATGAAATGTATTATGATGATTTCAGTATGTGGGACACTTACCGTGCCTTACACCCGCTAATCAACTTACTATATCCTACTCTAGGAGGAAACATGATGCAGTCACTTGTCCATAAATTTGAGCAGGGAGGTTGGCTTCCCATTTTCCCCTGCTGGAACAGTTATACTGCAGCCATGATTGGCGACCATTGCATTGCTGCCATTGGCGATGCATGCATAAAGGACATCCGTAACTTTGATATAGAGAAAGCTTATAAAGCCATGCGAAAAAATGCGTTTGAATCACCAGCAGACAATAAAGATTATAAAAACGGAATGGGACGACGCGCCTTACAATCGTACTTGAAATACGGATATATTCCATTGGAAGACAGTGTACCCGATGCTTTCCATACCAAGGAACAGGTCTCACGTACATTAGAATATGCCTACGATGACTTTGTACTTGCTCAAGTAGCCAAACTTCTCCAAAAGGAAGAAGATTACAAAATACTGTCTGCACGTGCTCAGAATTACCGTAATGTGATTGATCCGCAAACCGGATATGCACAAGGAAGACATGCCAACGGTACCTTCCTAAAAGAGCAGAACGCATTTCAGTTTGCCAAATTCATCACAGAAGGTGCTCCCTGCCATTACACTTGGTACGTGCCACACGATCCATACGGACTGATGGAATGTATGGGAGGCAAAGAAAAGTTTGCTTTAAAACTAGACTCAATGTTCAGTGAGCACAGATATTGGCACGGAAACGAACCTTGTCATCAAGTGGCGTTCATGTTCAACTATGCAGGAGAGCCGTGGAAGACACAACAGGCTGTACGGAATATCATGGAAACTGAATACCTGAATGCTCCAGGTGGTTTATCGGGTAATGACGATGCAGGGCAGATGTCTGCCTGGTATATTTTTGCTTCATTAGGCTTTTACCCAGTATGTCCAGGTTCACCCTATTACATATTGGCCAGCCCCTCCTTCCCTAAAGCTGTCATACATTTGGAAAATGGACAGACTTTTACCCTTATCGCAGAAAATGCCTCTAAAGAAAACATTTATATTCAAAACGTAATATTGAACGGAAAAACTTATTCCAAAAATTATATTTCTCATAGAGATATCATACATGGAGGAAAGATGATATTCCAAATGGGTAACACTCCTAACAAAAACTGGGGAAATACTCCTGTAGACTGTCCTCCAACCTTAAACTAAAATACCATAATTAAACACATAAACCTCATTCAAATATGAAAACAAAAAACATTCTTCTTGCACTACTTAGCATCTTCTTCCTCGGTGCATGCCACTCGCCGCAAACGGGGATTTATAACATCATGGATTACGGTGCCACAGGAGATGGAAAAACCGACGATGCCCAAGCTATACAAAAGGCCATCAACGCTTGTTCTGAGGCAGGTGGAGGCACGGTGCTCGTTCCATCCGGACACACATTTTTATGCGGTCCTTTCAAACTGGCATCGCATATAGAATTGCATTTGGCACCCAACTCACGACTGTTAGCCAACCCGGATGAAAGTATTTACACAGAAAGCGCATTTGGAGCTAACCGCGGAGAAGGAATGATGTGGATTAGCGGAAAAGACCTGAAAAATGTATCTATTACTGGTACCGGAACGCTTGACGGCAACGGGGTTTCCTTTATGGGAAAGGAACTGGAAGATTCTTACGAGCTAAAACCCGTGACCGATTTTGACCCACGTCCGCACCTGCTGACTTTAACGAATGTACAGAAACTGGTGATTCGCGATATAAGCGTACGTAACAGTGCTTACTGGAGTGTACACCTGATAGGTTGCCGTAATGCAATGATTGACGGAATCACTATCCTCAACGACCTTAAAATCCGAAATGGTGACGGAATTGATATAGACCATTCCAAAGACGTACGTATTTCCAACTGTTTTATCGAATCAGGAGATGACTGCATCTGCCTGAAGAACCGACGCGAATTCGAACAGTATGGAAGTTGTGAAGACGTTGTAGTGACCAACTGTACCATGACTTCTCGTTCATGTGCCGTCAAAATCGGTTCGGAAAACATGGACAAAATCAATAATGTATTGTTCAACAACTGTATTATCAAAGATAGCAACCGAGGTATCGGCATCCAAAACCGCGATGAAGGTACGGTTACCAATGTTATTTTCTCAAACATGATTGTTGACTGTCGTTTCTTCTCAGACGTATGGTGGGGAAAAGCAGAACCGATTTATGTAACTTCTTATCCACGTGCAGTTGGTAATCATAAAGATGCCGGATGGCGTTTTCCGAAAGGAGCTGTGAAGGGAGCCTGTGGAGAAGTAAGCCGTATCTACTTCCAGAACATCAAATGTACAAGTGAGAATGGAATTTTTATAGGAGGAGATACCATTGATAAAGTAAGCCGGATTTATTTTGATCAGGTAGAAGTAAACCTTCACAAACGCACCACATTTGAGGGGGGAATATACGATAAACGCCCATGCGACGGAGAAGGTTTCCTAAAAGGTAAAACTTACGGATTCTTCTTCCATACAGCTTCCGACATTCAGCTGGAAAGATGCACAGTTAATTGGGGAGATACTCGCCCTGATTACGCCGCTGAAAATATACATTTGGAGAATACAGCAGGGGTTATACAAAAGTAACCTCGCCAGTGCTCATAAAAACGCCGTTGTGAAACGGTACATTTCTAAATTTCTTTTTTTAGCCGGAACAGTCCAAATGTTCCGGCATTTTTTATGAATGCCCCAAAGAACTTGGCAAACATCCAAAACGTTGTTTGAAACATTTGGTAAAATATTTAGGATCATTGAAGCCAACCGCATAAGCTACCTCCGATACATTGGCATCTCCCTTGGCTTGTTCCAGCAATTTTCGTCCCATGTCCAGCCTGAAATTCTTCATAAACTGTCCGATAGGCATCCCTGCCAGACTTTGCATTTTCTGATTCACCAACGTTTTGCTATACCCCATATCACGCACAAAGGCATCCAGGCCATATTCAGCCTCAGCATAATGCAGTTTCATCAATTCCATAGCCCGATCCATAAACACTTTATCTCTGGATTCCTCTATCAACCCCATTTCACTCATGTCTGCCAAAGCAACTGGTTTCGAGAATCTTTCCTGGTATCCTCTGCGCAAAGTCAGGATATTACGGATACGATATTTGAATATATCCGCATCAAACGGTTTGCATAGATACTCATCAACACCTATTGAATAGCATTTCTTTTCATTTTCTTCCGAATGCACCGCTGTAAGAATCAAGAAAGGAATATGACTGGTGGCCAAATTCTCTTTCACTCTCTTTGAGAATTCCAACCCGTCCATTTCTGGCATAAGCAGGTCACTGATAATCAAATCGACATGATGCTTTTCGAGTATCTCCATGGCCTTCACCCCATTTTCAGCCTCAAGGAGTTTATATTCCTTTTGCAATAAAGAACGAATATAACGACGCATATCATGGTTGTCATCAACAACTAACAGAGTTTCTTTCTGTAAAGGAACTTCCTCCATTACAGAAAGATTTTCCTTTTCAGATATTCCGCCTGCAACGACAAGTTCCTCTTTCGGCATTTCCTTCATCGGTAACATAACACGGAAAGAGGTTCCCCCGGCACGATTATTCTTAGCTGAAATCACACCTCCATGAAGAGCCACAATGCGCTTGCATACATTCAAGCCGATACCCGTTCCAGACTGTCCGAAGACTGGATAAGTCACCTTATTTTGCGCCTGAAAGAAACTGTCAAAAATCTGTGGAAGATCTTTCTCCGGTATGCCACATCCTGTATCCGACACCGAAAGGTAAAGCTGCACTTTTCCCTCATTATCCACTATACGGGCTGCATAAAGTCGGATATGTCCCCCATCAGGAGTAAACTTTACGGCATTGGCTAACAAATTAGTCAGTACACGATGGAGATATGTAGGGTCTGCACTCACAGAAAGTCCTCTAAGATGATAATAAGCCTGCAATGTAATATGACGATGTTTCACAAACGAGACGAAAGGCAAAAGCAAATCCTCCATCATGGAGACAAGATCAAAAGGACGAATATTCAACTTCACCTTTTCGGTATCAAGTTTCCGGAAATCCATCAGTTCATTCACTAACGCAAGCAAATCCTGTACATTACGTTCCGCTATATGTAACTGCTCTTTCACTTCTTCATTGGATGTCAATGCCAGTGCCTGCTGTATAGGTCCATGAATCAAAGTAACTGGTGTACGAAATTCATGAGTAATGTGCGTAAAGAAACGAATCTTTTCTTCTGCCATATCCTCCACATGGTGAGCCATCACTTCCAGACTATGATTCTGTACCTCCAGTTCGTGTGTACGTTGAGCTACCAGCTGTTCCAGTTGCATCTGTCTTTTTTTCAACCGTCTCACTTTATAGCGATAAAAAATAACAGAAAGGCAAGCCACAGATACTAAAAGAAGCGATAAGAACCACCAGGATTTATAAAAATACGGACGTACCTGGATGTCCAGTCGTAAAGTACGTTCCGACCATTTTCCTTCTCCATCGGTAGCCTGTATCTCAAGCTTATAAGTACCAGATGATAAAGAAGGAAAAACAATTACCGGTTTTTCCGGAGGAAGTTCTGTCCATTTTTCTTCTCCCTTCAGTTTGTAACGAATACGTACGGAGTTACTATAACCGTACACATGAGATGTCAAGGCTACAGCCAGCTCATCACCTTCTTCCAAACCTGACATACATTTCTCATCTCCGTAAATCCATTCACCGTCATTTATCCTAACTGATGAGACCACCACTCCATGGTTTTCAGATAACCCAAAAGGTTTCCGAAGCCGAATCTGATACAAACCATAGTCTTTCCCACAGTACAAACAGTTATGTCTTTGAGAAAAATAGAGTGCATTTCCGTCATAACCCTTATCCAAAATCCCATCTGACTTGTTATAAAATATAAAGGTATCACTATTAACCAGCAAACGTGATAAACCACTTTCTGTAGCAATCCATATATTGCCCAATTTATCTTCGCTCACTCCATAAACTATCTTTTCATAAAATCCCTCAGACTCTCCGTAACGTTTAAACAGGAAACGATTCATATCATCGGAAATCAGGCGATAAAGTCCCGTGCCTCTTCCTCCTAACCAAATTACTCCTCTACTATCTTGAAAAACACAATTTATCCGTTCTACCTGGGTAGACTTCTTATCATCCAGTTTATAGCGTAAATAGGTATAATTCAAGTGTCTACGCGAACGGGCAAAAGAGAACAAGTCAATAATAAATAAACCTTCAGAAGTGCCAAACCACAAACGATTCTTACGGTCAACACACATTGTTCCGACTGATTCAAATTCATTTACGCTCAAACTTATTCGAGAAAATCGCTTTTGCTTTTTGTCATAAAATACCAAACCATGAGTGGTTCCAAACCAAACGCCTTTATTTACAGGGTCTTCCGCAGCACTCATAATAAAATCATCCTCTAGTCCTGGAACTTCACCATTAGAATGTTGGCGAAAAGCAGACTGAGATTTATTCAAATCCAATTCACTAATTCCAGCTCCCCAAGTATAAGCCCATAGATGATTGTCACTATCCAACAATACTCCGCTCACACTATTAGAAAGAATGGAAGTGGAGCTGTATGGGATGAAAGCATAATGCTGCACATTTTTCGTTTGTGGATTCATACGATAAAGCCCTCCCTCAATTGTACCAATCCACAAATCTCCATTCTTATCTTCCGTTATGGCACTAATTTGTGGTGTACGTCCTACAGACAAATCCCAAGGAATATCTCCTAATCTGGAGACCTCTAATCTACGTGACAGATACAACAAATTTACTCCTCCATCCTGTGTACCGGCCCAAATGTCTTGCCCGTCAGTAAACAGACAGACTATGATATTGGAGTTCAATCCTCGTTCTTCGGAATCTTCCACCCGGCGGATAAAAGAAAAGGTATCGGATTCACGGTCATATACATTCAGCCCGTTGAAAGTAGAAACCACCAGACTGCCGTCGGAAGTCAGCTTCATATCCGTGATATAAGCCTGACTGAGCATTCCCTCCCGGTGCGAAGAGTAACGGTAGCGCTTCATCGTCTTGGTTTGCCGGTAATAGCGGAAAAGTCCACGGTTACTGCCTATCCACAAGAAATCACCGTCGGCTTGCAGGCAAGAGATACGCCAGTCATCACTAAAAGGCACAATGGCATCCGAAAGCTGCTGTTTACGCAACTTATTTCCTCCTTCTTTCACAATCCGGTAAATGCAGTTGCCTACTCCGGCACAAACTCCTCCTTCTATCTCTGCAATGGCCGATACATTCTCGTCAGCTTCAGCCTGCATCCGATAAAAAGCCGTCACGACTCCTGAAAGGTCCAGTTCCAGGCACCACAGCATTTTATCGGTTACTACCCATATATTTCCATCGGTAGTCTGTATCACTGAACGGACGAACGAGTTAAACAGAGTTGACAATTCCGGTACTGCCCCTAAATCAGACGCGGGCACAGAAAGGCCTGTCTGTAAGTCAATCAGGTCAAGTCCGGCATCCGAGCCTACCCAAAGCCTCTTCTGACGATCCTCGCACAATGTGTAGACATAGTTTCCTTTCAAGCGGTAAAGAGGTTCCTTCACCCCATAACTCAGGAAACGATACCCGTCGTAACGCGCCAACCCGTCCTGAGTGGCCACCCAGATATATCCGAATGAATCTTTCATTACGGCAGTCACCGAGTTATTAGGCAAGCCGGCTTCCTCTGTTATATGACAGAAATTATAATTTGAGAAGAAATGTTTCTTCGCCTCCAGACGTAACGTATTCCCCCCAAATAAAATAATACATAAAGTCAACAAAAGTAGTCTCATAGCATATTTATGTTACAATCGTATCGGTTCATTTATAAAATGCCTGCGTTCTCTCCGGATATACCAAGTAACGCAGACCCATCCTAAAGCCACCACAAAGACTCCTACCAGTGCCGGATAGCGATAGCCTAATCCTGCATCAATCGGAAGTCCTCCGGCGTATGCTCCTACTGCATTTCCCCAATTAAAGGCAATCTGCACACAAGCCGCCCCCATCATTTCGCTTCCTCTGGAGTTCTGCAGCAACAACAACTGCTGAGGAGGAGACACCGCAAACAAGGCTGCCGCACAAATAAACATCAGCAATACGGAAAGCCAAGGTACTCCAGCAAACAGAAACGTGCCCAGCAAAGCCAGCATCATAAACACTTGCGTAAACTGAATCACTGGTGCCAGCCCGTACAAATCGCCACATCGTCCTCCTACCAGGTTACCGATAGTCATCCCTAATCCGGCCAACATCATAATCCATGTCAGACTTTCCGGTTGGAAACCCGCTTCATGCAACATCTGCGGAGTGACGTAGCTGAACCAGCAAAATACACCCCCGTTGCCAAACATCGTGGTCAGGATAATCAGCCACGGAGCTAACTTGCGCAAAAAGCGGAACTGTCCTTTCCAGCCCACATCCGGCAAAGCGGGCAAAACAGGTATCCATTTCCAGACGAGGAAGAATACCAGCATTCCCCAGCGTCCATTAAACAGGAAGGGAAACCGCCAGGAGAACAGATTACTCAGCAACGTACCAAAGGGCACTCCAAATAAATTGGCAATGGTCATCCCGGCAATCATCAGGGCTACAGCCTGCGAGGTTTTCCCTTTATCGGCCACCCTCTCGGCTACAATAGAACCGACTCCGAAAAATGCTCCGTGAGGCAGTCCCGACACAAACCGCATAAGCAGCAACGTCCAATATTCCGGAGCGAGTGCCGCACACAAATTACCTATCACATAAATGGCAACGAGTCCTAACAATATCTGTTTCAGCGGACGCGTACGAGCCACAAACACCGTCAAGGGTGCTCCCACACAAACTCCTATGGCATACGCCGAAATAAAATGTCCGGCTTCCGGTATGCTGATACTCAAATCACGAGCCACATTGGGTAGTATTCCCATCATCACAAACTCAGCAATACCTAACCCGAGTGTACCGGAGGCAAGTGCCAGTAAACTTTTTTTCATGCAAACAATCTTTTTTACCTGTTACCTATCTTCTACGGTACAAAATTACATCAAAAAGTGTACATTATACACATGATTGAAATTCTTTTTAAAAAGATGGCCGGAACCTCCGAAGTTCTCCCCGCAAACGTAAGGCCTGCCCTGCCGTCATACTGTCAAGCAGTTCCCAAAAATGAGGACCGTGGTTCATCTCACGTGTATGAGCCAGTTCATGCAAAATAACATAATCAATCAGGTGAGAGGGAACTAACATCAGGTAACAGGACAAACTGATGGTCTTGGCCGAAGTACAACTTCCCCATCGTGAACGGGCAGCGGTAATCCGCACTTTTCGGTAAGTCAACCCGAAGCGTTCTGCCCACACACTCAGTAAAGGTGGCAGAAACTCAGCCGCCACTTTTTTCATGGCACGCAAAATGGCTCCACGCACCAGTTTCTGAACAGCTTCATTCGAGAAGTCGGTATGCTCCGGACAGAACACGGTCACTTCGCCCGAAGGCATCTGCCGCACCGTAAAACATTTCAAATGGCTGGGAGATAATGACAGACGAAAACAGTCGGCCTCAATCCGGAAACTGAAATCTATCGGCCGTACCGCCACCTGCCGAAAGCGTTCCCGTAAATCGGCACGAAACTGCTCCAGGGTAGAAAGCACTTTATCCGTCTTGCTGTAAGGCGGTACCGTGAGATACAGGCCGTCAGGCTTGACACGCATCGTAATGTTTCTTGCTCCCCGGCGCGTAGCAATCACAATACGGTGGAAATCTTTATCTTCTATAATTCGTTTAGTTGACATAACAGGACAAAGATAACAAATAAATTATCAATTAAATAGGATTAATGAAGCAATAAAAGTCGTAACTTTGCACCCCGAAAAAAGAATATATCGAAAATTATTTATCAATATGGAATTACCTAAAGACCCGATGATGCTTTTCAGCTTCATCAACATGAAGTTAAGAGACTATTATCCTTCGCTCGATGCTCTTTGCGCGGACATGAACGTGAGCAAGGAAGATATTCTGAACCGTTTGAAAGAAGCAGGATTTGAATATAACCCTTCTCAGAACAAATTCTGGTAAGAAATTAAAAAAAGGCTGCCTTCCGAAAGGAAAGCAGCCTTCATTCATTTTATTTAGGTGTAATAAGTATCAAGCGCAATTAGCACTGAGCCAACTTGTTGTCAGAACCCAATACGTTGATGATTTTGTGCTTGTAAAGTTTTTCCATGTTGTCACGAGCCGGGCCCAGGTATTTACGCGGGTCAAATTCAGCCGGTTTTTCAGCGAATACTTTACGGATAGCAGCAGTCATAGCCAGACGAGAGTCTGAGTCGATGTTGATCTTGCAAACTGCAGATTTAGCAGCTTTACGCAACTGATCTTCAGGAATACCGATAGCAGCTTCCAAGTTACCACCAAACTTGTTGATAGTGTCAACTTCTTCCTGAGGAACTGAAGAAGATCCGTGAAGAACGATAGGGAATCCCGGAAGTTTTTCCATTACAGCGTCCAATACAGCGAATTCCAATGGAGGAGGAACCAGACGACCTGTAGCCGGATCTACGTGGCACTGTTCAGGTTTGAACTTGTAAGCACCGTGAGAAGTACCGATTGAGATAGCCAATGAGTCGCAACCTGTACGAGTAGCGAAGTCGATAACTTCTTCAGGGTTAGTATAAGTGTGGTGTTCTGCAGAAACTTCATCTTCTACACCAGCCAATACACCCAATTCACCTTCTACAGTTACATCGAACTGATGAGCGTAGTCAACTACTTTCTTAGTCAAAGCTACGTTTTCTTCGTATGGCAAGTGAGAACCGTCGATCATTACTGAAGAGAATCCCATGTCGATGCAAGATTTGCACAATTCGAATGAATCTCCGTGGTCAAGGTGAAGCACGATTTCAGGATGTGCGCAACCCAATTCTTTTGCATATTCTACAGCACCTTCTGCCATGTAACGCAACAAAGTCTGGTTAGCATAGTTACGAGCACCTTTAGATACCTGCAAGATAACCGGAGATTTTGTTTCTACAGCAGCCTTCACGATGGCCTGCAGCTGTTCCATATTGTTGAAGTTGAAAGCAGGGATAGCATATCCACCTTTGATTGCTCTGGCAAACATATCTCTTGTGTTCACCAAGCCTAACTCTTTGTAATTAACCATTTTTGTAAGTTTTATAATTGTTAGTAATTAATTCCATCTGCAAAAGTAACAATATAAAAAGAATTAGCAATATACTAAATCGGAGATTTTCTGTCTTTTCTTGAGGCAAATCAATTTTAAGCAGAATATTTACCATAACATACAGCAAGGATGCAAAGTAGATGTGACAAAAACTGATTTACCTATTTATATAAAAGCCTTTGAGTGACAGAATATTTTTTTCAGGGATTTCTTTTTAGTTTCAAAGAAATAGCGTATCTTTGCAACCCGAAATAGACCATTACACACTTTACCAGTGTTACCACATATTTATTTGTCAATAATAACAATAAAAAGTATATACTAAAATGAAAAAAGGCATTCATCCTGAAAACTACCGTCCGGTAGTATTTAAAGACATGTCAAACGGCGACATGTTCCTGTCTCGTTCAACTTGTGCTACTAAAGACACAATTGAATTCGAAGGAGAAACTTATCCGTTGGTTAAGCTGGAAATCTCTAGCTCATCTCACCCGTTCTACACTGGTAAGTCTAAGCTGGTGGATACTGCAGGACGTGTGGACAAGTTCATGAGCCGTTATGCAAACCACAAGAAAAAATAATTGATTATTTTTTTGGAAAGAATAAAAAGAAGCCTTTTCATCGCGATGATGGAAAGGCTTTTTTTTATGAGGTTTCGGAAGAATTTAAAAGCTCTTTTGTATCCCGCTCAAAACGCCAAAGAGTTTCACACAAAACGCCTTTACGTTTTAATGCAAACGCCCTTGCGTTTCATTTCAAATGCACTTGCGTTTGAGATAAAACGCAAAGGCGTTTTGTGTTTATATTTTTCACCTCACTTTTCATGCCTTAGTTTTGCCCGTACGGATATTTCTTGATAACTTGCGACTGATTTTCTTTATTAACACATAGACTATGAAAAGTAACTTTAAAAGGAAGTGGAAAGGCATTATTGCCACAACTTGTATTCTTTCCTTACCTACCTATCTTACAGCACAAGAAAACTTAGTGCTGCACTACAACCGTCCTGCTGAATTTTTTGAAGAAGCACTCGTCATCGGAAACGGTACGATGGGAGCTATTCTTTACGGAGGAACCGACAAGGACGTACTCTCTCTGAACGACATTACCCTATGGACCGGAGAATCCGACCGGAAAGTCACAACTCCCGATGCCTATAAGGCCATTCCGGAAATCCGTGCTTTGCTCGACAAGAAAGACTACCGCGGAGCCGACCGCGCCCAGCGGAAAGTCCAGGGACACTACAGCGAAAACTATCAGCCGCTGGGCCAGCTTTCCATTACTTATTCTGCCGAACCGGCTAAGGTAAGCCACTATCAACGGACACTGGACATCAGCCGGGCCATGGCACGGACTGCTTACCAAAGAAACGGTGCAGATTTTGCCTGCGATTATTTTGCGTCAGCCCCCGACTCGGTGATTGTACTGCGCCTGCAGACGGAAAGCACACAAGGACTGCAAGCCACTCTTTCGTTCAACTCGCTCCTGCCTCATGCCACTACGGCCAGCGGCAACGAAATTTCTGCAGAAGGGTATGCTGCCTATCATTCCTATCCCGTATATTTTGACGAAGTAAACAACAAGCATTTGTATGATCCGGAACGGGGAACGCATTTCCGCACACTGATTCGGGTCATAGCTCCCCAAAGTGAGGTCAAAAGCTTTCCATCGGGTGAGCTGAAGGTGAAAGGCGGGAAAGAAGCCTTGATTCTGATAGCTAACGTCACCAGCTTCAACGGCTTCGACAAGGACCCCATGAAAGAGGGACGTGACTATCGGAACCTGGTGGCACGGCGCATGGAACGGGCAGCAAAGAAAACGTTTGAGGAATTGGAAAATGCACACGTGGCAGACTACAAGTCTTTCTTCGACCGCGTGGAACTTTACCTCGGCAAGACAGACCAGGCCATTGCAACCCTGCCTACCGACGAACAGCTGTTGGAATATACAGACAAGTCACAAAGGAATCCGGAACTGGAAGCATTGTATTTTCAATATGGCCGCTACCTGCTCATTTCCAGTTCACGTACACCGGGAGTACCCGCCAACCTGCAAGGTTTGTGGAACGAACGCCTGCTCCCACCCTGGAGCTGTAACTATACCAGCAACATCAATCTGGAAGAGAACTACTGGGCAGCCGAAACGGCCAACTTAAGTGAAATGCACCGCCCGCTGATGGATTTTATCGCCAACCTGCAACACACGGGAGAAGAGAGTGCCAAGGCTTATTACGGCGTACAGAAAGGATGGTGTCTGGGACAGAATACGGACATCTGGGCCATGACCTGTCCGGTAGGATTGAACGTGGGTGACCCGTCGTGGGCATGCTGGACCATGGGAGGCGCCTGGCTGTCTACTCATATCTGGGAACGCTACACCTTCACGCAGGACAAGGAATTTCTACAGCAATATTATCCGGTATTGAAAGGTGCAGCCGAATTCTGCCTGAACTGGCTGATAGAAAAAGACGGCAAGCTGATTACTTCACCGGGTACATCGCCCGAAAACAAGTTCCTGACTCCCGACGGCTACGCAGGAGCTACTTCCTACGGCTGTACTTCCGACCTGGCTATGACACGTGAATGCCTGATAGATGCGGCCAAGGCTGCCGAAGCATTAGGTACAGACAAAACCTTCCGGAAGCAGATAGAGAAGACGCTTCCCCGCCTGCTGCCTTACCAGGTTGGCAAGAAAGGTAACCTACAGGAATGGTTCCACGACTGGGAAGACCAGGAACCGCAACACCGTCATCAGTCGCATCTGTTCGGTTTGTATCCGGGACATCATCTGTCTGTAAAAGAAACTCCGGAACTGGCAAAGGCCTGTGCCCGCACGCTGGAAATCAAAGGCGACAATACTACGGGCTGGAGCACCGGCTGGCGTGTCAATCTTTATGCACGCCTGCAAGACAGCAAGAATGCATACCACATCTACCGCCGACTGCTTCGTTATGTCAGTCCGGACGGATACAAAGGAAAGGACGCACGACGTGGAGGAGGTACCTACCCCAACCTGCTCGATGCCCACTCGCCTTTCCAGATTGACGGTAACTTTGGCGGTTGTGCCGGCGTCATTGAAATGCTGATGCAATCTTCGGAAAACAGTATCACCCTGCTTCCGGCTCTTCCGGAGGAATGGAAGGACGGCAGCGTGAAAGGTATCTGTGCCCGTGGAGGTTTCATCGTCGACATGGAATGGAAAGACAGTAAAGTCACATCCTTGTACATCCAGTCACGCAAAGGCGGAAAGACGAAAGTCTGCTTCAACGGAAAGGTAAAAAACATTACATTAAAAGGAGGAAAAGGAATTAAACTTTTATGATACAACGGATTTTATATGTCGGTCTGATAACCGGTTTTTGTATTTTAGGTGACGTTACTGCTCAAAACACCTCTAATGAATCCAATCCCGTATGGGGAAACTGGGAAAAATGGGGAGAACAAAATGATGGCACCTATCGCAATCCCATCATTCCGGCTGATTACAGTGACATAGACTGCATTCAGGTAGGAGACGATTATTATGCCATTTCATCTACTTTCCAATTTTCTCCAGGTATGACCCTGCTACACTCCAAAGACCTCGTAAACTGGGAGTTCTGTGGGAATATTATCAGTGACCTGACACAAATAGGAGACAAATTGAACTGGGACCAGATGGACCGCTATGCACGGGGAGTATGGGCTGGTACCTTGCGTTACCATAATGGACGCTTTTACCTGTTCTTCGGCACACCGGATGAAGGATACTTTATGACTTCCTCTTCCAAACCCGAAGGACCGTGGGAACCACTTACCCCTCTCTTGCTGGAAGCAGGCTGGGATGACTGCACGGCCTTCTGGGACGAAGACGGGAAAGCTTGTTTCGTAGGGACTCATTTCGCGGACGGATACAAGACTTATCTCTTTCCCATGGCAAAAGACGGAAAAAGTATCAACAGAAAATCGGCCAAGCTTATTCATTCAGGAAACGGAAGGGAAGCCAATAAACTGATAAAAGTTGGAGAATGGTATTATCTGGTTTTCAGTGAGCACAAGCCGGGAACAGGACGATATGTGATGGCAAGGCGCTCCAAAAAGCTATTTGGACCTTATAAAGAAGAAAAACAGCTCGCACTAGCCAGCAGAGAAGCCATGGAACCCAATCAGGGAGGCATCATACAAGGGAAAGACGGGAAATGGTATTTTCTGACTCATCACGGTACAGGCGACTGGAGCGGGCGAATTGTCAGTCTGCTCCCCGTTACATGGATAGACGGCTGGCCGCTCATCGGAAAAGTTCTGCCACAGCAAATAGGTACCATGCAATGGGAAGCTCCCATGCCCGCTTTCTCATCACCGAAACTGACACTTTCAAGAAGTGATGACTTTGACAGCGAAATACTAGGTCCACAATGGCAATGGAACTACCAGCCTCGAAAAGATTTCTTTTCTCTGACAGAACGTTCCGGATGGATGCGTCTGAAAGCTTTCCGCCCGATAGAAAGTAATCAGCTCCTAAAAGCGGGAAACACGCTTACACAGCGTACATTCCGGAAACAAGATAACGAGGTGATCGTGAAAATGGACATTTCGCAGATGGCCGACGGACAAAGAAATGGGATTTGCCATTTTTCTTCTCATCATTCGGCTCTTGGTGTGGTAAAAGAAGGAACGAGATACTTTATCGAGTATCGGAATAATGGCCACATCCTAAAAGGAAACGAAATTTCTACTTCGTTTGTCTGGTTCAAAACTTGTTGGGGAATGGATGGGAAATCACAATATTATTACAGCTTGGATGGAGATAATTTCATTCAGTTTGGAGAACCGTATCAAATGGTATGGGGAAACTACCGGGGAGACCGCATCGGCATCTATTGCTTCAACGACAAAAGTGAATCTGGATATGTAGATATAGACTACTTACATTATCGATAATCTAAGAAGAAAGCCGCACCGGAATCATCCAGTACGGCTTTCTTTTTATCTGAAATTCAGTGTCTGTCAGCATTAAGCTTTTACACGACCTACGTAAGAACCGTCGCGAGTATCTACTTCGATAGTTTCATCCTGGTTGATGAACAACGGAACACGTACTGTAGCTCCAGTTTCTACAGTAGCAGGCTTAGTAGCGTTAGTAGCAGTATCACCTTTCAGACCCGGTTCAGTGTAAGTAACCTTCAACTGAACTTTTACCGGCAATTCTGCGAACAGGATAGTTTCAGTAGAAGCGTCAGAAACAACTTCTACAATCATTTCTTCTTTCAGGAAGTCTACACCTTCAATCAGGTCATGAGCGATAGGCACCTGTTCGAAAGTTTCCTGGTTCATGAAAATATAATCATCACCTTCTTTGTACAAGAACTGATAAGGACGACGTTCTACACGTACATCTTCCAGCTTTTCACCGATGTTGAAACGACGTTCCAATACATATCCGTCTACTACATCTTTCAGTTTAGTACGCATGAAAGTGTTTCCTTTACCCGGTTTTACATGCAGGAAGTCAATGCAGAAATACAATTTGCCATCCATACGGATAGCGGTTCCGATTTTAATGTCTTGAGCATTAATCATAACTTAAATCCTTTATTATTATGTAATAGTTTGATTTATTCTCTGAATACGGTTGCAAAATTAATCTAAATCGCGAAAAAACGCAAAAAGATTTGTCTAAAAATGATTTAGCACTTTGATTATTAAAAAAAAGTCACTAATTTTGCAGCCCGAACGCATGGAATAATAACATAAAATAGTATATACGAAAATGAAAAGAACATTCCAACCCTCTAACAGAAAGAGAAGAAACAAACACGGTTTCCGTGAAAGAATGGCTACCGCAAACGGTCGCCGAGTATTGGCTGCACGTCGCGCTAAAGGCCGCAAAAAATTAACTGTATCTGACGAATACAACGGAGTAAAAGCATAATAAACTCTGTTTTGACAGAAAGCCGCAAAGTAATTCCTCTTATTTACTTTGCGGCTTTTTATTTTGTCCAAGCCTGCATTACCAGCGTTCCTACTATCTGAAGTATCATTGTACTGGCATAACGCATAAAAAACCGGAGTCCATTATCTTCCGATAACGAACCCCGGCTCTATATTCTAAATCACTGTGGATTCTTATTTAATCAGGTCGCGACCTGTCATTTCAGACGGCTGTGCCATACCCAAAATGTGCAGGATAGAAGGAGCCACATCGGCCAATACACCATTTTCTACTTTGGCGTCTTTGTTTTCAGTTACGTATACAAACGGAACCGGATTCAAAGAGTGAGCTGTGTTCGGTGTACCGTCTTCATTCAATGCATGATCTGCATTTCCGTGGTCTGCAATGATGATAACTTCATAACCGTTAGCCTTAGCAGCTTCTACTGTATCTTTCACACAGTTGTCGATAGCTACTACAGCCTTTTCAATTGCTTCATAGATACCTGTATGACCTACCATGTCACCGTTTGCATAGTTCACTACGATGAAGTCATATTTCTGTGTACCGATAGCTTCTACCAGTTTATCTTTTACTTCGTATGCGCTCATTTCCGGCTTCAAGTCGTAAGTAGCAACCTTCGGTGAAGGAACCAGGATACGGTCTTCGTTATCATACGGAGTTTCACGTCCACCGTTGAAGAAGAAGGTTACATGGGCATATTTTTCAGTTTCTGCGATGTGCAGCTGAGTCTTGCCATTGCTTGCAAGGTATTCGCCCAATGTATTCTGTACGTTTTCCTTATCGAACAAGATATGTACGCCTTTGAATGAAGCATCATACGGAGTCATACAGTAGTACTGCAATCCCGGGATAGTCTTCATGCCTTCTTCCGGCATATCCTGCTGAGTCAATACGATAGTCAATTCTTTTGCACGGTCGTTACGGTAGTTGAAGAAGATAACCACATCACCTTCCTTGATAGTACCGTCAAAGTTTGCATTGGAAATCGGTTTGATGAACTCGTCTGTTACACCTTCATCGTATGATTCCTGCATAGCCTGTACCATGTCAGTAGCTTTCTTACCTGTACCGTTTACCAGCAAATCGTATGCTTCTTTCACACGTGCCCAACGTTTGTCACGGTCCATTGCGTAGAAACGTCCTACGATAGAGGCAATCTTTCCGGCTGATTTTTCGCAATGAGCAGTCAGCTGTTCAATGAATCCCTTACCGCTCTTCGGGTCTGTATCACGACCGTCCATGAAGCAGTGGATGAAAGTATTTTCCAGTCCGTATTCCTTTGCAATGTCACACAATTTGAACAAGTGTTCCAAAGAAGAGTGTACACCACCATTGGAAGTCAATCCCATGAAGTGGATGTTTTTTCCATGTTCTTTTGCGTATGAGAAAGCAGCTACTACTTCCTTGTTCTGCATAATGCTGTTGTCGGCACATGCACGGTTAATCTTCACCAAATCCTGATATACGATACGGCCTGCACCGATATTCAAGTGACCTACTTCCGAGTTACCCATCTGACCGTCAGGCAAACCTACATTCTCACCACTGGCCTGCAGCTGTGAATGAGGATAGTTAGCCAACAGACTGTCCCAATAAGGAGTCGGAGTATTGAAGATTACATCATCTTTTTGACGGTCGCCACAACCCCAACCGTCCAAAATCATTAAAAGCGCTTTCTTTGCCATAATCTATTTTGTTTAAAAGTTAGAATTCCATTCTATGTTTTCCGACAGCAAAAATACAAAATAATCCTGCTTGGAAGATTACTTTTCCTGATAATAATCAATAAAAAACGGCTACTTGAACCAAGTAGCCGTAAAACAAATCGGGCGTACCAAAAGGCACGCCCGAAAGAATATTGCATCCTAATAAATTATTCAGCACGCAAAGTGAAACGTTTGAAGTCTGCAACAGCCAGTTCCGGATCAGCAGCTTTCAATACATCAGCTACAGTCTTCTTCGGATCCATGATGCTTTCCTGTTTCAGCAAGCAAACTTCTTTCAAGAATTTACCCAGACGGCCTTTTGCGATATTTTCAATCATAGCCTCAGGCAAGTTAGCAGCTTTTTCTGCAGCCACTTTTTCTTTGATTTCTTTAGCTTTAGCTACATCTTCAGCAGTAATCCATCCCTTAGCCATGTTGCTTTCCATGTGCTCTTCGCTATCTACGTGAGAAGGATTGATACCAGCTTTCTTCAAAGCAGCTTCAACAGCTTTCTGTACCTGTTCAGCCTTAGTCTTTTCAATAGCTACATTAATTTCTTCCTGTTTTACAGATTCAGGAACACCAGCTTCATCAATTGCAATCGGGTTCATGGCAGCAATCTGCATACAGATTTCATGAGCTACCTGAGCATCGCATTCTTTGTTGAATGCAACGATTGTACAAAGCTGATTCTTATTCATGTGGTTGTAAACAGCAGTGCAAGCACCTGATACGAAATTGAAACCATCCAATTCAGTCTTTTCACCAGTGATACCACTACGTTCTACAATTGCATCTGCAATAGTACCGTTACCCATAGGCAAAGCCTTGATTTCATCCAAAGTCTGGCACTTGTTAGCGATAGCAGCATCCAGGATAGCCTGAGTCAATGCTACGAAATCTGCGTTCTTTGCAACGAAGTCAGTTTCACACTTCAAAGCAATCATTGCAGCGTAGTCACCTGTTGATTTTGCCAACACGCAACCTTCTGAAGTTTCACGGCCAGAACGTTTTGCAGCTACAGCCTGTCCTTTTTTACGGATAATTTCCATTGCTTTGTCGAAATCGCCTTCTGATTCTGCCAAAGCGTTCTTACAATCCATCATACCAGCTCCAGTCATTTTACGAAGCTTGGTGATATCAGCCATACTTACAGCCATAATAATATCTTTTATTTTGAGTTAGTAATATTCTTAAAAACAAAGTTGAGAATTGAGAATTGAGAATTGAGAATACAGTTTTCCCAATTTTCAATTTTCAATTCTCAACTTACTTTATTGATTAAGCTTCTTCTTCATCCTTGCTCATGAATGCAGCAGCCTTAGATGCGTTGATTGCATCTTCTTCAGCTTTATCCATGCGAGCTTTGGTAGCTTTTTTCTTAGCAGCTTTCGGTGCATTTTCACCAGCAGCTTCCATGTCTACCTTTTCAGCTTTTCTTTCTTCCAAGCCTTCTGCCATTGCAGCGCAACAAGCATCCAAGATAACTTCTACTGATTTAGTAGCGTCATCGTTTGCCGGAATTACGAAATCGATGTTTGAAGGATCTGAGTTAGTATCTACGATAGCAAATACAGGAATACCCAGACGGTTAGCTTCACGAACTGCGATGTTTTCTTTCAATACGTCTACTACAAACAATGCAGACGGCAGACGAGTCAAATCAGCGATAGAGCCCAAGTTCTTTTCCAACTTAGCACGCTGACGAGAAATCTGAAGAACTTCTCTCTTTGACAAGTTTGAGTAAGTACCATCGTTTGTCAATTTGTCGATAGTAGCCATTTTCTTCACAGCCTTACGGATTGTCGGGAAGTTAGTCAACATACCACCCGGCCAACGTTCGATTACGTACGGCATATTTACAGAAGCAGCTTTCTCAGCTACCACTTGTTTAGCTTGTTTCTTAGTAGCAACGAACAGGATTTTCTTTCCTGATTTTGCGATTTGTTTCAAAGCTTCAGCAGCTTCTTCAACTTTAGCAACAGTTTTGTTCAAATCGATGATATGAATACCGTTGCGTTCCATGAAAATATAAGGAGCCATTGCAGGGTTCCACTTTCTTTTAAGGTGTCCGAAGTGGCAACCAGCCTCCAATAATGTATCAAAATTTACTCTTGACATTGTTTTTAATTTTAATCGTTTACTTTCTTTTTTGTTTATTGAACCAACTGCCCGGTAGTCTTTCCGACAAAAACTTGCAGGAAGAATCCTGACAGTTTAGATACTAAACGCTTCTTTAGGTGACGAGGTATCAGTTGACGAGGCAACAAGGACAGATCCACCGAGTGAACCACCTTGCTAACTTGTCCCTTATCCAACTTGTCCCCTCGTTAACGTTTACTGAACTGGAATCTACGACGTGCTTTCGGACGTCCCGGTTTCTTACGTTCAACAGAACGAGAATCGCGAGTCATGAAACCTTCAGAACGAAGAGCTTTCTTATCTTCCGGATTGATTTTAACCAGTGCACGAGCGATAGCCAGACGCAAAGCCTGAGACTGACCAGTGAAACCACCACCGCACAAGTTAACTTTGATATCATATTTTTCAGCCACTTCCAATTTGTTCAACGGCTGTTTAACTACATACTGCAGAATAGTTGATGGAAAGTACTGTGCAAGGTCTCTCTTGTTAATAGTAATCTTTCCTGTACCTTCGCTAACGAAAACGCGAGCTACTGCGCTTTTACGTCTGCCTAATGCATTTACTACTTCCATTCTTTATTATTTAAGTGTATTAATATCAATTACTTTCGGAGTCTGAGCTTCGTGTTTGTGTTCACTTCCTTCGTAAACATACAAGTTGCCCAGCAACTTAGCTCCCAGACGATTCTTAGGAAGCATACCTTTTACTACTTTTTTCATCAATTTTTCAGCGCCATTCGGTTTTGCCAACAGACGAGCCGGAGTAATTTCACGCTGACCACCAGGATAACCGGTATAGCTCAGATAAACCTTATCGGTCATTTTCTTACCTGTAAATTTCACTTTGTCTGCATTGATGATAATAACGTTATCACCGCAGTCTACGTGAGGGGTGAAGTTAGGTTTGTACTTACCTCTCAACAACTTTGCAACTTTTGCACCGAGACGGCCTACAACCTGATCGGTAGCATCCACAACAACCCATTCTTTAGTTGCTGTTTCCTTGTTTGCAGAAATGGTCTTGTAACTTAAAGTATCCACTCTTAAATCTTTTTAAAATGTTAACTACTAAAAAACAAATTCCTACAACCTTACCCTTCCCGGACAAAGAAGAATAAAGTACTCAGAATTAAAAATTTATCACTAGTTGATAATAATCGGCTTGCAAAGGTACGGCTTTTCTTTTAACCGACAAAGATTTTAAGTTTTTTTTTCGCGGGATAACCAGTTGATTATGAATCGTACCTAAATGATATAAAACCAGAAAGGGCCGTTGCAAACCTGATGTTACAACGGCCCTTTTTATTTATCATCAATCTTCGTCAGCGTAATTCATCACCCGGATAAACAGGTGCCATTTCTACTTTCTTCCAGATTTCATGACACCAGGAATCTATCTTGTTTCCATTGGCATCATTATCCAGGAAATATTTCACATACATCAATGTTCCATTTTCCTTCAGCTCAAAATGCATTTCGTTTTTCTTTCCATTCAACTGCGGAAGATGCACGTTTTTCTCTACACACTCCGTATAAAGTCCTTCACTGTTTATTTCATAAGTTCCATAGCCCAAAATAACAGCTCCTGTCTGCATCATCAACAGATTGGTAAAACGTCCGTCATCAGAAAGAATCTTCAGAGAATTACTTGTCTTAAGTTCACCCGGTATATCCGGAGAATTAGAACGATAGAAACACATCTGCCAAACTCCATGTAAATTAATAGGAGTTTTTTCCTGCACATCCTGGGCCATCGAATTGCCGACAGCTAAAAGCATCAGAAACGCTACCAGAAAGAAATAACGTATTTTCATAACTATAAGTATTAGAATTACCTATCAGGTTATTACAAAATTATAAAATATTTTGATAATCACGCATTTTATGTACGTTTTTCTATCGTAGAAACATAAAAAAAGTCATCCCAAACGGAATGACTTTTTCTTTTATAGATAAATAGAATCTTCTTTTAGAATTCTGCGTTACGCGGTGTACGCGGGAACGGTATTACATCACGGATATTTGCCATACCTGTTACAAACAGCAGCAGACGTTCAAAACCTAATCCGAATCCAGAATGAGGACATGAACCGTACTTACGGGTATCCAGATACCACCACATATCCTTCATCGGGATATTCAGTTCCTGAATACGAGTCAGCAGTTTGTCATAATCTGCTTCACGCTCTGAACCTCCGATAATTTCGCCAATCTTCGGGAACAGCACATCCATAGCACGTACAGTCTTGCCATCTTCGTTCTGTTTCATATAGAACGCCTTGATTTCTTTCGGATAATCGGTCAAGATAACCGGACGTTTGAAGTGCTCTTCCACCAGGAAGCGTTCGTGTTCTGAAGCCAAATCCACGCCCCAGTAAACCGGGAATTCAAACTTATGTCCATTAGCTACTGCTTCTTCCAGAATCTTGATACCTTCTGTATAAGGCAGACGTACAAATGATTCCTTCAATACCCCCTGCAGACGTTCAATCAAGCCCTTATCAAACATATCGTTCAAGAACTTCACATCGTCATAACAGTTGTCCAATGCCCACTGTACACAGTATTTGATGAATTCTTCCGCCAAATCCATGTTGTCATTGATATCATTGAAAGCAACTTCCGGTTCAATCATCCAGAACTCAGCCAAGTGACGCGGTGTATTTGAATTTTCCGCACGGAATGTCGGTCCGAATGTATAAATTGATCCCAAAGCAGTAGCAGCCAATTCACCTTCCAACTGTCCGGAAACTGTCAGACTTGCCTGCTTTCCGAAAAAGTCATTATCATAAATAATAGAACCGTTTTCATCTTTCTTCAAATCATAGAGGTTCATGGTAGTAACCTGGAACATCTGTCCGGCACCTTCACAGTCTGATGCTGTAATCAGAGGAGTGTGGAAATAGAAGAAACCTCTTTCATGGAAGAACTTATGAATCGCAATAGCCATGTTATGACGGATACGGAACACTGCACCAAACGTATTCGTACGAGGACGCAAGTGAGCAATCTCACGCAAGAATTCCATTGAATGTCCTTTTTTCTGCAATGGATAAGTATTGTCACAAGTACCCAATACTTCAATCTCACGCGCCTGAATTTCTGCTGCCTGTCCGGAACCTACCGATTTTACCAGCTCTCCATTCACGCTCAGACATGCGCCCGTTGTAATCAGCTTCAGCAACTCTTCATCAAAATTAGCCAAGTCAACTACAATCTGCACATTATTTATAGTAGAACCATCATTCAATGCAATAAAGTTTACCTGTTTGCTACCACGGCGAGTACGCACCCAACCTTTCACATTGACCATCGCGCCAAAATCTTCACGCTTCAGCAGGTCAACAATTTTTGTTCTACGAATTGTTTCCATTTTGATTCTATGTTTTATCAATTAATCTAAAAACACAGGGATGCTCCGTTTCCGTGTATCCCTGTGTTCTGCTATATTTATCATTATTCAAAAGATCCCATACGAAGCATGGCCACTTCCTGTTCCGTGAGGTAACGCCAGTCACCGCGACGCAATCCCTTCTTGGTCAATCCCGCAAAGTACACACGGTCCAGCTTAATCACACGATAGCCTAGCGATTCGAAAATACGACGTACGATACGGTTCTTTCCAGAGTGGATTTCAATACCCACCTGTGATTTATCTGTATCCGACGCGTAGCTGATCGCATCAGCATGGATTTCACCATCATCCAGTGTAATACCCTGTACAATCTGATCCAAGTCTGCCTTTGTCACATTCTTGTCACAGTATACATGATAAATTTTCTTCTTCAAGAACTTAGGATGAGTCAGTTTCGATGCCAGGTCACCGTCATTTGTCAACAGCAGCACACCTGTGGTGTTACGGTCCAGACGTCCTACCGGATAGATACGCTCCTTGCAAGCACCTTTCACGAAATCCATCACCGTCTTACGTTCCTGCGGGTCATCCGAAGTCGTTACGCAATCTTTCGGCTTATTAAGCAGCACATAGACTTTACGCTCAATATTTACCGGCTGATCGTGGAACTTCACCTCATCCGAACGCTTCACCTTCGTACCCAGTTCCGTTACAATTTCACCATTTACAGATACAACTCCTGCAGTGATAAACTCATCCGCTTCACGACGAGAGCAGATACCTGCATTCGCAAGGAACTTGTTCAAACGAATCGGTTCATCCGGATCAGTCAGCAGTTCTTTATACTCGATCTGCTTCTTCATGCTATATTTTGCATTCGGGTTGTAGTCGGCAGTACGCGGACGGTAACCTCCCTGTGGACGACCATATCCACCCTGCTGTCCGCCATTGTTGTTAAAACGAGGACGATACGGACGCTGTTCTCCACCCTGTTGTGCATTATTAAAGCGAGGACGATATGAACGCTGTTCTCCTCCTTCCTGGTTGTTGTTGAAACGAGGAGTGTATGCACGCTGCGGACGTCCACCATTATTGTTGTTAAAACGAGGATTGTAAGAAGAACGCTGCTCTCCTCCTTCATTATTGTAGGAACGGTTTCCGTATGAACGCTGCGGGCGATTACCGTAACCACCTCTCTGCGGACGGTCCTCTCCATTATTAAAGCGAGGATTATAAGAAGAACGATACCCTTCTCCCCCTTCTCTATTGTTGTTATACGGACGGCGACCGTAGCTGTTGCTTTTCTCGCCTCTACCATATTTGTTATATCCTTCTCTGTTGTAAGACTTGTAACCATCGCGGCCAGACTGGCTGTTTTCGCCATCTTGTCTGAATTCTTTTTCTGCCATAATTTTTTTGTTTAATGCTAATATTAATACTCAACACCCTCTCGGGCGATATTTATTTTTAAGTTAGACTCCAGTATAGTTGTGCGGAGTAATCGCACGCAATTCCTTTTTAATATCCTCGCTGACGTTCAGTGTTTCAATAAAATCTTTGATAGAAGCTTCTGTAATAGCCTGGTTCGTACGAGTCAGCGCTTTCAACGCTTCATACGGATGTGGATAAGCTTCACGGCGCAAGATTGTCTGAATAGCTTCAGCTACTACGCTCCAGCAATTGTCGAGATCTTCATAGATTTTATGTTCATTCAACAGCAATTTTCCAAGACCTTTCAGTGAACTCTGGATAGCAATTACCGTATGTCCGAAAGGAACACCGATATTACGCAACACTGTAGAGTCCGTCAAGTCACGCTGCAAACGAGAGACCGGCAATTTGGAAGAAAGATGCTCCAATATTGCATTGGCCATTCCCAGGTTACCTTCTGCATTCTCAAAGTCAATCGGGTTCACCTTATGCGGCATGGCACTTGAGCCGACCTCACCCGCTTTGATTTTCTGCTTGAAATACTCCATGGAAATATACTGCCAGAAGTCACGGTTCATGTCAATCATGATGGTATTGATACGCTTCATTGCATCGAAGATGGCACCCAGTCCGTCGTAATTTGAAATCTGTGTAGTATATTCTTCACGTTCCAAACCTAATTTTTCAGCAACGAACTTATTACCGAAAGCCTTCCAATCAAAATCCGGATAAGCCACGTGATGCGCATTGTAGTTTCCGGTTGCTCCACCAAATTTTGCAGTCAACGGACAAGCCTTCAATACAGCCAGCTGACGGTTCAGACGATAAGCGAAAACCATGATTTCCTTACCCAAACGAGTAGGAGAAGCAGGCTGTCCGTGAGTTTTTGCCAGCATCGGAATATTTTTCCATTCTTCTGCGTAGGCAGTCAACTGGTCAATCAGTTTCTGGATCTGCGGATAATAGACTTCTTCCAGTGCATCCTTGATAGACAAAGGAACTGAAGTGTTATTGATATCCTGTGAGGTCAGCCCAAAGTGAATAAATTCCTTGTAAGGTTCCAGTCCACCCAGTTTATCAAACTGTTCCTTAATGAAATACTCAACAGCTTTCACATCGTGATTTGTCACGCTTTCAATTTCCTTGATACGTGCAGCATCTCCTTCAGAGAAATTACGGTAGATATCACGAAGAGACTCAAAACGAGTCGCATCAAATGACGCCAGCTGCGGCAAAGGCAATTCACATAAAGTGATGAAATATTCAATTTCCACCCGCACACGATACTTCATGAGCGCATATTCTGAAAAATAAGCAGCCAAAGTTCCTGCTTTGCTTCTGTAGCGACCGTCAATCGGTGATACAGCCGTGAGTAAATCAAGTTCCATCATTATCGTAAAGTTTTTTTGGTATCTAAATTCTAAAGTTTCATTTGAATTCGCGAAATTAATGCTTTTTCCTGAGTTATCAGGACATAGTCCTTAAACTTTAGTATTTATTTTATAATTAGGTTATTCACTCAGCAATTTTACAGCATCGACATACTGTGCGATGCCCACTGCCACGCTCTTTGCTGCTTTCATAGCCATCACTACCGTTTGCGGACGATGCACCACATCACCTCCGGCAAACACTCCTTTACGGCTTGTCATACCGAAAGGACGTTCTTTTACCAGTACATACCCGTTATCATCGGTTTCTATACCTTCCGTAGTCGACACAATCCGACTGGCCGGACGTGAACCCACAGCCAGGCAAATGCGATCGAAAGCATACTCCTTGACTCCCTCCGACGTATTGGCACGTAGTCCGACAACCTTCCCGTCTTCATCTCCAAGGAATTCTGTCGTGGAAGTCTGCCATAAGAATTTCACACCTTCCTGCAAGGCAGCCTGATATTCTGCCTGTATAGCGGGCATATCGGCTTCTGTACGTCGATACACAATGGTCACACTGGCCGCTCCCATACGTACGGCCGTACGGGCCGCATCCATGGCCACGTTTCCGCATCCCATCACCGCCACGTGCTCTCCTTCGATAACCGGTACCTTATCACGACCGACAGTGCCTTCATTATAGATATTGGCCATGTGCAACAGATAAGTAGCCTGAATCACTCCACGCAATCCAGCCCCCGGAATATCCAATGATTTGGGCAGAGCTGTACCTGAACCAATAAAAATAGCATCGTATCCCTGCGCAAAAATATCATCGATGTTCAGCTGCTTTCCTACCACACAGTTCAACAGAAAAGTCACCCCCAGTGCTTCAATCTTCTCAATTTCCTGACGAACCACCTGTTTGGGAAGACGATATTCCGGAATACCGTACATCAATACCCCACCCGGTTCTGCCTGGCTCTCAAAAATTGTCACGTTAAAACCCTGACGAGCCAAGTCTCCGGCTACGGTCAGTCCGGCAGGTCCCGAACCAATCACGGCAACCTTTCCTCGTGTCTTCTGAGGAAGTTTCTCACGAATCAACTTCATTTCCGTATCAAAATCGGCCACAAAGCGTTCCAGCTTACCAATTTCAATTCCCTTCCCCTTCGGATACAATACACAATGCCCCTGACATTGCTTCTCATGCGGACACACACGCCCACAAATAGCCGGCAGGTTACTCTTTTCATTAATGATTGCCATGGCATTTCCCATATTGCCTTTTGACAATTCATGAATGAACTCCGGGATATGATTTTCTATCGGACATCCTTTCTTGCAAGAAGGATTCTTACAATTCAAGCAACGTTTTGCTTCAGCTATGGCCTCCTGTAGCGTATAGCTCTCGTTTATTTCTCTAAATACAGCTTTTGGCTTATTCATTTTATCAAATTTGTCACATGCAAGTATTCCCTGCATACCTGTTTCATATTGGGCGGCAAAGTTCGTAAAAAAATGCCATAAAGAAAGCAGAATGAGTTTATTTTTATTTCTACGGACAAAAAAAATATCCCACAGACTCACCGTCCATGGGATATTTCCATCTTCAATACCTTAAGTTCTATACGAATTGAAAATCAATACGTAAAGTCAGAGTTCTTTACATATACTTTGTAATCCTTTATCAAACCTGGTGCGCCGGCTTCTGCACGAGGCAACATCCGGAAACCGGTCACATTATATTCCTTACCTAAATCTATGACAATCTGATGAGGATAAGCGGTATTGTCTACCGTCTGCCAGAAAGTGCTTTCCTGCAAGTCGAAGACTTTATCTGCCGTGCGGTTTCCACTACGTGTTTCTTCGCTGTCGGCATACATAATCTTCCAGTTCTCACGAGAAACAGGCTTTCCGTTATTATCCAGTACATCCAACTCTGCAATGGCTGCGATATTGTTTCCTTCATAGTTGGAAATACCTTCCAGACAGAAATAGCGTCCTGCTACAGGCTGCGCAAAACGTACTTCCTGCCAGCCATTTCCAGCCTTGAATGTACCTGCATTTACTACTTTTTCAGCTTTCAAGTTCAAGTTCTGTCCGTCTTTACGATGAGTTTCCGGTGCTTTTTCACGCAGCATATCCAGAATCGGTTTTTCTACGCCAGCCACTTTTGCTTCAGCCGGTCCCTTCAGGTCGAGCACAATAATTTCATTCTCTCCTTCTTTCAACCAGCAACCCGGCATATACAAAGTCTGCTGCGGACCGATTTCCCAGAAACGTCCCATAGCATGTCCGTTTACCCAAACCATACCTTTTCCCCAAGTCTGCATATCCAGGAAAGTATCACCTGTCTTATCCAAACGGAAGGTAGCTTTATAATATGCAGGTCCGTCAACTGGCTTGCCTGCCTGATAGTTCTTCTGGCTGACAAACTCATAGAACGGAGGCAAGTTGTATACTTCCCAGCCTTTCAGTTCCTTCACCTGTTCACCGCTTGCCACTTCCACTTTGTTCGTAATACCCTTCCGGTCATGAATTGACTTGTCAAAGTTCACACGTCCCATCGCTTCTACCAGAATATCCAGACGTGTACCTTTTTTCAAGGTTTCTTTCAGCGGTAAAGTGAACTCACCACGACGACGGTCTAAGCGGCCCAGTAATTTTCCATCAGCAAAGACCTGTGCCCAGTCGTGCACTTCATCAATATGCAAAATACCTTTTACATCTTCTTTCAATGTCGTACGATACAAGATACTTCCCCAGCCCTGGTCAAACTGTTCCATAGGCCTAATATCTTCCGACTGTTTAGCCTGAGGCAGATTATCGAACAACGGTGCTACTTCCCATTCAGTGATAGCCGGCACAGAAATCACCGGATACTGAGCCGGAGGTTCCGGCAAGGTTTCTCCCTCCGGAAGATACTGTTTCAGCAAATCACGCAACTGGAAATATTTCGGTGTAGTCCATCCTGCTTCACTGATAGGCGCATCATAATCGTATGAGCTACACATAGCCGAGTAAGCCGGATTGTTGGCACCGCCCCACCAGCCAAAGGTTGTTCCTCCGTGTGTCATATAAAGACTGAAAGAGATATTACGGTCCAGCATATCTTTGATACCGCTCACCATGGTAGCCGCATCACGAGTCTCGTGCTTCCGGCCCCAGTGGTCGAACCAGCCACTCCAGAACTCACTACACATCATCGGAGTTTCCGGACGCAACGATTTCAGTTTCTTGAACTGCTCGTCAATATTGGCTCCTGTACCAAAGTTTACGGTCCACAACAAATCATCCAGTGCATTGTTAGTGAAGTTAGAGCTCCAGTCACACTGGAAAAGAGGCACATCTGTAAAGCCGGCTTTTTTCACCAAATCACGAATGGCCGACACATACGGTTTATCTATTCCATACGAGCCATATTCATTCTCTACCTGCACCATGATGATATTTCCACCACGAGAAATCTGCAAGTCAGCCAGTTGCTTGCCTACTTCATTCATGAAAATACCAACACGTTCCATATAATAAGGATCCAGCGTACGCAACTGCACATCGTCTTTCTTCAGCAGCCACCAGGGCAATCCACCCATTTCCCATTCTGCACATACATACGGACCCGGACGTACAATGACGTACATTCCATGCTTTTGAGCCAAACGGCAGAACTTGGCAATATCTTTATTGCCGGAGAAATCAAACTTACCCGGCTGCTGTTCATGCAAGTTCCAGAACACATACAGACAAAGGGTATTCATACCCAAAGCCTTACAAGAAAGGATACGCTGCTCCCAGTAAGGTTCCGGGATACGCGGATAATGCACCTCTGCAGCTTTCACTACAAAAGGCTTTCCATTTAACAGGAACGTATTTTTTCCCACTTCAAACGTTCCACCGGTCTGCGCACTTTGACACGAGCAGATAAAAGCCGTCATCAAAAGACAAACCACCCCTAATGATAATTTTCTTAATAATTTATTCATGGTATTCATTTTTCTCTTTTACAAAAATAGAGACTTGCTACCAAACTGTGGAAATAGAAATCAATCAATTATAACCTAAAAATCATTCAAAGGCATGGTTACTTTGTCGTTTCATCCGCCTTTATACGAATCACGCTCAAAGAATAAGCCGGCATTTCATACTGCGACAATTCTGTCACGGATACATCTTTCTTCACCGGTCGTGCATTTTTGTCGGTAGGTTTTCCACTCAAGACCTGCAAAACTGCTTTTCCATTTTCAGTTTGCGCCAAGCCTTCCACTTTCGCCTTTACCGGAACTGGCAACAAGTTCACCAGTTTCACAATCCAGTCTCCCGTCTTACTGTCACGTACCACAGAAGTACCGATACGTTTCTGCACATCCTGACGAGGATTGTCTATTTTCCGGTCGGCAGGCAAGTAAGTGTCTCCGGAATTCTGTCCGTAAAGCTGCTGGGTGTAATAACCTACGGTAGGTTTCACCTCACGGTTATTGAAATAAATCAAATCGGGGTTCCACTGAGTATGTCCTTCCTTGGCCAACAAAGGCGCATAAGAAGTCATTGACACGATATCACCATTACGTTCTACCGAAGTCAGATACAGCGCCTCAGCCAAAGCTGTTTCAATGTTATTGGGACGTCCCGGCAAATGTGCGGCGTACTCTCCTAAATACACTTTAGGTTTTGTACGGTCATAACGGTCGTAATAATCCTGGTTATTTATAAACCAGCCCGGTGTATTATAATAATGTTCATCCACCATCGGCACATTCAGGCGCGTAGCAAACTTCCATCCGGCTTCATAATCCGTACCTTCATAGAAAGGACCGACCGTACCAATCACCGTGATTTCCGGATACTTTTCTTTTACTGCCTTGAAAATCATTTCAAAACGCTCCTCAAAAATAGGCGTAATCAAATCCTCGTTTCCAATGCCGATGTACTTCAAGTTGAAAGGTTTCGGATGGCCTGCTTCTGCACGCATCTTTGCCCATTTATTCTTTTTCGGGTCACCATTGGCATATTCTATCAGGTCCAGAATATCCTGCACGTATGCATCCATCTCTTCCATGGGAATACCTCCCTGCTGTCCGCCGCTCAAAGGTTTTCCCGGAATACAAGCCGAATTCTGACATGGAACACCTGCCGCCAGCACTGGAAGAGGCTCTGCTCCTATATCTTCACAGAACTGGAAATACTCAAAGTACCCCAAGCCTAATGTCTGATGATACCCCCACAAGTTCCCCATCGGTTTACGGGCTTCCAGCGGACCCACTGAGTTTTTCCAGCGATAAATATTATCAATTCCGTTTCCATGTGCCACACAACCGCCCGGGAAACGTACAAAGCGCGGATGCAAATCGGCCAACGTCTGTGCCAAGTCAGCTCTCAATCCGTTTTTACGCCCCTTGAAAGTCTCTTGAGGGAACAAGGAAACCATATCCAGATGCAATTCTCCCGTCACTTCCGGTTCCACTGAAAGCACAGCTGCATTCACATCAGTCTGAGCCGTCAGCACAGCCGACTGCTTTTTCCATTTTCCGGCTGCTACCCGTACAGAAGATTTCGCCACTTCCTTTCCCTCATTATCCAGCAAGCGTACGATTACTTTTCCACCTTTGCTTCCTTCAGGCATACGAGAGAAGACAGAGAAATCATACTTTTCTCCCTTCTTCAACGTAATTCCATCGAAGCCTGGATTACGGAGGGCCATTCCCGGCTTAGCCTGCAATACAACATAATGCGGATTGTTCTCATGCAAAGGATTTTCAGTTGACACCTTCACAGCCGACGACTGTCCGTTCTCCCATACACTCCAGGCATAGCCACTGTCAAATCCCTGATGTGCATTGTCCTTCGGAGAATACTCAAAGTCACGATTCTGTACCAGTTCCGCATAAAGTCCACCATCTGCTCCGTAATTAATATCTTCAAAGAAAATACCAATCAATTTATCACTGATAGGCTTCGCCTCTTCCGGACGTACCGTCAATTGCAAGGATACAGGAGCCAGTCCGGCAAAACGTTGTGCATCCTGCTCTGTACGTTCATTGTGCAACTGGTCTCTGTAGGCCCGGTAGTCCACGAACTTCAACAGCCGGTCCACATCTTCCCAGGCCACTTTCTGCACATATCCTTGTTCCAATACACCTTCCACTACGGCTTTCTTACGCGTTTCACTTCCTCGTTTTACGGTCGGGACCTGTTCACCGTCCCGAGCAGGCTGCATATAGTAAGTCTGCGGATTCCACTTCATTAAATCCGGCGAAGTGGCATGTCCCCATTCTTTTCCGCTTTCGTTCAACTGCCAGAAGCAGTGCCATACTCCCTTTTCATCACGCACCAGATGAGGATTGAGCATACGTTTCTCGGCTCCCCAGGTGCCATAATCACATCTCACGTATCCATATCCGTTGCCGATACTGAACCAGCATGTTGCATCTGTACTCCAGGCTAATTTCAGGCCACTACGCCCCGCATCGTTCACGGTAGCATACGAAAACAGATATACTGAATCCGGTTCATTCATCACTTCCTGCACATGCGCTGATACAGGAAAACTGGTAAGGCATGCACATAAGGCTGCCAAATGTGTCAGGTGTTTCATAGGTAAGAAGGTTTTATTTAAGATTATTATTTGGAAACTTTCACCCGCTGAATCGTGCCGTCCGCATTAAATTCCATTCGGTCGATACAAACTTCGCGGTGTACACCAGGAGCTTTGTCTTTATCCAGGTAATTTTTATTGATACGATGGTACACGATATACCATTCATCTGTACCCGGTTTACGGACTACGGAATTGTGTGCCGTACCGTAAATTTCTTTCGACGGGTCTTGTATCATTACAACCGGGTCCTTAGCTACCTTAATCGGGCCTAATGGAGAATCCAATGTACCGTATGCCACATGATAGTTCGCTGAACCCGTATCATCTACCGACCACAAGAAATAGTACAATCCCTGACGATAGAACACGTATGGCGCTTCACGATACGCATAATCTTTCAACGTACCCCCTTTCGGAGTCATCACCTTCAATGTTTCCTTTTTGATAGACACCATGTCATCGTTCAGTTCAGCGCCGGCCATATAGCCATTACCCCAGTACAAGTAAGATTTGCCGGAAACCGGATCGGTAAACACATCCACGTCAATCTGCTGTCCGTGTCCGACCGGAGAATCTGTAATAATCGGTTTGCCCATATCCTTGAAAGGTCCTACAGGTGAATCTGCCACAGCGACTCCAATCTTCTTGCCCGAATCATCGTTCGGGTTACCGCTATAATAAAAGAAATATTTATATTTTCCATCAATCAGTTTCTCTTCAATAGCCGGTGCCCAGGCATTTCCATTCGCCCATGGAACCTGCGGAGAACGTAAATCCAGCATCACTCCTTCGTAAGTCCAGTCTTTCAAGTCAGCCGAAGAGAATACGGTAAAATACCATCCTCCCCATCCCGGTTGTCCGTCTGTAGTAGAATAAATGTAATAACGTTGAGTTTTCTGTGAATACAGCACTTCAGGGTCTGCATGGAATCCCGGCAATACCGGATTTACCGGCAGTTCACCCAGCTCAGCCGGTTTTCCCCATTTGTCTGTAATGCGCTTCAATTCTGCACGGGTAATAGGAATGATGGTACCATGACGAGGATGGAAATTCATCTTCACCGCATGATCTATCACTTTGAAGTTTTTCAAGTCGGTTGTTTCCGTGAACTGATAAGCTCCCTTCATGTATACATCGTACATCAGAATGTACTTGTCCTGTCCAATCAGTTTGAACGTACCGGCTCCTTCCACCGCTTCCTTTGTCTGCTGTTTATAGTCCGGTTGTTCCTCCCATTCTCCGGAGGTCAGTGAACGGGTAGTTGCAACTTTAATGCCGTTACCATGTCCTTCCGTCTTATAGAATAGATGATATACACCGTCTTTATACACGATATCACCGTCTATACAAGAATTCTTATCCTTTGGAATAAAAAGAGGTTTCGGTTCCCCTTCCAAGTCCGTAAAATCTTCATTGGCATACGCATAATAAATCACGTCTACCCCACCGGCATACTGCATGGACCAGTATACCATGTACTTTCCAACCTCCTTATTGTAGATAGTCTGAGGAGCCCATACACGTTTCAGTTTTTCTTGCCCCGGATAACGCTTCTGCATATTAATTACAGAATGCGACCAGTTTACCAGGTCAGTAGATTTCAGCAGCACCATCGCACGGTTAGAATCCCAACCATTGTCCGATACCATATCGGTCACTACCATATAAAAAGTCTGACCGTCTTCTCCTCTCAGGATATGAGGGTCGCGCACACCACCGGTAGAGCTGATTACTTTTGAATCAAGCACCGGCTTGTTATTATTCAGGGCATAATAGGTATATCCATCCATACTTACCCCATAACATACGGCTTCTTCACTGATATGATTCCCCGTAAAATAAGTAAACAAATAAGCTACATAATCTTTTTCTTCCACCAATGCGGCAGACACTGATTCCGAAATAAACGGAAGTAAGAATAACAAAGACAGGATTCTGTTTCTCATATACTTTATATGTTAACGTTTGATGCAAAGATAGGGAATTAGTGTATCACATACAACTATTAATCATGCAAAAAAGGAGGAGAATCGTGCATTTTTATAACCTATAAACCGTTATTACCTTGGAAACTTAAAGTAATTTGTATATTTGCACTTACTGTAACCGTAAAAAGAGTTGTGACACATGCAGTATAAGCCTATACTACTGCATTATAAATAAAAACATATCACCATGAAAAAACAAATGAAACAAATCGCCTTACCTCTCTTTCTGGGAGGTTTGATAGCATGCAGTCCTAAGACTGCCGTAAACGAAACTGACTTGTTGGGCAACTGGACAGAAATACTTCCTCCTTCATCCAACTTCGTACAAGGAATGACACTGGCCAAGGAAGGAAAAGCCTCCTCCATCGGCATGGCCACTCTGCAATATGAAAGCTGGCAACTTCTGCCGGACGGACAGCTCATTCTGAACGGGAAAAGCATCGGAAACGGACAGACAATTTCATTCTCAGATACACTGGCCATCCTGTCTTTACAACAAGACACTCTCACTCTTCAGAAAGGGGCCGATTATCAGATAAAATATGTACGCCAGCCGAAATCAGCACCTTTAGTCGGAACAGACAAGGCTTCTACGGGATACACCTGGTCGGACGTATTACAAAAAGACATCCGGATTTTTGAGACAGGACAAAAAGTACTCTCTTCCACCGACAGCCAGGCAACTCAAGCCGGCTTCTTAGTGTTTGCAACTGATTCTTCAAAGGTAGAAGTGTTCTTACCTGATACCAAAGTCATACTCGACCGCCGTGTACGTCCTGACGGCATTGCTGTCTGGAACGTAGAAGACGACGACACCTATCAGGTGCAAGCCTATGCAGACTCCTGGATTGTATCCAGAAGAGGACGACTGCTTTATAGCACGTACGGAACCGATAAAAAAATAGAGACCTCCTTCCTCACCGAGGAAAAGACAGAAATCCCTGTGATATTCTATCCGCATGAAGCCCTCGCTGAAGTTTGTCTGGACGGACAATACATGTTACTCTCGCAGTACCGCACAGCCTCAGGTTACGGTTACAAGAATACCATTCTCGATTTGCGCGGTAAAGGAAAAGAAGCTACACTGACACGTAGTACAGACGGAAAAACGTTCCAGCTAACAGAAAAGGACTAAAAACAGTATCGTATGTGGATGAATCTACTTTTATTAATCGGCGGATTAGCTTTGATTTTAATAGGAGCCAACGGACTGACTGACGGAGCAGCCTCTGTAGCCAAACGTTTTCGTATCTCCGACCTGGTTATCGGATTGACCATTGTAGCCTTCGGGACCTCTGCTCCTGAACTGGTTATCAGCGTACTCTCCTCACTACAGGGAAGTGCTGAAATGGCTATCGGTAACGTGGTAGGAAGTAATATCTTCAATGTGTTGATGATTATCGGATGCACCGCTCTGGTTCTCCCCATACAAGTGGGGCAGGGCACTATGAGCAAGGAAATTCCGCTGGTCATTCTTTCTGCACTGGTACTCACCTGCTTTGCCAACGATTGCATACTCGACGGAGGAAGCCGGGACATCATCAGCCGGATAGACGGGCTGGTACTATTAGGCTTCTTCCTTATTTTTATGCGTTATACTTTTGCCATCGCCCGCAATGGGAACGAAGATGATGGCGAAGAACAGAAGGTGAAGGAACTTCCAGCATGGAAATCAGCCCTATATATTATAGGAGGACTGGCCGGATTAATTTTTGGCGGACAATTTTTTGTAGACGGTGCCAGCGGTATTGCCCGTTCATTAGGTGTCAGCGACTCTATCATCGGACTTACACTGGTGGCCGGAGGTACCTCTTTGCCGGAACTGGCAACTTCCGTCACGGCGGCCTTGAAAAAGAATCCGGGTATTGCCATTGGTAACGTCATTGGCAGCAACCTGTTCAATGTATTCTTTGTATTGGGATGTAGTGCAAGCCTGTCCCCTCTACCTATGGGAAATATCAACAACATCGACATGGCTGTACTGGTAGGCTCTTCCATCCTGTTCTGGCTGGTGGGTTGGTTCTTCAAGAAACGGACCATCACCCGCATAGAAGGAGGACTGTTAGTAGCATGCTACATTGCTTACACGGCCTTCCTTATTTCACAACAATAAAGAACCTTGTTATAAATATTAATCATGAAAAGAATTCTTATCCCTTTGGCAGGTCTTTGCCTATTGACAGCCTGCAATCCGTCTTCTAAAAAACAAGCCGGAGATTCCGACATTCAGACGGAACTAAGTGAAGTATTCCCCGAGAATCCTTCCAGAGAAGGCTACGAAGGCTTCCAGTGGCAGACTATCACGGGAGCTGGTTTACGGCTGTGGGCACAATACGACGAAAACCTACGTATCGTCACCGACGCTTCTATTCCGGGTGCACGCATAGAACGTATGGAAAATGGCCACAAACAAACTTCGGACCCGGTTATTCAGATATTGGATATACCGGGCAAGGACATCCATTCACTTATCCCGTTCCTGCAGTCTCACCCACGTATTTTCATGGATAAGAACTGGGCGGACAGCCTGACTTGCGACTTCCGTGAAGTAAAATCCAACCGCGCTGGAGTAACCCGCTACATTCTGGAGCCTACCGGGAAATCAGCGAAAGAACTGGCTGACCGCGGCCAGCACGAACCTGTGCCCTTTACTTGCTATGGATGGGGAGTAGGCAACAGCGGAGCACGTTATTTCGAGGTATTCCACACCCATCCCCAGAAAGCAGTCTTCGTTGAGGTGGGACAAGATATGCCTTTGTTTGATGAGCAGAGCATCCAGCTATTCGACTCCATTCAGGTACTCCACGGACAACTTATCATGGGACACGAAGCCTACAGCTTTACTCCCGATGCAGACACTACAGCCTATTGGGTTGTTGACAAGTCGGGTGAACTGAAGAAACGCTATGAAGCAGTTCTTCCCTCCGATGCAAAACCCTATACAGCCATACCAGCCAAACTGAAAGTCCGCATCCAGGGCCCTTCTTCCGAAGGTTTTGCAGCTGAGTATGCAGGCGTAATGGAAGTAATGGAAATTGAGGAAGTGGGAGAATAATAAATACATTACCCATTTATCCACATAAAATATAATTCATAAATCATGCGAATCTGAGTTTTATTACAGATTCGCATGATTTATTTAAGCTGTTATGCTTTAGAAAATACAATATACCGATGATGTAAAAATTATTTTCCATGAGCTTTATTATTACATCAATACCAGCTGATAGCTTTTGATACTTTTCTCCTATATTTTGCAGCAAATATTCTATTCCTTTTCTTATTCATTTTTTTTCTTTGTAAAAAGACCGATACCAATACCTTAAAATAATTTGCACGAGCTAATATAATCGAACAGGTCATTGTTTTAACTATTAAAATACAAAATGGTATGAATATGAAATTGGGAGTATGGGTAAGTAGCCTACTACTACTTTGCACTATTGGAAGTTGTGGAAGTACAGAAAAGCAAATAACAGAAGAAACAACATTTACAAATCCGTTGATTTATGCGGATGTTCCAGATGTAGATGTAATTCGTGTCGGGAGTGATTATTTTATGGTAAGCACTACTGCCCACATGTCTCCTGGTGCACCGATTATGCATTCAAAGGATATGGTTAACTGGGAAATCATCAGCTATGTATTTGATGAGTTAAATGAAAGCCCCAAAAATAATTTGGAAGGAGGAAACATTTATAGCCGCGGACAATGGGCCGCTTCCTTACGTTATCATGACGGCATATTCTATGTTTTTTTTGGAACAGGAAATAAATCTTATGTTTACACCACCAAAGATCCCTTTGGAAAATGGGACAAGAAATTAGTAATTGATGAATATTTGCATGACGCATCAATGCTGTTTGATGAAGATGGAAAAATTTATTTGGCTTATGGAAGTGGACATATTCGCATCATTGAATTTAAAGATGATTTATCCGGAATAAAAGAAAATGGCCTGAATGTAGAGGTTATATCCGGAGAACCTAAAGGACTACTGGAAGGAACTCATATATATAAGTTTAATGGACAATACTATCTCACTTTAATCTGGTGGCCGGAAGGAGGTATCCGAACCCAGCTCTGTTTCCGTTCCGAAAAGATTGAAGGTCCTTATGAAATGAAAACCATTCTTTCTGATGACATGGGATATGCCGGCCACGGAGTGGCACAAGGATGCTTTATTGATACAGAGCAAGGAGATTGGTATGCCATGTTGTTTCAAGATCATGAAGCAGTAGGACGCGTACCTGTATTAATGCCATGCCATTGGGAAGAAGGATGGCCTATGCTGGGGGATAAAAATGGCAAAGTACCTTTAACAATGGAAAAACCAATACAAGGTTACAGCAAAAAGGAAGGTCTGGTAGTTAGCGATGAGTTTATCTACAAAGAAAACAAATTAGGATTAACCTGGCAATGGAATCATAATCCGGATAATACACTTTGGTCGGTTACAGAACGTCCCGGATATTTACGCCTGAAAACAGGTAAAGTGGTAAAAGACTTATTTGAGGCACGTAACACTTTAACTCAACGCACGGAAGGTCCTCTGTGTGCAGGCATGATTGCGATGGAATTAAACCACATGAAAGACGGAGATAGATGCGGATTAGCAGCATTCTGTTCCGAACCAGGAACATTAACTGTCATAAAAGAAGGCACTGACAAATATCTTATCATGACAGACAGGGGGGTAGAAAAAGCACGCATCCCATTCTCACAAGACCGTATTTATTTGAAAATGGCTTGTGATTTCACAACAGATGATGCTCTTTTTTATTATAGTCTTGATGGAAAGAAATGGGAACAATTAGGCGAAAAATTCCACATGATTTTCAGCATGGCCCATTTTACCGGCAATAAGTTCGCCTTGTTTAATTATGCGACGAAAGTGACAGGTGGCTATGTAGACATAGATTATTTCCATTATGAAAGCCCTTCTACAATTCTTGCCAACCAATGTAAAGATAGACAGAATAAAAAAGAAGACAACTTATAATCACTGTATCCCATTTCCCAATCATCAATTTTTTTAAATCAGTTTGGGATAATATTCGGAGAAATACAAATATCCACAATCAAAGTAACAGACTAAATATGAAAACAATAAAAGGATTTATTGGAATAGCAATATCCCTACTATTAGGAAGTTGCGCTGCAGAAAAAGAACAAATCACACCTGTACCATTCAATGAAGTCACTTTGACAGACGGATTCTGGAAAAACAGAATGGAAACAGAAATCAATGTTACAGTACCCTTTTCCGTGGAGCAAAGTGAAACAGCCGTAAAACGTTTTCGGCAAGCAGCAGCTTATATGGCAGGCGATACCACCCAACTGCCCGAGCCTCATCGTTTCATCAGCTCCGATCTGTATAAGGTAATGGAAGGTGTAGCATATTCTCTAATGTTACACCCGAACGATACATTAGAGCAATTTATGGATAGCACTATTCAGTTGATTGGTGCAGCTCAGGAAGACGACGGTTACCTCTACATCTCTCATTCCTGCGGTAATCCCAATGTAGAAGAAATGGGAGAAAAGCCTTATTCTTATGTATTGCATAGCCATGAATTATACAATGTAGGGCATTTATATGAAGCTGCCGTAGCCTATTTTCAGGCTACGGGAAAGAAAAATTTTCTGGATATTGCCCAAAAGAGTGCCCGACATGTAAACAGAGTTTTTTTCGAAGGAGGAGATCCTAAATATAACAACGGGAAACCTGTCATGCAAGCTCCCGGCCACGAAGAAATAGAGTTAGCTCTGTGCAAACTATATAGAGTGACAGGAGACACTTTGTATCTTCACATGGCAAAACGTTTCTTAGATATACGAGGCGTTACATTTCACACAGAAGGAGAAGGAGTTATGGCTGATACATACGCACAGCAGCATGCCCCTGTAAAAGATCAGACACAAGCTGTAGGCCACGCCGTAAGAGCAGCATACCTGTACACAGCTATGGCACAAGTCGATGCCCTGACCGGGAAAAATGACTATACCAAAGCCTTGAATTCCATATGGAATGATTTAGTTACAACCCGAATGCACATCACAGGGGGATTGGGAGCTGTAGCCGGAATGGAAGGGTTTGGAGCCCAATATGAGTTACCCAATCTGACCGCGTATAATGAAACATGTGCTGCCGTTGGAAATGTGTTCTTTAATCATAGCATGTTTCTGGAAAGCGGAGAAGGAAAATTCCTGGATATTGCAGAATTGTCCTTATTCAATAACGCACTTGCCGGAATTAATTTGAATGGTGATCGTTTCTTTTACGTAAACCCGCTGGAAGCTAACGGTATCCTTAGATTTAACCATGGTCACGGAGGTCGTTCCAAATGGTTTGGATGCGCCTGCTGTCCGCCCAATATTTCAAGATTGATTCTGCAGGTTCCAGGTTATATGTATTCTTATAGCAAAGAAAATATTTACTTGACTTTATATGGAGGTAGTATCACTAAAATTCCTATGAAAGGAACAAATGTGGAGTTAATTCAGGAGTCTAACTATCCATTCGATGGAAATGTAAAGCTAACGGTGAAACCGGATAAAGATGTAAAATTCGGACTCAAGCTCAGAGTCCCGACCTGGGCAAATAAAAATGAATTCGCACCTGGTGGACTATATCCATATAAAAAGGTGAAGGAGGAAAATATCATTCTGAAGATTAACGGGAAAGAACAAACGTATCACATTGAAAAAGGATTTGTTTCAGTAAACAGAACCTGGAAGTCGGGAGATGAAGTCATACTGACGTTACCCATGCCAGTCCGTATGGTAGAATGTGTACCTCAAGTAAAAGAAAATATCGGAAGAACAGCCATTGTACGAGGTCCTCTTGTGTATTGTGCAGAACAAATAGACAATAACGGACCTGTGCAAAGACTTTATTTAAATGGTTCTGATGAACAAGCAGCAACAGTACACTACGTACCAGATGGAATATTAAAAGGCATACCTCAAATCCATCTTGACAACCAGATTACCCTCGTCCCTTATTATGCATGGTGTAATAGAGGAGACAATAGCTCCATGCTGGTATGGCTCCGAAACGAAAAGCCCAGTAAAGACGAAATGGTATATGAAATGGCATATGTTCAGAACATAAAAGAAATAAAAGTGTCTTCCGGAATCTCCAAAGAACATGAAATATGTGACGGACAAGAAGGAAACAACTCCAATGATAGTAATATTTCAAAATGGGTTTCACAAACCTCAGGAAAGCAATGGGTGGAAATTCAATTTAAAGAAGCTTTTAACCTGAATGCCTTATCTGTATACTGGTGTGAGAACGAAGGCAATATAAAAACACCCCAATCCTGGTCTGTGGAATATTTGTCAGAGGGTCAATGGAAAAATCTGCAACTATACGTTACGGATTCTTATCAACAAGAAAAAGACAAATTCAATGTAGTTCATCCGGCTAGTCCGATTCAAGTTGAAGCAGTACGTATTACAATACACACTAAACCTAATAAGTTAGTAGGAGTTTCAAAAATCAGATTTGAATAAACCTTTGAGGCAAAGTCCTGTTATTACAGGATTTTGCCTCATTTTCTTTGTATAACACTATCCTAATAACGTACTTACAAAGAGAGGCGTCTGCCCTTTTCTTTTTTATGTTTCCCTTACGTGAAACGTACGGTTTTGCCGAGAGAAACCTACGTTTCACGTAAGGGAAACATACGGTTCTGCAAGGAGAAACCTAAAACATACAAAAACGTTTTTCAGTTCCTCCCCTTGTGTTTTTTCAAATAAAGCCTACGCATGTACAAATCGGGTAATCATTCTGATTTACCTTACACAAAAAAGGGTGAAAAGACTTCACAGCCTTTTCACCCTACCTATTAAAAAGAGAGATTTTATTTTTTATAGATGTGTTTTCCTTCGGTTACTACCTGAGAGGGGTTACCGGTATAGCTAATACTTCCGCTGCCATACGTTTTCGCCGTAATGGAACGAGAGGCACGGCAAGACAAATCGCCCGAACCATATACAGCCGCATCGACTTTAACGGCTTTCAGGTTATCTGCCGACAAATCACCGGACGCATTGTCACGAAGTACGGCTTCCTGGCAGCTGCCTTTTATGACCATATCGCCACTGGCATTGACCGTAGCCGTCACCACTTCCTGACATTGCAGATTAGGCACCATCAAATCGCCGGATGCATTGATGGTCAAAGACGCATGCTGACATACGGCTTTGTGAACCGTCATATCTCCGCTGGCATTGATACTGGCCTGTAACTTCTGGCAGTTGACCTGCTGTACATCAATGTCGCCACTGGCATTGATTTCAGACTGAAAGCTACTGCACTGCACCACAGGGCATTCAATATCACCGCTGGCATTCGTCTGAAAACGTATGTCTCCCTGTATTTTCAATCCTTTGGGAATAGATATATCACCGGAAGCCATTGTGGTAAAACGACTGACAGAGGGCGCATATACGTCTACCCGGCAGCGGTTCTCGCCCTGGATGCTAGTACCGTCCTGATAATAAACCCTCAGTTCACCTTTTGACTCCTTCAGTACCACATAGGGCATGACATTGTCTGAAGCATAGATTTCTGCATACGGACTGCCGGAGGTCTGATGATACACCACATCGATGGAAGAAAGTGTAGATACTTCCCGTATATCACCTAGGGAACGTTTTTCCGTCTGGTAGTTTTTACTCGGCTGAATAGTATGAGCAGTTCCAATACAGCTGAAACAGGTCAAGGCACAAGCCAATGTGAGTATGTTCATTCTGGTTTTCATTATTCTATCTCCTTTATTTTTATAGTTATACATTCTATTTATTCTGTTTTCAAATTTTCAGTCGGATTGGCCCGTGCCGCTTTCCATACCATACCGAAGGCTACCAGCCACACTACCAGACATACGATAAGGATACATCCGGCAAACAAGTACCACGTGAGGTCTATCTTGACAGCAAACAATTGCAAAAGCTGTTCGCCTACCTTCCAGGCGCACAAAGCACCTATCACTACAGCCGGAAGAGCTATCTTCAGCAAATCGAGCAGGAAGATTTTCTGTACATCGGCCATAGAAGCTCCGTGAATAAGACGGATGGCAATCTCCGAACGACGGCGTGACACTTCATCGCGCACATACGCCACCAGTCCTGTCAGGGCAATAATCAGGATACACAAGCCCGCAAAAAGTACACTGTTACGCACGTGCAACACTCCATTGTACAAGTTGCCCATCTCAAGCGACAAGCTATATACCTTCAACTGCTGGGAGGAAATGGTACGGTCGATTACTTGCTGTACTTCTTTCATCGTTTCAGGCGACATCCGGTTCAAGGCTACATATAAATTGCTCGAAGGTTTATTTCGATAGAACATCACCGTAGGACGCTCGTCATACTCTTCCATCACTTGAGAGCCTAAATGAATATCTTCATACACCCCACAAACAATAGCAATGGTTCCGTGATCCGCGTGTTCGGTAATATATACCGTCTTCCCAATGGGAGAGCCCGTCCATCCGGCCAATGTTTCCATGCGTTCCACGAACCGACGGCTGACCATTACCTGCTGCGACAAAGTATCCGTCAGTGTAGGGGTAAATACATTACCTTCGACAACCGGAATCTGGAAAGCCTTGTGATAATCAGGACCTACATAATACATATCGGCAATGTTCATGTATTCTTCTTCTGTTTCGGGATTGTACACATTGTTTCCACTGCAATGATCCGACAGGAGCTGGTAACCCCAGGTAACCGCCTTTACCTCCGGCAGTTTTTTCAACTCCTGCACACAGCGTTCCCGCTCCACCATCTCGGTGCCCGACAAGTTGGTATACAAAGTGTTCCGGTATTCAAATCCGGGGTTGAAATTCATCAAAGTGTTATACTCCAAGCCTATGATCGTCAGCAGGCAGACAAAGAATGTGGTCAACGCAAACTGCAAACACAGCAATCCCAGTTTCCACCTCCGCTTGTTTTCCGTGTAACGACGATAAGCGTAAGTCACCGGAATACGAGTATAAAGATAACCCGGCATCACTCCGCAAAGCAAAATCACTCCTAAAGTCACGGCCAGACAGACCCATACGGTAGATAAAGGGAAAAGCGACTCCAAGCTGTGTCCTATCTGTTCCTGCAAGAAATCCTGTAAGCCGAAAATAATCAATACAGCAAGCGCCAAACTAATCAGTCCGTGCAACAAAGATTCCGAAAGAATCATCCGGTAAATGTCGCCACTTCCGGCGCCATAGCAACGGTAAGTGGCAATTCCCTTGGCACGGCTCACCATGGACGAAACAACCAGCAGGATATAGTTCAACACAGCCACCAGCAACATGATAATCGCAAAACTCAGAAAGACGATGTTCATGATGCGGTTATAATCAGACGAGGTAAATATTTCGGCTACCGGACGGAGAGAGAGTTCAAAACCCGTACCAGACTGAGCCATCTCTTCCGTCACATGATTCACTTCCAGCATACGCTCCATGCCTTCCTTCAAGTCATCCGGAGTACTTCCTTTCCGCAGGCGGACATAGGTCTTGTAGCGGTCATTTCCGAACCAGTTGTTCGTTCCATCATAAGCCACCTGCCCGATGGTCGGCAGGGCAATGAGCACATCCATCTGTGGCAGATGGGTATTCTCGGGAAAAGCCTCAAACACCCCGACTACGGTCACATGAAACTCGGGATATTGTTTCCACGACAATGTTTTCCCGATAATCTGTTCGCCTGCCACCTCTAGCAGTTTGGAAGAGATATAGGCATTGTTGGCCTTTTCCAACCCCGTATAAGACTCCTCGCCCATCAGCAATTTCCGCGGAAAGATCCGAAAGAAAGTACTGTCGCAAAACCAAGCCTGCCCCTCCAGTTCTTTATGGTCTTCCGTCGTCAGCGTCATCGACCCAATTCCCGTAAAACGGGTGGCCACTTCCACCGCCGGACAATAGCGCTGCAACCCCGGTCCGATGGCACCGGGAGTCTGCGCGTGCTCTCTCCAGTCGGTGTCTTTCTGTTTGTAGCGTTCTTCCACCCGGTAGGTTTCTTTCAACCCCGGCAGGAAGTTATCGTACGACCGTTCGAAAATGACCTCCGCCAGCATGACCAGGCCAATGGCCAGTCCCACACTCAGGCAGACAATCTTGACCACATTGGCCTCTCCTTTTCGAAACAGTCCTTTCAATGCACGTTTCATAAGGTACTATTTTTACATTTCTGCAATAGAAGCCACAATCTGTCCGTCGAACAAATTAATCACACGACTGGCAAAACCGGCATCGCGCTGGCTGTGTGTCACCATCACAATAGTTGTCCCTTCCTTATTCAGTTCGGTCAACAGTTCCATCACTTCCTGTCCGTTCTTGGAATCCAGGTTACCGGTCGGCTCGTCGGCCAGAATAATCTTCGGTCCGGAAACCACGGCACGTGCAATGGCCACACGTTGCTGCTGACCACCTGACAGCTGCTGCGGATAATGCTTTGCACGATGACTGATGTTCATCCGTTGCATGATTTCATTCACCCGACACTTCCGTTCGTCAGCCGGAATCTTCAAATAAGTCAACGGGAGTTCAATGTTCTCAAACACGTTCAACTCGTCAATCAAGTTGAAACTTTGGAACACGAAACCGATGTTTCCCTTGCGCACATTCGTACGGTCTTTTTCTTTCAGACTGCCTACTTCCTTTCCATCCAAAAAGTAACTTCCGGAAGTCGGATTATCCAACAGCCCCATAATATTTAATAAGGTAGACTTTCCACAACCGGAAGGTCCCATAATTGCTACAAATTCTTTGTCTCTTACCTCCAAGCTTACTTTATTCAGTGCCAGTGTCTCTACTTCCGTGGTGCGAAAAGTTTTTGTCAGGTTTTCAATCTTAATCATAATCGTATTGTTTTATAGAGTTTGTATTTTACATTTCGGATTTTCATTTCCATCAAATTCTATACAAAGTCCATGCCAATGATTTAAACGCTTGATTATCAATACAAAATCAGATTTACATAAAAAAGCAGGTGTCTAAAAATTAGACACCTGCTGTATGATTTTTTGACAATATTCCGATAAAAGTCTATGCCTTGACACACTTTATCACCACATGCCGGTCGCCTTCCAGTGTCGTGGCAAACAAATACACGTCTCCTCCTTCTTTCAGTTTCCACTTCTTTCGGAGTTCTGCCACCGAAGCCGGAAAGTTACGTACCGTGAGATTGGCCTTATCCACTCCCTGCAACAACTGTTTCAGCTCTTTTTTCCCGAAACCTGACACTTCCAGCACCCGGAAACGACGCCCCGGAAAATCAACTAATGTATCGGAAGTATAAAGATGGCTGTTTGCATGTAATTTCTTGACACCGAATCGTGCGCCCAACAACCGGTAAGGCCCCGCCTTCAGCAAGGAAGCACCCGGTTCATAAAGATAATTTTCTACCTCGTCAGCCAACGGGCATTGTGCTTCTTTCTCCTGTGAATAAGTGAAAACAAACGGTTCCGCCAAAAAGTTATTAACAGCCTGTTCACAACTTATCCACACCTCTCCAGAGCCTTCTGAAGGGGATTTCGCCTCTTTTTGTAGCACAACCAACAACTCTTTGCACTCGTTATTCACAGCTACTACGTGAATCTGACGGATGTATTTCAGCTCCCGTAAGGAAGAAAAAATATCCAGCATGGGCGAAAGTTTCACCACTACCGTCCGGCCTTTTTCTACTAACAACGGTTCCAGTTTCTGCACATCGGGTTCGCAGTCGGCAATGGCCACTGTTTTTCCTCCCTGACTGTCGCGACGGGCAGGGTCCAAAAACAGGCAATCCACTGGTTCCATCTTTTGCAGGTATTCCACTCCGTCGGCACAATGCACTGTTACCTGTGGCAAACCAAGCAACGGGAAATTATGGCGGGCCAATTCACACAGCACTTCCTGACGTTCCACGTAATCTACCTTCCGGAAGTTCCGTGCCAGGAAAGAACAGTCTACTCCCAAACCTCCCGTCAAATCGGTCATCGTATCACCTTGCAGCCACGAGGCCTTGTAGCGGGCCGTGATTTCCGAAGAGCACTGCTCCATAGATAAATGAGCCGGATATTGCACTCCTTCAGTCTGTGCCCAAAGGGGAACCTTTTTCTCGGCAATCTGCCAGCCGGCAATCTGTACCACTGCTGCCGCCATATCTACTTGCGGATACTTACGGGCCTGCAAAGCTAATGTACGTACATCTTCCGTACGATGTGCACAGATAAACTGCCATGTGTCAGGTGAAAGTATTGCCATTTTCTCTATTCTTTACTATCTGTAAACAAGGGGGTATTTTTCTTTTGCTTAGATAAAGACATAAAAAAAGGAGTTCCGCTGAACTCCAACCTTTGTTAACCTTAAATCTAATACTATGAAAAACACGTTGTAAAGGTAAGGCTTTTCAGGGAAATAGCAAGCGTAAAATATGTTTTATAACATGAATTAAGAAAAGAATAGGGCTTATTCAGACCTTTTATACAAAATTCCATATAAAAATATTATTCTACATGGAAGAAAATGCAGGAAATGTGTTTTTTTGCAACCAAATCATCTATGAAAATACGTATGAAAAGAAAGTTAGCTGTTGTTTTATTGATTTGTATCTCTTGTCATATTGGTTGGGCAGCACAAGATTTTGTTTGGAAATCGGGGCAGGATATGAAGGTGGTGTGTGATACTACAGAAGCTCCGGTGGTGAAAGTTGCACTTGATTTGTTGAAACGTGATTGCCGGTCGGTACTTTCTGGAGAAATATCTCATTCGGAGAATACTGGAAACATTTATGTTGGTACATGGGGAGAAAGCTCCGTGCTACAAGCGTTAGCTGATACTCGCCAGCTGGATGTAGCTCAGCTCAATGAGCATAAAGAGGCTTTTTTATTAAATGTACTTCCTGACGGAAGACTGGTCGTGGCAGGAAGTGATAAGCGTGGAACGGCTTATGGAGTACTTGAGCTTTCTCGTATGATGGGAGTTTCTCCATGGGAATGGTGGGCTGATGCGGTACCCGAAAAAAAAGAGGAATTTTGTTTGCCTGCAGGTTTCCGGAAACTGGATTATCCTCAGGTAGCTTATCGGGGAATATTTATTAATGATGAAGACTGGGGACTGACTCCCTGGAGTTGGAAACATTATGAGCCTTCCGAGCGGAAAGGACAGATAGGACCGAAAACGCATGCACGTATTTTTGAACTGTTGCTTCGCTTGCGGGCCAATACATTCTGGCCGGCTATGCATGAGTGCTCCATTCCTTTCTTTTTTACTGAAGGAAATAAGGAAATAGCCGATAAGTATGCGATTTATCTGGGTACTTCTCATTGTGAACCGATGATGCGCAACACCAATGGCGAGTGGAAAAAAGCCGGAAAGGGGGAGTACGATTATGTACACAACCGGAAAAATGTCTTGTCTTTCTGGGAGGAACGTGTAAAGCAACTTCGCTACTCGGATGATATTTACACCTTAGGTATGCGCGGTGTACACGATGGCAAGATGCAGGGAGCTAAGACACTGGAAGAACAGAAGAAGGCGCTTACGGAGATTCTGGCAGACCAGCGTCGTATGCTGGCAAAATATAAAGGAAAGGATTTGACAAAAGTGCCGCAAGTGCTGATTCCGTATAAGGAGGTGCTGGATATTTATCAGGCAGGACTACAGGTGCCTGAGGATGTGACTTTGATGTGGTGTGATGACAACTATGGATATATTACCCATTTCCCTACTGCCGAAGAGGCTGCTCGCCCCGGAGGGAATGGCATTTACTATCATGTGTCTTATTGGGGGCGTCCGCACGACTACCTGTGGCTTTCTACGGCGAGTCCTTACTTGCTTTATCAGCAGATGAAACAGGCATACGAAAAAGGTATCCGTCAGATGTGGATTCTGAATGTGGGGGATATAAAGCCGGCAGAGTATCAGACGGAGTTATTTATGGATATGGCTTGGAATATCGGTCGGGTGCAGCAGACTGGAGTCACCGGACATCTTTCTCATTTTCTGTCCCGGGAGTTTGGGGCCGTTTCAGCTTCTGCCCTGTTACCCTTGTTGCAGGAGCATTACCGGCTGGCATACATCCGTAAACCGGAGTTTATGGGGCATACAAGAACTGAAGAGAAAGACCCCAAATACAAAATCGTTACTGACCTTCCTTGGAGTGAGGGAGAAATCCGGAAGCGGTTGTCGCTTTATCAGGCTCTCGAAGACCGTGCGGAGGTATGGAGCAGAAGAATGCTTGAGACAAAGCGTACTGCTTATTTTCATTTGGTACAGTATCCCGTACAGGGGGCTTCACAGATGAACAAGAAATGTCTGTATGCACAGTTGGCCCGTCACAGAAAGGCTGACTGGCAATTGAGTGAACAGGCGTTCGACAGTATTGTATCGCTGACACATAGGTACAACCAGGGGAAATGGCAAGGTTTTATGGATTATAAACCCCGTAATTTGTCCGTATATCAACGGATTCCGAAAAGTTTGGCCACTGATTCTTTGAAATCCACTCGCTCCTATCTTTTTAAATGGAATGGCCTGGAGGCTATGGAAGGTAATCTGTTGCCGTGCGAGGGATTAGGGTACGAAGGTATGGCAGCTGGTATTTTAAAAGACTCCTCAGTGGTGTTTCACTTTGACGGGTGTCCGGCAGACTCGGTAGAAGTGGAGCTTCGTCTTCTTCCGGCACATCCGGTGGTTGGAAACGAGTTGCGCGTGCAAGTTTCTTTGGATGAGGTACAGTCGCTTCCTGTGTCTTATCGTACTTATGGCCGTAGTGAAGAGTGGAAACAGAATGTGTTGTCCAATCAGGCTGTGCTTCGTTTGAAATTTCCATTGCGTGGAAATCGAACACATCGAATTACGATTCAGGCATTGGATGAGGGAGTGGTATTAGACCAGTTGTATGTATATGAATGGAAGGATTAATTATGTAAACAGAGATAACAATATGAAACAGTTGAGATTCTTTTTTATCCTTATGGCATGGGTATGTATCCATACCGCTTGGGGACAGGTGGGTACGTCGTCTGATCCGTTATATGGAAAACGTATCGGAGTTATAGGCGACAGCTATGTGAGAAACCATCGTGAGCCGGTGGAATATACATGGCATTATAAGTTTGCGAAAAAGCATGGAATGCAATATTTCAATTACGGGCGTAATGGGAATTGTGTAGCCATGCCTCGTGCTCGTTTCGGCGAGGCGATGTATAAACGTTATAAAGAAATGACTGATTCATTGGATTATGTGGTGGTCATTGCTGGACACAATGATGCTTCCCTTCTCGATTCTATCGGTATTGATAATTACAAGGAAAAACTGGGTATATTGTGTGAGGGGCTGATTGAAAAGTATCCTTCTGCCAAGCTGTTTTTCTTTACCTGCTGGACACGGAAAAATTTTTCAGGCAGTGCAGCCGAGAAAGTCGTGGATGCGACATTAGAGGTGTGCGGGCGTTACAGTATTCCTGTTTTTGATGCAGCACGTAAGGGAAATATCTTTGCGCAAAGCGATGCTTTCCGCAAGATTTATTTTCAGAATGAAGGCGTAAACGATACAGCTCATTTGAATGCGAAAGGACATGACCGTTTCTTGCCTTGTGCGGAAGCTTTTTTGCTTCAATATTGATAAAACATCTTTTCCTTTTTGTATATAAGTTATTTTGCTGTGGCATATTCTCTGTTTCACACTGTGAAATACAAAAACCACAGTGTGGGATACATATTTCA